>Ga0335077_10007616_pt1 | contig 13401 bp, 6 predicted proteins | sample Lox_Sample_31_FD_207151 | JGI IMG/M metagenome (GOLD analysis project Ga0335077, IMG submission 207151) | Soil microbial communities from Loxahatchee National Wildlife Refuge, Florida, United States - Lox_Sample_3.1 | ecosystem: Environmental > Terrestrial > Soil > Wetlands | place: USA: Florida... | reverse complement strand
CGCTGCCGCTCCATGGTTGGACACGTTAACCAGTTGTGAAGCGCTGGTAGTGCCGACAAATTGGCTGCCGAAGCTGAGGTTCTTGGGAGAGACCGTCACCGCGGGCGGCGTCTGGTTCAGAAGAACTGTGACGGCGTTTTCGAGTGGTGCAGCGACTGCGACATCGAGCGCTCCGTCACGATTGAAGTCTCCTGCAGCCATGGAGGTGGTCTGGTTGCCGGCGAGGTAATTTTGGGACGGCGAAAAGGTCCCATCCCCATGCCCTGAGAATAACTGCACGCCAAAATTCCAGTTGGCGACGCTGAGTCCAGGCACGCCAACGTCCGGTTGGGCATCGCCAACCAGCAAATCGACGTTGCCATCCAAGTTGAAATCTCCGGCTAACAGAACAATAGGAATCGTATTGATGCGACCCACGCCAGCGATGGGTTGCGTGTCATCCAGAATCGTGGGTGCACCGAAAGTGCCGTCACCATTGCCCAGCAGTACGGCAACCGTGCCGAACTGGTCGGCTGTGGCAAGGTCGAGTTTGCCGTCTTTATTGAAGTCCGCGACCGTCAACCCGGTGGCCCCAAGTGCTGCCGTGTAGTAAGCAGGCGGCTGAAAGGTGCCGTCCCCATTGCCCACCAGAACGACAACTTCTCCGAGACTGTAGTCGGGAATGGCGAGGTCCATCTTGCCGTCGCCGTTTAGATCGGCAGCGATCAGCGCTCCGAGGAAAGTATCCGCTGCAAGTGCAGGAGTGATCTTTGCCGTCTGAAAAGTCCCATCGCCGTTTCCTGGCAGCACGGAAATCGTGTTGTCGCTTTGGTTGACGATGGCGATGTCCAGCTTACCGTCTCCGTTAAGATCAGCCAACGCGATCTGGCCTTCGCCCGATCCTCCGGTCGAGAAACTGAGCGGTCCAGCAAACGTTCCCTTTCCATTGCCCAGAAGTACGGTTACATTCCGCGGAAAGACGCCTGCGGAACTGCCAACCACGACGTCGGGGTTGCCGTCGCCGTTGAGGTCACCAGCAGCGATACCGCCCGCCAGTTGAGAAACCGGAGTGTTGATAGCAGCTTGAAAGCTGCCGTCGCCGTTGCCCAGCAGCACGCTGATGTTGTTTGATCCCAAATTGGAGGTAACCAAATCGAAGCTGCCATCATGATTGATATCTGCCGCCGTGATCTGGGGCGTCGCGCCGGTGGCGTAGTTCACGGAGGCCCGGAAGGTGCCGTTTCCGTTCCCCAATCCCAAGGTCAAGAACTGCTGCGAGGTGCTGCCGGCGACCCAGTCGAGGTTTCCGTCCGCGTTGAAATCTGCCACCGCTAACTGACCAGGAAACTCGTTGGCGGCCAGCAGCAGGGGTGCTGAGAAGGTACCGTCTCCTTTGCCAAACAGGACAGCCACAGTGCTGCTGTTTACCGAAGTGATGATGTCAGGTTCGCCGTCCTTATTGAAATCGGCGATTGCAAGATTGCTGGTTTGTCCGTCCAGTGGAGCCGCATTATAAGCGACCGCGGGTTGAAAGTTGCCGTCACCCATTCCCAACAGGACGTTTACGGTGCCCGCAGCCGGGTTGGTGGCCGCTATGTCAGGGATTCCGTCGTCATTGAAATCGCCCGCAGCTACGTCGTATCCGCCCGCGGCGAAGGCGAGAGGGAAGCTGCGCGCCGTCTGAAATGTGCCGTTCCCGTTGCCCAGCAGGACCACCACGTGACCGCTGTTCTGATCACCGACCACAAGGTCAGTCTTGCCGTCCCGGTTGAAGTCCGCGGCGGCTGCGTAGCGCGCAAATCCGGTGCCCAGTCCGGCGGTGGGAATTGGCGTCTGCAGGGTGCCGTCACCATTGCCGAGAAGGACCGTTACGGTATTGCTGCCTGTATCCACCACTGCCACGTCCAGTTTGCCGTCTCCGTTGAAGTCAGCAAGGGTGAGTGACTGCGGAGCGGAGAATCCCGGTACCGTGGTGGTCAGCGTGAAGGTGCCGTCGCCGTTCCCCAGCAAGATGTAGAGCGCCGGCACAGTAAGGTTCGTCGGCAAAAGGCCCAGCACCGCCAGGTCTGCTTTGCCATCCCCGTTGAAGTCGCCGGCCGCTACGTAGCTGGGCCCGCCAAGATCTAGGGTAAAAAGGGCAGACTGGAACGTGCCGTCGCCATTTCCTCGCAAAATGGTGACGCCGCAGGTGTTGCAGCCGGTCCCCGGAACCGCAATATCCGGTTTGCCGTCGCCATTGAAGTCAGCAACGGCGACAGAAACGGCGGCTCCGGAAGCGGTGATGGGATTTGGCACCAGGTTGACCGTCTGAAACACATTTCCTGTGCTGTTGAGGGAGGTAAAGGGAGGTACGGGACCGATCTGGCCCGCGGCAAGACCGGAGCTCACGGTCATAACCATCACGAACCAGCTCACCATGGGCTTCATGTTGGTCCCCCCTTATCTCCGGGCGGCTGGTTTGCCGCCTTTGGCGAGCCATTTTGCGCAACCGGGGGGAGTCAAACAAGCGTTTTGGAGTAAGGTTACGGTAAACTGGCGGCCCCTAGGCCCGATGGAACCATCGCTGAACCGAAGACCGCCGGGGCCGAACCTTCTTGAGGCTGCGGGGAGGTCCGCTGTGCCGGCGGCCCGCAACCAACGGCGAAGGAGGTGAACCCACGCGCCTGAGGGTGAGAGCCAGCCGTCTCCTGGCCGGTGGAGGCCCGCCGCTGGTGCGGATGCTCAAAGATCGAAAAACCACACGGAACTTCGGACCGGGAGGCCGTATTTGAAGAGATCTGTTACCGGGGCTTCATGATTGAGCGCCTTGCGGAACTCATGCGTCTTCGTTGGATTGGGGCGCTGATTTCATTGGTACTTTCAGCTTTGCATATCTGAGCGGCTGGGCTGGACTCATCTTCTGGTCCCGGAATTTGGCGGAATCGTTTTGACTGGCCTCTATCTTCTACGTCGCGACCTCGTCGCGGACATGATCGCCCATTTCCTCACTGACGCTGTTGTGTTTCTTTTTGGCTAGGCCCCAATCGGAGGAATTTCTGTCACCTGGAAAGCGGCGCTGGGAGCACTTTGCACCCGATTCGGCGGGAACGTTCGGTGATCGCGCGTCTGGTAGTTCTAAATCTGAGATTAGGGCACAAGGAGTTCGGTCAAACGATGAGTAAGAACCAGAGCTGCGTGGTAGTTGCTGGCGATACCGGCGATCAGCGAGAGGAGAACAAAAAGGAGCCAGGGCCAGGTGCAGGGGCGGCCGCTTGGCGCGCGCCACTCCAGCAGCCGCTCTACCCGGGCGCTGATGCAGGATGTGCCACTCACCAAACCGGTCGCCAGCACCGGCATAGGCCGCTGCTGAAAAGACCTTGAGAGTTTAACCAACGCCGCCGCCAGATCCAGCGCTTCCCGCCGATTGCTTACTGCGGCATCATCGGCTTCCAGCTCGGCTGCTTCCTGCCAGGCAGCCTCGAGGGCAGCCATTCCAGGAAAGGGGATGGAGGCGACCAGCACTTTCTTGAGATTGTCGCGACAACGCATATGCGCATGCTCGTGACGCACCGCAGCCTGCAGTTCGTCTTCGTTCAGTAAAGCGGCTGCCGCATCGCACACCAACACTTTTGGCCTTCGGATACCTGCCAGGATCAAAGGCGGGGCGCCGTTTGCCGCGCTGGTCATGGGGTTGAGCGCAGCGCCATTGCCGCGGTTTGCTCCCAACAGCCAGTGGTTTACTGCTCGCCGCGTTCTGGCCTGGGCCCTCAGAACCCGGATCAGGCCAAAACTCAGCATGAGGAGCGCGCACACAGCGAGGATGAAAGTCCCGGCGTCTTCGTCAAGTGACGATTTTTCCATCAGCCAAAAGGACGGCAGCGTGAAAACAATGTTGACCACAACCGATAGGGCAAAAGGAAACAGCCGCAGTGCGAACAGAAAAGCGGCCGGGACGGCGGCCTTGGCATTCAGGCGCTTCATCGCCAGCCACAGGAGAATCACCAGCGCCGAGCCCAAACAGTAGGTCAGTGCATAAAAAGCCAAAGCGACGACGATGCCTCGGGCGGCGAACATCACTGCTCTCCCGTTTTGAGTTGTGCACGCTGGCGTTCGACCAGGGCCTGCAGCTCATCGAGCAATTTGCCGTCCTGGGCGCTCACCGCCTCCACCAGGTACGACAAATGCAGCGAAGCGTACTCAGATCCCAGCAGCTGCCTGATGCTTTTGACGGCAGAAATATGCTCCAGCTCTTGCGGGCCGTAGCGCGCCGAATAGCGGAACGCCCTTCCGTCCTGGACCCGGTCGAGAAGTCCTTTCTTAAAGAGACGGTCCATCGTAGTCATGATGGTGGTGTAGGTTTGCCAGATCGCGCCGTCTTCGAGCAACTCGCGGACGGTCGCAGTTCCGCGGGCCCAGACTCCCTGCAGAACCTGCCGCTCCAGCGGCCCCAGGGCCGAAGGTGCATTGTCGGAGGCAAAGGGAGGTGTGTCCATTGTCGATGATAGCAATCGGCGCAACAGCGGCCAGGAAAACTCTAGAGCGAGGCACCCGTTGAGATCAACAACGGGCCGCAAAATTCATCGCGCCGTAACAATTGCCCGGAATGTCGTCCCGTCGAACAACTATTGCTGATAGTAGATATAGAGTCCTCGATATTTTCTCTGAGCATTAATACATCCGCGACTTTCCTTTAACAATGCGCGATTATTCTCCTGCCTTCCGCGGAAACCGGCGTCGCTGCAGGCCGCCGGTGCGAGGGTTCCGAAGAGGGAACCGATAAGGGCTTCGGATTCCCCTGTCCCTTTGTGATCCGCTGACAGGTCTTTCGTAGTCGCGACGCGCAGGGAGGCCCGCTATCCTGAGCATCAACCCCGACTGCGTGTGAAAAGGAGGAGGCAAATGTACTCCACCAGTTTCTGGGCCAACCCCACTCTCCGGGATGCACGGAGGTTCTTCGGCGGCGTTGGCATCATCCTGGGCCTCGTTGCTTCGTCGCCGGCGCAGGTTGACCGCGCGGGACTGAACGGCACGGTCACCGATTCCGCTGGGCGCGTGTTGCCGCAGACGCATGTCACTGCATTCCAGAACGCCACCGCGCTGCGGCGGGAAACCGTCTCTTCTCCCACGGGCACCTATGACATTCCCGAACTGCCAGTCGGGGTTTACACCGTCACCTTTACTCATGACGGCTTCAAATCTCTTAGTTTTGAGAACGTGGTCCAGGCCGTGCAGCGGACCCGCACTCTAAACGCAAGCCTGCAGGTATCGGGCGGGCAGGAGCAGGTGGACGTGTCCGCCAGCTCCGAGCAGTTCGACGAGACCTCCAATTCCTTGGGCATCCGCATTGAGCCGGAACAGGTAAGACAACTGCCGTTAAACGGACGCAATTGGGCGACGCTCACGGCGCTGGCGCCGGGTGCGGTTGATACCGGGGGCAGTAATCAACGCACAGTTCGATTTGCGGGCAGAGGCCGCGACGACAACAACTTCACCTACGACGGCATTGACGCCACCAACGTCATCAACCAGGCCCAGCAGCCGTATGTGCGCCTGGCGATTCCGACCGACACGATTCAGGAGTTCCGCGTTGACTCGATGCTGGCGACTGCAGAGGTGGGAGGAACAGGAGGTGGACAGCTGGCCGCAACCTCTCCATCCGGAACCAATGCATTGCACGGCGATGCCTTCGAGTTTTTTCGCAACAATATCTTCGATGCGCGGGAACCCATTGACTTCCTCAATCCCAACCAGCCGCCCTTTCATCTGAATCAGTTCGGTGCTTCCTTGGGCGGACCCCTGGTGCACGACAAGACATTCTTCTTTCTCGCCTACGAAGGCTACCGGCAGATTCTGGGCCAGACGCTGCCCGGCAGGGTGCCCAGCGACGCGTTCCGTGCCAGGGCGGCCGCAGAGTCTCCGGCCATCGTCCCTATTCTCAACGCTTATCCCGAAGGGCAGAGCTTGATCACTCCCGACATTGCGCAATTTGTCGGCGAAGGCAGCCAGGCCGTTCATGAAGATTCCGGAATGTTCCGGGTGGATCACAATTTCTCCGAGAAGACGACGGTTTTCGTCCGCGTCAACGTTGATGAAGCGGTGAGCACGACACCGCTTGCCAGCTCCGGCCAGTATCTTGAAGACCGGCAGCAGCTGACCTCTTCCCCGGTCAACGCCGGCATCGAGCTGCTGCACATTTTTTCTCCCACGCTGGTAAATGAGGCCAAGTTCGGCTTCAATCGCAGCACCGCCTTTACTACCAACATCAATCAGACAGGAGTGTTGTACGCGTTTGCGATCTCCGGCTTTACCACATTGAACAATAACCGCGTAAGCGCCGGGGCGGCCAATTCATTTTCGGAAATCGACAACCTGACCTGGGTGAAGGGGCGGCACACAGTAAAAGCCGGAGTGGAAATTCGGCGCATCCAGATGAACCAGGGGACCGGGGCCAGCGGCACGATCACCTATTCCGCCACATCCACCTTGAGCGCCCAGGACGCCTTTGCCGCAAACCAGGTAAGCTCGGCTAGTCTCACCGGTACTCTGCCGGTGAATGGCTTGCGCAAGACGCAGTCCTTCGGCTACATCCAGGACGAATTCAAGTGGAGGCCCAACTTCACCGTCAACCTGGGCGTCCGCTACAGCTTCTTCAATATTTTTCATGAAGCTCAGGGCCGTTCCAATCCTTTCGATTTCGCCACCTGCGGGCCGCAAGGCTTTTGCGGAATCGGCGCCAGCTTCGGCCAGCCCAATTACGGCGACTTGGATCCGCGCGTCGCCGTGGCCTGGGCGCCGGCCAGAAGTGGGCGCACGGTGATTCGCGCCGGCTTTGGGACCTACCACGAGGACGGTCAGTTGGACGATCAGAATCTGCCCAACTCGAACGAGGTCTTCCGCTACTCCTTGTCGAGTAAGACCACTCCTGGTCTCAGCTATCCGATTGATCCGTTCCTCGCGAATACAACAGGCAAGGTTTCGCCACGCGCCGAAGACCGCCGGCGCAAGGACACCTACGTCTCGCAATGGGGCCTTTCCGTGCAGCAGGCGCTGCCGGAGGATTTCGTGGGCACCGTCTCCTACGTAGGCAGTCAGGGCAGGCATCTGCTCACGCTGTCGGAAGTCAACGTCGTAGACCCGCTTGCCGGTGCCCGTCCGTTCCCGGCATTTGGGCAGGTGGATTGGCGTGGCAACAAGAACGACAGCAACTATAACGGACTCTCGGTCTCGCTGAAGCGTTCCTTTTCGCGCGGCATTTTACTGTCAGCCAACTACATGTGGTCGCACGAAATCGACAACGGCTCCAACGGCAGTGGCGACGGCGACTCGCTGGTGGCTGAAAATGTCTCCTGCCAGGCCTGTGAACGCGCCAGTGGCATCTGGGATGTGCGCCACGTGTTCAACGCGAACGCCGTTTATCAACTTCCCTTCGGGCCGGGCAAACCTTACTTGAATCAGCCGGGAATCTTGAGCCGCATCGCTGGGTCCTGGGAACTGACCTCCATGGTGGTCGCGCGCACCGGATTTCCGGTAAACGTTACGATTGATCGCTCGTCGGCCGACGTGCCCGACGGCAACACCAACAATCAGCGCCCCGATCTGGTCCCTGGGGTCTCGCTTACCCCGCCGGGCGGCTCAACCATCGGAGAATGGATCAATCCCGCCGCTTTCGCCACGCCGGCCGCGGGCACCTTCGGCAACGCGCCCCGTGACGTCGCTCGCGGACCGGGGGCGTGGCAGATTGACATGGGAATTGGCAAACATGTTTCCTTGACTGAGCGGGCGCAGCTTGAGTTTCGCGCCGAGTTTTTCAATATCTTCAACCATCCACAATACGGGCTGCCACAGGCTGACTTCTCAGTTCAGCCGAATCCCCGCGGCGGTTTCGGCAGCATTATTTCCAGCGTGAACACCGGTCCGGTGGGAACAGGAACCCCGCGCCAGATTCAGCTCATGTTCAGGCTGGCATTCTAGCCGGGGTAAGAGACGTCCTGATCGTCCACCGCCGGGCTGACGAGCTGACGTACACACAAGTCCAAGCACGCCGCATTGAAGCAATTTCTCGAGAGCCGTTCTGGGGAGCGTTCACTTACCCGGAGCGAATCCTCCTTGTGGACAAACTTTCACGAACTTGTAATCCGCTCGCAACATTTCACTCCTATGGTTGGTAGTAGTTCGCCTTGGGCGCGGTCCCGCGCCTCCCTTTGAACGCTTGTCTTGTAGCACTCAACCGAGTCTTCTTCCAGGAGGATCAGCACATGAGTAGCAATTTTCTTCGCGCAGTTGGCTTTGGCGCCATCCTCGCAGTATTGGGCCTGACTGCCCGTGCCGCTTTTGCGGTGTCTCAGCCGGAAGTTCTACCGACCGGCGCAACCATTACGCCAGACGCAGCACCGGGGGCCGTATTCCAGTCGTTGACCGTGGATTTGCCCGACTATCCTGGCCGTGAGGTTGATGGCGCTCAAACCACTGCGATCAGCCCGGACGGAAAAACCTTGCTCATCCTGACCAGCGGCTTCAACAAGCTGCGCGATGCGAACGGCGCGGTTCAGCCCCAGGATTCCAGCGAGTACATTTTTGTCTACGACACTTCCTCGCCCGGCGTGCCGGTCAAGAGCCAGGTTCTATTGGTGCCGCGCGCCTTCGGTGGTCTGGTCTGGGGCCCGGATGGCACAAGGTTCTACGTTGCCGGCGGCCCGGACGACAATCTGCATACCTATGCCCTCAGCAACGGCCAGTGGGCCGAGGCAGGCACGCCGATCGCCCTCGGACATAAGGGCGATCTGATGAATCTCGAAACCTCAACCGGTCCAACCGCCGCCGGCGTGGGGATCACTGCGGACGGCAGCACCGTGATTGTGGCCAACTGGGAGACCGACTCGGTTACGGCGGTAGATGTCGTCCGTGGCGTCGTGCTCGCCGAATACGATCTGCGCCCGGGCATCATTAATCCCGCGCTCACCGGCGTAGCCGGCGGCGAATTCCCCTTCGGCGTTGTGGTCAAGGCGAACGATACCGTGTACGTTTCCAGCGCGCGCGACCGCGAGGTGGATGTCCTCGACCTGTCGGGTGGTGCGCTGACGTTGAGCAAGAGAATTCGCGTTAAGGGCAATCCCGAAAAGATGACTCTGAACCGCGCCCAGAGCAAGCTGTATGTAGCGGTAAACAATGCCGACGCCCTCGTGATCATTGACACTTCCAGCAACTTGATCGTGGGCAAGGTCAACACCAGCGCGCCCGAGGGCCTGCTGGGCAGGCACGGCATCGTTCCCAAGGGCAGCAATCCCAACAGCGTGACCCTTTCGCCGGATGAGAAGCGGGCGTACGTAACTAACGGCGGCACCAACAATGTGGCTGTGATCAGCCTGAAGGGCGGGTGGCCTACCGTGGTCGGACTGATCCCCACGGGCTGGCAACCGAATTCGGCAAGCGTCAGCCCCGATGGCAAGACTCTCTACGTGGTGAACGGCAAGAGCAACACCGGTCCCAACCCTTTGAATTGTCGTGCTATCTCCGCAGGCGGCAACTACGGCTCGGCCTGCAACAACGTCGCGGCGCAGAACGGTTCGGGAAACCAATACGCCTGGGCAAACATGAAAGCCGGGCTCCTGGTCCTGCCGGTGCCCAGCCGGCGCGATCTCGACGAGCTAACGGAGTTGGTGGCCGAGAATAATGGCTTCAACCTGCGCCTCAACGAACAGGACGAATCAACCATGGCGTTCCTGCGCCAGCATATCCACCACGTGGTTTACATCGTGAAGGAAAACCGCACCTATGATCAGATCCTCGGCGATCTGCCGGTGGGTAATGGCGACCCGACCTTAACTCAATTTCCGCAAGCGGTGACTCCCAACTTCCACGCCATAGCTTCCAGCTTCGTGGACTTCGATAACTTCTACGACACGGGAAACGGCAGCATGGACGGCTGGCAGTGGAGCACCGCTGCGCGCGCCCTCGATCTCGAGGAGAAAAGCCAGGTCATCAACTACGGGAAAGGCGGATCAGCCTACGACAGCGAAGGCACGGACCGCAACGTCAACGTTGGTGTGGGTTCGGTTGCGGAACGCACAGCGTGGCAACCGGCTTACCCGAACGATCCCAATCTACTGCCGGGCACAGCCAACGAAGTTGCTGCCGATGGTCCCGAGGGTGAAGAGGGTCTCGGATATATCTGGGACGCGGCCATCCGCGCCCATCTCAATGTCCGTAACTACGGATTCTTCCTCGACCTCGGCCGGGGTTTCCAGATTGATGTCAACATCACTGACCCATGCTCCACTCAGCCTCCCACACAGGTGGCCTTCCCAGCCCATCCCTCGCTGGTCAGCCGGACGGACTTCTGTTTCCGTGGCTACGACAACTCCTTCGCGGACTTCTTCCGCTATAAGGAGTGGGCGCGAGAGTTTGACAACCAGGTCACGAGCCACACATTTCCCGCCCTGTCGCTGGTCCGCTTCTCGCACGACCACTTCGGCAGCTTCGGCACGGCGATCTACGGCGTGAACACGCCCGAACTGCAGATGGCCGATAACGACTACGCTACGGGTCTGCTGGTGGACAAGATCGCCCACAGCCCCTACGCGCACAGCACCCTCATCTTCATCCTCGAAGACGATCCCCAGGACGGCGCCGATCATGTCAGCGCCAACCGCAGCAACGCCTACATTGTTGGACCGTATGTGAAGCACGGCGCCGTGGTTTCCACGCACTACGCCACCGCCAGTATGCTGCGTACGATCGAGGAGATCCTCGGGCTGCAGAACCTCGGCGTGCATGATGCCGGGCTTCCGCCCATGACCGACGCCTTCGACGCCAACCAATACAGGTGGACCTTCCATGCCACTCCGGCTCTGGTGCTGTTCAATACGCAGTTGCCCTTGGCGGATGCCGGCATTCAGGTCAATCTGACTTCCATTCCCAGGCCCACGCACGACGCGGCCTGGTGGCAAGCCCGGACCAAGACCTTCGATTTCAGCCAGGAAGACCGGGTCCCCACAGATCTGTTCAACCGGATCATCTGGGAAGGTCTGATGGGGGACAAGCCCTATCCGGCAGTTAGGTCCGGCGCTGATCTGCGGCAGAACCGGGCGGCCCTGCTGAAGTCGTTCACCTCGCATGCGGCGACTGCCGAACCGGCTGCCAGCCATGGCGGCGGCACGCAGTACCCGGCGGGTCGGCCAAGTGCAAGCCACAAAATTCAGCTGGAGTAAATTCATATCAGGACGCGCCCTCATGGGGCGCGTCCTCTTGAGCAACGCTCCTGACAGCAAGCCCAAACTGATCTTTAAGCCAGGCCCCCGGATACATCAGGATGGTGCCGCCATACATGGATGACGGACCACGAACGGCGTGCACTTCAGCGGCGCTCCTCGTCTTCGATTCTCTCGTCCTGCTGACTGCGCCAGTTCGAGAAGAAGGCGGTGAGCTAGTGTGCCTTCGGCCGCACCGCGTCGGCCGAGCCCATGACGTGATGCCTTTAAGCGCCTTCCCACGCTGCGATTCAGGCGATGTTACTGATGTTACTAACGAGGTTCGTTAACAAACTATATATGTGGCGTTCATCAAGCTCTTACAGCTGACGGATGAAACTCGCTCAGTACCGCAGGTCGTGGCGAGGAGGGGCGAGTGGAGCGAAAAATCACCTGTTTATGGAAGGAGCCTCACGCGGCAGAGGACTACAAGACAGCAGTTTCACTTCACGGGCACACCATCTATTCGCAGGAGAGTCTTTATTTCATCTCGGATTTTGCAGGGAAAGTCGGCCTTCTTCGATGGCTGCTGGCCATGAAGGAAAAGAAGGCCGTTCGGCAGTCGAACATTCGCCTGGATTTCGACCGGGCCTACTGGACTCCGCCCCTTACCCCGAGTGCTGCATATGAAATCGAATGCCGGCAGATCACTGAACAGCTCCGATTACGCAGCATCGTCTCGCTGACTGATCACGACAACATTTACGCTCCGCAGTTGCTCCGCGTTCGCGAACGCACCTCGGACGTTCCGATTTCTACCGAGTGGAGCGTTCCCTATGGCGGAGCCGAACTGCACATCGGCTTGCACAATTTGCCGCCTCACCAGGCGGAATCCATTGTCGCCGCCATGAACGCCTGCACCGCCAAACCGGACCAGTCACTGCTGAAACAGGTGTTGGCCGACCTGCATGCGAGAAAAGACGTCCTGATCGTTCTCAACCATCCGATGTGGGACATTGTCGGTGCAGGCGAAGAAATCCATCGGCTGGCCGTACGTTCTTTTATGGCGGCTGTAGGCCAGTACATTCACGCGCTGGAATTGGGAGGCCTGAGGGGCTGGGAAGAGAACCGTAAGACATATGAACTGGCGGAAGCGTGGAATGTGGCAGTGATTGCCGGCGGCGATCGCCACGGCAGCGAGCCCAGCGCTGTCCTGAACCTGACGAACGCCGCCTCCTTGCCTGAGTTCATCGCCGAAGTTCGCCGCAAACAAACTCACATTTTGTTTATGCCGCAATATGCCAAGCCGCTCTGGACACGCATGTTGCAGGTGGTACTGGACGTCACCAAACCCCAGCCCGGCCACCCGCTTGGCACGAACTGGGATGATCGCACCTTCCATCCCGATCAGACCGGAGCGCTGCGTCCTTTGTCTCAACTCTGGGACCATCGCCCGGCATTCATTGAAAGCATCTTTGGTGTGTTTCGTTTGCTGGAGAGCGGTGCTATAAGGCAAGCCATTGCATCGCAGGTGCGTCGCCGGCAGCAGACGCAGTTTTCCTTTGGCCAAGAGGAGGCGTGATGTGTTCCCTGCGGGTAGCTTTGTTCCCGTGCGCGTACAACGAGGTGGACGGTGTGGCCAACACCATGCGGCAGTACGAAGCATTCGCCTGGAAGAATAATTTGCCGTTATTGAACGTGCACGGCGGTTTTGGTTCCTACCGGCAGGAGGACGGGACGGTACAGCGGCTCGAATTTCGCCGCCGCTGGCCGAAGTTTCGACTGGATGCCAAGCACGATTTCGACTTGAACTTCTGGCGCTATCTGGGTGAGATCGAAGCCGCGGTGAGGAATTTCCGTGCCGATGTGCTGCACATCACCGGCCCGAGCGATGTTGGCCAAGTCGGAGCGCTTGTGGCGCATCGCCTGCAAATTCCCCTGGTTGCCTCGTGGCATACCAATCTGCATCAGTACGCCGAAAGAAGATTTGTCCCGTTGTTTGGCTTTCTTCCCAGGTCTCTACAGAAGTACCTGGGTGAGAGCGTTCGTGCCTGGAGTCTCCGGGCGATTGCCCGTTTCTATCGGATTGCACGCGTCTTGTTTGCCCCCAATCAAGAACTGATTGCGGATCTGGAGCGGCTCACGGGCAGGTCTTGCTATCTCATGTCTCGCGGAGTGGATACGGAGCTCTTTCATCCGCAAAAACGGAGTCGGTCGGACAGCAGGTTTGTCGTCGGATATGTGGGTCGGCTTACCG
>Ga0335077_10007615_pt1 | contig 13403 bp, 11 predicted proteins | sample Lox_Sample_31_FD_207151 | JGI IMG/M metagenome (GOLD analysis project Ga0335077, IMG submission 207151) | Soil microbial communities from Loxahatchee National Wildlife Refuge, Florida, United States - Lox_Sample_3.1 | ecosystem: Environmental > Terrestrial > Soil > Wetlands | place: USA... | reverse complement strand
GCCTCCTTGCCGTACGGGCTGTTGTGGAAGATGTGCACGATCTTCTTGCCCTTCAGCTTGTCGAGCCCGCCCTCCTGCTGGCCGATGTAACGGATGACCGCCGAGGCTTGGCTCCAGTAGGTCGTCGGGAAGTTGAACACCCAGGGGAACCAGCGCCCGTCCGCCGCCGCCGTCATGCCGTAGCCCATCGAATGGACGGGGATCTTGTCCACGGCGGCCTTGGGGATGAGCTGGTAGGTGATGCCCGTGCTCAGCGGATTGAACACGGTCGCGCCTCCGCCCTTGCCCTTGAGCCGCTCGTAGCACTCCACCCCCTGCTTCGTGTCGTACTGCGTCTCGCACTCCTCCACCACCAGCTTGATGCCGTTGACGCCGCCGTCGCGCTCGTTGATCAGGGCCAGGTAATCCCAGAAGCCGTTCGCGAACGGCGTCCCGCTCGGAGCGTACGGTCCGGTCCGGTACACCATCGAGGGGACGAACATCTCCTTGGTCTGGGCCCGCGCGGGCCCCATCGCCGGCGCGACGGTGACGGCGACCGTCACCAACCCAATCAGCCATGCTTTCGCGTTCATTGCCTGCCTCCTGTAGGTCAATAGGGAAACGGCCACAGACGTAGCTTCTCCTTGGTGATCTGCCAGAGCCGCGCCAGCCCTTGCGGCTCGACCACGAGGAAGAAAATGATCAGTCCGCCGAACACCATCAGCTCGATCTGCTTCTGCAGCGCGACCGGGAGTCCGAGGCCGATCAGATGCGGGACGTTGGTGAGGAAGATGGGCACGAGGATGATGAAGGCGGCCCCGAGGAAGGAGCCCAGGATGCTCCCCAGGCCGCCGATGATCACCATGAAGAGCACCAGGAACGACACGTTGATGTCGAAGGCCAGCGTCTCCGCGCTGCCCAGGTACAGGAACACGTACTCGGCCCCGGCGACGCCGCAATAGAAGGAGCTGATGGCGAACGCCAGGAGCTTGGTCCGGAGGGGCCGGACCCCGATGATCTCGGCCGCGATGTCCCGATCCCGGATCGCCATCCAGCATCGCCCCACGCGGCCTCGGACCAGGTTCTTCGCCACGAGCGCGAAGAGCGTCACGAAGGCCAGCACGACGATGTATCGCACGGGCGCCGTGGCCTCGGGACCGGTGACCATCACGCCCAGGACCGTGCGCGGCGGCGCGCTGATGGTGCCCGACGACGAATAGTTCACGAACCACGCCACCTTGTTGAAGAGCCACAGCAGGAAGAACTGCGCGGCCAGCGTGGCCACCGCCAGATAGAAGCCCTTGATCCGGAGGCTCGGGATCCCGAACAGGAGCCCCACCAGCGCCGTGATGAGCCCGGCCAGGATGAAGACGACGACGATGCTGAGGCCCGGAAAGGCGGTCGTCAGCTTGAACGCCGAGTACGCGCCCACGGCCATGAAGCCGCCCGTGCCGAGTGACAGCTGCCCGGCATATCCCGTCAGCAGATTCAGACCGAGTGCGGCCATCGCATAGATGAGGAACGGGATCAGGACGGCCTGGAGCCAGTACTCGCTGGCCAAGAGCGGCGGCAGTGCGAACGCCCCGAGCAGGAACACGAGCATCACCCATCGGTCCTGGACGATGGGGAAGATCGCCTGGTCGCTGACGTAGCTCTCCTTGAACTGTCCGGCCTCCCGGTAGATCATTGCTCGGCCCGCGTCATCCGATCCGGCGACGGCGTCCCGCGATCACTTGCGCGCACATTTGTCGGCGTTGGGCTCTTTCTCGCAATAGGCTCGCCAGATCGGCGTGGCCTTGGCGTCGAAGCATTTGACGAAGGCGTCCTTGTCACTGCCGCCGGAGCCCGTCGTCCTCGTCTCCGGAGCCCCGTCGGTGGAGATCCCCGTCACCGTCAGCGACCCTGTCTCGCAACTGCGCGCGGCGGTGAAGAGATCCTCGTTCCGGGTATTCTGCGCCGGCGTCAGCGTCGAACATGCGGCGCACATCACCACCGCCACCCAGGAGACGTGGCGCATCGACCTCGTCCTCCCCGTGCGTGTCCGGCACCGCTTACACGCGTTCAATGATCTTCTCGCCGAAGAGTCCCTGCGGACGAACGAGCAGGAACGCCAGCGCCAGCACGTAGGCGAACCAGTTCTCGATGGCGCCGCCCACCAGCGGCCCCCAGTAGACCTCGGCCAGCTTCTCGCCCACGCCGATGATGAGGCCGCCCGCGATGGCGCCCGGCACGGAGGTGAACCCGCCGAGGATGAGCACGGGCAGCGCCTTGAGCGCGATCAGCGACAGGCTGAACTGCACCCCGCTCTTGGCGCCCCACATGATGCCGGCCACGATGGCCACCAGCCCCGCCACCGCCCACACCACCACCCAGATCGTCTTGAGCGGGATCCCGATGCTGAGCGCGGCCTCGTGGTCGTCGGCCACGGCACGCAGGGCCCGGCCGATGCGGGTCTTCTGGAAGAACACGGCCAGCACCGCCACCAGCACCGCCGACGTGATGGCCGCGGTCAGCTCCAGCTTGTTGATCTGCACCCCCGCCACCGTGAAGGACGTGTCGGGAATCCCGATGTCGAGCTTCTTGACGTTCGAGCCCCAGAGGAACTCGCCGAATCCTTCGAGGAAGAAGTTGAGACCGATGGTGGCCATGAAGAGGATGATGTATTCCTGGTTGACGAGCGGCCGAAGGACGATGCGCTCGATGGCGAACGCCAGCGCCGTCATCACGACCATCGTCAGCACCAGGGCCAGCACGACCGGGACGCCGCGCTCCATGAGTCCCACCAGGGTGAGGGCGGCGAAGAGCACCATGACGCCTTGCGCGAAGTTGAAGACCCCGGAGGCCTTGAAGATCAGCACGAAGCCCAGCGCCACCAGCGAGTACATGAGCCCGCCGGCAATGCCCCCGATCAGCACCTCGACGAGAAAGCCCGGCGCCGTGACCATGTCCCGGAACGGTCCGACGAAGACGCTGTAGAGGATCTCCATGCCCGCGCGGCTCGATCTTCTAGGGCTCGGCCCCGAGGTACGCCCGGATGACCGCCGGGTCGGTCCGGACGTCGCTGGGGCTACCCTCCGCGATCTTCTCCCCGTGGTCCAGCACCACCACGTGGTTCGAGATGTCCATGACCACGCCCATGTCGTGCTCGATGAGGACGATCGTGGTTCCCCATTCGTCGTTGATGTCCAGGATGAACCGGGCGATGTCCTCCTTCTCCTCGACGTTCATGCCCGCCATGGGCTCGTCCAGTAGCAGGAGCTTGGGCTCGGCAGCGAGCGCGCGCGCGAGCTCGACCCGCTTCTGCAAACCGTATGGGAGGCGACCCGCCGGGAGCTTGCGGATGGCCTGGATCTCCAGGAAGTCGATGATGCGCTCGACGAACGCTCGATGCTCCACCTCCTGCTTCATCGACGGTCCCCAGTAGAGGGCATCGAGGAGCACGTTGCCCTTCATCTTCAGGAGGCGCCCGGCCATGATGTTGTCGAGCACGCTCATGCCGCGGAACAGGGCCACGTTCTGGAACGTGCGGGCGATCCCGAGCTCGGCGACCTCGAACGCCTTGAGCGCCGTGCGGTCCTGTCCCTGGAAGAAGATCCGTCCGTGGTCCGGACGGTAGAAGCCGCTGATGACGTTCACCGCGGACGTCTTGCCGGCGCCGTTCGGCCCGATGATCGAAAAGATCTCGCCCGTCTGGACCTCCAGGTTGAGGCCGCGCAAGGCCTGGATCCCGCCGAAGCTCACGGAGACATCCTGCATCCGCAGCAGCACCTCCGTCGCCGGGACCCCCGTGACCGCGCGGCGCCGCCTGAGACCGGCCAGCGCCGCGAGCGCATCCTCCCGGGCATCGAAGACATTGGTCCGGAACTGGGCCAGCATGGCGCGCGCCCGGATCGTCTGGCGCGCGGACTCCGACAGTCCGAAGCGCACGGTGCCGAGGCCGTGGACGCTGTTCGAGTGCTTGCCCCGCTCGCCGAAGTGATCCCAGGCGTCGTCGGCGATCGTGCAGCCCGCGTAGTTGACGAGAAAGTACCAGCGGCGACCGGTCGCCTCGAGCAGGCGGTCCACCTCGTCGTAGAACTCGTCGACGTCGTCCTTCGAGCGGAAGGCGAGGTCGGAGAGGTCGACGTCGAGCACTTCGAGCGCTTCGATGAGCTGGGTCCGGTCCCGGAACCGCGTCGTTCCCATCAGGGCTGACTCCCGCTCACCCGCGGCTCGTAGCTCATGAGTCGGTGGGAACCACCCCATCGTCGCCGCGCCCGACACTCATCGCGGCGGTCCCGACCGCCCGGCCGCTTCGACGGTCCGGATCATGACGTCGGCCCGGACCATGCCCGTTCGCCCGTCCTCGTAGGTCACCTTGGCCTCGACCGTCACGCGGTCGGACTCCGAGTCGAGGGCCTCGATCAGCGGCGCGTACTTCTCCCCGATGAATCGCCGCCGCAGCTTGCGGGTGCGCGTCATCTCCTGATCGTCCGCGTCCAGTTCCTTGTGGAGGATGAGGAATTTGCGGATCTGCGCCCCGCGGAGCTGCTCGTCCTCCTCGAGGCTCCGGTTGACGCGAACCACCTCGGGGTAGATCAGGTCGTAGACCTCCGGCTTCTGGGCGAGGTCCGCGTAGCTCGTGTACGGCACGTTGTGCCGCTCCGCCCAGCTCCCGACGGCGGCGAGGTCGATGTTGACGAGGGCGCTGACGTAGGGGCGCCCCTGGCCGACGCACATGGCCTCCTTGATGTACGGCGAGAACTTGAGCTTGTTCTCGATGTACTTGGGAGGGAACAGCGTGCCGTCGAGGAGCCGTCCGACGTCCTTGGCGCGATCGATGATCTTGAGATGCCCGTCGTGATCGATGAATCCGGCGTCGCCGGTGTGCACCCAGCCGCCACCCATCATCTCCCGCGTGGCGTCCTCGTTCCGGTAGTACCCCTGGAACGTCCCCGGGCTCTTGAACAGCACTTCCCCCTGCTCCGAGATCCGGATTTCCACGCCGGGGAGCGGCGTCCCCACCGTGTCGAGTCTCACTTCCCCGTTCCGCTGGATGGCGACGAAGACGCTCGATTCCGTCATGCCGTACAGTTGCTTGACGTTGATGCCGAGCGCCCGGAAGAACAGGAAGATCTCCGGTCCGATGGCCTCGCCCGCGGTGTAGGCCAGACGGATGCGACGCATGCCCAGGTTGTCCTTCAGCGGCGCGTAGACGAGCGGGCGCCCCAGCGCGGCTAGCAGGCGCAGGCGGAGCGGCACGGGCTGGCCAGTGAGCCGGCGCCGCTCGATCCGCTGCCCCACATCCAGGAAGAAGAGGACCATCGTGCGCTTGATCCAGGCCGCGTCCTGGATGCGGATCATCACGTTCGTCAGGAGGTTCTCCCAGATGCGCGGCGGGGCGAAGAAATAGCTCGGGCCGATCTCCCGGAGGTCGTGCAGCACCGTCGCGCCGCTCTCCGGGCAGTTCACGGCGAATCCGGTCAGGACGGATTGCGCATAGGAGAAGATGTGGTCCCCGACCCACGCCATCGGCAGGTAGGCGAGCACCTGGTCATCGCTCCCAAGACCCTCCTGCGCGGCCGCCGTTCGTCCGGTGACGATGAGGTTCCGGTGCGAGAGCATCACGCCCTTGGGATTGCCGGTGGTCCCCGACGTGTAGCAGATGACCGCGATGTCGTCGGCGCTCCCCTTCGCGATCTGATCCTCGACGTAGGTCGGGTTTTCGATCGCGAACGTCTTCCCGAGATCCTGCAGCCGCTCGAAGCTCACGAGGTAGGGCTGCGGGTAGTGCCGGAGCCCACGGGGGTCGACGTAGACGAGACATTCCAGACGCGCGCACCGATCTCTCACGTGGAGGAGCTTGTCCACCTGTTCCTGGTCCTCCGCCACGGCGAAGCGCACCTCTGCGTGATCCAGGATGTACTCCACTTCTTTCTCGGTCGAGTCCTGATACAGGGGGACCGGCACGCCGCCCAGGACCTGCGCGGCGAGCATGGCCCAGTAGAGCCGCGGGCGGTTGTCGCCGATGATGGCCATCTTGTCGCCGCGGGCAAAACCGAGCGCGGCCAGCCCGAGAGCGATCAGCCGGGCCTGCGCCAAGTACTCGCGCCAGGTGTAGGACTGCCAGATGCCGTAGTCTTTTTCCCGGATGGCGACCTTCTCACCGAGCCGCTCGGCATTCTGCTTGACCAGCTTGGGGAATGTGTCGAGGAGGCGATCGAGCTTCTCGCTTCGGAGGTCCTGCTGCCTCTGCTCGCCGGTCGTCGTCTCACTCATCAACGTGTCGCTGTTGTCCGGTCTCGCCATTGAGGTCCGGCCGTTCTCCAGCCCGGAGACCGCGATCGCGACCGAATCCACTAGAGTCAACTAGGCTGGGCAGCGGCGGTTCCAGCAATTCTGACGTCAAAACTGTCCAATTCCGGACACGCAGACGGCATCGGCTCCTGCGATCGCGCTCGCGGGCGCGAATCACGGCGTAATCCGACAAGCGAACCTCGCCCGTTCCGCTAGAAAGGATCCCCATCATCATCCGACCCTACTGCGCTGGCTGGCGGGCAAACACTACACCGGGGCGCTGAAGTGGCCAAAGTCTAGCCGAAGCCTACCGCGACTGTCAAGCAGTTGGCCCGCCAAGACAAGGGTTTACGTTTCACTCCTCGCATCCCGCTCCGCGGTAGGATGCTCCCCATGAGTCGAGCGATCATCGGCGCAGTCCTCGCCGGGCTCCTGGCCGCGGCCCCTCTCGATCTCGACTGTGGCCGGCCGATCGGCGCAAGAGAGCTGCTCGGTCGGATCAAGCTCTCCGAGATCGAATGGGCGGAGGACGTGAACCGGGAGGCCATGTGGGCGGCATTCGGCCGGTGCGCGGCCCTGCCGGATGCCCCAGCGTGTCGAGAGACAGTAGAGGAGCGCTTCGCCGCCGAGTGGGCCCGTCAGAAGGCGGCCATCGAGACCAAATACCGCCAAATCCAGGAGGACTTCGAGATCCGGTGCCGAGTCTCGATCGGATGAGACCGGTCGGCTTCCTGCCCGAGCGTGAGTCGGGCTCCCGGGCGCCCACCTGTGGTATATCCGCAGCATGAATTCCCCGACTCCCTTCCTGAACGAGCCCTATGGCGCCTATCTCGCGCGCGGCGTACCATCCCCGGACGCCGAGCTCACCCGGGTGGGCCCCGGCACACCATGCGGCGAGTATCTGCGGCGGTTCTGGCAGCCCGTGGCGTTCGCCCGCGATCTTGGGGACGTTCCCCTGCGCATCAAGATCATGGGCGAGGACCTCGTCGTGTTCCGCGACAAGGCAGGACGGGTGGGCGTGCTCCAGCTCCATTGCACGCACCGCGGGACGTCGCTCGAGTACGGGCTCATCAGCGAGCGCGGCATCCGCTGCTGCTACCACGGCTGGGTGTTCGACGTGGACGGTCGCATCCTCGAGACACCCGGAGAGCCAGCGTCGAGCACGCTCAAGAACAGGCTCTGCCAGGGCGCCTATCCCGTCCGGGAGTTCGGCGGACTCGTCTTCGCCTACATGGGGCCGCCGCCCGAGGTGCCGGCCTTCCCGCTCTATGACACCTTCGATCTGCCCGGCTACACGCTCATGCCGGCGGCCAAGTTCCAGCTGCCGTGCAACTGGCTCCAGGTCAAGGACAACAGCATGGATCCCGTGCACACCTCGTTCCTGCACGCGATCTCGAGCGGGTATCAGTTCACGCCCGCGTTCGGCGCGCTCGCCGAGCTCGACTGGGAGGAAACGCCGTACGGCATGATGTACATCGCCACTCGACGGCTCGGCGATCTGGTCTGGGTGCGAGTGGCCGACTTCATGGCACCCAACATCCACCAGTTCACGCGCGAGTTCGAGGACGCGACGAAGGAAAAGGCGTCCACTCGGCCAGTGGTGATCCGGTGGGCGGTGCCAATCGACGACACGCATACCTGGAACATGGAGCTGGCGCAGGTGGACCCGGCGTGGGGACTCACACCCGAGGAGGTCGCGCGTCCGGGGTTCGGTCAGTCGGACGATCGCCGCTATGACGAGCGGCAGCGTCATCCTGCTGACTACGACGCTCAGGCGAGCCAGCGGGAGATCGCCGTGCACGCGCTCGAGCACCTGGCCTCCACGGACCGTGGCGTGATCATGCTTCGCAAGATCGTGCGCGACGGCATCCGTGCCGTCGCCGCGGGACGAGACCCTCGCTTCCTCCTGCGGGCTCCTGCGGCGCCGATCCCCACGGCCTGTCAAGATACCGTGCTGCGCATTCCGCAAGAGGCGGAACCGGCTGCCGACAGGCGCCTGCTTCGCGAGACCGGCCGCAAGATCGCGCTGGGGCGCTAGCACCCTGCTCGGCAACTCCTGCGACAGTGGAGAGTGCGCCCGAGCGCTCGACCATGCGCTCGCGCGCGCAGGCTACGCGGGTCTACGTAACGAGCAGGCGGCCGCCCGCGCTCGCGGCCAGCTCGTCGGGATCGGGCTGTCGTCCTACGTCGAGATCTGCGGCTTCGAAGATCCCGAGACCTTACGTCGAGGTCGACGAGGCCGGGCGTGTCACCGTGCTCACCGGCGCCGCCTCCCATGGTCAAGGGCACGGGGGGCTCGCCCAGGGCATCGGCCAGGCGCTGCTTGAGGAGCCGGTCTTCGATGACCAGGGCCAGCTCGTCAGCTCGACGTTGATGGACTACGCGCTGCCGCGGACCGACGACCTCGTCGCGTTCGAGAACGACCACACGCGCACGGATTCGCCGCGCACCACGCTCGACGTGAAGGGCATCGGGGAGGCGGCCACCATCGGCTCCACGCCCGCCATCACGAACGCCGTCGTGGACGCGCTGTCACCGCTCGGCGTGACCCACGTGGATCTGCCCCTGACGGCCCCGAAGGTCTCGGCGGCGATGCGAACGGCCTCGAGGCGCTGAGTAGAGAGCGGCGACGGTCGGGTCCGATCGGCGCCGGGACTCAGTGCCCCGCTGCCGCGCCCGGTCTCGCGCCAGCCGACCGGGATGCCGGCTGGGCCTTGCGCCCGCGCACGCGCGCGAACAGAAAGGCCACGGGCACGCACGCCAGCGCCAGGAAGCTGATGAACCGGAAGACGTCGAGGAAGGCGAGCAGGGTCGCCTGCTGTACGAGGACATTGTAGATCATCCCGAGGGCCTGGCGTGACGCGGTCGCGGGGTCGGTCAGCGTCGTCAAGTATCGCTGCAGGGCCTGACGGGCCTGCTCGTAGGCCGGATCGTAGGGCGTCAGGTGAGACGCGAGCACGGCCTGGTGGGCCTGAGCGCTGCGAGCGAGGAGCGTCGTGGCGACGGCGATGCCCACGCTCCCACCCAGGTTCCGCATGAGCGTGTACAGTCCCGCCGCATTACCCATCTGCTCGTTGCGCAGCCGCCCCATGGTCATCAGGGAGAGCGGGACGAAGATCATGCCCGTCGACATGCCGTTGAGCACCGTCGCCCACACGACGGTCCCCTTGGAGATCTGGAGCGTCAGCCCCGCGAACATGTACCCCGAGGCGCCGAGCAGCGCGAGGCCGATCGCGACCATGAGGCGAGGCTCGATGATCGTGATGAGGCGGCCGACCACGAACGCCGAGACCATCGCGCCGATCCCGCGCGGGCTGACGGCGAGCCCGCTGTCGACGGCCGGGTAGCCGAGGAGCGTCTGGAGGAACAGGGGGAGCATGGACGACGTGCCGTAGAGACAGACGCCGAGCACGGCGCTGAGGCTGAAGCCGACGGCGAAGTTGCGCTCGCCGAGGATGCGCAGGTCGACGATGGGATCGTCGATGAGCACCTCGCGGATCACGAAGGCCACCAGCAGGGCGATCGAGATGGCGGCAAACCAGCGCACCCAGGCGGTCGCGAACCAGTCGGCCTCCTGGCCCCGATCGAGCATGATCTGCAGTGCGGAGAGCCCGACCACCATGAGGCCGAAGCCGATGTAGTCGATGCGACTCGAGCGCTGCGCCTGGAGATACGGCGGGTCCTCCACGAAGAGATTGACGAGGGCCATGGCCAGGAGACCGATCGGCAGGTTGATGTAGAAGACCCAGCGCCACGAGTAGTTGTCGGTGACCCATCCGCCGATGGTCGGACCCAGGATGGGCGCCACGATGACTCCCATCGAGAAGGCGGCCATCGCGACCCCGCGGCGGGCGGGCGGGAAGCTCTCCATCAGAATCGCCTGTGCCATCGGCTGGAGCGCGCCGCCCCCGACCCCCTGCAAGACCCGTGCGATGACCAGGACACTGAGGCTGCCGGCCGCGCCGCAGAGGGCGGACGCCGCGGTGAAGACCACCATGCAGGTCATCAGCACGCGCTTTCGTCCGAACCGCGTGCCCAGCCAGCCCGTCAGCGGAAGGACGATGGCGTTCGACAGGAGATAGCTCGTGAGCACCCACGTGGCCTCCTCCGGCGTCGAGGAGAGGCTCCCCGCGACGTGCGGGAGCGAGACGGTGACCACGGTCGAGTCGAGCACCTCCATGAAGGTGCCGAGCATGACCGAGAGCGCGATCAGCCACGGATTGAATCGAGGCCGCCACAGCGAGGTCGACGTTGGCTCGAGCGTCACTTCCATTCGCGTGTGTCCTTAGATTAGAATGGTATTATAATATTCGAACATGAATACAAGGCAACGGCTGGTCGGCGGCGACTGGCTCGCGGCGGCGCGGCCCCTGAGCGAGCGCTACGCGGGGCGCAAGGCGCGGGAGCGCGCGCTCCGCGGCGCGGACGTGCTGTCGGCAGCGCGGCGCCTGTTCGCCCGGAAGGGCTACCAGCGGAGCACGATGGTCGAAATCGCGGCCGCCGCCGAGCTGGCGCTCGGCACGCTCTACCAGCTCTTCCCGTCGAAGGAAGCCATTCTGTGCCGCCTGCTCGAGGACTACATGGACGGGTTGATCGCGCGCGTGCGCGACGCCGTCGCGAGCGCGAGCGACCCGCGGCTCCAGCTGGAGTCCGTCGTGCGCACGCAGCTCGCGTTCTCGGAGGACAACGCGGACGTCCTGCGCCTCTACCTCTCCGGATGGATCGGCTACGAGTTCACCGTCCGCCAGCAATTCGGCGAGCGGCTCGACACGAAGTACGAGGCCTACCTGAGCCTGGTGGCGGCCGTGTTCCGGCGCGGTAGCCGCAGCGGAGTCTTCGTGGTGGCGCCGCCCCGCCGTCTGGCCATCGCGCTGGCCGGCATGATCCACGCGCTGATCCGACGGTGGCTCCGCGAACGGACCCTCAATCTCAGGCTCGAGGGTGACGCGCTCCTGCCCCTGATCCGGCAAGGCGTGACACCCAGACGACGCGAGGGTGCGGCCCGCCGATGAGCGACGTCGAAACCGCGCGCCCCGTCACCTCGACGACGACGTCGTCCAACGGCGACTTCCACTGGTGGCAGCTCCGCCCCCCTCGCCGGCTGCCGCGCACGCGGATCCTGGCGATGGGCGTGATCGTCATCGTGGTGCTGTCGGCGATCGCCTACGGTGCCTATCTGTGGCATTTCAGCCAGACGCACATCTCGACGGACGACGCGTTCATCGCGGGGCACATCTCCCCCGTGAGCGCCCGGGTCAACGGCACCGTCATCGAGGTCCTCGCCATCGACAACCAGGACGTGAAGTCGGGCGGCGTCCTCGTCCGTCTCGACCCGCGTGACTACGAGGTGGCGGTGGCTCAGGCGCGCGCATCCGTGGAGGCTGCGCAGGGAGAGCTGCAGAACGCCGTCACCAACGTTCCGCTGGCGGACGAGACGACGAAGAGCCTCCTCCGCGAGGCCGACGCCGCGCTCGCCGGGGCCGTTCACGGGCGTGAGATCGCCGAGCACGATCTCGAGCAACGGCAGAGCGACCTGCGGGGCAAGCAGGCGGTGGTGGCGGGCGCGGAAGCGACGGTCCGGGGCGCCGAGGCCGATTTCGAGAGGGCGAAGCTCGACCGCGACCGGATCGCCGAGCTCTTCCGAACGCAGCTCGTGGCCCGCCAGGATCTCGATCACGCGGAGGCGACGTTCAAGAACACCGAGGCCATGCTCGAGGTGGCGCGCCACAAGCTCACCGAGGCGCGGGACGGCGCCGCGCAGGCCGCGGCGGCGGTCCAGAGCCAGACCGCCGCGATCGCCCAGGCGCGGCAGCGCATTGCGCAGTCGGATGCGGCGCTCTCCACGGCCCAGGGCAACCGACAGCAGGTGAAGGTCCGGGAGGCCGCGGTCGAGGCGGCCCGCGGCCGGCTCCAGCTGGCCATCGCCGCCCTCCAGCAGGCACAGCTCAACCTCGACTACACGACCATCCGCGCGCCGTTCGACGGGCGGGTGTCCAAGAAGACCGTCGAGGTCGGCCAGGTGGTGCAGACGGGGCAGTCGCTGCTCTCCGTCGTGAGTCTCGATGACGTGTGGGTGATCGCGAACTTCAAGGAGACCCAGCTCACCGAGGTCCGTCGTGGCCAGGCCGCCACCATCGTTGTCGACACCTATCCCGACGTCGTGTTCAAGGCGCGCGTCGATTCGATCCAGGGGGGCTCGGGCGCCGTGTTCTCGCTGCTCCCGCCGGAGAACGCGACGGGGAACTACGTCAAGGTCGTGCAGCGCATCCCGGTCAAGCTCGTGCTCGCGCCGGGGGAAAACGCCCGGCATGTGCTCGTCCCGGGGATGTCGGTCGTTCCCACCATCGCGCTTCGCTGACCGCCGCTCGAAGCCCTGCCCCGGGACGCTCGCGGCGTCCCTAGCCGCTGGACGCCGAAGCGGCGAACCGCTCCAGGTGATGCTCCGCGTCGCCGAAGGTCTGGCCGATCATGGTGAGCCGGCGGAACGTGTGGCTCACCTTGAGCTCCTGGGTCATGCCCATGCCGCCGTGGAGCTGCACCGATTCCTGGCTCACGTGGCGGCAGGCGTCGGCCACCTTGACCTTCGCCGCGGACACGACGTGGCGCCGCTCGGCCGGCCCTGCGGTGTCCACCTTCACGCACGCGAGATAGGCCATGGAGCGCGCCTGCTCGTAGCTGATCACCATGTCGACCATCCGATGCTGGAGCGCCTGGAAGGTCCCGATGGGCACCCCGAACTGCCGCCGCGTCTTCAGGTACTCGAGGGTCGTGTCGTTGGCAAAGCGCATGGCGCCCACGGCCTCGGCACAGAGGAGCGCGGTCGCGTAGTCCACGACTTCCTCGATGAGCGGTAGCCCCGCGCCCTCGAGACCGATCAGCGCATCGCGTGGCACGGCGACGCCGGACAGGCTGACATCGGCCGCCCGTAGCTCGTCGATCGTGCGGTACTCCTTGACGGTCACGCCCGCCGCCGTCCGGTCCACGAGGAACAGGCTGATTCCGTGAGGATCGGCGTCCTGCCCGGCCGTGCGTGCCGAGACCACCAGGACGTCGGCCGCCGCCCCATGGAGGACGACATGCTTGTTGCCGTCCAGGACGAAGCCGCCACCCTCGCGCCGGGCCCGCAGGCCCACGTGGGCCAGATCGTA
>Ga0335077_10007612_pt1 | contig 13405 bp, 10 predicted proteins | sample Lox_Sample_31_FD_207151 | JGI IMG/M metagenome (GOLD analysis project Ga0335077, IMG submission 207151) | Soil microbial communities from Loxahatchee National Wildlife Refuge, Florida, United States - Lox_Sample_3.1 | ecosystem: Environmental > Terrestrial > Soil > Wetlands | place: USA... | reverse complement strand
AATTGCAGATGCTGCTGTTGAAGGATTGGATGAAGATGGAGGGCTGGCGTATGAATCGGAGAATGAGAATCGGATCAGTGAAAAACACTGGTGGCCTCAGGCAGAGGCGATGATAGGATTTTTCAATGCGTATCAAATTACGGGCGATGAAAAATATTTTCAGTATTCGTTAGGATGCTGGCGGTTTACGAGTAACTATATCCGGGATCACCAGCATGGAGAATGGTTCTGGGGTGTTTACACTGATCATTCACTGATGCAGGGGCATGATAAAGTAGGTTTGTGGAAATGCCCTTATCATAATGCGAGAGCTTGTATGGAACTCATTAGACGGATAGAACCGATATATAATTTATCCGATTAAATGCTGCAAAAAAATTCAGGTATATGAAATTTATCAGCCGTTCAGTTTTTGTAATTTGTTTATTCATGATTGTTTCAGCAATGCTGAACCAGAAAGCAAAGAGAATTGTCTTTTTTGGCGATTCCATTACGGAAGCCGGGGCCAGACCCGGTGGATTTATTGGTATGATTGGGGATGCACTGACAAAAAAAGGACTAGCTTCCCAATACGAATTGATCGGGGCGGGGATCGGGGGAAATAAAGTATACGATCTTTATCTGAGAATGGATGATGATGTCCTGGCCAAAAAACCTGATGTCGTGGTGATCTGGATTGGTGTGAATGATGTCTGGCACAAAGCATCCTTCGGAACGGGGACGGATGCAGATAAGTTTGAAAAATTTTATGCTGCAATCATCAAAAAATTGCAGGCTCAAAATATTCAGGTTATTTTATGTACCCCTGCTACTATCGGAGAAAAGACTGATTTCACCAATCAACAGGACGGAGATCTGAATAAATATGCTCAAATCATCCGAAACATTGCCGCTCAATATCATTGCGGGTTGGTTGATTTCAGAAAAGCTTTTCTTGAATATAATCTCAAAAACAACCCTGATAATAAAGACAGGGGCATATTGACTGTTGATGGTGTTCATTTGAATGAAAAGGGAAATCAACTGGCAGCAGATAAAATGCTTGAAGTGTTGCTGAAATAATTTTAAAGCAAAAAAGACGGAATCAGTCTGCTCCGATTCAGTCTTTCCTGGAATTATAAAAGAAGAATTAGGTATCAAATGGTCAGCACGCTATTCCATCCCACTACGCCATCAGGTTCACGCATCTGATTCTCTATGTCCTCCATCCACATTCTGTCATCAATAAAAAACTTGTAATGGTATTTACCATGGGGTAACATGGGGATTTCTATTTTCCAGACGCCATTTTTGGAAGGTTTCATCTTTAATTCGTCGTGTGCCCAGTGATTAAAACTACCTGCTAAAGAGATGCGGGAAGCACAACTATTGGAGATATGGAATTCAATAGTCTTTTTCCGCTTGTTCACGAAGGGAGATTGATGCGGCTTCATGGCGGCCTCCATTTTTAGATTTTAAATGAATTGTTTTCAAGGGACGGCAACGTGGCTCGGAGTTTTGGTCATCGGGTAAGGGGCAAACAAAAACAGGTGGCTAAAGTTGTTTGCAGGAAGCATTGAAAAGTTACAATTTTTTTATTGAAATGCAGAACAAAAAACACTTATTTTTTTTAGCCTTTGCAATTAATTAATACGGCGGGCTAGTCTCTCTGGGTTGAATAAGTTTTGCGATCAATCCTGTCCACCCTGTTTGATGCGAGGCACCGATCCCTCTTCCGTTATCACCATGAAAATATTCAAAGAATAAAATGTAATTATTAAAATTGGGATCAGACTGCAGTTTATCGTTGTCTCCGAAAACGGGGCGTTTCCCTTTGCCATCCCGAAGGAATAATCCTGTTAAGCGTTTGGTTAATTCATTCGCGATATCATTCAATGAAAAATACCGGCCGGAATTGGTCGGATACTCTACTTTGAAATCATCTCCGTAATAATGATGGAATCTCTGCAGGGATTCAATGATAAGAAAATTTGGCGGCATCCAGACAGGGCCTCTCCAATTGGAATTGCCCCCGAACAATGGGATGGTAGATTCGCCCGGAGTGTATTGTACTTTAAAATCAGTTCCGTCAATAGTTAGTTCATAAGGATGCTGTTCATGGAATTTGGACAGGGCCCGGATTCCATAATCGCTCAGAAATTCGGTTTCATCAAGCATCCGGTATAAAATTCTTTTCATACGGTGTCCGCGAAGGAGGGATAATAAATGTTTTTCATCTGCTCCTTTTTCATGCCAGCGCGAAACGAGAGAAGCAAGGTCCGGACGATGTTCCAGAAACCATCGCAGGTGATAGGTAAATTCTGCCTGTGTTTGCAATATTTCATCATCGATTACTTCTACAGCAAACAGCGGAATCAATCCCACCATCGAACGGATCTTTAATTTCATGCTGTTGCCATTGGACAGTTTCAGAGAATCATAATAAAATTCATCTTCCTGGTCCCACAGCCCGGAACTGTTTTCACCCATGTTTTCCATCGCACTGGCGATATACAGAAAGTGTTCGAAAAATTTAGTAGCCATGTCCTGGTAAACGGGGTTGGATTTTGCCAACTCCAGGGCCAGCCGCATCATGTTGAGTGAATACATGGCCATCCAGCTTGTGCCATCGGACTGCTCCAGGTAAGCGCCATTAGGCAATTGTGAATTCCGGTCAAAAAGCCCGATATTGTCGAGGCCAAGAAAACCGCCTTCAAAAATATTATTGCCTTCCATGTCTTTTCGGTTAACCCACCATGTGAAATTGATCAGCAATTTGTGAAAAACAGTTTCAAGGAATTGAATATCCCCATTGTCACGATTCTCCTTTTTTTCTATTTCAAATACCCGCCAGGCTGCCCAGGCATGAACGGGGGGATTGACATCCGAAAATGACCATTCATAAGCGGGAAGTTGCCCGTTGGGATGCATATACCATTCATGTGTAAGCGTAATTAACTGTTGCTTCGCGAACGCTGGATCGATAAGCGAAAGTGAAATGCAATGAAACGCGAGATCCCATGCAGCGAACCAGGGATATTCCCACTTATCGGGCATTGAAATGATGTCTGAATTGTTTACATGCTTCCATTCCTTATTTCTTCCCTGCAGGCGTTGCGGCGGCGGAGGAGGATCAGCAGGGTCGCCTTTTAACCATTGCGTGACATTATAATAATAAAACTGCTTGCCCCAGAGTAAGCCGGCAAAAGCCTGTCTTTGCACCATTTTAGCATCGTTGGATGAAATTCCTTTTTGCAATTCATTATAGAAAGCATCCGCTTCTTCCATTCGTTGTTTGAAAACAGTATCAAAATCACTGAAAGGGTTTTCAAACTGATCCCTGCACAAACGCAGTCTTATTATTTGTGGTTGGTCCGGCAAAACAGTCAGATCATAATTTGCTGCGGCCTTCGTTCCACCCCGGTCAGGATTAGTTGTTTTGGCCTGCTCTATGATATAATCATTGATTCCGTCCTTGCAATATTTGCTATTGCCGACATCATTATATAATCTCTGACAATTTGTTTCATTGTCGCAAAAGAGAAGATCATTGCAGTTTTCACAGTACAAACGGTATTGATTAAACGCAGTATGCCTGATTTCAATGGTGTGCTCATCAGTCGCGAACATTTCGGGTATATAGTTATCGTAGCCCCAGGCCCAGGTATTCCGAAACCAGATTGTAGGCAACACGTTCAGCGGAGCCTGGTTTTTTCCGCGATTCCAGATGGTGATCCGGATCAGGATATCTTCAGGATTTTTTTTTGCATATTCTACGAACAGGTCGAAATATTCGTTTCCGTTGAAGATGCCGGTATCCATCAATTCGAATTCCGGATCCGTTCTTGTCCTCCGTCCATTTTCCTGGATCAGCAACTCATAAGGAAATGCTGCCTGGGGATACTTGTACAGCATTTTCAGGTAACTATGAGTGGGGGTAGAGTCGAGATAATAATATAACTCTTTTACATCTTCACCATGGTTGCCCTCCAGGCTGGTGAGACCAAATAATCTTTCTTTAAGGATCGAATCTTTTTTATTCCATAGAGCAAGAGAAAAACAAAGCAGCTGGTCATCGTCACATATTCCTGCAATTCCTTCCTCTCCCCATCGCCAGGCTTTACTGCGTGCCATATCATGCGTAGTATATTGCCAGGCATCCCCGTCGGCACTATAATCTTCCCTCACCGTGCCCCATTGGCGCTCGGACAAATAAGGTCCCCATTTTTTCCAATCCTTATTTTGTAATCTTTCTTTTTCAGGATTCATTGTTCATTCCAAAAAATTGGAGATGAAAGTTACATGAAAAAAATCCTGCCCCAAAAGAGATATTGCTGAATGGATGAATTCCGTCGAGGTTGGAATAGTTTAAAATTTGTTCCGGCCCAGGATTTAGATCCTGGGCTGGAATCTCAGCTTCATCATTATATTTTTTTGGTGAATGAACCTTTAAATAATATAATTCCAGTTATAAATATCATCGATTTTTCCGGTGCGAATATTCTCCAGGGTGGATTTTAATTTCTCGGCTACTGAATCCTGTTTGTTTACCGGAAGATGATAGTTCACTCCGTTGATGCCAATCGTTTTAATAGGGCTGGCAACTGCAGCAGTTCCTGCGCCGAATGCTTCAGTAAGCTTCTTGTCGATAAAGGCATTTTTGATTTCTTCCACACTCACAAGGCGTTCCTCGACCTTCAATCCCGCATCTTCAGCGATCCGGATAAACGAATCCCTTGTCACGCCATCAAGAATGGAATCAGACAAAGGAGGAGTGACCAATACTCCATCAATGACAAACATCACATTCATGGTTCCTGATTCTTCGATATATTTATTTTCTCTTCCATCTGTCCACAATACCTGGTCATATCCCTGCTCTTTTGCTTTTTGTGTGGGATAAAAAGCCGCCCCATAATTCCCCGCACATTTGGCATACCCTGTTCCTCCTTTTGGCGCACGTACGAATTCCGTTTCTATTTTTACGCTTACAGGGTTCTGATAGTACGGCCCGACAGGTCCACTGATAATCATAAACCTGAATTCTTCAGATACCTTCACGCCCAGTCTTGCTTCAGTGGCAATCATGAACGGGCGAATATACAGAGCGCTTCCGGGCTGACGCGGAACCCAATCCTGATCGACTTCGATAAGCTGGCGTAATCCATCCATAAAAACCCATTCCGGGATAACAGCCATGCACATACGTTCGGACGACTTGACAAATCGTTCGTAATGTTTGTTCGGCCGGAATATATTTACACGTCCGTCAATCATACGAAAGGCTTTTAATCCTTCGAATATACACTGTCCGTAATGCAGTCCGAGTGTTGTCGGGCTGAGTGAAAGATTTGTAAAGGGGATAATCTTCGGCGATTGCCATTCTTCATGGGCATAATCGCAAACGAGCATATGATCAGAATGGTATTTTCCAAATTCAAGATTATTCCAATCCACTTCGTTGATAGCTGAATGCTTTGTTTTCTGCACGCTTATTTTTTCAATCGTTTCCATAACTAAACATGGTTGAAGATAAATGCTCTAATGAAGGCGCTGCAACCGGCATAACCATTATTTCATAGGTAAAAGCCTGGCTGCCGATTTTAAAATAATGTTTTGCAAATTTCTTGAATCCGTTTCTTTCATAAAACCGGATGGCCCTATTATTTTGAACGATGACATCAAGCCAGATGCAATCGGGCTGAATTTCTTTTCCAAGCTCAAGAGCAGCCTGCAGCAAAGATGCTGCCACACCCGTGCCATGGTATTCTTTCAAAACATAAATTTTCTGTAATTCCATCTGCCTGTCGCCAATGATTTGTTTGTTCAGAGATTGCTTTTTGATCTTAATAAATCCTGCAATCACATTTTTGTGCATGGCGATATAGAAAATATTGTTCAGCTTATTGATGCTGCCGGCAATCTTTTCAATACTGTATGTGTATTCCAGGTACTGGTCAAGATCTTCCGGTCTGTTAAAAAAAGCTTTAAAAGTATCTGTGAAGGATCTTTTTCCGATCGTAGCGATTACAGGAGCAAGCTGGGCATCCGCTCTGATCACGTTGATCGAATCAATCAACAGTTCCATCTTGATATCGCATCGGAAACTACTGTACAATCCTCTTTCAAGCTGAATTTCTTTAAAGCCGATTTTCCGGTACATCTGCAGGGCGGGCCCCAATGATGAATGGGAGTAGAGTACAATCCTGTTGGCGCCCAGTGATCTTGCTTTTTCAATTGCCGATTTGGTCAATGCTTCGCCCAGACCTTTTCCACGATGCTTTTCATCCACAACCATCTTCGTGAGTTCAAAGATATGATCATCATGTTTTTTTAATCCGACGACTCCTGCAATTTCATCATTCACAAATCCGGTAAGCAGGGCTCCTCCACGACGAAGGATGGCCTTCCCCGGATCAGACAAAACGAATTTGTCGACCGGTTCGGGTTCGGTGCGAAAATGTTTTTGAAACCAGCCGCGATAAAGTCGTTCAAAATAGAGCTGGTGCTCCGGATGAAAGTCCAATATTTTTATTTCATTTTTTTTCATGGAATTTGTTTATTAAGAAGTGATTTCATTTCCTATCCTGGTGCTTGCGTCAACAAGCAGATCAAAATCCTCTTTCCTGCTTCGATGATTGGTAATAGCGACACGGACCGAGTATTTTCCATTCAACACAGTATAAGAAGGAGTGGCAATTCCTTCCTCCTGGAGACGCATCAGAATTTCTTTATTAACAATATTTAATTCTTCATCGTTCAGGTTCCCGGGATTGAATCGATAGCAGACAATATTCAGCGAAACGTCTGCCAACAATTCCAATTCCTTATTTTGTTTTACCAGGTTTCCCAGGTATTGCGCCTGCAAAAGATTCTGACGAACCAGCCTTTCGAATTTTTTTATACCGTGTTCTTTCAGCAGCATCCATACTTTAAGCGCTTTGAAACCTCGTGACAATTCCATTCCATAATTAGCAAAGGGCTCGGGTCCGGCAGATAACCCCCGCTCATGAGCGGTTAAATAATTCACCGGCGAAGCAAAAGCATGGCGATGAGCTGTAGCATGCTTGATCAATACACATCCGACTTCATAATTCATATAAAACCATTTGTGAAAATCGAATGCGAGACTGTCTGCTGATTCAATGCCATTCAGTTGTTCTTTATATTCCGGCAGGATTTTCGGAACCGATCCGAAAGCACCGTCAACGTGAAACCAGATCTTTTCTTCTGCAGCTATTTCAGCCAATGCATCAAGATCATCAATAGCTCCCGTGTTCACAGTTCCTGCATTGCCGACGATACAAAATGGAATGCATCCTGCTGCTTTGTCTTCGATAATCATTTGTCTCAGGCTATCAATCCTGATCCGATAGTTTTCGTCTACGGGTACTTTCCGGAAATTTTCACCACCGATTCCAATTATTTCAACGCCTTTTACCACACAATTATGCGTTTCAGAAGAACCATACACCACTAATTGCCCTGCCACGGCCTGCAAACCTTTTTGTTTGATCTGCCCATTAAAATGATTTCTTGCCACAATCAGCGCAGTGATATTTGCGATCGAACCGCCACTTGTCAGGATGCCACTCGCTGTGGAAGGGAATCCAAATATTTCCTTACTCCATTCGAGCACCTGTCTTTCAATGTACACCGGCATATGATTTCCGATGGCCAGGTTGGCATTCATACCGCTGGCCAGCATATCGGCCAGCATCCCGAATGGTGTGCCACCTCCTTCCACCCATGACCAAAACCTGGGGTGAATATTATTTTTATTGTAGGGCAATACCTGCGAAAAAAAATCCTCGTACACTGATCTGGCTCCCTGGCCTATTTCCGGCAAGGGTTCCTGCAAACTTTTTACTGCATAGGATGAAGGTTTTTTCCAGGCCGCTCTTTCACGAACGTTTTGCAAATAGTTCATCATGTCATCCACCATCTGGTGACCCAATTCACGGAGTTCATCCCAGTCGAAAGGATCTAGTGTTTCCTCGGTAATCCGCATTGAAGCTGTTTCCATGCATTTTTCTTTTTCTGATAAAGTTTATGAGTTTCATTTTTTCTTTCAACCCGATTATTGCTTTTCTATCCCAAATTTCCCAAAAAATTTATTTATAAAACAGATTCAGATTATTTAATTTTGACTAGATCAGATTTCAAAACCAGGGGCCGGAATTCTTTCTTCCCCTAATACTTATTTTATGCTGAAGAAAAAAATAGATGAAGAACATTTATACCTGCGTGTTGCGGGAGGCATTGAGAAAATGATTGGGGAAGAAGTGTTGAAGATTGGCGACAAACTTCCTTCGGTAAGAATGTTGAGTGAAGAATACGGAATCAGCATGGGCACTGCATTCCAGGCCTATTATCATCTGGAAGGAAAGGGGCTGATTGAATCGAGACCCAAGTCGGGTTATTATGTGCGGTTTAATTTCAGTCGATTCCCGAGTTTGCCAAAGAAATCGGAACCGGAACAGGAAGCCAATGAAGTAAGTACGGAAGAAATGATCTCTACAGTTTTCAGGAATATGACATCAGCCGACGTGCTAAACTTTTCTGTTGCCGCGCCAGCTCCCGAACTGCTTCCTGCGGCCAAGTTGAATAAGGCCGTTGTTCATGCACTGCGCACATCACAACATCATTGTATAAAATATGAGCCGGTACAAGGCAACGCGGAACTCCGCAAGCAGATTGCACGGCTGTCCTTTACCTGGGGTGGTAAAATTTCTGCAGACGATGTTGTGATCACTGTCGGTTGTGCGGAAGCGTTAGTCCTTTGCCTCAAAGCTGTTACCAGGGCCGGAGATACAGTGGCCATCGAAAGCCCGACTTATTTTGGGATTTTCCAGGCTATTGAAAGCCTGGGGCTGAAAGCTCTTGAAATTCCTACCGATCCTACAACAGGCGTTGACGTTGATGAATTGAGCCGTGCAATCAAAAAATTTCCGGTCAGTGCCTGTGTATTTGTTCCAAACTTCAATAACCCGCTGGGCAGTTGTATGCCGGAAGAAAAAAAGAAAGCGCTGGTGGACCTGATTACAAAAAACCAGATTCCTTTGATTGAAGATGATATTTATGGTGAAATATATTTTGGCAAACATCGCCCCAAAACCTGCAAGACCTTTGATAAGGAAGGTTGGGTTCTGCAATGCAGTTCTTTGTCTAAGTCACTTGCACCCGGCTATCGCTTAGGCTGGGCCATCCCCGGCAGGTTCACGGAGAAGGTTATACGCCTGAAAATGGTCCATTCGCTGACAAGCCCCACAATCACTCAGCATGCACTCGCTCATTTTTTGAATATCGGGAGATATGAATATCATTTGAAAAATTTGCGTAAGGCCCTGCACACGCAATGCCTTCGATATATCCAGGGAATCATCGAATATTTTCCGAAAGATACCATGGTCTCCCGGCCACAGGGAGGTTGTGTGTTGTGGATTGAGCTGGATAAAAAAATCAACAGCTATAAACTTTACCAGGAGGCGGTCAGGCATTATATTTCAGTTGTACCCGGACAGATTTTTTCTTCACAGGGAAAATTCGGCAACTGTCTTCGCATCAGTTGTGCAAGACCCTGGGATGCAGAAGTAGAAAATGCATTGAGGACTGTAGGAAGCCTGATTAAGAAAATGATGAAATGAGAATTCACCCGTTGGATCATCCGTAAATTCGGTCGATCGCATCATGGTATTTTTCCACGATCACTTTTCTTTTGAGGCTTAGCTTAGGTGTCATCTCCCCGGTGTCAACACTCCATTCCCTCGGAAGCAATTCAAATTTCTTGATTTGCTCGACATGGTTAAAATTCTGATTGTAACTCTCTACAAGCTGCTTGTAGAAACCGAGCACCTGAGGGTTGCGGACCATTTCTTCGTTCGACGTATATTGAATATTTTTTTGTTTGCACCATGCTTTCAGGTTTTCAAAAGATGGCACGATCAGGGCACCTACAAATTTTCTTTCTGATCCGACGACAATGATCTGCTCTATAAACCTGGACTCTTTGAGTTTATTTTCTATGGCCGCAGGAGCAACATATTTTCCACCACTGGTCTTGAATAATTCTTTTTTACGATCGGTTATGCGTAAAAAAATACCATCTTCAAAAACCCCGATATCACCGGTATGCAACCAACCATCGATTACGGTTTCGGCAGTAAGATCCGGTCGTTTGAAATAGCCGACCATTACTGTCGGACCCTTCACACAAATTTCTCCGTCTTCCGCCAGTTTTACTTCAATGCCATCAATAACCGGTCCCACCGTTCCGAATTTTGTTCCACCCGGTGTGCGTCGGTTCACAGTGATAACAGGTGAGTTTTCGGTTGGTCCATAACCTTCATAAAGCGGAATACGCGCAGCATTAAAAATGCGCATCAGCCTTTCCTGGCACGCTGCTCCGCCCACAACAATGTATTTGATATTATTTCCAAGTGCCTCTCTCCATTTATTAAAGACCAGTTTATTTGCAATGGAAAGCTGCATATTGTAAAAAAACCCCCGGTTTTTCCTGTTATCATATTTTTTCCCTAGTTCAATAGCCCAGAAAAATATTTTTCGTTTTATGCCTTTCAATTCTGCACCCATTGACATGATGCGTTCATACACTTTTTCAAGAAGCCGGGGAACCGTGGTGAACACATCCGGATGCACTTCTTTCAGGTTGGCAACTATCGTGTCCATACTCTCTGCATAATAAATGCCGATTCCAGTCGACAAATAAATATAGCTGACAGTTTTTTCGAAAATATGATTGAGTGGCAGAAAACTCAGGGCCTTGCTTTGTGGACTCTCATCAAAAGGAAAACTTACTCTCGAAAACAAAATATTGGTCATGATATTGTTATGGCTCAACATCACTCCTTTGGGAACACCGGTGGTTCCCGAAGTATAAATGATGGTTGCGAGGTCACTTTTTCTGACCGAATTTTTTGCTGCTTCGATACGGCTCATATCAGTTAACGGATTGCAGAGGGATGACCAGTGGTCGGCACCGTCAATCTTGTTGAACGTGTAAATATTTTTCAGCGTCGGTATTTTGGGTTGAATAGCTCTGACCTTGTTCAGTAACTCTTCGCTGCTGACAAAAACATGTTTTACAGAAGCATCATTGAATATGAATTCAATTTCGCTAGAGTTGGTAGTAGGGTAAATAGGCACCAGTATGGCGCCAGATTGCTGTACGGCCAAATCCGTGATCAGCCATTCCGGCCTGTTGGTAGAAATGATTGCGATTTTATCCCTGTTTTCCGTGGTCATATCATTTCCTGATACACCAATAGAAAGCAGACCCGCAGTCAGCTGATCCACTTTTTCGCGAATTTCCTTTGTGCTGTGTTTACGCCAGGAGCCATTTTCCTTGGCTGCCAGCATATCTTCTTTAGGAAATTTCGTCAACTGGTAGTCGACCCAATCAAACAACCGTGTGGGTTCCATATAATGTGCGAATTATTTTTTAGAATCTATGTGTTCCTATGATTCTATTGTGTTTATGTGGTAAATTTTACCACATAGGGTCATAGACACATAGGAACACATAGGTGTAACCAAAATTCTAAAGCATAATACATTTAAATTATAGAAAAAGAAAGAAACTACAAATAAAGTCTTTGATGGGCTCAATTGAAGCTACTTCACTTGTTATTTTGGAAGCACATGATAATATTGTTTGAGAGGCAGTTTAAAAACCCTGTTCTTTTGAAAATTAATAAACCTGTTATATTCATCCTGATGCACCGTGGTCCAGTTCTGGAAAGCCGGAAGGTTTTGTGCAGCACCGAAGATCCATTGATTATATGCGTCAAACAATCCCTCTTTCATTAATTGCTGATGGTATTCGAACAAGCGGAAGGGATATTTAGCCTGGTATTTATCAAACCATTCCAAAACAAACTTGCTGCGTAATATGCTTAGCGATTCGGCAGTGACACCCTGGGCAACAGCCGCCGACTGATCATTCATTACAGTCAAATAGGCTGTGGTGAATGAAGACTTAGAATTTTGATTTTTTTGAGTTTTCGTATCCGAAAAGAATTTTTTATAACTGTCTACCAGGATGCTCTTTATTTCCGGAGTTCGTTTGCTGTAGCTTTCAAGATTTACGAAGATTTCTCCATAAATCAGGCTCCATACCTTGTCATAAGTGTAATAATAAAATTTGCAGGCGTTGTAATAATTGGAAGAATAGTCGGGGTCCACTTCAATTCCTTTCTCCCAGAGCCTGATGGCGTCAGGGCCTTCTTTTGCCCAGACCAATTCTCCATATTCATTGTACAATGCCCCACTGTTTGGAAAACGCTTGATGCCCTGCTTGTACATTTTTTCACATTCTTTGGTTTCATCAATGGCCTTATATACAAGTCCGGCAATCTGGTAACATTGTTCATCCGCATCTTTTCGGTCGAGCAGTGGTTTTACTGTTTCGAGTGACTGGCTGTAATTTCTTTGAAGATAATAACTGAATGCAAGATCTTTTGATATTTCAATATTGTTTGACTCTTCTTTCAGCGCGCGGTTCAGCACAACAATAGCATTGGCATAATCACCCTGCCGCATATACGCTTTCGCTGTTTCGTGTAAACTATTGGCATCCTGTTGAGCAAATAATGAGAAGTGAATGGCAATCAGCAAGCAGAATGAGAAAAATTGTTTCATGATTCTTTAAAGATAATCATCGCCATAGTGAAAACGGATTTATGGTTGTTTAATTGTTCAGAAACAAAGGGTTTGCATATCATTAACTGATCAGGTGCGTAAGCAACCCGTCTCTCAGCTTGGGTTCAAACCAGGTACTTTTCGGAGGCATGATGCTGCCGCTGTCTGCAATGCTGAATAATTGTTCAATACTCACAGGATGCAGGCTGAAAGCCACTTTCATCTCGCCGCTGTCAACCCTTTTTTCGAGTTCAGTTAAACCCCGGATGCCGCCTACAAAATCAATTCTTTTATCTGTTCGCGGATCCTTGATGGCAAGAATCCGGTCGAGTATGTTTTCCTGCAGAATGGTTACATCCAGCACTCCGATCGGGTCGGTTGAGTAAGAACCATTTTTTGCAACCAGCTTGTACCAGCTGCCATTCATGTACATTCCGAATTCGTGCAGGTTAGCCGGTGAAAAGGCTTTATCGACTTTCCCGACAAAGAAATCTTTTTCCAGGCTTTTCAGGAATTCTCCTGCCGTCATTCCGTTGATGTCTTTCACTACACGGTTATAGTCCAGGATATGCAGTTGATCTGAGGGAAATAAAGTAGTCAGAAAATAATTTGCGCCCGTCGATGATGCATTGCTAGGAGCGGCCCTCACTTTGGCAGCCGAAGCCGCACGGTGATGACCATCCGCAATATAAGTATAAGGGATATTATTTTTGAATAATTCAGTTATTCTTTTGTTGGTTCCCTCGTCATTCACGATCCAGATGAT
>Ga0335077_10007611_pt1 | contig 13405 bp, 9 predicted proteins | sample Lox_Sample_31_FD_207151 | JGI IMG/M metagenome (GOLD analysis project Ga0335077, IMG submission 207151) | Soil microbial communities from Loxahatchee National Wildlife Refuge, Florida, United States - Lox_Sample_3.1 | ecosystem: Environmental > Terrestrial > Soil > Wetlands | place: USA: Florida... | reverse complement strand
TTCCCGGCGTTGCGCGCGTCGAGAAATGTTTTGTCCGCAAGATGGGTTATCAATTTTACGTGGACATGCACGTGGAAGTGGACCCGCAGATGACCGTCCTCCGTTCGCATGAAATCGCCCATGAAGTGAAGGACAAAATCCGCGACACCATGCCCTCCGTCAACGACGTGCTCGTGCACATCGAGCCGCTCGGTATCGCTGCCCGCCGGACGGAAAAGTAAGTGTTCATTTCCATTTTGCGTTCTTGGCAACTTGGCGGGATAATCGGCGGACATGAAAGCCGGCTTTTTACTCTTTCTTTTGGCGATGTGCCTGTCCGTTCAGGCCAAATTATCGTTCAAACTTCCGCCTTATGCCAAGTACACGGCTTCTGAAAAATCCATCAACCAGGCCAAGGATGCTTTGAAGCAGTATCTTGTCGGTGATGCCAATACCCTGACCAATCTTTTTGTCAGACCCACGATGTGCGGTCCGGGCTTGTGGAATCTCTTGAAGGACTCCCCGTATTTTTCAAAACCACCGAAGGCCAAATCCACCGCCAGAATTCCTTTGCCCGATGGCAAGTTTCAGGAACTGCCAATGGCGCTCCTGCAAAGCGACTATGAAGTTGCCTCTTTCAGAAAGGCCTTGGCTGTCCTGCTCGCGTCGCAGGGCAAATTGACCATCCGGGACCCCAACCGGGACGAATTCATGACGTTCTGGGCGGTCATCCCGTTCGATGAAATAAACGCTCCTCTGCTGGTCGCCGAAGCGAAGGACTACACCTTCATTTGCATGTTCAACAAGGGCAAGGTGTTTTGGGTGGATGAGGTGAGGAAAATGCAAATTAAAAAATAGCCACGCCGCAGCGGTTTGTGTTGCTCATTTCCTTTTGCGTTCTTTGCGTCTTGGCGGTTTAATATCCCTGCATGAAAATCGTTCTGGCATATTCGGGCGGCCTCGACACCTCGGTGCTGCTGGCGTGGCTCAAGGAAACCTATGACGCCGAAATGATCGCCTTCTGCGCGAACATCGGGCAGGCGGAGGAACTGCGCGGCCTCGAAGCGAAGGCGAAGAAAACCGGCGCGTCCAAAATTTACATCGTGGATTTGCAGGAGGAATTTGCGCGCGACTTCATCTTCCCGATGATTCAGGCTGGCGCGATTTACGAGGGCCAGTATTACCTTGGCACCAGCATCGCCCGGCCGCTCATCGCCAAGGGCATGATTGACGTGGCCAAAAAGGAAAAGGCCGACGCCATCGCCCACGGCGCCACCGGCAAGGGCAACGACCAGGTACGGTTCGAACTCACCGCCGCCACGCTGTCGCCGGATTTGCAGGTCATTGCGCCGTGGCGGGACGCGCGGTATCGCCGGGAATTTCCGGGCCGGCAGGAGATGATTGATTATTGCACCCGGCACAAGATTCCCGTCCAGGCCAGCGCGAAGAAACCGTTCTCCAGCGACCGGAACCTCCTGCACATCTCCTACGAGGCGGGCATTCTTGAAGACCCGTGGATGGATGCGAACGATAAAAAGTATCGCGGCTCATTCACCACGCTGTCCGTGTTTCCCGAAGACGCGCCGAACAAACCCGAATTTGTGACACTTGATTTCAGGAAAGGCAATTGCGTGGCCGTGAACAGCAAAAAGCTGTCCCCGCTCGGCGTGATGAAAGCGCTGAACAAGCTCGGCGGCAAACACGGGGTCGGACGCGTGGACATGGTGGAGAACCGGTACGTGGGCATGAAATCGCGAGGCGTGTATGAAACGCCCGGCGGCGCGATTCTGCACTTTGCGCACCGGCAGATGGAAAGCCTCACCATGGACCGGGAAGTCATGCACCTGCGAGACTCGCTGATTCCGCGGTACGCGGAGCTGGTGTATTACGGCTACTGGTTTTCGCCGGAGCGACAGGCATTGCAGGCGTTGGTGACCGAGAGCCAACAGAACGTGACCGGCACCGTGCGGGTGAAGCTGTACAAGGGCAACATCATGGCCGCCGGCCGCAAAAGTCCGGTGAGCCTGTACAACCCGCATATCGCGACAATGGAAGCCGACCCGACGAAGGCCTACAACCAGGACGACGCCACCGGCTTTGTCCACCTCAACGCGTTGCGATTGAAAGTCGCGGCGAAAGTGCGGGCGAAAGGAAAAACGTAATATGGAGTCCACACTGCCTCAAAAGCTTTCATGCCCATCGTTTATGGTGTGAACTAGCGAAAGATCCGGACGGAGACTGGGGAGTCGAACACATTTTCGTGCCATCCTTTGGGGATTTGAACCTTAAAATATCTTCTCCGTTCAATTGGAAAGTAATTAACTCCTCTGATTCGCTGAGCATCAACCAATAGTAACGATTTGTAAGTTGTAACGTCATCGACCCTGCCCGCTTTAAGCACCCATTCCAAAATTGCCACTCGTCCCGAATCATATTCCAAGGGAATGCGGGCTTTTTTGCCGACAACTTTCAAATCCAATGCCTTGATATCGGTAAAAACAAGCTTGCCTATGGGGATTTTCTTTGGCTCCCGCACGAACCCTTGGAGCACATGACTGGAATATCGTGAGGTTATTGAAGTTTGGCACCTTGGAAGCAACCGATGTTGCTTCTTTGGCAAAAAAGGTGAGGGCTGATACCCGGCGGCGACCTATTTTAATTTTAGCCGCCGCGATGGCCAGAGCGGTTTCACGGCGTCATTGAATTTTAACTTTTTCATCAAAATGAATGCCAAGCCGAAGTTACTGACAGTGGATGCCAATGAAGCTGTCGCCCACGTAGCCTATCGCCTGAACGAAGTCATGGCGATTTACCCCATCACTCCGTCCTCTCCCATCGCCGAGTGGTGCGATCAATGGGCCTCCGAAGGCAAAAAAAATCTCTGGGGCACCATCCCCTCCATCGTGGAAATGCAAAGCGAAGGCGGCGCGGCGGGCGCGGTCCACGGCGCGCTGCAAACCGGTTCCATCAGCACCACGTTCACGGCCTCTCAGGGATTGCTGCTGATGATTCCAAACATGTTCAAAATCGCGGGTGAATTGCTCCCCGCGGTTTTTCACGTTACGGCCCGTACTATTGCCACCCAGGGGCTTTCCATCTTCGGCGATCACAGCGACATCATGGCGGTGCGTTCCACCGGCTGGGCGATGCTCGGTTCGGCCTCCGTGCAAGAAACGGCGGATTTGGCGCTCGTTTCTCAGGCCGCCACGCTCCGCGCCCGGCTGCCTTTCATCCATTTCTTCGATGGTTTCCGCACGTCGCACGAGGTGCAAAAGATTGAATTGTTCAGCGAAGACGTCATGCGGGCGTTGATTGACGACCGGTTGATTACTGAAATCCGCGCGCGCGCCCTGACGCCGGACCGGCCGGTGCTGCGTGGCACGGCGCAAAATCCCGATGCCTTTTTCCAGGGACGCGAGGCGGCTAATCCGTACTACGCCAACTGCCCGGACATCGTGCAAAAGGTCATGGACGAATTCGCCGCACAGACAGGCCGCAAATATCATCTGTTCGATTATGTCGGCGCGCCGGACGCGGAGCACGTGATTGTGCTCATGGGTTCGGGCTGTGAAGCGGCGCATGAAACGGTGGAGTATCTCAACGAGCAAGGCGCCAAGGTCGGCCTGATCAAGGTGCGATTGTACCGGCCATTTGACGGCAAACGGTTTGTAGAAGCGCTGCCGCGGTCAATCAAGAGCATCGCGGTTCTGGACCGCACCAAGGAGCCGGGCGCGGCGGGCGAGCCGCTGTATCAGGATTGCGTCGCGGCGATTCTCGAAGGCATGGCCAACGGCTGGGGCAATTTGAAGTGGCTGCCGAAAGTGGTTGGTGGCCGCTACGGTTTGTCCTCCAAGGAATTCACGCCCGCCATGGTCAAAGCCGTCTTCGACAATCTCTTTGCGGAAAAGCCGAAGAACCATTTCACCGTCGGCATTACCGACGACGTTTCCCACACCAGCCTGCCGGTGGATCACAATTTTTCAACCGAACCCGACGACGTGATTCGCGCGTTGTTTTACGGTCTGGGCGCGGACGGCACGGTGGGCGCGAACAAAAATTCCATCAAGATCATCGGCGAAGGCACCGCCAATTATGCGCAGGGCTATTTCGTTTATGACTCCAAGAAATCCGGCAGCATGACCGTGTCGCATCTGCGGTTCGGACCGGAGCTGATTCGTTCCACATATTTGATTTCGCGCGCGAACTTCGTGGCCTGCCATCAGCCGATGTTTTTAGAGCGATACGACGTGGTCAAACCACTGGTGCCTGGCGGTACGTTCCTGTTGAACACGCCGTATTCCCAGGATGAAGTCTGGTCCAAGCTGCCGACGCCGTTGCAGGAATCGCTCATTGCCAAGAAGGCGAAGTTTTACGTGATTGACGCGACGAAAGTGGCGCGCGACAGCGGCATGGGCGGGCGTATCAACACCATCATGCAGGTTTGCTTCTTCGCGTTGTCCGGCGTGCTGCCGCGCGACAAGGCCATCGAGTCCATCAAGTATTCCATCAAGAAAACCTACGGCAAAAAAGGCGAGGAAGTCGTGGCCAAGAACCTCAAGGCCGTGGACAACACGCTCGAACATTTGCACGAAGTGCCCGTGCCGAACCGCGTGAACGGCAGCGGCGACCTGCTTCCGCCCATCTCGCCGGACGCGCCGCAGTTCGTGAAGAATGTGCTCGGCCGGCTGGCCGCCGGGGAGGGCGATGAGGTGCCCGTGAGCGCGTTTCCCGCCGACGGCACATTCCCCACCGGCACCACGCAATACGAAAAACGCAATCTGGCGCTGGACATCCCGGTGTGGGACGAAAAAATCTGCATCCAATGCCTGAAATGCGTCGCGATTTGTCCACATGCGACGATTCGCGCGAAGGTCTATGAACCGGCGGCCCTGGCCAACGCGCCCGCAACGTTTAAGAGTGTGGACAGCCGCAATCCGGAGTTCAAAGGCTGGAAGTTCACCTTGCAAGTCGCCGCCGAGGACTGCACCGGCTGTTCGTTGTGCGTGGACGTCTGCCCGGCGCGCAACAAGACGGAAACGAAGCTCAAGGCCATCAACATGCGGCCACAAGCGCCGCTGCGATTGCCGGAGCGCGAGAACTGGAATTTCTTCCTTGGCCTGCCGGAAGTGGACCGACGCAAAATCAAGGTCACACAACTGCGCCAGCAGCAACTGCTGCGGCCCCTGTTCGAATTCAGCGGCGCGTGCGCCGGCTGCGGCGAAACCCCGTACATCAAGATGCTGTCGCAGCTTTTCGGCGACCGCGCGATAATTGCGAATGCGACCGGTTGTTCCTCCATTTACGGCGGCAACCTGCCGACGACGCCTTACGCAAAGAACGCCGAAGGCCGCGGCCCGGCCTGGTGCAATTCGTTGTTTGAGGACAACGCCGAGTTCGGTCTTGGCTTCCGCGTCTCGATTGACAAGCAAAGGGAGTTCGCCATTGAACTGGTGAAGAAACTTGCGCCGCAACTGGGCGACGACCTCGTCAGCGCCATTGTAAACGCCGACCAATCTACCGAAGCTGGCATTTACGAGCAGCGCGAGCGCGTGGCGGCTATGAAGGAGAAATTGCAGAAACCCGAATCGCCGGAAGGGAAACTGCTGATTACGCTCGCCGACCAATTGGTGAAGAAGAGCGTGTGGGTTGTCGGCGGCGATGGCTGGGCTTACGACATCGGCTACGGCGGTCTGGACCACGTGCTGGCCAGCGGCCGCGATGTGAACGTGCTGGTGCTTGACACGGAGGTGTATTCCAACACCGGCGGGCAGATGTCCAAATCCACGCCGCGCGGCGCGGTGGCGAAATTCGCCGCCGGCGGCAAGGCGATGGGCAAGAAAGACCTCGGCCTCATCGCCATGACCTATGGCCATATCTACGTGGCCAGCGTGGCGCTGGGCGCGAAGGATGAACAGGCGTTGCGCGCGTTCGTGGAGGCGGAATCGTATCCCGGCCCGTCGCTCCTCATCGCTTACAGCCATTGCATCGCCCACGGCATCGCGCTGGACATGGGCGTGGGCGCGCGCCAGCAAAAACTCGCGGTGGAATCCGGCCAATGGCTGCTCTACCGGTTCGATCCGCGCCGCACGGAACGCGGCGAAAATCCGTTGCAACTGGATTCCGCGGCGGCCAAAGCCAAGGTGCAGGATTATCTCCTGTCGGAAAACCGCTTCAAGATGCTCACCAAGAGCAAGCCGGACGCGGCCAAACAGCTCTTCGCCCAGGCCCAGGCCGATTCCGAACGCCGCTGGAAATTTTACCAATATTTGAGCGGGCGCGATTTGAAGACCAACGGAAATGGCAATGGCGGCACCGCATCGCCCAAACCAGCTGCCACTGCGGACCAACAACCATGAGTCATTTATGATTTATGATTTGATGATTTACGATTTGAAAACCGGGCGGCGGTGCCGGCAAATCATCAATCATAAATTGTAAATCAAAAATCTTAACTGTTATGGATTTAACGACCACTTACCTTGGTCTGAAACTGCGAACGCCCTTGGTTCCCTCGGCGTCGCCGCTGTCGGAGGAAATTGACAACATCAAACGGATGGAGGACGCCGGTGCGTCGGCGGTGGTGCTTTACTCGCTGTTCGAGGAGCAGCTTCGCCAGGATCGCGCCGAACTGGCGCATCATCTGGAGCAAGGCACCGAAAGCTTCGCTGAAGCGCTCACTTATTTTCCCGAGCCGGAGGAATTTCATCTCGGCCCCGAGGAATATCTCAAGCACGTCGCCCGGGCGAAAAAGGCGACGCGCATTCCCATCATCGCCAGCCTGAACTGTTCCTCGACCGGCAGTTGGACGCAATACGCCAAACAGATCGAGCAGACCGGCGCGGACGCGCTGGAATTGAACATTTATTACATCCCCGCCCACCTGAACCTGCCCTCCGGCGAAGTCGAACAAACCTATCTCGACATTCTCAAGGCAGTGAAGGCGGAGGTGACCATTCCCGTCGCGGTCAAACTCAGCCCCTTCTTCAGCAATTTTACGAACATGGCCATGCGGCTCGACGAGGCGGGCGCCAACGGGTTGGTGCTGTTCAACCGTTTTTACCAGCCGGACATTGACCTCGAAGCGCTCGAAGTGAAGCCGAACATTTTGCTCAGCACACCGATGGCCATGCGGCTGCCGCTGCGGTGGGTGGCCATTCTTTACGGCCATCTGCGCGCCAGCCTGGCGGCCACCAGCGGCATTCATCGCGCGACGGACGTGCTGAAAATGCTGATGGCCGGCGCGGACGTAACGATGCTTTGCTCGGTGCTCATCCGGCACGGCGTCCAGCAAATACGCATGATTGAGCGGGAAACGGTCGCGTGGATGGAAGAACACGAATACGAATCCGTGGCCCAGCTCAAAGGCAGTTTGAGCCAGAAAAACTGTGCCGACCCCGCGGCGTTCGAACGGGCGCAATACATGCGGGCGATTTCCAGCTACCGTACTTGAAATCAGATCGCGGTTGTTGGATTTTCCGAGGTCATCAATTACATCCGCTTTCGTTTTCCAAAAGAACGGTGTCTCAATCGTCAGGTTTTTGCCTCCAATTTCAGAATATAGACTTTCCCAAAGCCGAATAGTTTTAGGATGAGTGGTTCGTGTGGCGCGTCCGTTTAACAAATCCTGCCGTCTGGCGAAATTCAGTGAAGTGATTCCGTTTTCAAAAATGAATAACTTGGGTTGTGAAAAAGCCGCGCACAAAGACATGGCTATTGAGGAATAAAGAATTCTCTTTGTGGTTCTGCAAAACCGCCGACGTTGACGACGCGATCCGTGATGATGCCCATTTTTCTCATAGAGTCCCCGTGTGCCACCGGAGAGATTAGCAATTCGTCGTTGTTTTCAAAGGAAATAAAGCCGCGGTCAAGCAGGTGGTCAATCGTCGGCGTGAGCAGCAAGGGTGGCCCAATTCGGGACATGCGATTTATTTCGATTAAGCTTGTGCCTCCCGGGTACGGGTATAAGGTTGAATTGCTAACGGAGCATCGTTTACCAGGTGTCCGACTGCCCCTCGTTTTGGGGTTTTCCCTCTCCTCTTATTCCCTGCACGCAAGGCCCGAGCCGCATCAGCGGCCCGGAACACAGACCAAGGTAGGTCCAGAAAGAACATAGTTATGACAACAAACACAGATAAGACCCGGTTCTCCGGCTCCCCCCAATCGGGACCCGCGAAACCGACACTCGCTGCGGCGGCTGGCGCTTTTTTGCGCAATCCATTAAAGAAGGCAAAAGCGGCTCCTTCCCACGAGGAGATCGAGTCGAGAGCCTATGAAATCTGGCTCTCGAACGGACAGCAACCGGGGCATGAGCAGGAGCATTGGTTCCTGGCTGAAGAGCAGTTGAGCCAGAACTGAAGCTCGAAGATGGATGATGGTGGATTGGCGATTTAACCGCGAAAGACGCGGAATACACGAAAGGATTGGGCCATTATTATTTTGCGTATTTCGTATGGTTCGCGGTTTGAAGATTGGTGTGCTTTCCGCCTTCACCCGATTTCCGTCTTTTCCCGCCAAACGGGACTCGCCGCGGCAAGTTGCCGCGGCGAGTCCATCTTCACGGGTTTCGACGTGACAAGTCCGTCTTCACATTACTTCGACGCGACAGGGAATGTGGAACGTATAATGCGGACTAAATTACGGCAGCAAGGGAATCGAGGGCGGAAAAACATTGAACATCGAGCATTCAAAGGGAGTCGCCAGGCCGGAGAGTCAGCGCAAAACGGCGTTGATTGTGGAGGGCGGAGCCATGCGCGGGGCGTGGGCGGCCGGAGTGCTGGCCTTTCTGCATGAAACCGGGCGGCGGCAATACGACCTCGTCTATGCGGCTTCCTCCGGCGCTTGTTCGGCGGCCTATTTTGTCGCCGGACTGTGGGAACCGGGCCTGACCATCTGGCGCGAACTGGCCAGCAAGGTGGTGCGCAAAACCAATTTTCTCCACCATAAACCCATTATTGATCTGGCGTACCTGGTGGATCATGTCATTCGGCAACACGTCCCGCTTTCGGTCGAGGCGCTGCAAAAGGCGCCCACCCGCTTTTTCATCGTATTGACGGATTGTCATACCGGCGGGCCGGTCTATTTCCGTGTTCGTGATGACCGGGTCTTTGCCGCCCTCCGCGCCACTGCCTCCCTGGCCCTGGCGACGCGCGGGTTTGATTTCGTGGACGGCCATCCGTTCGCCGACGGCGGGGTGTCGGACCCCATTCCCATCCGGCGCGCGATTGCGGATGGCGCGACGGATATTACCGTGGTGCTCACGCATGAACTGACTTTTCAGCTCAAGCCGATACCGCGCTGGCTGGGACGGGTGGCCTACCCGGAATTCCCCAGGGTGGCCCGAGTCTGGACGGCCCGGCAAAATGTAAATTATAACGCCGCGCTCGAACTGATAAAGCATCCGCCGACGGGCGTGCGCATCCAGGTGTTCAGTCCGCTCCGACGGTTGCCGGTGGGCTCCTTTACCGTTGAGCAGAAACGAATCGAGGCCGCCCTGGCCTTGGGACACGACGAGGCGCTGGAGCAGGCGAAGCCGCCGAAAAGTTGAAGGTTGAGCGTTGAGGATTGTGAGAAAGAATCCGCATCATCCGCGGTTTAATTCGGGTCTGGCGTTTCCGATCTGGCGTCTGGGATAAATCCGTGTGCATGGGGCTTGATACCCAGTTGAAGGTTGATCCGTCTTCGTCGAGGCTACGACGGGACAAGGGGTTGAGGTTTTTTTTGCGCCTTTTCACGGCCAATGAGTTTCGGCTCCGGTTCTCGGGTCTGCGGCCTTAAAACACTTCCGCTTTCAGGCCGGTCTCCTGGCGCACGAGTTGTGCGATGTGCGACAGCACCTTCAACGGCAGATGCCCGCATTCGGCGTGGGACATGGGGCGTGCGGCGGAGTAAATTTGCACGAGCGAAATCTGGGCGCCGCGGGCCTTTAATTCCTTGAGCCGCTGCGCGAATTGCTCGATTTCCTCGGCCGACGGTTCCTCGTCGTTGATGGACGGAAACAGGCTTTGAACGACCACCGGCCGTTGGCGGCCCAGCGCCAGAATGTTCGCCAGCACCTTCTCCAGCGGAACGCTGGGCCGGTCCACCTTGTTCAAATAGTCCTGCGTGCCGCCGTCGAGTTTCACCCAGATTTCGTCCGACTTGGTGAGGCGTTTCAAACTTTCCTGAACCTGCGGACGGTCCAAGGCGGTGGCGTTGGTGATCAACACGATCTTGAAAAACGGAAAGCCGCCGAGCGCCCGGACATGAATCACTTCCTGCATGGCTTCGGCAAAATTCGGTGCCAAGGTCGGCTCGCCGTCGCCGCTCAATGCCACGTGGCGCAACTGCAACAATTCGGCCGGCAGCGACTGATATTGCGGCCGTTCATGCAATTGGCCTCGCAGGACGTAGGTGAGAGTTCTCTGCAGTTCCGTGCCCATGACGCCCACATCCAAGGTCGTTTCAACGGATGGTGTGCGGCGGTCCACTTCGCAGTACAGGCAGTCAAAGTTGCACAGCTTGTCGGGGTTCATATTCACGCCCAAGGACAACCCGTGCGCCCGGGACGAGATGACCACATAGACGAACCGGTTGTCGAGAAAGTCCCGCGGCCGGTCAAACGCAGCTTCGCGCGCCGGAGCGTGATTTTTCCTTTCCGGATGCCCGGTCCCCGTCAGGGTTTTGGAGCTTGTTTCTTCCACAATTCTCACGAGTCACTCTAAAACTGGACTGCGCCACGCACTACACGGTTATTGTCATAATTTCGCCATACTTTGCAGAAGTAATGGCGAGGTTTAGCGGAATGGATTCACTTAACGTGTTTAACCCGTCCCATTTCACGGATTTTGGCAAAGAAGGAACATCTTTTGGTAATATCGCCCTGATTATTGTTTGTGGGAAAAATCTGACGTAAACTGATAATATGAATGCAATCAATGATCGAGCGGCCTGGCTGAAAGCGGGCGTTGCAGTTTGCTCCAACCCGCCGCGCAGTGCGCCGACCAAGGCTTGGCGGCTGGTGTTGTTGGGCGCGCCGGGCGTCGGCAAGGGAACCCAGGCGGAACTGCTTAACAAGCGATTGGGCGCTTGCCATTTGTCCACCGGCGATGTCTTTCGCGCGGCCAAGAGCCTCTGCGAAGGCGACCTGTCCCCCACCATGCAACACGCGCTGGGCTTCATGCGCCGCGGTGAATTGGTGCCGGATGCCATCGTGCTTACTTTGGTGGCGGAACGCACCCGCTGCCTGCAATGCTGCGGCGGTTTCCTCCTCGACGGTTTCCCCCGCACCATCGCCCAGGCCGAGACCCTGGAAAAATTGTTGAAAGCGCAAAAAGTGTCGCTGACCGCCGTGATTAATTACGAGTTGCCGCGGGAGGAAATCATATCCCGCATCAGCGGACGACGCACCTGCACGAGTTGCAAGGCGGTTTACCACGTCGTGTCACGACCGCCGCGCAAGGAAGGCGTCTGCGACAAATGCGGCGGGAAACTCTTTCAGCGCGAAGACGACCGGCCCGAATCGGTGAGCGTGCGTCTGGAAGCCTACGAAAAAAGCACCCGGCCGCTGATTCAATTTTATCAGGAGCGCGGCCTGCTGGTGCCCATCATCGCCGGCGGCACGCCGGATGAAACGTTCCAGCGCACCATGGTGGCGCTCGACGGCGTCTTGACGGATTAACAAATTCGCGGCAGTTGCTCGCCGCTGGGCATGTCGAGAATCCGGCTCGCGCCAATCGTACTCTTCAGCGTAACCACTGGCTCGGCGCTTTCGGCAACTTTGCCGATGATAGCCGAGCCTTTGCTGGCAGGATGATCGCGCATGATTTTTAACGCGCGTTCCGCGTCCCTGGCCGCGACAAACGCAACAAATCGTCCCTCACAGGCAACGTGTAACGGGTCGAGTCCGAGCATCTCGCACGCAGCATGAACGTCTTCGCGCACGGGTATCAATTTTTCCTCAACGTTAATGTGCATCCGTGATGCTTCGGCAATTTCGTTGAGCGCGCTGGCCAGCCCGCCGCGCGTCAGGTCGCGCAGACAATGGATTTCGATTCCGGCTTTGAATAGTTCCAAAACAATCTCGTGGACGGGCGCAGAATCGCTCTTGATGGCGCTTTCAAATTGCAGCCCCTCCCGCACGGCCATGATGGCCATGCCGTGCCGACCTAAATCGCCGCTTACCAGGATGGCGTCACCGGGTCGGACGTTCTGCGGCGCAACCTTCTGCTCGTGCTCGACCACGCCAATGCCGGCAGTGTTGATGAATACACCGTCGCCCTTCCCTTTGTCCACGACCTTCGTGTCGCCGGTAATAATTTGAACGCCACACAGCCTCACGGCTTCCTGCATGGAGCAGGCGATTTTCCAGAGCGTCTCCATTGGCAAGCCTTCTTCGATAATAAACGCAGCGCTGAGATAAACCGGTCGCGCCCCGCTCATGGCCAAGTCGTTCACCGTGCCGTGAACGGCGAGCGATCCAACGTCGCCGCCCGGAAAAAACAGTGGGCGCACAACGTAGGAATCTGTCGTGAAAGCGATCTTCTTGCCGGTCAAATCCACCACCGTGGAATCGTGCTGCGTTTCGAGTAGCGGATTATGGAACGCCGCCAGGAACATCTTGCCGATGAGCTGGTGCATCAGCCGCCCGCCGCCACCGTGTGCCAGCAACACGTGCGGATACTGCGAGATGGGAATGGGACAACTCGTTATCATACTTTTGCTGCGGTCGGCTGCCGCCGGTAGCGGTAATACGCCGCGCACGCGCCCTCGCTTGATACCATGGTTGCGCCCAGTGGATGTTCCGGTGTGCATTTCGTGCCGAAAGCAGAACATTCGTGCGGCTTCTTCAATCCCTGCAACACCAGACCGCTGATGCACTCGGCGGGTTCCTCGGCGTGATCCTCCGCCACGCCGAATTTTTTCTCGGCATCAAAGACCGCATAAGCCTCGCTCAAACCCAGTCCGCTTTGCGGGATTTCGCCGACTCCGCGCCATTTGCGCGGGATGATCCGGAACACCTCGCGGATCAATTTTTGCGCCGGCTGATTGCCTTCCCGGCGCACCGCCCGGACGTATTGATTTTCCACTTCGGCCCGGCCAGATTCCAGTTGCTGCACCGCCATCAAAACACCCTGTAGAATATCCAGCGGTTCAAAACCGGTCACCACGATCGGCACGTGATATTTCTGCGCGATGGGAAAATACTCCTCAAAGCCCATCACTGCGCAGACGTGGCCCGCGGCAAGAAAACCCTGCACGCGGCAATTTGGCGACGACAGCAACGCCTCCATCGCCGGCGGCACCAGCACATGTGAAATGAGCGTGGAAAAATTCTTCAGCCCTTTTTGCGCGGCTTGATAGATTGCCATGGCCGTGGCGGGAGCGGTGGTTTCAAAACCTACCCCGAAGAAAACCACTTCTTTCGTCGGATTTTGTTCCGCGAGTTTCA
>Ga0335077_10007607_pt1 | contig 13408 bp, 11 predicted proteins | sample Lox_Sample_31_FD_207151 | JGI IMG/M metagenome (GOLD analysis project Ga0335077, IMG submission 207151) | Soil microbial communities from Loxahatchee National Wildlife Refuge, Florida, United States - Lox_Sample_3.1 | ecosystem: Environmental > Terrestrial > Soil > Wetlands | place: USA... | reverse complement strand
GATCCCCGTGACGCTCATAGAGTTCTCGCCTCGCTGGCGCAGGAAGGTACGCACCCCGTCGCCGTGCATGGCCAGGTCGGCTGGCAGCAGCGCCCCGGAAGCCACGGCGTCTTGATAGGCGCGATCGAGAAGCTTCCAGTCCAAGGCGGCAGGGTCATAGCCGCTCAGCCTGACATTGAGCGTCCCCGGCTGGAGCGCCTCATTCCGCTCGAGTTCGAAGCCGGCCAGCGCCACGGCGTTGGCGTCCCCGGTGCAGTCCACCAGCACGCGTGCGCGCTCGCCGCGGAGCCCTTCTTTCCCGCACAACGTGACGCGCCATTCATTCTGCGACCTGTCGACCGCCGCGAGCATGGAGTGAAGCGCAAGCGTGGCGCCTGAACCCAGGACAGCCTCGTCGAGCAGCGCGGCATAGATAAAGGGGTTGACGCGCACCTGAAGCATGTTGGTTGGCCGGTCGTACGCAGTAAAGTCGGGCAGCCGGTCACCCGCGAGTTGCACGGCGCGGTTCACCAGATGCCAGCCGATGCCAGCGACCACCTGTTTGCCCCACGCGTGAAACAGGCCGGGAACGTTGATGGCGGCACTGGTGGTTGTCCCGCCGAGCATGCCGTTCTTCTCCACCAGCAACGTCCGCGCACCCAATCGCGCTGCTTGAATGGCCGCCACCGACCCTGCTGGGCCGCCCCCGATGATCGCGACGTCGTAATCCAATCTCATCTCCGTCATCTGGCCGGTCCGTGGCATCCTTGCCCTCTCAATCCAACCCCGCCGCCACGACGCGGGCAACGCGGGTTCACCACCGTCCGCGTTCTCGGCATCCAGCTCAGCGGACTTGAAGACCTTGCGCGGCGCCGACGGCATCTAACCCGTATGGTTAATGTGTCCAGGGGACGTATCCACCGGGATGCTGGCAGCTGTGGGAATAGCCTGCAGCGCTCCGGCAGACGCTCCTGGCCGGCCCGGGTGCCCGAGCCGGCCGTTACCGGGCGGGGTAGGCGGCCTCGGCCACGGCGACCATCTCGTCGACGTCCTGCTCCAGCACGAACCCCGCGGCCGCCGCGCGCACGGTGGCCGCGCGGAACGCGGCGGCGTACCCGGCCGGCCCGGCGGGATACCGGTGCGCCAGTTCGGCGTCGTCGAACACGCGCGTGGAGCCGAGCAGAACGCCGATCCCGGTGGCGCCGGGCGGGCTGAGCCCCGACAGCGCGGCGACCGGTACGTCGGTCCAGCCGGTCCTGATTCCGCCGCGGGCGATGCCGGCGTCGTCGGTGACCAGCCGCATGGGATCATCCGGGTCGGTCTGCAGCCGCGGCGAGCTGGGCGGCGGCGGGCCGCCGCGCGCCCACCGGTCCAGGTGCGCGATCGCGGCCTGGGCCACGTAGTGGTGCTGCGGCCCGGAGTTCACCGGCGCCGGGCACGGAATGCCGAGCGGCTCGGCGGTCGGCGCCATCAGCCGGGCCAGCTCGGCGGGCGGCAGCTCACCGGAATCGCTGAAGGCGGCCCCGAGCACGTAGGTGTCGGCGTGCGCGGCGCCGGCGATCTCCCACCACCGGAACCGGCTGCTGTCCGGCTGCCGCGCCGTCACCCCGGCCAGCACGCCGGTCACGTCGCTCTCGGTCTGCACGGTCAGCACCGGGGCCCGGCCGTCCGTGCGGATCCGCACGCCGTCCGGTCCCTCGATGCGGATCCGGCCGTCCCATCCGGTCAGCGGGGCCGCGAACCCGGTGCGGCTGCCGATCAGGTAACCGTCGCAGGCCGCCTCGGGCGCCACCCGCGGGGCGACCGCGTTCACGTAGCTGACCAGGTGGATCGCCGACTGGGACTGGCCGGCGGCGAGCAGGCACCCGGCCTGCCGCGGCCCGAGCACGCCGCCGTGGCGGACCGCCCGGGCGGCGTGGGAGAAGATGTCGAAGCAGAAGGCGTCGCCGGGATGGTGCAGCGGACCGTACCGGGCCGGGTTGCTCCGCTTGAGCGCGGGCAGCACCATCGCGCGCCGCGACTCCTCCCCGGCCGCCTCCATGATGCCGCCGCCCTCGACGCCGGCCCGCTGCGCGGATACCCCGACCCAGGCCCATCCCGCCCGCACGATCTGCCGGTGGGTCAGCATCCAGTGCGCGGGAGCGTCGAAGCCGGCGCTGACGTTGAGCCATTCCAGGATCACGGTGCCGGTGTACGCGCCGGGGTCAGACGGCCGGCACACCACCAGCCGGGTGATGAACGGCGCCTGGCCCGCCGGGGTGACCTCCCAGTACCCGTCGGCTCCCGCGGGACCCACGGGCTCGAAGCTGGCCGCCACACCCTCGAGGAAGAACTCTTCGAGGGTGTAGCCGACCTGGCCGAGGTCGAAGCCGGTCATGATGATCCCCGGCGGCCCGGCGACAGGCCCGGTCAGCCGGGCCGATCCGTCCATCCGCGGCACTTTACCGGAATCTGGCGGCTCCGGCCTGTCAGTGCTCCCACCAGGGGCGGGCGGCCCCGGCCACGGCGGCGGGCGGCGGCCCGGACGGCGGCCCGGGCGGCGGCCCGGGCGGCCGGGAGCCGGGCACCGCCAGGTCGCTGCGGGACCCGACCTTCGCGTAGCCCAGGAACAGGACGCCGCTGACGATGGTGACCACGATCCACAGCCAGTGGCCGTTGACCCGGCTCCAGTCGTTCAGCCCGTGCAGGACCGCGGCCATGACCAGCCCGATCCAGCTCACCGTGTACCACTTGTGCCGCCCGGTGGCCGCCAGCCCGATGAAGTAGCCGGCCAGGCCGGCCCAGCAGGCGTGGGTGATCGGGTCGGTGAGGAACCGCCAGACGAAGTCCAGGACGAAGTACCGCACCGGGCCGATCAGCACCGCGAACACCGAGTCCGGCGCGGAGTGGCCGGAGAGGATCAGCTGCTGGATCGAGGGGATGGCCGACTGCACGGTCAGGTAGAACTCCGCCAGGCCGTTGACGGTGAAGTAGTGCACCACCTCGCTGGCCCCGAACGCCAGCCCGCTCACCGCGCCGAGGAACAGGTAGTCCTTGGGCGTCAGCTGGTGGTCCCCCCAGAGCCGGTAGATCACCGCGACCGCCAGCACCGGGATGGCCTTGGCCAGTTCCTCGGGCAGGCCGACGCTCCAGATGCTCGGCCCCAGCCCCGCGGTCTCGGCGTGCAGGTCGACCTCCAGCGTGACCGCCAGCGGCAGCTGCGTGGCCAGCGCGACCACCGTGACCAGGACGAGCATCGGCCTGGTCACGTGATCCGGCCGGATGATGACGCCCAGCAGCAGCAGCCAGGCGACCGCGAAGTACCCGGCGAAGATCCAGGCCACGTGGTCGAACGTGCTGGCGCTGGGGCTCGGCCCCAGGATGACCAGCGCGATCGACGGCACGCAGATCAGCAGCAGGAACAGCAGCACCGGCCAGCTGCGCAGGGAGTGGTGCCGGATCCAGTCGCCCAGCGGGAGCAGGTCGCCCGCCGGGGAGGACGGGATCTTCGCGTGGGCCGGCATCATCGTGATCGTCTCCCTGACGCTCGGGTATGCCGCCACGATGACACACTGCTTCCGGGCGGCTTACACCACGGCCCGTTCTGGAAATAGATATTTTCTTGACCTAACGGAGCGTGGTTCACCTGACCGGGCCCGCTTCACGCGACACCGACGGAGGGCACCGCCATGTGGAACTCGTTCCGGACCGACGACCGCGACGGCCTGGCGGCGGAGGTGGTCAGCTACCCCGGCGGTAACGGAGACCAGATCCACGCCTACGTCGTCCGGCCGGCCTCCGGCGAGCCGGTGCCGGGGGTGGTGGCGGTGCACCATATGCCGGGCTGGGACGAGTTCTACCGGGAGTTCTCCGACCGGCTCGCGCGCCGCGGGTACAGCGTGATCTGCCCCGACCTGTACTGCCGCTTCGGCCACGGCACCCCGGACGACGTGGCGGCCAAGGTCCGGGCCGAGGGCGGCGTGGCCGACGACAGCGTGGTGGCCGACTGCGCGGCCGCGCTGGCCTGGCTGAACGCCCAGCCGGACAGCAACGGCCGGGCGGGCATCATCGGCACCTGCTCGGGCGGGCGTCATGCCCTGCTGACCGCCTCCCGGGTGACCGGCTTCGGCGCGGTCGCCGACCTGTGGGGCGGGGGAGTGATCGCCGCAGCGGAGGAGCTGACGCCGGCCCGCCCGGTCCCGGTGATCGACTACACCGCCGGCCTGTCAGCGCCGCTGCTGGGGCTGTTCGGCAACGACGACCGGTATCCCGCGCCCGCGCAGGTGGACCAGCACGAGGCGGAGCTGGAGCGGCACGGCAAGACCTTCGAGTTCCACCGGTACGACGGGGCCAGCCACGGCTTCTTCTACTACCACACCCCGATGTACCGGCCCGAGGCGGCGATGGACGGCTGGGAGAAGGTATTCGGTTTCTTCGCCCGCCACCTGTCGGCCTGACCGGGCCTATCCGGGGGAGAAGCGGCGGGTCGCCGGCCCGTGGTGCGATGACCTGAGTCCCGGAACCGCGGCCGCGCCGGCGCCGTCCACGCAGCCCGTCCAGGGCGCCGCGGCCACGCAGACCCCTGCCCGGGCTGAGCACGCCGTGCTGGGACGGCTGGCAGCAGCGTTATCCCTGGTCAGCGGAAGACGTAATAGTTCCGTGATATCTGCGCGATCCGGTTGAGACACCTAGCGGCCTGTCACTAGCGTGATCCTCCGGAGGGCGGAAGGAGCGGGACAGGTACATGGGCAAGCTGCTCACGAAAGCATCCGGATGGCGGCGTGGCGCCGCGTTCACGGCCGGGCTGGCGGTGACCTGCGGGCTCGCCGTCTACGGCGGGATAGCCGGCGCGGCACCGCAGCCGACCGTGGCCCAGGTCCAGGCCCGGATCAACCAGCTCACCTCCCAGTTCGACAAGGTCAGCGTGCAGCTTGACCAGGCCAGCCAGCAGCTGTCCGCCGCCCAGTCCAAGCTGTCCCAGGTACGGGTCCGGCTGAACTCCGCGAGCACCCAGTTCCGCGCGGCGCAGGCCAGCGTGGCGCAGACCGCGGCCGCGGCGTTCGAGGCCAGCGGGGCGACGTCCGTCGCGGGCGTGCTCACCTCGGGCGACCCGTCGGTCGTGCTGCAGCAGGGGTCGCTGCTGCTGGAGCTGTCCGGCAACCAGAACGCCCAGACCCGGCAGCTGCTCGCCGACGCCAGCGAGCTGTCCGGCGTCGAGCAGCAACTGCAGCGCACCGAGGACGGCGTCGCGGCGCTCAAGGATCGGCTCACCAGCCAGAAGAACTCGCTGGGCAAGCTCATCGCGACCGAGAAGGCCACGCTGGCCAGCCTGACCGTGCCGCAGCAGCAGACGGTCGCGAGCACCTCCATCGGCGCGGGCGGCACGACCTCGGCCACGTACAGCGGGCCGACCTCGACCCAGGCGGAGCGGGCCGTCGCCTTCGCCTACGCCCAGCTCGGCAAGCCGTACCAGTGGGGCGCGACCGGGCCGGGCAGCTACGACTGCTCCGGGCTGGCCCAGGCCGCCTGGGGGGCGGCCAGGGTCGCGATCCCGCGTGACACCTACGAGCAGTGGGCCGCGCTGCCGCACATCGCCGCCTCGGCCATCCAGCCCGGGGACCTGCTGTACTACGACGGCGTCGGTCACGTCGCGGTCTACGCCGGGGACGGCTACATCATCGACGCCCCGCAGACCGGGATGGACGTGGAGAAAATCCCGATGGACACCGGCTGGTACGCCTCGACCTTCGTCGGCGCCGCCCGCCCGTAGTCCGCGCGGTCAGTCACCCGGCTCGACGGGTGACTCGGCCAGGCCCAATAATCGCGCCCCGCGGCCTGTGGCACACTGGGCCAGTGCCCCGGCCGTTCAGTCAGGTGGATGTGTTCACCTCCATTCCGTACCGCGGGAACCCGGTGGCGGTGGTCCTCGAGGCCGACGGCCTGCCGGCCGCGGAGATGCAGCGGTTCGCGCACTGGATGAACCTGTCGGAGACCACCTTCGTGCTCCCGCCCACCGATCCCGGCGCGGATTACCGGGTGCGGATCTTCACGCCCATGGCCGAACTGCCCTTCGCCGGCCACCCCACGCTCGGGACCTGCCACGCCTGGCTGGCCGCGGGCGGCACGCCCCGCCAGCCGGGCGTGATCGTGCAGGAGTGCGGGGCCGGGCTGGTGACGCTGCGCCGGAGCGCGGACGGGCTGGCCTTCGCCGCGCCGCCGGTGCTGCGGGACGGGCCGGTGGACGCCGGGCTGCTGGCGCGCATCGCGTCGGTGCTGGGCATCGACCGCTCGGCCATCGTGGACGCGTCCTGGGCCGACAACGGGCCGGGCTGGATCGCGGTGCTGCTGGACAGCGCGGACGCGGTACTGGCCGTCAAGCCCGGGCCGACGGACCTCGACCTGGGCGTCGTGGGGCCGTATCCGGCCGGGTCGGAGGCGGCGTTCGAGGTGCGGGCGTTCTTCCCCAAGGACGGGATCACGGTCGAGGACCCGGTCACCGGGAGCCTGAACGCCTCGCTGGCGGCGTGGCTGCTGCGGACCGGGCGGGCGGTCGCGCCCTACGTGGCCAGCCAGGGCACCGCGCTCGGCCGGGCCGGGCGGGTCCACATCTCCCGCGACGCCGACGGCGCGATCTGGGTGGCCGGCGGCACCATCACCTGCGTGTCCGGCCAGGTCGAGCTTTAGCACCGGCCGGTCAGCCGAACGGCCGTGGTTCCTGCAGGTCGAGGGTGCGCGCTTGATATATTTATCACAATGACTAGCCGAAGGTGAAGGCATAGGCCGCCACGCCGGGGTCGGCGAACTCGATCTCGAAGGTGGCGTCGGTGACCGGGCCGCTCTGGCGGATGAGCTGGTACAGCCGCTGCCCGGCGACCGTGCCGCGGCCCTGGCCGTCCACGTCGGCCCCGTGGGCCGCGCCCGGCGGCTGCCCGTCCAGGAGCACGCGGAACGCCGCGGAGGTCCCCGCCGTCTCCGGCCCCATGACCAGGTTGAGGTCACGGGCGTGGAAACGGCAGCTGATCCGCCCGCCGGCGGTGTTCAGCGCGGTGGCTACCTCGCCCATCGTCCAGTCCCCGGACAGCGCCCAGTGGTTGAGCCTCAGTTCCGCCGGGGCGGTGTACGAGTGCAGCTTGCCCGGCCGGACGCCGCCCGGAGAGGCGAAGTTCTCGGTGCGCTCATAGCCGGTGTAGTTCTCCGGTGATCTCAGGCTGGCCCAGTCGGCCGGCGCCTCCACGCCGCTGGCGTCGGGCGATACCAGGCCGGATCCGGCACCGCCAAATCCGGCCTCATCCAGCAGCTGCTGGATGACCATTTCCGATTGCTGGTATTCGCCTTCCCCGAAGTGGTGATGCCGGATACGTCCCTCCGCGTCGGCGAAGTACAAGGCGGGCCAGTAGTAGTTGTCGAAGGCGGTCCAGACCGCGTAGTCGTTGTCCACCGCGACCGGGTAGCCGACCCGCATGTCCGCCACGGCCCGGCGCACGTTGTCCAGGTTGTGCTCGAACGGGAACTCGGGAGTGTGCACGCCGATCACCACCAGCCCGTCGCCGGAGTATTTCCCGGCCCAGGCGCGCACGTAGGGAAGCTGGCGCAGCCAGTTGATGCAGGTGTAGGTCCAGAAGTTGACCAGGACCACCTTCCCGCGCAAGCCGGCCGGCGTCAGCGGCGGCGAGTCGAGCCATCCGGTCGCGCCGCCGAACGAGGGCAGCTCGCCTTCGACGGGCAGCCGGGTCGCGGCGGTGTGCAGCCCGGCGGGCGTGAGCCAGTGTGGTTTCATGACGGTGCTCCTTTCCACGTGTCTTACGCGAAAGTTCGTGTTATGCAAAGAACCCGCTGTGGTTGCTGGCCGCTCACCTGCACCGATCGCTCGCGCAGGCCCAAAAGGCCTGCACTCGCGACCGGCTTTGCATAACACTCCACTCTCAGGATCGCGCGGCGGGGCGCCCGGCCGCACCCGTGGGTACCCCGGTCCGGACCCTGGCCTGCCCCGGCGGGGCCCCGGTTCACTCGAAGCCGGAGGTGTCGCCTGCGCCGCGGCGCACGATCTCGGGCTCGGGCTGGGAGAAGTCGATCACGGTGGTCGGCTCGGTGCCGCAGTCGCCCGAGTCGATCACCGCGTCGACGACGTGGTCCAGCTGCTCGGCGATTTCCCACCCCTGGGTCATCGGCTCGTCCTGATCGGGCAGCAGCAGGGTGCTCGAGACCAGCGGCTCGCCGAGTTCGGCCAGCAGCGCCTGGGTCACCGCGTGACGCGGGATCCGCACGCCGACGGTCTTCTTCCTCGGGTGCTGCAAGATCCGCGGCACCTCCTTGGTCGCGGGCAGGATGAACGTATAGCTGCCGGGGGTCGCCGCCTTGATGGCCCGGAACACCGGGTTGGCCAGGTACGCGAACCGGCCGAGCTGGGCGAAGTCCTGGCACACCAGCGTGAGGTGGTGCCGGTCATCCAGGCCGCGGATCGACCTGATCCTGGCCATGCCGTCGCGGTTGCCGAGCCGGCAGCCCAGCGCGTAGCAGGAGTCGGTCGGGTAGGCGATCACGCCGCCGTCCCGCACGATCTCGGCGATCTCGGCGATCGCGCGCCGCTGCGGGTTAGCCGGATGGATGTCGAAGTACCTGGCCACGCGATGAGCTTAGGGCGTCCGGCCGGGGCCTTGTGTCCTATGCGACAGTTCGTGTTATGCAAAGAACCCGCTGTGGTTGCTGGCCGCTCACCTGCACCGATCGTCAGGACCAGGACGGCTGACCGCCTGCCGCCGCCGGCGGGCGGCCGCAGCCGCGGCGGGACCGGCATCGTCCGGCTGCGGCGGCGAGCTCGCGCAGCCACGCCGGGACCGGCTCGCCGGTGACCAGGCGCTCCATGCTGGGGGCGGGACCTCCTGGCGCGGAAGTGATACCACGGTGTTCTAGGCAAGTTCGATTATCCCGAACGGGCCGTGGCTCCACCGCCCGCACCCGGGCGGGGACAGATGTCCGGATCGGGACCAACGGCCCGGATGAGACCCACTTCTGGCCCTGAATCCGGCAACGCGCCGCCTGGCAGCATCTCGTCCACGGTGCAGGATCGGCGTCCCGGGGGGGACCAGGGGAGGGTTTGATGGAGGGATGCATCTTCGGTGCCACCGGCGGTGCCGCGGGCCTGCGAGGTGAGGCCGCCGCGGCCCAGCCCGGTGAGCTGCTCTCGCTCAGCTCCGGGCGGGGGCCGGCGGGAGTCGTGGTCACCTTCAGCGGTGAGCTGGACCTCGCCTCCGCGGAGCTGGCGTTCGGCTTCGTGCGGGAGGTCATCGACCGGCACCACGCGCTCGTCGTGCTCGACCTGGCCTCGCTGACCTTCTGCGACGCCCGGGGCCTGGGCACGCTGGTGCGCCTGAACCGGTACGCCGGGCAGGCCGGCTGCGCGCTGCGGCTGAGGTCGCCGCGGCCCTGGCTGGTCGAGATCATGCGCCTCACCAACCTGGACCGCGAGCTGATCGTCCAGGCGCATGAACCCCGGTACCCGGCTGGCCGCCTGGCCTGCTAAGTCCGGTGGGACTGGAGAGACGTCATGGGCTGGCGGGACCTTCGCCCCTGGCGGGCGTCAGGCCGCCGCCGGGATTCTCGGGGATGTGAGCTGGCTAGAGCGGGCCGCCTGCCGCGGAATGGACGGGCCGCTGTTCTTCGGTCCCGACGGTGAGGCACGACCGGACCTGGAGATCCGCGAGGCAAAGGCCAAGGCCGTCTGCCAGCGCTGCCCCGTCCGCGGGCTGTGCCTCGACTTCGCGCTGCGGAACTCGATCAGGTACGGGATCTGGGGCGGGCTCAACGCAGAGGAACGGACGCGGGAACGCCGCCGCCGGGCCCGCAGGCCGTACGCCGCGTGACCGCCCGCCGAAGGAGGGCACTGGCCGGGCAGGTATGACCAAGGGCACCTGCCGAAGGGCAGGAGGACCCTAGGCCGGCCGACCTTCGGCATCGAGTGTAGACCCTGCGGGACCAACTGACGGAGGTGTCGTCATGAGTACTACTGGACGCTGGTCAATGGAGGTGTTCGTCGCCGAGATCGACGGTGAGACCGACGCCGAAGCCTACCTGACCAGGGCAGATAACCGTAACTTCTCGGGCCGCGGCAAGGCGAAGCTGAATCCGGCCGACCGGGACGTGGGACTGATCGGCGAGGAGATCGCCATCGCACGCGCCTTTTCCGACCTGTCGCACAAGCTGCTCCACTCCGCCGCCGTCGGCGTGGAGAGCATGACGCACGAAAAGGCCCACCTGCACCGGTGACCGGGATCCCGGGGCCGCCGGACGGCCTGACTCCCGAGCTCGTCGTGGAGGTGGCGGGAGCCAGGCGGACGCTGCGGCCGGGGTCGTCATACCGGGTCGGCCGTGACCCGCGCTCCGACATCGTGGTCAGCGACTCCCGGGTGTCCTGGCACCATGCGGTCTTTCACGCGGAAAACGGCGCGTGGTTCGTGGAAGACCGCGGCAGTACCAACGGCACGTTCGTGGGATCGCGGAAGATCGGCCGGTTCCAGATCGCCACGGACTGCGCCCTGCGCCTGGGCCATGCCGCCGACGGCCCGGCCGTGGTCTGCTCGGTATCCCGGCCGGTCGGCCCGGCCAGCAGCGTCCAGTGGTCGCGCGTGGACGTGCGGCCGACGGCCGTGCTGCGCGTGCCGGTACGGACTTTGCGCATCGGCCGCGCGAAGGACAACGACATCGTGCTGGCCGACCTCAGCGTCTCGCGCCATCACGCCGAACTGCGGCACGTCGCCGGCGGCTACGAGATCGCGGACCTGGACAGCCACAACGGGACCTTCCTCAATGGCGTGCGTGTGCACCGGGCTCTGGTGACCGAGCAGGACATCGTGGGCATCGGCCCCGCCACGTTCCGTCTGGCCGACGGCGAACTGCGGCAGTTCATGGACACGGGCGATGTGTCCCTGGTCGCGCAGGACCTTACGGTCCGGATATCCGGAAAGGTGCTGCTCGACCGGGTGAGCTTCCCGATCGGCGAGCGCAGCCTGGTCGCGGTCATCGGCCCCAGCGGAGCGGGAAAGACGACGCTGCTCAACGCGCTGACCGGGATACGGCCCGCGACCGAAGGCGCCGTCCTGTACGACAACCGCGACCTGTACTCGCATTACGCCGAACTGCGGCACCGCATCGGCCTGGTGCCCCAGGAGGACGTCATCTATCAGCCGCTGACTCCCCGCCGCTCCCTCGGCTATGCCGCCGAACTGAGATTTCCCGGTGACACCTCGCGCGAGGAGCGGCAGGGACGGGTAGGGGAGGTCATCGACGAACTGCAGCTCATGGAGACCACGAAGGAACGGCCCCACCCGGCCGCGGACACGCAAGCCGCGGCCTTGTCCGGCGGCGAGAAGAAACGGGTCAGCATCGCCCTGGAGCTGCTGACCAAGCCTTCCGTGCTCTTCCTCGACGAGCCCACCTCCAGCCTGGACGTGGAGCTCAAAGAGGATGTCGTGAACAGCATGAGGGACCTGGCCAAGGAGGGCCGCACGGTCGTCATGGTCACCCACGACCTCGATTACCTGGACAAGTGCGATCGCGTCCTGGTCCTCGTGCCCGGGGGCAAGATGGCGTACTACGGGCCGCCCGACGAAGGGCTCCGCTACTTCGGGACGCCGAGCTGGGTGGACGTGTACCGGACGTTCCGCAGCGAGCCGGAACGTGACTGGGCGGGGGATTTCCGGCGGTCGTCCTGTTATCAGCAGTACGTGGCGAGCGGGCTGGCTGGCGAGGTCCCCGAATCCGCCCGTGAAGCCGCCAAGCCGCCTCCGGCGCCGCGGAGCGGGCCGGCCCAGCTGTTCATCCTGTGCCGGCGATACGTCGCCCTCATAACCGCGGACCGCAGCTTCCTGATCTGGCTCGCGGCGCTGCCGGTCGTGCTCGGCGGCCTGATCGCGCTGTCTGCCGGAGGTCCGGGCCTCGCCGGGCCCGTCAACGAGAAGGCGCTGACCACGTTGCTGTTCCTGGTCATCATCGCCTCGTTCACCGGCGGGTTCAGCTCGGTCCGGGAGCTGATCAAGGAGCGGCCCATGTACCTGCGGGAGCGCACCGCCGGCCTGTCGGCCGGCGCCTACCTGCTCTCCAAGGTGGTGGTGCTCGGATGCATCGCCGCCCTGCAGGCCGTCCTGCTGGTCGTGGTCGGCGTGGCCTGGGCGCGGCTGCCGGTCCACGGGGCCCTCATCACGTCGATGCCGCTGGCCGAACTGATGCTCGACGTGGTCGTCCTCAGCGTTGCCTCGATGACCCTGGGCCTGCTCGTGTCGGCGCTGGTCGCCTCGTCGGACAAGACGATGACCATACTGGTCATCCTCTCGATAGCTCAGGTCATGCTGTCCGGTGGTGTCGCCGGGATACTCAAGGACGGGCTGAACCGGGTCTCCTATCTGGCCCCGGCCCGGTGGGGCTTCGCCGCGGCCGCGTCCACCGTCGACCTCGACCATATCTCGCCTCCGGCCAGCCTGTCCGACTGGCTATGGGCCCACCAGCCGTCTGCCTGGCTGCTGGCCGTGGCCATGGAGATCGTGCTCGCGGCGGTGTTCACGCTCATCGCCTGGTGGTCACTGATCCGGATCAGCCCCGGTCACCGGGGCCGGCTGGTTCGCCCGGCCGGCCGGGCGGGCAGATAGCTGGTATGGTCAGCACCCGGCCGCGCAGGTGCGCAGCGTGATCGTCGACGGCCAGCAGCTGCGGGTCGCGGTCCGGCCCGGCCGCGCCGCGGCCGCGAGCAGACCCGCGCTGCTGCTGATCAACGGCATCGGGGTCAGCCTGGAGATGCTCGAGCCGCTCGTGGCCGAACTCGACCCGGACGTGGACATCATCAGGTTCGACCCGCCCGGCATCGGCGGCTCCGCGCCGCCGCCCGCCCCGTACCGCTTCACCGGGCTGTGCGGGCTGATCTCCCGGATGCTCACCGAACTCGGTTACGGCCGCGTCGACGTACTCGGGATCTCCTGGGGCGGCGGCGTGGCGCAGCATTTCGCGCTGTTCCGGGGGGCCCGCTGCCGCCGGCTGGTCCTGGCCTCGACGGCGACCGGGGCCCTGATGGTGCCGGCCAGGCCGTCGGTGCTCGCCCAGCTGCTGGTGATGCCGCAGCGGCGCCAGATGGACCGCGAATACCTCTGCCGGATAGTGGGCGAGGTGTTCGGCGGGTCGGCGCGGAGCCATCCGGAGCGGGCGGCGGCGGCGATGAGCGACGGCGACTGGCTCGGATCACCCCTCGGGTACCTGTACCAGCTCGCCGCGACGGCGGGCTGGACCAGCCTGCCGTTCCTGCCGGTGCTCCGGCAGCCGACGCTCATCCTGGCCGGCGACGACGACCCGGTCATCCCGCTGGTCAACGCCAGGCTGCTGAACCTGCTCATCCCGAGGTCGCGGCTGCACGTCTACCACGGCGGCCACCTCGCGCTGGCCACCGAGCCGGCCGAACTGGCGCCGGTCG
>Ga0335077_10007605_pt1 | contig 13410 bp, 12 predicted proteins | sample Lox_Sample_31_FD_207151 | JGI IMG/M metagenome (GOLD analysis project Ga0335077, IMG submission 207151) | Soil microbial communities from Loxahatchee National Wildlife Refuge, Florida, United States - Lox_Sample_3.1 | ecosystem: Environmental > Terrestrial > Soil > Wetlands | place: USA... | reverse complement strand
TTCGGGGCGGGTGATCGCTTCGAAACGCTCCAATTGTTGCTGAGGTGTTAGGACGATGGATGGCGCGAGCTTGTAAATACCTGCCGAAAGAGCGGTCGCCTGGCGGCTCGCTTTTGTGAAATCGCCCGACTGGAGCAGCGCCTTCACTTCATCGGCCAAGGCACTGAGTTGCTGAATCTGTTCCGCGGTCGGCGTAGGGGATGATGGCTGCTGTCCGTATGCAAAGGCCCCCACGACCGCGCAGCCTAGAGTAAGCGCTGAGAGCCGCGGTTGCATATTCCTCCGTTCGGACTACTTCTTCTTCTCTGCGGCCTTGCCGCCGGCCTCTTGCAGGTAATGGTGCAGGTCCTGGTTGCCCTCGATGCATCCGAACTCCATGATTTCGTAGTTCGGCTGCAGGTTCCGCATCAGGGGCATGGCGATCTTCCAGGGTTTGGTGAACACTTTTGAGTCGTCCATGGTGGCTTCGTAATTGATCGTTCGGTCATTCACCATGGTGAACCGCTCTACCACGTGCAACTGGTCGCTGTGGAAGTCGCCGGCCGTATCGAACCAGGTCCGGTCGTTGAGGTTGGTCGTATCGACCACCAGCGTGTCGCCCTCCCAGTGGCCCACCGAGTCACCCTCGAACAAGTGCACGTTCGGCCCAAGAGTATGCTCGCGACTGTCTGTAGGAATGATGCGATACGAGTGCATGAATTCCCAGTTCATCACGATGTAGCCGGGCGGCTGCAGAATCTGAAATCCGAACTGCACGTAAATCTGCTTGGGCACGCCGGACATGTAGCAATGCAATTCCGGTTCATCTGCCAGATGATGCTCGAAGTTGTCCTTGGCCTTTTCGGCGGCCCACGGCTGATACGGAATCAATCCGTCTGGCGGATCCACAATGGCGCCATCGCCGGCAGGCAGCGACTGCGAGCGCCTGGGATGTTTCTGCACCTCAAAGACGGCTCCGCCATTCATCCCAGCGTTCCAATAGCCCGTCATGTTGGGCTTGCCGTCGGCCATGCGCGGCGTCGGCCCTGGAGGTGGCAATGCCGGACTGCGGCCCCTGCCGAACCCTCCGCGTCCACCGCCCGGCCCGCCGCGCCCGCCTTCCGGAGCAGCGGGCGGCTGACCAAACATCGGCAGCGCCGCGATTGCGAGGACGGCAGCGATTGGACTCAGCAGCCTCGTCATGCTCACTTGCCCTCCTTCTTGGCGGCCGCCTGTTCAGCCAGATAGTGGCACTCGTACTCCAGCAAACGCGCGTTGGGCTTGGTGTTCCGGTAGAGCGTCGCGCTGATCTTCCACGGCATCGTGAACGTCTTCGGGTCTTCGATGGTGGCTTCGTATTTCAGCGTGTCCGCGCCCGTACGCGTATAAGCCTCGGTAACGTGCAACTCGTCGCTATGGAAATCTCCGGCTTTATCGAACCAGGTCTGGTCATTGAAATCGCCTACATCGACCACCAGGGTGTCGCCTTCCCAATGGCCCAGCGAATCGCCCTGCCAGAAGTCGATGCCCTCCATGTGCTGTTTGCGATTCAGGTAAATGTTGCGGAAATTGTGGATGTACTCGTATGCGATTGCGATCTGGCCGGGCGTCTGGAAAATCTGAAACGGGTATTCCAGCAGGTTGATCCGCGGCACCCCCGGCATATAGCAACTGTTGAGGGGATCGGCTTTGGCGCTATTTTTTTCATTCTGCTTTTTCTGAGCCAGCGCCGCGGGCTGGTAGGGGATCTTGCCGTTTTTCGGCTCCACGATCAGTCCCTTAGCCTTCTCGATGTCTTTATCCGGCGAGTTGCGGATTTCCCAAATCCCCTGCAAGTCCGGCTGGCCATCGGGGGTGCGCGGCGCCGTATAGGCTTGGCCGGCGGCGAGCGGCGCGAACGTCCACACCGCCGCCGCGGCCAGCAGAATAACGGTGCAACGACGTTTCATTTGCGCGTGTGTTCCTGAATTATTCCTTAGGCGGCGCGCCTGGCGCGGGCGGGGGTGCGGCTCCGCCTCCAGGTCCCTCGGGCGAACCGGCAAACATCCGTCTGCCGTCGGCCGTGGTTACGCTGCTCGTCCACATCACCGTCGTTCCATCCTTCGATTTGAAACCCGTTACCGTGATTTCTTCTCCAGGCTTTAAGCTGTCCTTGCGCCAGCCCTGCCGGTAGAGACCGTTGGGTGGGAGGGCTTCGCACGACCAGTGCTCGATCGTGCCGTCTTCCGCTTTCACATCCAGATGAATCCACGAGTGCGGGTTGACCCAGTCCATCTTGGTAAACGTGCCCTTAATGGTGAAGGGCTTGGACGCGTCAAACTCGGCTGCAAACGAATGGTGCGCCCACACCGGCAGCGCCGACAATAACAAGGCGGCGCCCGCCGTCAAGATCATCAAACGAATCCTCACGCAAGACCTCCCGGAGATTCCGTAATCAATTACACCACAGTGACTGGACTGGTGTGGCATTGTGGAGCAGGCCGGCGCGTCTTGCGGCCGGACCTGGCCCGCACACCGGAAAGGGCGCCCGCAGATGACGAGGGTTGGCCCACTTCGGCGCTATTGCTTCCCAGCCGCCTTCAGCAGCTCCGCTTTTTCGACTCTGCGGCCCGGATAGTGGATGGGAATGATGCGATCGTAATCCAGATTCAACCGCTCCAGATTTTCCACCAGGTTCACATGATACGGGTTCACCGGCGCATTGGGGTTGTTGACCACGTTGAACTCGTCCGCCTCCACAATGACCTTTTCCTTCGGTAGATACGCGAAGATCATGCCGTCGTTATGCGTGCTGTTCTTGACGTGGTATAGCTCGACGACGTGGTTGCCGTCGGTCAGCACCTTCTTCTCCGTCATCGTCTCGAACTTAGGCTTCACCTTCGCTTCGGACAATTTGTCGGGATTGAGGGTATGCGGGTTGCTCCAGACTTTTTCGTAGTAAGACTTGTTGATCTGGTGCGTGATCACCGTTGCGCCCTCCGCCACAAATGCGCGCAAGCCACTCGCATGATCGAAGTGGTTGTGCGTGTTCACCACCCACTTGATGGGCTTATTCGGAATCAGCCGCTTCGCTTCGGAAATAATCTGCAGCGCGCGCTCCTCGCTTTGCGGCCCTTCGATCACGAGGATTCCGTCCTTCATGTCTACAGCCACGGCGGCGTAAGCGCCTGGAAGCAGATAGACTCCGTCGCTCAGTTTCTCCGGCTCCGTGGACACAGCGCCCGGTCCTCCCGGCCCGCCGCGTCCGCCGCGCCCCCGTCCTTCCGGCTGTTGGATACTGGCAGTCACGTTCGGCTTCACGTCGGTAACCGTCAGCTCGAAAGTCGGAAAGCCGCCTTGCTTCTGAAGCATGTGCGTCGGAAATTTCACGCCGCTGAAGTCTTTGTAATCGCTGTAATCGGCTTCGTACAGCATGTCGCCGAGCACGGCGTTGTCGATCCAGGTTTCGACGCGCGCGATCATGTTCTGATCGTCGACATAGCCGTTCACTTTGGCTTTATTTTGGCCTTCGAACGAGATCACCGTGTACTTCTTGCCGTTCATCTTCTTGGTTTCGATGGTGGCATTGGCGGCGTTTGCTGCGCGCAGAAAACCCCAGGGCAGCATGATCAGATCGAGCCGCTGCGCCCAGGGAGTCTGCGGGTTGAAGATCACCACCTGGTCCTGCTTCTGCTCGCCGACCAGAGGTTGCCCGCCGCCGCCGCGCGGCGGGTTCTCGCCCTGCGTGCGCGTCCTCACCAGATGCGAAGCTTCCTTATCAAAATCGATGGTGCGATCGTAGGAAGGATCGGCAAACCGCGGCCAGGGCGAGCTCGGATTCATCGCCTGTCCCAACGAAAAATCGGAGCCCGATCCCGAATATTCGATGGTTTTCAGATTGTCCGCGCCCATCGCCTTCGAAACGTTGCCGATGACGGTTTTCGCGTCTTGCGCGCCCGCCGCCCATGCCAGCAGCGCCAGCAATGCCGCCGCGGCGAAGCCTCTTTTGAACATACGTCGCCTCCAATGATTTCCGGGTAGATCAGTATATCTCAATGGCGTGGTAGTGGGCGGAGGTTCCACCGCCGAGACGCAGAGACGCAGAGAAAACAAGAGATGGTTGGCCGCCGCGGTTAAATTGAGATCGCCAACCTCATCGAGCAACGCGTATCCACAAATGTCACCGGTCCGTCACGGCTATTGTGTTCCTCTGCGTCCCGGCGTCTCGGCGGTAATTTCTTGCAGTTGCGCCACACAGACCTTTCCGTTTATCGTTGTTATTCCCCTTATGCCCACTAAGACTCCGATCACAGTCGCCCATGGCGACGGCATCGGCCCTGAGATCATGGCGGCCACGCTGCAGGTCCTCCAGGAGGCCGGCGCGGCTCTCGAGATTGAAACCATCGACGTAGGCGAAAAAGTCTACCTGCGCGGCAACACTTCCGGCATCGAACCCAGCTCCTGGGCCTCGCTGCTGCGCACTAAGGTCTTCCTGAAAGCGCCGATTACCACGCCGCAGGGCGGGGGCTATAAGAGCCTTAATGTCACCACGCGAAAGACGTTGGGGCAGTACGCGAATGTTCGGCCCTGCGTCTCCTATCACCCGTTCGTCGACACCAAGCATCCCAACATGGACTTGGTAGTCGTACGTGAAAACGAAGAAGATCTGTACGCCGGCGTCGAATACCAGCTGAGCCCGGAGATGACATCCGCCATGAAGCTCATCTCGCGGCCGGGCACCCAAAAGATCGTGCGCTACGCGTTTGAGTACGCGCGCCGCCACAATCGCAAGAGAGTCACCTGCTTCACGAAGGACAACATCCTGAAGATGACGGACGGGCTCTTCCACAAGATCTACGATGAGATCGCCGCAGAGTATCCGGATATTCAGAAGGAACACTGGATCGTCGATATCGGCGCCGCCAAAATGGCCGACACGCCGGAAGCGTTCGACGTGATCGTGATGCCCAATCTTTATGGCGATGTTCTCTCTGACGTGGCAGCGCAGATCGCCGGCTCGGTAGGCTTGGCGGGCTCGGCCAATATCGGCGACAACTGTTCGATGTTCGAAGCCATCCACGGTTCGGCGCCGCGCCGCGCCGGTCAGAATCTAGCCAACCCCTCCGGCCTGCTGTTAGGTGCGGTGCTCATGCTGGTGCACATCGGACAATCGGAAGTCGCCGAGCGCGTGCATAACGCCTGGTTGCGCACCATCGAAGATGGCGTCCACACCTATGACATCTTCGAGGAGGGGATAAGCAAGGAAAAAGTCGGCACCAAAGAGTTTGCCAGAGCTGTGGTGGCGCGCGTCGGGCAGAGGCCGAACATTCTCAAAGCAGTGAGCTATGCGAAAGCCCCGCCCCATGCGCCCGCCAAGCACGCCGGCTCCGCCGCGCAATCCACGCAAATGGACATCAAGGGAATCGATGTGATCATCTATTGGCCTTCGCGCAATCCCAAGGAACTCGCAGCGGCGGTTTCTAAACATGCGGAGGATGGGATCAAGCTCGAAATGGTCGACAATCGCGGCGTGATGGTGTTTCCTCCGGGCCTGGCAGCCGCCGAGACCTTCTGCACCGACAGCTTCCGATGCCGCTTCCTGTCCGACGGCAAAGCCGATCGGGGCAAACTCTTGGCCATCGCCAAGCGCATCAGCGACGCTGGAATCGATGTGGTGATGACGGCTTCGCTGCGCACCTACAACGGGCAATTAGGCTACTCCCTGGCTCAGGGGCAATAGCGGATGGCGGCGGTTCCGTTAGTCGCCGTTATCATGGGCAGCAAGTCGGACTGGGAGACCATGCGCCAGGCCGACGAGGTGCTCACCAAGTTCGAAGTTCCGCACGAATGCCGCGTGCTATCGGCGCACCGCACCCCGGCCGAGACGGCCAAGTACGTGAGCGAGGCCGAGGCGCGCGGTATCGAAGTGATCATCGCCGCTGCTGGTGGCGCCGCTCACCTGGCGGGAGTCTGCGCCGCGCACACAGTTTTGCCCGTGTTGGGCGTTCCCATGGAAAGCGCCTCGCTCAAGGGTATGGATTCCCTGCTTTCCACCGTGCAGATGCCCGCGGGGATTCCTGTGGGAACGCTGGCCATCGGCGCTCCTGGGGCGCGCAACGCAGCCCTTCTTGCAGTTGCGATCCTTGCCAATAGCCGCCCCGATCTCCGCGACCGCCTGCGCCGTTTCCGAACCGAGCAAAGCGAAAAAGTGCTGCGGGAAACGCTGCCGTGAACCATTACGTCAGACCGTAACAATGAGCCAGCCCGGTGAGGAACATGGCCTAAAACGCCAACTGCCGCTCACCGACCTGGTCTTTCTCCAGTCATCCTGATCGTGGGGCTTAGTCGGGTCGGCTCCGCGGCCAAACAGGGATCGACGCATGTGGTCCTTTGGCTGGCGGGTATCGTTTTCTTCTACCTGCCGCTTGGCGCCGTAGTTGTCATGCTGAGCCGCGCCATCCCCATCGAGGGCGGCACCTATCAGTGGTGCGAGCGGGCATTTCGCCTTTCGCCGGTTACATGGCGGCCTGGAACGTTTCCTTCTACACCATCATCATTATCGGCGTGCAGGGGCCCAGTTTGATCAACAACGTCGCTTACATCGCGGGGCCGCGCGGTGCCTGGATGATGAACAGCGCCCCAATGATCGTGGGCGCCTCGATCGTAGCGTTGCTCGCCTTGTACGCCGTGAACGTGCGTGGACTGGACCTCGGCAAATGGTTTACCGGGAGCGGCTCCGTGTTGACACTCGTCTTGTCCGTTCTCATGCTGTACCTGCTGTTCGAGCGCTGGGTGAGTGGCGTGCCCGCGGCACATCCTCCGTTCTCGCTGGCGAGGCCGGCCTTCTCGATCCTCACGCTCAATGTGTTCACTAAAATGTCGATCGGCGCTCTCTAGCCGGTTTCGACAATGCGGGCGTTTTCGCTGGCGAATGCCGCGCGCCGGATCGCGATCTTCCGCGTTCCGTATTGCTGTCGGCTCCGCCGATTGCCGGCACGCACATTTTGGGAACGGCTGCGCTACTCGCCGCCTGTTTGTGCATCATGTACGCCTTGCTCTTTTCCGTAGCGTTGATCGGGAAGCGGTCGGCGGGATTGCGGCCGGGTGCCGGGGTTCGCTTGGCCGCGCTGTCCGGCCTCGTCGTCAGCCTGGCATCCCTGCCGTTTCAGGTCGTGCCTCTTGCCGGCGTGCCGAATCCAGCCATCTTCGGCCTGAAAGTCGGCGGGTTGGTATGTGCCGTCAATGCACTCGGAGCCTGGTTGTGTTGGCGAGGGGCCGAGCGCCTGCCAGAGCGGAAATTCCGCTTGGCAAACCCTGAGCAGGCTTAGACACCGAGAGGAAATTAGACGCGCGGACGCTGCTAGTGTGAGAACCGGCGACTCGCCGCCCGAAACGTTCCAAAATCTTAAGCACGAAGCCGTCGATACTGTTACCCTACGCACAAATCTGCACGCTCAAGTGACCTAAAGATCGAGAATAGCGACCAAATAGATGAATGGATCTATTTGGAACGCGGGGTCGTGGTCCACGAAATACCGCTAGGAAGAATGTTTAACCATTGGAATCTCCTGCGAGTCCTAGCGGCTGCAGGCGTCGCCTTACTGGCGGCGCACCGAGCCAAAGCAATTTCGGTTACGGTAAGCACCTCCGCTCCACCACCAGCACGGGTGGGCACCAGGGTAACCTTTAGCGGCGTAGCATCGGGCGCCGGTAGCAATCTCTGGTACCGCTTTCGTGTCAGGGAAATGGGTGGCAACTACCGGATGATTCGCGACTACGGTCCGTCCAGCGCCCTGGAATGGACCGCGAGCGCGCATGAGGGCGTCTATGAGATGGAAGTCTCCGCGCGTGACCTCGACTCCGGCGATGCGGCGGCGGCTTCGACGTTATTCCAGTTTGCCCCCGTGGTCACGGCCCAGAAGGCCATAGTGTCGCCCACCAATAACTCGCTGGTTTTCTTGTATAGCGCACCCGCATGCAGAGAACTGGAACGGATGCGCGTGACATTCTGGGGGCCGGACGGGATCATCCACCAGACGCCGTATCAGGATTGCAATGGCCAGAGCATGAATTTCTACCTGGCGGGGATGTTTCCAGACGCTAACTACATCGCATACCACACCGTCGATACGGGCTCGCCACGTAGCAGCAGTATGGGTAAAACCAGTATGGGTGTCACGTTCACCACGGGAGATCTGCCGGCGAGCCTGTACTCCGACGCGATTCTAGTGCCCAGCCCCACTTCGGCATCGGACCATATTTTGCTGGGCAGCCCGATAGGCGTCATTCCCGAGGCGAACGATCTTGCCGGCAACGTACTATGGTACGGGCCAGCAGACATTTCGTTTGTAACTCGCATCGAGCCGGGCGGCGACATGTGGGGAATCGTGGAATCAACCGCCGGCGTTTCCGCCCAGCAGTTAGTCCGTAAATTCGATTTGACCGGCATGACGTTATTGGAAACCAACGCCGCGCGAGTAAACGAGCAATTGACAGCCATGGGAAAGCGCCAGATCAGCGGCTTCCACCACGAAGCTCGTCCTCTGTCCAACGGCTGGGTGGCTGTGCTGGGAGATGTGGAACAGATTCTTACGGATGTCCAAGGCCCTGGGCCGATCGACGTCCTCGGCGACATGATCGTGGTTCTAGATCAGAATCTAAACGTCGTGTGGACATGGGACACCTTTGACTTCCTGGACGTCCGCCGCATGGCGGTTCTGGGAGAGACTTGTCCCACTGCCGGTTGTCCACTCATGCTATTGGCCGATACCGGTAATGATTGGACCCACGGAAATGCAATCCAGCAGACGGCGGACGGCAACCTCCTGTATTCAACGCGCCATCAGGATTGGCTGATCAAAATCGCCTACGGTAACGGCGTTGGCGACGGCCACATCATCTGGCGGATGGGCAACGATGGTGACTTCACGATTAACTCGACGGACCCCTATCCCTGGTTCACTCATCAGCACGACGGCAACTTCGAAATTGCAGACCCAACCAAACTTCTGGTTTTCGATGATGGCAACACTCGCGTAACCGTGATGAATGGGGGGAATAGCCGCGGCCAGGTGCTGCAGATCGACGAACAGAACCTCGTCGCCACGCCGTTGCTGAACGCGGACCTGGGGGTGTATTCGGAGGCAGTCGGATCCGCGCAAGATTTGCGCGACGGTAATTTCCACTTCGACGCAGGTTTTGTTGAGGAGAACAACACCATCGATTCGTATTCCTTTGAAGTCAATCCGAGTGGGCAAATCACGTATGATGCACATCAGAACGTGATCGTTTACAGAAGTTTCCGCCTGACAGACATGTATACGCCGAACTAAGCTATCCCCTGAAACGCGGCATCTTTCTTAAGCGAACCTGCGCCGCCGCTTTCGGTCCAATGTGTGGAGCACGCGAAGGAAATTAGACTCGCGGACGCCGCCAATGTGAGAAACCCACACGGTTCCGCGATTTTGAAAAGTAATTCGTCCGTTTGCCAGAGTCGCGTCCGGCACGGCCTCGAGCGCATGAGTGACGTCGCGCGATCTGCTGAAGCCTGCCCTGATAAATGGAGTAAACTCCGCTGTTTTACACAAGAGCTAACTGCTCTTCGGTGGGCTCGGCTCAACAATACCAGGGCTCGGTGAGATAGGGGATGGTGGCTCGGTCCGGCCGAGGGGCATCCTCGGGAAAGGAGCCGTTGCCCGCAAGGTCCCAGATCTGGCGGAAGATTTCGACGCGCGATGCGCGGCGCCGTTCCTGGCGCTTGATCAGCTCCTGGATCGATGCGCTCAAGGGGTCCAGAGACGGATCGGGATTGCACCACGGATAAGCCAGGGCCCGCGCGTCGTATGGTCCCACCATCTCGCGAATCTCGGGCAGGTCCAGCAGCAGCGAGCCCTCGGGAATGAGCAGACGGATGGCCAGCTGAATCGGGGCGACCTGACTGCTTAGATCGAGATCCGCTAATTGGCGGAGGAAGCTCCGGTAGGAATCGCGAGTCGTCCAGGGAGTGAAAGGAATGAACGTGGGGGCGAGCGGCAATCCGGCGGCGCGCGTCAAGTGGAGCGCCTCGATAAAGTCCGCGAAGGTGTGGCCTTTCGCCAGCTTTTCGAGGATGTCGTCGTCCAGCGATTCGACCGCGCTGGTCACGAACAAGCACCCGGTGGAATCGAGCCGCGACAGCAGATCGCGGTGATCGAGCAGGTGCTCGATCTTAATTGTGGCGTCATAGGTGAGGCGCGGCCACTCCCGGTGCAGCGCTTCCACGATTCGCATCGCGTGCCCCGGTCCATTGAAAAAATCCGGATCGCCGAACGTGATGTGCTGCGCGCCGGCTGCCACCTGTTGGCGAATGTCCGCGAGCACGACCTCGGGCTGAACGATGCGGAACAGGCCTTGGTAAACGGGAACCACCGGGCAATGCCGGCACAGATGCTTACAGCCGCGGCTGGCCTCCGTGTAACCGACTTGCCGTGTGCTGCCGTTCATTACCAGGCTGGCGTAGGATGCCAGTGCTGGCAGGCTGGCGCGATCGGGCACACGGAATTGCTGGCGCTCGAGCGAAACGAGCGGCGGTCCGGCGGCGCCGTCGGAGCCAGCCGCGAGCCGCCGCGCCAACTCCACCAGAGGCTGCTCGAATTCGCCGCCGATTGTGGTGGCGCATCCGGCCTGCCGCAGGAGCGCGTCATTCAACGGCGCATATAATCCATAGGCACACAAGTGCGCGCGCGGGTTGGCGGCTTTGACTCGCTCCGCCACTTGCAGAAACAACCGCGTAGCCGTGTGCATGGGAAGGAAGAACGCTACCAGATCCGCCCTTGCGAGAGCCTGCGCCGGCAGGGGGCTGCAGGAGAGGTCGGCGAGTGTAACTTCGTGTCCTTCCGCCTTCAGCCACGCCGCTGGCGAAGCGAGCCCGAAAGGCTGCCGTCCCAGCTCATAAGTGGAGATCAGCAGTACACGCACACTCCTCATTATGACCGGTTTGTTACACTAGATTAGATTCATTCTCTCTCCCCCGATGCTAGCGGTTACCAGTGTTGCCGACGAAATCTTCGATTTGAAGAAGCAGCGTAAGGCGATCCTTTTGGCGCACCATTACCAGGATGCCGAGATTCAGGAATTGGCGGACGTGATCGGCGACAGCCTGGAGTTGGCTCGCAAGGCGCGCGAGTTCTCGGGCGATGTGATCGCTTTCTGCGGCGTCTGGTTTATGGCGGAAACAGCCAAGGTGTTGAACCCGCACCGGGTGGTGGTGGTGCCCGATCGTCAGGCGGGTTGCAGCCTGGTGGATGGCTGCCCCGTCGAGCCGGTGCGTGAGTTTCGGCGCCAAAACCCGGATCACGTGATCGTCAGCTACATCAACACTTCCATCGAAGTGAAGGCGGAAAGCGATATTCTCTGCACCTCACGCAATGCGGTGAACGTGGTTAATTCGATTCCGCGCGAGAAGCCGGTGATGTTTCTGCCCGACCGTAACCTGGGCAATTATGTGAAGCGCCAAACCGGCCGCGACAACATGCAGATTTGGCAGGGCGCCTGCATTGTCCACGCAACTTTCCCGGCGCGGCGGGTAGCCGAAGCGAAGCTGGCGCATCCACGGGCGAAGGTGGTGGCTCACCCGGAATGTCCCGAAGCAGTGCTGGCGATGGCGGATTTTGTCGGCTCGACCTCAGCGCTGATCGAATGGTGCGCAGCGAGCGATGCCCCCGAATTCATCGTCATGACGGAGAGCGGCATTCAGTATTCGCTCGAGCGGCAGGCGCGGGGGAAGCGTTTCTACTACGTGGCCAACGAAGCCTGCAACTGCAGCGAATGCCCGTACATGAAATTGAATACACTAGAGAAGCTGCGGGATTGTTTGCTCCACCTGGAGCCGCGCGTCGAGCTGTCGCCGGAACTCATGGCGCGCGCGCTGGTTCCCCTGGAGAAGATGCTGGCGGTGAAGTGATGGCTGAGCCACTCCTAGACTCGTTCGGTCGCATCCACACCAACCTCCGGATCAGTGTCACCGACCGCTGCAACGTCCGCTGCTTTTACTGCATGCCGGAAACTGGCGTGCATTTCACCGACCGCAAGCAGATTCTCGATTTCGAAGAGATCGAGCGGTTCGCGCGCATCGCGGTGGGGCTGGGGATACGCAAGCTGCGGATCACCGGAGGCGAGCCCCTGGTGCGCCGCGATCTGCCGGTACTCATCCGCCGCCTGAATGCGATTCCCGGCGTGGAAGACCTGGCGCTGACCACCAACGGCGTGCTGCTGCCTCAATTGGCCGCGCCGCTTTATGACGCCGGGCTGCGGCGCATCAACGTGCACCTGGATACGCTCGACCGCCAGCGGTTCCTCCAGATCACGCGCCGCGATGAGATCCACAAAGTGCTGGCCGGGCTGGAACTCTGCAAGAAGCTGGGCTATAAGAAGATCAAGATCAATGCGGTGGCGGTCAAGAACCTGGTGGAGCCGGATATCGTGCCGCTGGCCCGGTACGGCCGTGAAAACGGCTTCGAGATTCGATACATCGAGTTCATGCCGCTCGACGCGCAGAACCTCTGGGACCGCAGCAAGGTGCTGCTGGCGGACGATATTGTCGCCACGCTCACCCGCGAGATCGCGCCTTTGATTCCGGTGCCCGATCCCGACCCGCGCGCGCCCGCTTCGGAATACCAGTTTGCGGATGGCGTGGGCAGGATCGGCTTGATCGCGTCGGTGAGCCGGCCGTTCTGTCTCAACTGCAACCGTTTGCGCCTCACCGCCGATGGCCACCTGCGGTACTGCCTGTTCGCCGTCCAGGAAGATGATGTCAAGACGTTGCTCCGCTCTGGCGCGAGCGACGACGAGATCGTAGCGTTGATCCGCCGTAACGTCGCGGATAAGTGGATCGGCCACGAGATCAACTCCAATCGGTTCGTGGCGCCGCCGCGCCCGATGTACGCCATCGGCGGGTAACCGTGACGTCGGCGTGCCTCGCTCGCAGGGTGCTGCCCGGGGCAGTCAACGCTTTCGACCGGAACCGCTTCCTTGTCCGGCAGCGTCACGAGCATCGCCGGTGAGCCGCTGCGCCGGGTCACGCTAAGGCTTAACGCTCTTCCTTCCGGCTCGGATTCTCCTGTGGCTGGGCCGGCCTCGAATCAGGCGACGCAGACCGATCTACAGGGAAATCTCCATTTCGATGAAGTCGCACCGGGCCGCTACATGCTGGACGCCGAGCGTACCGGATACCTGCGTGCGGGTTACCTCAACGCTCGCGGCCCTGTCCTAACCGTTAAGCCAGACCAAAAAACTACGGACATCTTGATCAAGATGACGCCCCAGGGCATCATCGCCGGCAGGGTAATAGATGACGAAGAAGAGCCTCTTCCCGGCGTAACCGTGAGTGTCCGCGTTACCTCGGTTTCCGGTCGGCGGCAGCGATTGGAATCGCCAGCCAGGACTGGAACCACAGACGCAGACGGAGCATTCGCG
>Ga0335077_10007603_pt1 | contig 13413 bp, 16 predicted proteins | sample Lox_Sample_31_FD_207151 | JGI IMG/M metagenome (GOLD analysis project Ga0335077, IMG submission 207151) | Soil microbial communities from Loxahatchee National Wildlife Refuge, Florida, United States - Lox_Sample_3.1 | ecosystem: Environmental > Terrestrial > Soil > Wetlands | place: USA... | reverse complement strand
GAAGAAATTCTCGCCTCCCGCGATCCCGCCGTGCAGCAGTTCCTCGAGCGCGACCTCGAGATGGCGGTGATCCAGACCGAAGAAAAGGCGGCGAATGGATAGCTACAAGCAGGAAGTCACGGTGGGCGCGATGGTCATCGCGGGCCTCGTCGCGTTCACCATCGCGATGTTCTGGCTCACCGGGCGCTCGATCAGCTCGCACGGCTTGAGCGCGGAGCTCGTCTTCGGAGACATTGCCGGGCTGAAGGTGGGCGACCCGGTGCGGGTCTCGGGAGTGACCAAGGGACGGGTAGCGAGCATCCGGCTCGATCGGGTGGGCCGGGTGATCGTGACCCTACAGCTCGCGCCGGAAGTCCGGCCGCATACCGATGCCAGCGCCGTGGTCGCGGCGGCTGATTTCCTCGGCGCCAAGTTCATCGACTACAATCCCGGGTCGAAGCCGGAATACTGGGTGGGCGACCGTCCGATCCCGGGCTCAGCGGACGAGGACGTCAGTGCCGTAGCCGCTCGAACCGCGGCAAGTGCCAACGAGTTGATCGCGAATCTCAACAAGAACCTGAATGCGACTCAGCTGGGGGCCGATCTGCACAATACCCTGATCGTTACCCAGCGCAGCATGCAGGCCCTGACTGAGGTGACCAATGGGCCGCTCGTGGCGCAGACGACTCAAACCCTACGCTCGGTGCAGAACGTGCTCGCCCGCGTGGACACCATGCTGGGAGCACAAGGCGCCGCTGCAAGCGGCAAGCGGCTCGACAGCCTCACGGCGAACATCACGCAGCTCTCTGCTAATCTCAGTAGCGCCACGACGTCCCTGACCGAACTCTTGAACAAGATCACGAAAGGCGAGGGTACGCTGGGACGGATGGCGAGCGACACGATGCTCTACAAGAATCTCAACGAGACGCTCGCGGCGTTGTCGGCGCTGTTGACGGATTTGCGCGAGCGCCCTGGTCGATATCTGACGGTGAAGGTGTTCTAGTCCTGAAACGCCACTTCGATCGTCATTCCATCCCGTGCCACCGTCGTCCCGTCGAACACCGCGCGAGCTTCTTTCGCCAGCTCGTCCGCACTGATGGAATAGCGCGCCGAGACATGCGACAACACGAGCCGTCGCACTCCGGCCGCAAGGGCGACCTGTGCCGCTTCCTGGGCGGTGGAGTGCCGCGTTTCCCTGGCGCGCTCCTTCTCCTCCTCGCCGAACGTCGCTTCGTGCACGAGTAGGTCGGCGCCGTGTGCCGCAGCGACCACGCTCGCGCACGGCCGGGTATCGCCCGTCAACGCCACGAGGCGACCAGGGCGCTTCGCGCCGACGATGCCCTCCGGGCTCACGCGCTGGCCAGCGGCGACTTCGACGGTTTCGCCGCGCTGCAGTTTCCCCCATAGGGGCCCTTCGGGCACGCCCGCGGACCGTGCCTTCTCAGGATCGAACCGTCCCAATCGCTCATGCTCTCGAAGTGCGTATCCCACGGAACCGCCGCCGTGTTCCGTCTCGAACACCTGGATCACGTAGCCTTCCCGCTTCCCACTTCCTCCTTCCCCGAGCACGTCGCCGGGCTTCACTTCGCGGACCTGAACATCGAATGGCACTCGCTCGACGCCGAGCGAAATCGCCTGCGAGAGCACCCGTTTGGCTCCCGCGGGTCCATATAACAGCAGCGGTTCCTCGCGGCCTTGAAGCCCGAGCGTGCGAATCAGCCCGATGACGCCCAGAAAGTGGTCGGCGTGGAAATGGGTGAAATAGATCTCGCGCAGCGCGAACGACACGCCGTAGCGCATCATCTGGCGTTGCGTGCCCTCGCCGCAATCGAACAGCAGTGTTTCTCCATCGCGTTCGATTGCGACGGCCGCGACGTTGCGCTCCACGGTGGGGCGGGCGGCGGATGTGCCGAGGAATGTCAGCGAAAGCATGGGCGAATATAGATGCTAGCGACGCGCTTCCTTCCCGTGCATCAGGGCCTTGCGAAGGTCTTGCAAGAGCCGATCGAACATCTCGTGCGCGTGCCGGCGGCGGTACACCTGCGCCTTCAACCACGCGCGCCATCCCACCGGCGTGAACACGTACTTCATCGCCACACGAGTGGTGGCGCCCTGGAACTGCAACCCGAAGAATGCCTTCGCGCCTTGGCGGCCCCGGGTTTCGACCCAGCCATAGCCGGTGGGCGGCGTATACTCGATGACCTCGATCTCGGCATCCACGCGGCGGCCGGCGCGCTGGAACTGTACGCGATGACGCGTGCCTTTCCGCACCGGACCTGATCCCGGTGCAACGGCCCGGCAGCCCGGCAACCAGTCGGGCATGCGAGAAACATCGGTGATGAGCTCGAACACTTCCTGGACGGGTGAGCTGATCGCGCCGGTATAGGTGAAGGAGACGGGCTTCATCGGGGCGACAATATATCGGGCCCTCGGATTGTCGCCGGTCGGTGTATCTTTACGGTCCGTTTTTGGGGCTGTAGCTCAGCTGGGAGAGCGCCTGGATCGCACCCAGGAGGTCAGGGGTTCGAGCCCCCTCAGCTCCATTGTGATGTAAGCAGTTAGCGGTTTCGAAGTTTGTTTGCTCTGAACATTGTGGCTGAACATTTCGGGAACGCGAGGCGGCCGGATGGCGAGAGGGAAATTGACCCTTAGGCCAGCGTCCGCGCTCGCCGTCGCGACAGTTCTTCACACCGCTCCCTACATTGTTACAGCGCAGTCAGTCGCACCACCGGAGTGCGGGTTTTCGGTGCCAGCCGATGCAATGCGCTACGACTTTGACTCGCCCAAATCTCTGGTCGGAGATTTCGAAATAATTCGGGTGAGTTGGCAACCGTCGCCGCCAACTGTGACGCGCGGAGGGTTGCACCTTCAAGCTCCAGATTCCTCATCTAAGGCTGCGACCGCTGGCAAGTCGCACTCTCCGGATCTCACAGGGTGGTACCGGGACAGCACGGATTGGGAAGGCACGTTTCGAGCGACATTGCAGGGACCGCGCCTCGCGATTGGGCCGGCGGACCCGGATGCTGCTGCCGACCGCTACGTGGTGACTGCGTGGTCACGCAGAGGATTTTGGGGATACTGGTCAAGGAGTTACGGAATAGCCGTAGTGGTCGACAAGGCGACAAATCTAGTGCTTCCCGATCCCGCAGGATTCTTTTGTGCGTTGCGCGTTCAGAAGCTCCATCGGTGAAAATCGACTCCACAACTTTTTCCCGATCATGAAAGCCCACGTTCTCATCACTACTTTTGTTGCGCTTGGTATCTCCACGCCATTGGCTTTGCGCGGCCAGGGAACGCTGCAGTGTGTCACGCCTAACTGGATGAGCAGGTTCGGTGGAGTGGTCTGGTCAGCCTATGGAAGTACGGGGCTTCGTCCCCCATCTGACTCAGAAATAACGGAATGGTTACATGGTGAATTTCGGTTTGTCCAAGTCACAACCGAGGGGACAAATCACCCATCTGTGGCCATACGGACGCTCCGCACCGTTCCGATAACGCCTTCCGTTGGTAAGGCCAACATGCTGATGCGGTTCATTGGCGATACCACCCCTCATGTTCTCCTAGTAGGGAAGCTTATCGCCGATACTGGCCTAGCGTTCGACAGCGCGGCGACTGTCGCGCCTCATGGTCGAGGAATGTCTTTCACGTACTATTCGCAGAAGAATCTCTTCACGATGGGCGAGAGTGACAGGGGTGAAATGTTCTTTCTGCTCGAAGTAGGGCCCGGCCATTTTCTGGGGCGGTGGTTCTGGGGTGGCGAGCCTTCTGCCATCGGTATCGTCCAGCGCGGTGAATACACGGTTGGTGAAGAGGAAGGTGGATATTTTTGTGCAGGCCGTAGAGAAAGAGGTTTGCCGAACGAATGGATGCTCGACGAAGGCCAACGCTGGCGCTATCGCACGCGCCCTGGCGAGGATTCCTCGACACTCGAAATTCACCGGATCGGCTCCAGGCAAGGTCGGCGCGTGATACACATTTCTGTGCACGGCGTTCACCTCAAGAATCCGCGTGGTGCTGCTGGCTACAGTACTGAGGTTCCATTTATCACGATAGAAGAGGGGGCACTGCGGCGCAGTCTCACCAAACGTGTTGGTACTTCACTGCCGTCGTCGCCCGATTTTGAGCAAGGATTTGGCGACTGGCTTAATCAGGGTAAGCCTAGCGCCTGGTCGATTCCTGTGGATTCAATTCTGACCAAGATTGAAGACTCTCTCTCTCGCCATTGACGCGATGCGGCGCGGCTCATCCGCATGCCGTTAGGCGAACTAATTGCGAATGCTACATGCGCAACATCACGCTCCTCTGTTCAGTACATCACGAGAACGGACTCTGCAACGTGGGAGAGCTGCTAAAGATCCTTCGAGCAATTGAACCTGAAGTCGTTTTCGAAGAAATGCTTCCATCCCACTTTGGTTTCTACTACAAGCATCGAACCATATCCACCCTGGAGTCCCAGGCACTAACGACGTATCGCGAGTTCAAGTCATTTCAGCAGGTCCCAGTCGATCGATATGAGATAGCGCCAGATGTTTTAGCGGAGATCAAGAAAGGCTTTGAAGGTGTCTGTGCTCGTGTGGAACAGATCAGTCAAGAGTATCGCGAACTCGACAAAGAAAAAAACAATAGAGTCTACCAGCTTGGGTTCAAATACCTGAATAGTGTTGCCTACTCAACCCTGATGGCCAGAATCTTTGAGATTGAAGACCAGACAATCACTCAGATGGGCGATCACAATTTCGTTCGTGCGCTGGAAATGTGGCGCCACGCTCTTCAGGAGCGAGAACGTGCAATGATACGGAACATCTATGACTTCTCAAGAGACAATGCTTTTGATGCTGGCATTTTTCTCGTAGGAGCCGCTCACAAGATGGGTATAATCAGGGAGATAGAAAAGCATGCCCGTATGGAAGCAGGTCTGATTAGCTGGAGGTTTGCGTACGAGTAGTAGAATTGCTGCGGAAAAACTCGCCCGATCCTTGAAAGGGTACGCGAACGCCTTTCGAGCTATCGGCATCATTGGCTTGCTAGTTCTTGGGGTCGCGGGCTTCGGGGTCGTGGACAATCAATGCACCTTCTCAACGGAGAGCGGAAGACAGCAGACATTCCCACTCCCTAAATGCCCTGAACTTGCTCTGAACAATGCTTCGGTAGGCTGCAGTTAGCTGGTCGACTGGCCCTGCAGGATGCAGGTTAGTTCGCTAGAAATGGGCTATCTTACAGGAGTAAGGGGGGTGCGTTGTATCGATCGCACCCAGGAGGTCAGGGGTTCGAGCCCCCTCAGCTCCACTCGTGTTTGCTTATCGCACAAGGAGTTAGAAGCGTTCGCTTCTGGCTCCTATTTTTTGCTCCCAACATTTTGCTCTGAACATTTCGGATTCATGAAACTGCACGACGCGGTGCCTAGCTGAAGGACGCCCGCTCCCTGCATAATCACACGCTAGGTGCTCAGGGCCGCGTTTACGCGGCATTCATGTCAATCGGGTAGGATCACGCCAGATAGCGGGGAGGAGCGATTCCGACATGAGAGATGACGTGATTGGTCCCGTGCTGGCAGTTCTTTTGGTCCTGCTGGTCTATGGGACGCCAAGCTTTTGGGTGGCTGTGTCAGGTCGTTCCCACGGTGGTGCAAAGTTTGGGTGGTTCATCGTAACACTTTGCTTCTCATGGCTAGGGCTTGCTGCATTTCTCATCATGACGCCACCGTCAAAGGCCAGTCGCAGCTAACGGCTTCCACGCCGCCAGCTTCCCGCACATTTCGTTGGATGGACATGGTCGGCTACCTTTTCGCTGCGACGCTCGGTGCAGTGCTCGTCCTCGCTGTTCAATGGTTGGCGATAGGACGTAAGAAGAGGCAATGGGCACCTCGCTCTTCGGACAGGTTTCGACGTTACGTCGGCCTCATCGTTCCGGACGAGAGAGGTACGACCGAAGTTGATGAGATTCTCGTAACTCCCGCAGGCATCTTCGTAGTTGAAAAGAAGGACTTTGGTGCGTGGATCTTCGGCAGCGAAAACGACAACCATTGGACTGCCATCTATGCGAACCGTGAGAAGCACCGATTCCAGAATCCAATTCACCAGAACTACCGCCACATTAAGGCGCTCGAGTCATTCTTGGGCGTTCCTCGATCCAGCTTGTCGTCCGTCGTCGCGTTCTCGCACCGTTCGCGCTTCATGACGAGGGTACCTTCAAAGGTTCTAGTAGGTGACCACGTTGCCGTCATTCGCGCTAACGAGAACATTGCGCTCAGCCCTGAGGACTTTGACGCGATCTGCGCGCGGCTCGATGCACTCATAGACTCGTCTGACGGTGAATCCCGTGACCGACACGTGCAGGACCTTCGCGCGCGTTTCGAGAGTACGACTCAATGTCCGAAGTGTGGTGGTGAACTAGTCCAGCGCCAGTCGAGAAAACTCGGTTATGAACGGAACGTCTTCCTCGGCTGCTCGAACTTCCCATCGTGCCGCTACGTTCGAAGCCTGGATGCCAGCTAACACTGGGATTCCGTTTGACTGTGCCGAAATTCACAGCCAATAGATGCGGATTATCCCGCCTCGGCCGAGTACGAAGCGGCCGATTCAGGACTCATCGCACCCAGGAGGTCAGGGGTTCGAGCCCCCTCAGCTCCATGTTCGCACTCGCGGTCCTGCTCGGGGCCGCGCCGCTGTACCGTGCCCTGCCACAAACCGCGTCCGACAGCATTTTGCCGCGCCGGCCGTACCTCGGCGTGCGGCTCGGCGTGTTACCGGACTCGCTCGCCCGTCGCGGTGCGACCGGTGTGGCCGCCACGAGCGTGACCGTCGGTTCGCCCGCTGATCGGGCGGGCATTACGGCCGGCGATCTGCTCGTCCGTATCAACCGCATCCCACTCAGCGATGTGGCGCAGACCCTGGAGGTCATTCGCGGCCTGCGTGCGGGGCAGGCGGTGGTGGTCACGACCCGGCGCGGCGCGCGCGAGCAGACATTGTCGCTCGTGCTCGTGGAATGGCCCAGCGAAACGCCGGCGGGCCTGGTCGTCTCGTATGAGCAGGTGCGGCTGGCCGACGGGCGGCGCCGCGTCATCGTAGTGGGGCCGCCCGACTCGCGGCGACATCCCGCTGTGCTGCTGGTTGGGGAGATCGGCTGCTACTCGATCGACGCGCCCTGGGGGCGCGGTCTGTACAACGACCTGCTGTATCACGTGAGCCGGCGGGGTTTCGTCACGGTGCGGGTGGAGAAGAGCGGCATCGGCGACAGCGAGGGGCCGCGCTGCGCCGAGGCCGATCTCACGAGCGAGCAGCTGAGCTACGACGCTGCGCTCCAGGCGGTACGCCGTTATCCCTACGTGGACTCGACTCACGTCGTGCTGCTCGGCCACGGCGCGGGAGGAATGCTCGCTGCCCGACTCGCACAGCACGCGAGCGGTACCGTTGCCGGCATCGCGGTGGTCGCGGGCTACGGCGTGCCCTGGTTCGACCACGAGCTCGGCACTCTCAAATGGTGGCTCGTTCTCGCGGGGATTCCGCCGGACTCGATCGATCCGATGATCGACGCCGGCAAGCGCTGTGGCGAGATGTTTTTCGGCGGCCGCGAGGATCGCCGCTCGTTTGCGGCATCGCATCCCGCATGCGAGCCGTACTTGAGCTACTCGTTGTCCGACGCCTACCTGCGCCAGCTCGCCGGCCTGTCACCCGATTCCCTGTGGCGCGGCGTACGCGTTCCCGTGCTGGTGGTGTATCTCACGGCCGACCCGCTCGCGAGCCGGGACGAATCGCTCGCCCTCGCGCAGCTGATCGGCGGCGGAGCGACGTACGTCGAGATCCCGGGCATCGACCACGGCCTGTCATCCGCTGCGAGCGCCGAGGCGAGGTTTCGTGACGGGCGGCGCGGTGCCGACCGGCCGTATTCGCCCGCGCTCGAGCCGGCATTGGACGATTGGCTCGCGTCCGTGACGGGAGCGGCCGGACGGTGAGTCCTACCAGTGCTGCTCTGGCGCAGCTATCTTGATCGGCCTCTGCCCCTTGGTGTAACTGGCAACACGCCTGACTCTGGATCAGGAGAGTCCTGGTTCGAGCCCAGGAGGGGCAATGAAAGCCGCAGCTTCGCTGCGGCTTTTTCATTGCCCCCTCCCGGGACTCGTGGCCCTTGCTGCGCTGCAGGCCGAGCCCAGGAGGGGCAATGAAAGCGGCGGTGCATGGCCGCCATGCTGTTTCTTTCTACTACCCCTACATCGGCGACAGGCCGGACGCGCGCGTGCGTGCCCAGATGTTCACCGCCATCAACACCGCCGCACCGCCCTCGGCCACGCGACCGGCCGTGGCCAAGTCCCGAGACCAGTCCGTCAGTCCCGCGAGCCCCACGGTCCATAGCCCTGCGTTCAGGAGCCAAAACGACACCCACCCGAGGCTCTCGCGCCCGCGCTAGGCCGGCGTCATCCCGAAGCGCGGAAACATCCAGTAGGCCACTCCCATCACGAGCTGCACCACCCAGCCCACGAGGCTCGCCTCGATGTGCAGCGGCAACAGCCGCCACACGAACGGAGCGAACGCCACGCCCTTGTTCCAGAGCAAGAGCGCCCCGAGCGTGAACCCGAGCGCGAGATACCCAAGCGACGCACGCACGAAGCACAGGGAAATCCGCGGCACTAGTGCTCCTTCACCCGGGGCCAGGTGTTGATCACGAAGGCCAGCCCCGCGAGCCATTGCGCCAGTGCAGACACCGCGAGGAGACCGCCGAGCCGTGCGGGGTGCCGGACCTGGAGCAGCTCGATCGCTACACGGAGCAGTAGGCCGACATTGAGCAAAACACAGGCGGCGACGGCGAGGTGGTTGCTGCCGCGAGGGCTGTCCTTCGACAGGCGCGGAAACATCCAGTAGGCCACACCGAAGATCATCTGGGTGATCCAGCCGACCACGAGCAGGTGGACATAGGGCGCAAACAGCTCACTCCCTCCCTCCCCAACCTGCACGATCCCCAAGCCAAGCCCCGCGACGAGATAGAGGAGGGACAGCTTGACGTGCCAGCGGGTGACGGGCGGCATCTACGCGAGGGGCGGCAGGCGCGCGGTCATCTGAGCATACTATTCGCACGGCCCAACGCGCGTGAGGTTACCGGGACGCCATGCACTACGCCACTATCACGATCCATGTCTTCGCCGCCATCCTCGCCACGGTGCGCCTCGCGCGGGGCGGGTGACCGCGAATCAGTCGCCGCGCAGGGTCACCATCGCCGCCACTGCGAAGACGACGGCGCCCGACAGCAGCATGATCATCCCGCTCACCTGCTGATCGCCGAGCGCGAACTCGGCGCCGGCCCGCCCCGCCACATAGTAGTCGTAGAAAGGCGTGCGGGCGAACGCGAGCAGCGCACCCAACACCGCTGACTGCCCGCCGCCGGTGGCGAGATACAGGACCCGGGCCGCGTCGCTCCTGAGCGCCGGTACGGCATGCCCGAACGACGCGAACGGGCTCCAGTAGAGCCCGTAGGCGGTGAGCATCGTGGCATGCTCGACATCGTGCACGGCAGGATGCGCGAGCGCGTAGTCGTATGCCGCCGGCCAGTGCCACGCCCACAACACTGCGGTCGCCGCAAGCCACGCGTTGCGCGGCCGCGTGAGTGCGTGGCCCCAGCGCGTGATCGGCGAGCCGAGCCGCGGCAACAGCGCCAACGTGACTGGACGCATCCCCGCGACGAGGAGCGGCGCGGCCACGAAGGTGAAGATCTCGTGCTGCATCATGTGGACCGAGAGGCGCTCATCACTCAGCGGGTCGATCGCCGACGAGGTCGCGACCAGGACGGCACAGAGGCCGGCCGCCCAGGCGATCAGCTCCGCGCGCGACCGGGCCACCTGGCGCCGCCAGATCGCGCCGTACCCGACCGCCGCCACGCCGAGCGTCACCACGAGGACCGGGTGCCACTCCCACCGCGTGAGGAGATCGCTCGGCACCGCGGCGGTCGCTCCCTACGTCGGCCCAATGCGCGTGCGACGCCAGGCCCGCCCCAGGCGCGCGAGCACCTCGCCTCCCAGCCACCCGAGCGCGATGAGGATCAGCACCACGAAGGGAATTGCCGCACGGGCGTAGCCCTGCCACTCCGGGTCGTGCGTGGCGTACCGGCGCGGCACGCTGTGCGCGCCCTCGAGGAAGAACAGCACCACCATACCGATGGCGCCGATCCCGTACAGCCACGCCGCAAAGCGGTCGAGCCGCCGCTCCGGCGCTTGGCTCAATTCGGCGGTGACGTGGTAGAGATATGCCCACGCGAACGCCGCCACGCCGACGATGTTGTAGGTGTGAAAGTGGGCGACGACCCACATCGTGTTGTGCATCACCTGATTGACGGGGACGATCGCATCGAGCAGCGCGCCGGCGCCCCCGAACGCCCAGCCCCAGATGCCGAGCAGCATCAAGATCGCGGTGGGCGACCACTCGAGACCGGCGCCGTAGACGAGGGCAAGCGCGCCGACGATCGTGACGATGAACGAGGGAAACCCGCCGGCGAATGACCCCAGGTTGCCGAGAATCTGAAGGCCCAACGGCTGGACGAAGTCCTGGTACAGGTGGTGCGACCAGGGGAAGAAGATCAGGAGGATGATCGCGTTCCATGCGACCGCCACCGGCCACGTCGTCTTCCACGGCCGATGGGCGTAGCGGGGCAGGGTCCCATACACCATTCCCGCGGCGACGTAGACGCACAGATTCGCCATCGTATGCCCGAACAACAGGACTGCGTTCTTCGAAAACAGCGCGTCCACGTGGTGCACTAGCCCGCCCGCTTCGAGGAACAACGGCACGAGGTAGACGAGTCCCACGCCGACCATCACGAGACCGACCATCGCGGTGACGGTGGCGATCAACACGGGCGGATGCGTCACGTCGGGCGACGGCCGGCGGGGATGGAACACGACGTCCCACGCGAGGGCGCGCCGCAGCCCGCCGGGCGCGGCCGTCGTCGCGCGGAGCATCGCCCCGCACACGACGACGATGGCGAGCCCGGTGACCAGGTACCCCGCGTAGGCCGCGACGCCGGCGCTCTCGCTCCACGTCTTTCCCTGATACGGCAAGGGATCGAGCACCGTCCACCCTGCAGCGAAGCGACCCACCAGGATGGCGAGGACGACGAGCATCATGGCGGTGAGATACAGCACCAACCCGATCCACAGCGCGCGTGCGGAGACGCGCACCTCCGCGCTCACCACGGCCGCCAGGCCGCCGAACGACGCGAACAGCAGGCCCGTAATCATCCCCGCGCCGTGGAGCGTCATGATGCGGTAGAACCAGTCGGGCGACACCACGAGCATCCCGGCGTGATCCAGCCGCATGAGCAATCCGAGCAGGCCCATGACGGCGACGGTGCCGAGCCCCGCGACGAGGTAAGCGATCGCGGCCCGCAGCACCGGGCCGTTCGTGGCGTTGAGCGTCGGCGCGTCGGGCGTCATGGCGTCAGCGCACCGTCAGGGTGGCCAACATGATGTGGTGAAACACGCCGCAGTACTCGAGGCAGCGGATCGTGTAGGACCCCGGTGCGGCGAAGCGGTACACGAGCCGATTGGTGTAGCCGGGCATCGCCTGTACCTGCGTCAACAACTCCCCCTCCGGGGCATAAATGGCGAAGCCGTGATTCACGTCCTGGGACGTCACCGCGAACTCGACCGGCACTCCCGCCGGCACCTCGGTCTGGCTCAGCGTCCAGCTCCACTGGCTCGCCTGTACCTCGACGGTGGCGACAGGCGTGCCGAAGGAACGGCTTCGGAAGCGGAAATAGGGATATGCGCGCAGCGACGCGGTGAACACCGCGCCGAACATCACGAGAAACAGGACGAAGAGGCTCCGTCGCACCCGGCGCACGATGGGCGCCGTGGCCTCATAGGAGGACCCCGGCCCGGCGTGGAGCAACACCCAACCCCACACGGCCGTCCAGACGACGCCGAGGGCGAGCAGAACCCACCAGACGGAGAGCGGATGCACGCCGCTGGGACTCACGCTCTCAGGATACCGCGCGGCACGAGACACCGCTAGCGCACGGCACGGCTTGAGAAATCCACGCCCCCGCTTCAGTTTCTGAGCCCTGGTGCACACTGTTCATCGACAGGAGAGGGATTGTGGCGAGCAAGTGGACCCCCATGGTGGAACGGACGCGCCGGCTCTCGGGACGAGTGTTGACGTTCCTGCTCGGAGCGGAGGACGATACGCTGCGCGAGTTCGCGAGTTCGTCCACCAGTGGGCGGGCGGCGAAGACGTTGGTGAAGGAGGAAGGGCTCCGGATCACCCTCGTCGCGCTCACCGACGGCACGACCCTGCCGGCGCACCGCATCGCAGGACCGGTGAGCATTCAAACGCTGCGCGGCTGCTTGCAGATCACCACGGAGAAGACGGCCGTCGCGCTGACGACCGGGGGTTTGGTCGCCCTGAATGTCGGCGTCGCTTACTCGGCGCGCGCGGTCGGCGACACGGCGATCCTGCTCACCATCGTTATGGACGGCCGTTAGAAGTCGTGCCGTTTCTGGCTGTTTCCCCGGTCACCCCGACAGTTTCACCAACGGCACCCGGCCCCGACGCTCGGAAGCCATTGGAAAACATCCTATTGGCAGATAGGGGTCGAGGGTCTCACATGTAGCTCGTAGCGCGCGGGGCCTGCCTGGCGCGCGCTCGGAGCTCACCTTAGCCCCGAGGAGTCCCCGATGATCTCCTTTCCCAAGCGCGAGCGTGCCCAGCGCGCCGCAGCCTTGGCTGTGGGTGATCGATCAACCCTCGATTGGACGCTTGGCTATCACACGAACGCGTTCATGACTCGCCCCCAGTACCAGGCTAGCGCTCACAGTAAGCAACTCTTTGCCGACGACGCGGGCGCCGGGTTGGCCACAGCCTATCCGTGCCTATGATGTGTCTTCAGCGCGTCGTACACGACGAGCAGTAGGAAGAGCATCGCCGGTGTGAGGGGCGCGAACAGAATCATGAGCTTGAGCGACAGGGTCGGGTCCATACCCAGCTCCTGATGGGTTCCAACTCATGTGTTAGCGTGACCGCGGTGAACAGGGAATGAATCTGCAGTGAAAGGCCGATCATTCCTGCATGCCGCCTCGGGGTGCCTGGTCAGCCTGTTCCCATCGCAACTTGAAAGAGGTGGAAGGGTGCTAGGTTACAGGCCATGATCCGCCACGCGACACTTCGGGCACGGGTGGGTGCGCTTCTCCTCGCGCTCGCCGGCACGAGCGCGGCGGCATCCGCTGCCCAGTCGCCTCCGGCTGACACCACGCTCCGCAGGGCACGGGCCACATTCCAGGCGTTGCCATCGGCACGTGACACGGCGAGCAGCCCCGCGCGCGTCGCACTGGGGCGATCGCTGTTCTTCGATCCTCGAATCTCGCTCGACGGCACCGTCAGCTGCGCCCGCTGTCACCAGCCGGCCCTCTACGGCACCGATGGACTCGCGTTTCCGCGAGGTGTCGAGAACCGG
>Ga0335077_10007598_pt1 | contig 13421 bp, 10 predicted proteins | sample Lox_Sample_31_FD_207151 | JGI IMG/M metagenome (GOLD analysis project Ga0335077, IMG submission 207151) | Soil microbial communities from Loxahatchee National Wildlife Refuge, Florida, United States - Lox_Sample_3.1 | ecosystem: Environmental > Terrestrial > Soil > Wetlands | place: USA... | reverse complement strand
GATCTTGCACGATGACGGCCTCGTCCCTCCCGAGCAGCCGTCTGAGACGGTGTACGGCGACCTGCAGCGAGTTGCGCGCGGTGTCCCCGTCGGAATCGGGCCACAGCTTGTCGGCCAGCTCGGCGGCGCCCACCCAATATTCGTTGGCCACGAGCAGCGCTTTGAGCAGATCGAGCGGCCTGCGCTGCGGCTTCACGCCGCTCACGAAGGGAATACCGTCGATCACCAGGTCGAAGCCGCCGAGCGCGCAGACCCGAATCGGCGGTTGCCGTGGCTCGACGACGACCGGCAGCATCGCGGGCAGCGTTCTGGGGATGTCAGCCCCTCGGAGCGCCACGTCGGAGCGTTGAGGCGTTTGCGCCAGTTGCTGGGACAGCGTCCGTGTAGACCACCCGTCGCCCCAGTCGCGGCCGCCGCCCTGGGACAAAGCGAGCACCCTGGCGAGTAACTGGCGGGCGCCAGCGACGTCGCCCTCGTGCAGCAGATCGAGGGCCGCCCGCGCCAGACGGGCGCACTCGCATCGCCCGCGAGGCCCTCCCTTGACACCCACGAGAATGGAACGCCGCGCCCGCGGACTTGATTGCGCGAAGGTGAACCGAGCCATACCCGCCTCCCCACCCTGCTTTATTGTTCGCAGGATGGTATCCCTAGGCCCGGAATGTAGGACCCCCACGAAAGTTATAGAGCTACAACGCCGCCAGCTCCAGCCGCCGGTTCAGTGCAGCTTCACATGAGGCTCGGTGCGGCGCGTGATGATCCGCGCCAGCGTGTCCAGGAATACTTTGGTAAAGCCGTATAGGGCGTATTCGTGCATCTTGTACAGCGACAGGTACATGAGCTTCGCAAAGTAGCCTTCGATCATCACGGCTCCCCGCGTGATGCCGCCCATCAGGCTGCCCACGGTGCTGAACTTGCCCAGCGACACGAGCGAGCCGAAGTCGCGATACACGAAGGGTCTGAGCGGCTGCCCCTGGAGATAGCGCGGCAACGTCCGGCACAGGTGCGAGGCCTGCTGGTGGGCCGACTGCGCGCGGGGCGGCACCCAGCCGTCCTTCTCCGGCCACGGGCAGCTCGCGCAGTCGCCGAAGGCGAACACGTTGGGGTCGCGCGTGGTCTGCAGCTCGCGGCGCACGACGAGCTGGTTAAGGCGGTTGGTCTCGAGCCCGTCCAGGTCCTTGAGGAAGTCGGGTGCCTTGATGCCGGCGGCCCACACCACGAGCTCGGCAGGAATCTCGCGGCCGGTCGCGGTCTTGACACCGCGCTCGGACACCTCGGTCACCCTCTCGCCGGTGATGACTTCCACCTTGAGCCTACCGAGCAGCTTCAGCACGGCGCTGGACAGTCGCTCGGGCAGCGCCGGCAGGATCTTGGGCGCCGCCTCCACCACGGTGATCTTGATGTCCTCCTCGGGGTTGATGCGGTCTAGCCCAAAGGAGACGAACTCGCGGATCGTGTTGTGCAGCTCGGCCGCGAGCTCCACGCCGGTCGCGCCCGCACCGATGATCGCGATGTGCAGCTGGCCGGGCTGCAGAGGGCCCTGCTGCGCGTTGGCGCGCAGGCAGGCGTTGAGCATGCGCGAGTGGAACAGTACCGCCTGCTGGGGCGTGTCGAGCGAGATGGCGTAGCGCGCCGCGCCCGGTGTGCCGAAGTCGTTGGTTGTGCTCCCCAAGCACAGGACCAGCGTGTCGTAGGCAACGGAGCGGCGCGGGATGACCTCGCGGCCGGTCTCGTCCATTGTGGGCGCCAGCTCGATCTCCTTTTTCGCGCGGTCCAACCGGTCCATGCGCCCCAGAACAAACTGGAAGTGGTGCCAGCGCGCCTGATACAGATAATCCAGCTCGTGGTCGTTCAAGTCCATGCTGCCCGCCGCTACCTGATGCAGCAGCGGTTTCCACAGGTGCGTGCGCGACTTGTCCACCAGCGTGATCAGCGCCTTGCGCCGCCTGCCCAGCTTGTCCCCCAGGCGCGTTGCCAGCTCCACGCCGCCCGCGCCCCCGCCGACGATGACGATGCGATGCGGTGCGTCGGCTGTGGCGCCACGTGTGGTTGTCATATCCGGCGATGTCGATGAGCTCTAACTCAGAGGATAGAGGAATCCGGCGGGACGTGGTTGGGCAGTCGTCGCGAGCTATGTCGAGCACCCGCAAGTCGTCGCCGATCGCATTGAACTGGTGGCGCGCGCTGTTGGCGATCCGTGCCGAATCCTGGCCGGCATCGACTGCGGCTTCGATACCTCGACCGGCGTCGGACGGGTCGCCGAGGAGGTGGTGTGGGAAAAGCTGCGCGCGGGCGCAGCGCTGGCGACGAGCCGGTTGTTCCGAGCCCTCGTCCGCAGGCCGTTGCGCCATGACCGCACCGGCAGGCAGATTGGACCGCTCCCGCTACCCGAAGCGGCTGCGGGCCAGTGCTGCGCCGGCGCTGAGCGCTTCGAGCTTCTCTACCGCCACGCCGCGGTCCATCGGGGCCATGCCGCAGTTGGTGCAGGGATAGATCCGCTCCTTGGGCACATGGTGCATGACCTCGGCGAGGAGGCCCGCAATCTCCTCGGGGGTCTCGACCCGATCGCTTGCCACGTCGATCACGCCGATCAGCACGTCCTTGCCCGCCAACAGGTCGAGCAGATTTAGCGGTACGTGCGAGTGCATGCACTCGACCGAGACCTGGTGCACGCGGCTTCTCGCCAGCGCGGGAAAGATCTCCTCGTACTGCCGCCACTCGTTTCCCAGCGATTCCTTCCAGTCGATGTTCGCCTTGATACCGTAACCGTAGCAGATGTGCACGGCGGTCTGGCAGCGCAGGCCTTCGATCGCGCGGTGCAACGCGTCGATGCCCCAGCGCTTGACCTCATTCAGGTAGACGTTGAAAGCGGGTTCGTCGAACTGGATCACGTCGACACCATCTGCTTCGAGGGCGCGCGCCTCTTGGTTGAGCAGCTCCGCGAACGCCATCGCCATTTTCAGCTTGTCGCCGTAGTGAGCGTCGGCGACGGTGTCGACGATGGTCATGGGCCCGGGCAGCGTGAACTTGAGCTGGCGCGTGGTGTGCGCGCGCGCCAGTCGCGCCTCTGTTTGGTGGACCCGCGCCGCAAGGCGCAGGGGCGCGACCACGGTGGGCACCATCGCCTCGTAGCGGTTGTTGCGAATGCCCATCTTCACCTTGCGGTTGAAATCGATCCCCTCGATCGACTCGAGGAAGCCGTGCACGAAATGCTGGCGCGACTGCTCGCCGTCGCTGACGGTGTCGATCCCGGCATCTTCCTGCGCCTTGATCCATAGGAGCGTCGCATCGCTCTTCGCCTCCGCGAGCGCCTGGCCGGCGAGCTTCCATTGCGGCCACAGCTTGCCCGGCTCCGCGAGCCACGAGGGTTTGGGCAAGCTGCCCGCGATTGTGGTTTCGAACATGATCGATCCTCACCTCGACGTTGCGCCGGCTGGCTCCGGCTTGAACTCGATGACGATGCCCCGCAGCGGCGTGTCTCCCACGTTCTTCACCACGTGAATGACGGGCGGGTTGAAGCTGACCCGTTCGGGTACCGTCTCCACGAATATCGGTGGCTGGCCATCGAGCCATTGCTGGAGACGGGTCCGGTTGAGTTGCATCACGACGCGTTGGCTATGGCTGTGCCGCGCGCGTGTTTCGCCGGGGGCTAGCTTTTCTTCGAAGACGAAAAACTCATCGCCATCGTAGCGCATGGCGTTCTTCTCGGCCGGGATGATCTCGCTCGGGGACTGGACAGGAGGATGGTGGGGCTTTATGGCAATCTCCAAGAACGCGCCTCCGCTCGGCGGTTCATACGACTCGCCCGGTTGAAAGACGGCGACATCGCCTCGCGTCATCGCCCGTCGCGACATGCCGGAGGCGAGCCAGATGTCACCCAGCGCTACGATGACCCGATGCCCGCAGTCCGGCGCCGTGGCCGCAGCGCATGGCGCCACGTCCCGCGTAACGCGAACGTACTCGTTGTCGAGCGCTATTTGATCTGCCGTGAGCAGCGCCGCAAGCAGTAAGGGAATCATTGGGGTCGGTCAAAATCCGCGCTTCATCATCGATACGGGTCGCAGCGCCAGCCGGGCTGGCCCGCGCAACGACTCTACCACAGGGGCGAAGCCGGTATGCTCCAGGGCGGCGGACGGCTAGAATGGGGTCATGCACATCTGCAGCCACGGTCGCTCCGGTGCTGGAACGAATAGGCAAGTATCAGATCAAGGGAGAGCTGGGTAAGGGAACGCGCAGCACCGTCTACCTCGCCTACGACGAGTTCTACGGCTCGGACGTTGCGGTCAAGGTCTACGACGAAGGCGGAGCTCGCGAGACCCGGGTGCCCAGGGTGCAGTTCCTGAGCGAGGCCGCGCTGGCCGGCAAGCTCGTGCATCCGCACATCGTGACGATCCTGGATGCTGTGGTCGACGAGCGCTACAGCTACGTGGCGATGGAGTACGTGCACGGCGGCAATCTGTACCGCTATACGAGCCCCGAGCGGCTGTTGCCGGTGGCTGACGTGATCGAGATCGCATTCAAGTGCTGCGGCGCGCTCGATTACGCCTACCGGCAGGGCGTGGTGCACCGAGACATCAAGCCCGCCAACATACTGGTCGCACGCGGCACGGACGTGAAAGTCGCCGATTTTGGTGCGGCGTTCGTGCGCGACGCGGAAACGACGCAGAAACTGCGGATCGGATCACCGTCCTACGTGGCACCCGAGCAGATCCGCGACGACCCGCTCACCCATCAAAGCGACATGTATTCCCTCGGCGTCGTGCTCTACGAGCTCCTGGTCGGCCGCCGGCCCTTCTATGCTGCAAGCACGGCTGAGCTCCTGAGCACCGTGCTGACCGAGGACCCGGTAAGGCCGTCGGTGTGGCGGCCGGACCTACCGGAGGAACTGGATGCAGTGGTGCTGCGCATGCTCCAGAAATATCCCGCCGATCGCTATCCCGACTGGGCCGAGCTCGCGCTCGAATTGGCAAGGATCGGCCGCCTCAGCGTGTACGACCAGGTGGTTCGAGACAGCGAAAAATTCCTGGCCGCGCGCCCTGCCGCCCTGCTGGCCCAGCTCAGCGACGCGGACGTCTGGGAGCTGACGCGCATCGGCCAGTGGCGCCGGGTGCCGTCGCACACGGTGCTGGTCACCGAGGGCGACACGGGCGATAGCCTGTTCATCCTCGCCCAAGGCGAGGCGAAAGTGACTGCTCGGGGCCGCCTGTTGAACGTGCTGCGCGCGGGCGAGTGCTTCGGTGAGATGGCTTACGTACGGGGCCAGGCCGCCTCGCGCCAGGCCACCGTGGAGACCAGCACCGACGCGCTGGTCGTCGAACTGAGTCGCGCCGCGTTGGACGGCCTGTCGACTGGCTGTCAGTTGCAGCTCAACCGCGCTCTGCTGCGCGCTCTCGCCGACCGCCTCGAGCTGGCCAACGTACGGCTGTCGCCGGGCGGCGCGTGAGACGCTTCACACCTGCGGGTTCAACCGCTCGAGCTTGGAGTGCAGTTTGTTCACCGCGTTGATGTAGGCCTTGGCGGAGGCCACGACGATGTCGGTGTCGGCGCCGGCGCCGTTCACGATGCGCCCGTTCTTGCGCAGGCGCACCGTGACCTCGCCCTGTGAGTCGGTTCCGCTCGTCACCGCGTTGACCGAGTACAGGGTCAGCTCGGCCCCGCTCGACACGATGCTCTCGATGGCCTTGAAGGTGGCGTCCACCGGCCCGCTGCCTTGGGCCTCCGCCTTCTTCTCGGCGCCGTCCTCCGCCAACACCACTTTTGCCACCGGCGTCTCTCCGGTCTCCGAGTGCGCCATCATCGAGAGCAGCTTGAAATGCTCCTGCTCGTGGTCGTGGCTGACCGCCTCGTCGCTGACCAGCATCTGCAGGTCCTCGTCGAAGATCTCCGATTTTTTGTCGGCCAGCTCCTTGAAGCGGGCGAAGGCCGCATTCAGCGCCTCCTCGGACTGGAGCTCGATGCCGAGCTCCCGCAAGCGCTGCTTGAAGGCGTTGCGCCCGGAGAGCTTGCCCAGCACCAGCTTGTTCGCGCCCCACCCGACATCCTCGGCTCGCATGATCTCGTAGGTCTCCCGGCTCTTGATCACGCCGTCCTGGTGGATGCCCGACTCGTGCGCAAAAGCGTTGGCGCCCACGATGGCTTTGTTGGGCTGCACCGGGAAGCCCGTGATGCCGGACACGAGCTTGCTGGCCGGCACGATCTGAGTGGTGTCGATGCGCGTGTCGCACGGGAAGAAGTCCTGGCGCGTGCGCACCGCCATCACGACCTCTTCGAGAGAGGCGTTGCCGGCGCGCTCGCCCAGGCCGTTGACGGTGCACTCCACCTGGCGTGCGCCGCTCATCACCGCGGAAAGCGAATTCGCCACCGCCAGTCCCAGGTCGTTGTGGCAGTGCACCGACCAGACGACCTTTCCGGAATTGGGGATGCGCTCGCGCAATGTGCGGATGAGGCCGCCGAACTGCTCGGGGATGGTGTAGCCGACCGTGTCGGGAATGTTGATGGTCGTGGCGCCCGCCTTGATCACCTGCTCCAGGATGCGGCACAGGAAATCCACCTCGGAGCGGCCGGCGTCCTCGGGCGAGAACTCGACGTCGTCGCGGTAGCTGCGCGCCAGCTTGACGGATTTGACTGCCTGCTCAACCACCTGGTCCGGCGCCATGCGCAGCTTGCGCTCCATGTGGATGGGCGAGGTGGCGATGAAGGTGTGGATGCGCCCGGCATTGGCTCCCTTCAGCGCGTCGCCGGCGCGACGGATGTCGCCGTCGTTGGCCCGCGCCAGGCCACACACGGTGCTCTCCTTGATGGCGGCGCCTATGGCCCTCACGGCTTCGAAGTCGCCGTTGCTGGCGGCGGGAAAACCGGCTTCGATCACATCCACCCGCAGCCGCTCGAGCTGACGCGCGATGCGCATTTTCTCGTCGCGCGTCATGGATGCGCCCGGGCTCTGTTCGCCGTCGCGCAACGTGGTGTCAAAGATGATGAGACGCTCTTTCATGGCGTTCTCCTTCGCGCTCCCGTGTCTGCCAGCGGGCGCGCCAAAGAATTACAGCTTATGACGGAACAGGGCCGGTTGGAAGGGATTCGGTCAAAGAGCTTTACCCGTTCCCACATTCACGCGACGGCCAGGGAGGCCTAAAGCCCATCCGGGGGCATGGGCGGGGGCGGTGCGGACAGCGGCTTGCGCCGGATCCGATTGACCACCCAGATCCCGTAACCGGAGGTGGCGTAGATCAGGAACAGGCCGAACAGCAGCTCGGGCAGGTTGTCCACCAGCTGGAAGATCGTCACGACGACCAGCACGATCGCGACGACCACGCCGAATGGAACGCTCTTGCGCAGGTTGATGTCCTTTCCGCTGTAGAACTTGACGTTGCTCACCATGCTGAGCCCGGCGAACATCGCCAGCGCCCACGCGCCCCAGCGCACTTCCTCCGGCTCTTTGTCGAAAGCCGCCATGGTCCACACGAGTCCGGCGATCAGGCCCGCCGCGGCCGGGCTCGGGAGCCCCTGGAAGTAACGCTTGTCCACCACTCCGAGGTTAGTGTTGAAACGGGCCAGTCGCAACGCGGCGCAGGCGCAGTACACGAATGCGGCGACCCAACCCATCTGGCCCATGCCCTTGAGGGCCCACTCGTAGATCACCAGCGCCGGCGCGGCGCCGAACGACACCATATCGGACAGCGAGTCGTACTCCGCGCCGAACGCGCTCTGCGTTCGCGTGAGGCGCGCCACGCGCCCGTCCAGGCCGTCGAATACCATGGCCACGAAGATGGCGACCGCCGCCAGCCCGAAGCGGTTGTTCATGGCCTGCACAATGGCATAAAAGCCGGCGAACAGCGCTACCGTGGTGATGGCGTTGGGCAGCCAATAGATGCCGTGGCGGCGGATGCGTCCGCCGGCTAGCCACTTCGGCTTGAGATGCGGTCGCTCGGGGTAGTTCATGCGGTCCATTCTAACCCTCGATCTGAGCCGCCAAGACGCCAAGAGCGCCAAGAAAGGCCCGGGCCGGAATCCGAGGGGCGGGCTGACGCGGTCTGCGCAGGCCGATTCCCCTGCTTACCGTAACCAGGAGACCCCGCCTCCCCCGTTCGTGCTCCGTTTCTCTTGGCACTCTCGGCGTCTTGCCGGCTAGTTTCCAGACGCGCGTTCTCCGTGCTCTTCGTGTCCCCGTGGCTGTTGTGGGCTCGGCAGCTCGGCGAAGACGGTCTCGCCGGCGGTGACCTTGTCGCTGATGCTGACCCTCGGGACGGTACCGGCAGGCAGGTAGAGGTCGACCCGGGAGCCGAACCGGATGAAGCCGTAGCGCTGCCCGCGTTGCAGCCGGTCGCCGGCATCGGCATAGCAGAGAATGCGGCGCGCGACGAAGCCCGCGATCTGCACGCAAGTCACGTCCACGCCATCGTCCGTACGGATCCACAGCGCCGAGCGTTCGTTCTCGTCCGAGGACTTGTCCAGCGAGGCGTTGAGGTATTTGCCACCGTGGTACCAGCGCTGTCTGACCACCCCCTCCACCGGACTGCGGTTGGAGTGCACGTTGAACACGTTCATGAACACGCTGATCTTGAGTGCGTCGCGCTCAAGATAGGGATCGCGCGCTTTTTGCACCAGCAGCACCCGGCCGTCGGCAGGGCTGACGGCGATGCCGGGCTGCGGCGGCACCGCGCGCTCCGGGTCGCGGAAGAACTGAACGACGAACGCCGCCAGCGCCCAGAACAGCAGCGACCAGCCGCCCAAAAAGGCGGTGGCAAACAAAGCCAGCCCGACTGCGATGGCGACGTGCGGCCAGCCCTCGCGGGCGATGAGCGGATGGGATTCTTGCACGTTTGGAAGTGAGTCGAGCTATGAAGGGTGAATCAGTGAACCCCCTCACCCTGCGCCCGCGGAGGGCGGAGCAGGTTCCGTCGGCTTTGGCCGATGGATCCGACCCCGCAGCGGGATGCCTCGCGCCGGGTTTCCGCGTGCTGACGCGCGCCTACGCGGTTGCATCCCCGGAGGGGCCCCTGCTCCACGCTCCGGCGCGCCTCTCCCCCGGTGGCGGGGGAGAGGGGATCTTCTCCCTGCCCCTTCCCCGGGGGGATGGCGGTACCCTTCACCCTTCACTCACTCACGCCTTCACTGAAGCGCGGCGTCAATTCCGCGACTGGTCAACCAGTCTGCCCTTCTTCAGCCACGGCATCATCTCGCGCAGCCTGGCGCCGACGACTTCGATCGGATGCTCGCGCCCGATACGGCGCATGGCGTTCAGCTTGGTGGCCCCGGTCTGGTTCTCCAGCAGAAATTCCTGAGCGTAGGCGCCGGTCTGGATGTCCTTGAGAATCTTGCGCATCTCGTCTTTGGTCTGTTCGGTGATGATGCGCGGGCCGCGGGTAAAGTCACCGTATTCCGCGTTGTTGGAAATCGAGTAACGCATGTTGGCGATGCCGCCCTCATACATGAGGTCGACGATCAGCTTCAGCTCGTGCAGGCACTCGAAGTAGGCCATCTCCGGCGCATAGCCGGCTTCCACGAGCACTTCGAATCCGGCCTGCACCAGTGCCGTGCAGCCGCCGCACAACACCACCTGCTCGCCGAACAGGTCGGTTTCGGTCTCTTCGCGGAAGTTGGTCTCGATGACGCCTGCACGCGCACCGCCGATGGCAGCGGCATAAGACAGCGCGAGATCGCGCGCCCGACCGCTGACGTCCTGGGCAACGGCGATCAGGCAAGGCGTCCCGGCGCCCTGGACGTACTGATTGCGCACCGTGTGGCCGGGGGCCTTGGGCGCGATCATGACCACGTCCAGATCGGCGCGCGGGATGACCTGGCCGAAGTGGATGTTGAAGCCATGAGCGAAGCCCAGAGTGGCGCCCTTCTTCATGTTGGGCTCGACGTCCTTGCGGTAAGTCGCCGCGATGTGTTCGTCCGGCATGAGCATCATCACGAAGTCGGCCCCCTTTACCGCCTCGGCGGTCTCCTGCACCTTGAGGCCGGCGTTTGCCGCCTTGGTCCAGGACGGCCCCTTGCGCAGGCCGACCGTTACGTTCACTCCCGATTCGTGCAAGTTGAGCGCGTGCGCGTGACCCTGCGAACCGTAGCCCACGATCGTGACTTGCTTGCCCTTGATCAGCGAAAGGTCCGCGTCCTTGTCGTAATAGACTCTCATTCGAGCACCTCCTCCTATTCACCCTTCACTAGATTTTCAGAACCCTGTCGCCGCGGCCGATGCCCGAGGCGCCGGTACGCACCGTCTCCAGGATAGCGCTGCGCTCGATGGCGTTCAGGAAAGCGTCGAGCTTGCTGCCGGCTCCGGTCAACTCGATGGTGTAGGACTTGTCCGTCACATCGATGATGCGACCCCGGAAAATCTCCGCCATGCGTTTCATCTCGTCGCGGTCCTTGCCGGCGGCGCGTACCTTGACCAGCATCAGCTCGCGCTCGATGTGCTCTCCGTCGGACAGGTCCACGACTTTGACCACGTCCACCAGCTTGTTGAGCTGCTTGGTGATCTGCTCGATGACGTCGTCGGACCCGGCGGTCACGATAGTCATGCGCGACAGGGTGGGATCCTCGGTCGGCGCCACGGTGAGCGATTCGATGTTGTAGCCGCGGGCGGAGAACAGCCCCGAGACGCGGGACAGCGCGCCCGCTTCGTTCTCCAGGAGCAGCGAGATGATGTGTCGCATGGGCCTGCCATAACAAAAGACATCGACAGACGGTGGGCCTCGCGGTAACGCCTTCCCGAGAAGGACAAGCGCCCTCGGCGGGCCCTTATGGGGCCGGCCGAACGTCGGCGAAACACGCACCGCACTATCTCGGCCCGCTGTGAATTCGACCGCGCGCCGAGAATTTTACTTGGCCCGGGGCGAACCGCACCCCGGGCCGGGGATTTCAAGAACGCCCAAAACCAGAAACAACCGTCAAACCAGTGTCATCTCCGACAGCCCCTTACCGGCGGGGATCATCGGGAACACGTTCTCGGTCTGGTCGGTGATGAAATCCATGAACACCAGGTCGTCCTTGCGGCCGAAGGCCTCGCGCAGCGCGGGCTCGACGTCCGCGGGTCGCTCGATGCGCATGCCGACATGGCCGAACGACTCCGAGAGCTTCACGAAATCCGGCAGCGCATCCATGTAGGACTCGGCGTAGCGGTTGCCGTGAAAGAACTCCTGCCACTGGCGCACCATACCCATGTAGCGATTGTTCAGGTTCACGACCTTCACCGGCAGCCGGTACTGCTTCGCGGTGGACAACTCCTGGATGCACATCAAAATGCTCGCTTCGCCCGTAACGCAGGCGACGGTGGCTCCAGGGTGCGCCAGTTGCACGCCCAGCGCGTAGGGCAGACCGACGCCCATCGTCCCCAGGCCCCCGGAGTTGATCCAACGGCGCGGCTGGTTGAACTTGTAGAACTGCGCGGCCCACATCTGGTGCTGACCCACGTCCGAGGTCACGTAGGCGTCGCCCCGGGTGATCTCGTAGAGCTTCTCGAGCACCAGTTGCGGCTTGATGATGGCAGCGGCGCGGTCATACTTCAGGCAGTCGCGTTGTCTCCAGGTCTCGATCTGCGCCCACCACGCCTTGAGCGACTCGGGGTCCGGGCGCTCGCGTGAGGCGGCAAGTTGCCGGTTCATTTCCTGCAGCACTTCCCGCACGTCGCCCACGATCGGGACATCGACCTTCACGCGCTTGGAAATGGATGACGGGTCGACGTCGATGTGGATGATCTGGCGCTGCTCCTGGTTGAAGTGTTTCGGGTTGCCGATGACGCGATCGTCGAAGCGCGCGCCCACGGCGAGCAGCACGTCGCAGTGCTGCATGGCCATGTTGGACTCGTAGGTGCCATGCATGCCCAGCATGCCGGTGAACAGAGGGTCGGTGCCCGGAAACCCGCCCAGCCCCATCAGCGTGTTGGTGCACGGAAAGCCGAGCGCCTGCACTAGCTGGGTCAACTCGGTCGAGGCGTTGCCCAGAATCACGCCGCCGCCCGTATAGACCATGGGGCGTTTCGCCTGCAGGATGAGCTGAATGGCTTTCTTGATCTGCCCGGCGTGTCCCTTGATCACCGGGTTGTAGGAGCGCAGGCTGACGCTGTCCGGGTAGTGGAACTGGGTGCTCGTTTGCTGTACGTCCTTCGGGATGTCGACCAGCACCGGCCCCGGGCGGCCGGTGGCCGCGATGTAGAACGCCTTCTTGATGGTCAGCGCGAGCTCCTTGACGTCCTTGACTAGGAAGTTGTGCTTGACGCAAGGACGCGTGACCCCGACGGTGTCCACCTCCTGAAAGGCATCCTGGCCGATGGCGTGCGTGGGGACCTGACCGCTGATGATGACCAGCGGGATGGAATCCATAAAGGCGGTGGCGATTCCGGTCACCGCGTTGGTCACTCCGGGGCCAGAGGTCACCATGACCACGCCCACCTTCTGGGTCGATCGGGCGTAACCGTCGGCGCCGTGCACAGCCGCCTGCTCGTGCCGTACCAGGATGTGCTTGAACTTATCCTGCTTGAAGATCTCGTCGTAGATCGGCAGGATCGCGCCGCCCGGATAGCCGAACACGAACTCGACTCCCTCCGCCTGAAGACATCGGATGGTGATCTCCGCGCCGGTCAGATCGACCTGCGACGTGACTCCAGGGGTGGTCATTTCCATTTTGCGATCCTCGGCTGCGAGATCAGTCCCTGAGGACAAAAAATCCCCGGTTGGGGCAAACCGAACGGGGAACTAAGGAACGATACCTGCGCCCGCCGGAACGGTCAAGGAATTGCCTGGATAAAGAGAAGGTTGGGGAGGGGTACTACTGATGCGCCCGGATCCAGGTCTTCCAGACCTGGAACAGGCCCGGGTCGCTTGCGGCGATAACGGAGCGGCGCCACAGGTCGTCGGCCCAGAAATCGTCGTGCGCGAGCGTGCACATGCGCCCGCCGGCCTCCTCGAGGATCAGCGCACCGGCCGCATAGTCCCACAGCTTCTGCCCGCCGTGGAGGTAGAGGTCCAGGCGACCGGCCGCGAGGTAGCACCACTCCAGCGTCCCGGCGCCGTAGTTGCGCTGCGAGGAGTAAGGCGGGGCCGCGGCCAGCTCGGCGGCCAAGCGCTTACCGAGCCGTTTGAAGTCCACGTTGGCCATCGCGTTGCGGATATGCGGCACATGCGCTTTGATCGGTAAGGGCTCCCCGCCGAGCCAGGCGCCGCCGCCCTTGTGTGCGTGGAATACCTCGTCGGCCACCGGATCGTAGACCACGCCCAGCACGCTGCGGCCGTGCTTCATCAGCGCTACCGAAACCGCGAAATAGGGAAGTCCGTTGACGAAGTTGGACGTGCCGTCGATGGGATCGACGCACCACAACCCGGCGTCGCCCCCGAGCCAGAGCTCCACCTGCTGCTCCTGGGTCATCTCCTCCCCGACCACGGGCCCGGGATGGATCGATTGCAGAGCGCGCGTGAGCGCTTCCT
>Ga0335077_10007597_pt1 | contig 13422 bp, 8 predicted proteins | sample Lox_Sample_31_FD_207151 | JGI IMG/M metagenome (GOLD analysis project Ga0335077, IMG submission 207151) | Soil microbial communities from Loxahatchee National Wildlife Refuge, Florida, United States - Lox_Sample_3.1 | ecosystem: Environmental > Terrestrial > Soil > Wetlands | place: USA: Florida... | reverse complement strand
GGACTTGGAAAGACTTGACCGACAACGTAAACGTGATGGCTGCCAACCTCACCGAGCAGGTGCGCGGCATCGTGAAAGTCGTTACCGCCGTAGCCAACGGCGAACTCACCCAGAAACTCGCCGTGAACGCCAAGGGTGAAGTCGCCGCATTGGCAGATACGATCAACAATATGACCGACACGCTGGCAACCTTCGCCGACCAGGTCACCACAGTGGCCCGCGAAGTCGGCGTGGAAGGCCGTCTTGGTGGGCAGGCCAACGTCCCCGGCGCCGCGGGAACCTGGAAGGACCTCACCGGTAACGTGAACCTGCTCGCAGACAACCTGACCAACCAGGTTCGCGCCATCGCCGAAGTCGCGACCGCCGTCACCAAGGGCGACTTGACGCGCTCGATTCAGGTGGAAGCTCGCGGCGAAGTCGCCGACCTGAAAGACAACCTCAACACCATGATCGACAACTTGCGCTTGACCACCGAGCGCAACACCGAGCAGGACTGGCTCAAGACCAACCTCGCACGATTCACCGGCATGTTGCAGGGACAGCGCGACCTCGTCACCGTAGGCCGCATGCTTCTCTCCGAGCTGGCCCCGCTCGTCAGTGCTCAACAGGGCGTTATCTACAGGATGGAGACCGAGGAAGCCGCGGGCATGGTACTACTCTCGGCCTTTGCAGACGACACCCAGGAAGGGCATCGCGGGCGGCTTGCCCTTGGTGAAGGTTTGATCGGGCAGTGCGCTATAGAAAAGCGCAGAATGCTGATTGCCGACCTGCCCGAGCACACCGCACCTGTGCGGTCTGGTTTGTTCACAGCCGTTCCCAGAAATGTGATCGTGCTGCCCATTCTGTTCGAAGATCACGTTAAAGCAGTCATTGAGCTCGCCTCCCTCAGCAAATTCACCGCTTCGCACCTGGCTTTTCTTGATCAGCTCACCGCCAGTATCGGTATCGTGCTCAACTCCATTGAAGCCACCATGCAGACCGAGGGCCTGTTGAAGCAGTCGCAGCAGTTGGCCACTGAGTTGCAAACGCAGCAAAAAGAGCTACAACAGACCAACGAGCAACTCGCGCAAAAGGCGCAGCAGTTGGCCGAGCAGAACGTTGAAGTCGAACGCAAGAACCAGGAAATTGAGCAGGCTCGCCGCGCATTGGAAGAAAAAGCCAAGGAACTCGCGCTCACCTCCAAGTACAAATCCGAGTTCCTGGCGAACATGTCACACGAGCTGCGCACTCCGCTCAACAGTATCTTGGTTCTCGGCCAGCAACTCTCTGATAACCCCGACAACAATCTCACGCCCAAGCAGGTCGAGTTCGCTCGTACCATTCACGGCGCCGGCACGGACCTGCTGAACCTCATCAGCGACATTCTCGATCTTTCGAAGATCGAATCGGGTACAGTGTCCGTCGAAGCCGAAGAGGTATTCTTCGCCAGCCTGCTCGATATGGTCGCGCGACCCTTCCGCCATGAGGCCGAGCGGAAGCATCTATCCTTCGAAGTTCATAGCGATGCTCACCTCGGTCGAAGTCTGATTACAGACTCCAAGCGTTTGCAGCAGGTGCTCAAGAACTTGCTTTCCAATGCTTTTAAGTTCACCGAACAGGGAGGCGTGCGCCTGTCCGTTTCGGCCGCAACTGGCGGTTGGAGCGAATCGCATCCCATTCTCAGCAACTCCGCGTCCGTGATCGCCTTCGAGGTCACTGATAGCGGTATCGGTATTCCGCTCGAAAAGCAGCGCATCATCTTCGAAGCGTTCCAGCAAGCCGACGCAGGCACCAGCCGCAAGTATGGAGGCACGGGCCTCGGGCTGGCGATTAGCCGCGAGCTTGCCAGCTTACTCGGCGGTGAAATCCAGTTGCGCAGCGCCCCCGAAAAGGGCAGCGTCTTCACTTTGTACTTGCCTCAGACTTATGCTGGCGCATCTGCCGCGGCGCCTGTCACAGAAACACGCGCATCGTCATCCGGCCTTCCGATGCAGTTGACGCGCAGTGCCAGTTCCGAGCCGGTGATCAGGATTGAAGACGACCGCGAGAATCTTCAACCTGAAGATTCGGTGTTGCTGATCATCGAAGATGACCCGCATTACGCCCGGATCGTCTGCGATTTGGCTCGAGACAAGGGCTTCAAAGTGCTGCTCGCAACTCGCGGTGCAGAAGGCCTGGCACTCGCCCGGGAATACCGCCCGACCGCGGTCTCACTCGATGTATTTCTTCCCGATATGCTCGGCTGGACAATTCTGAATCACTTGAAACAGGATCCCGCCATCCGCCATATTCCCGTTCAGATGCTGACTCTCGACGAAGATCGTCACCACGGCCTGGCCCGCGGCGCATTTTCCTTTGTCACAAAACCCACTTCGCCCGAGGGCTTGGATTCGGCACTCGATCGCATCAAGCAGTTTGCCGCTCCTCGGCGCAAGCGCTTGCTCGTCGTCGAAGACAATCCCGCTGAGCAGCTCAGTATTCGCGAACTGCTCGAGCATGAAGATATCGATGTCACGGTCGTCTCCACCGGCAGTGAGGCACTGACGATCGTTAAGGACTCGCAATTCGACTGCTTGGTTTTAGATCTTCGCCTGCCCGACATGACTGGCTTCGAAGTGCTCGAAAATTTGCGCGACTCCCTTGATTTAGGGGATTTGCCGGTAGTCGTCTTCACAGGCAAAGAGTTGTCGAGCGAAGAGGACACGCAACTCCATTCCTTGGCGCGCAGTGTTGTCGTGAAAGGTGTCGAGTCTCCCGAACGTTTGTTGGATGAAACGGCGCTTTTCTTACATCGCGTAGTTGGCGACCTTCCCATCGAAAAGCAACGCATGCTCGATCGCTTGCACCGTTCCGATGAAGCTCTAGTCGGCAAGAAAGTGCTCGTCGTCGATGATGACGTCCGTAACATTTTTGCCCTTAGCAGCGTCCTTGAGCGGCGTGGCATGTCCGTTCTCACCGCTGGCACCGGCCGAGAGGCCATCGCCACCCTCGAATCCACTTCCGATGTGGCCATCGTTCTGATGGACATCATGATGCCTGAGATGGACGGCTACGAAACCATGCAGGTGATTCGGGGGAATGTTGCACTGCGCCGTTTGCCCATCATCGCCCTGACCGCCAAGGCCATGAAGGGCGACCGGGAAAAATGTTTAGAGGCCGGCGCTTCCGATTATTTGGCTAAGCCCGTGAATACGGAGCAGCTTCTTTCTGCGCTCAGAATTTGGCTGCACCGGTAACGAAACATGAACGACAACACCAGGGTTAACATTCTGATGGTCGACGATCAGCCCGCCAAGCTACTCAGCTACGAAGCCATTTTGAGTGACTTGGGCGAGAACTTGATCCAAGCGACTTCCGGCCGGGAAGCACTCGAACATTTGTTGAAAACCGACGTGGCGTTGGTCCTGATGGATGTCAGCATGCCTGAGCTCGACGGCTTTGAGCTTGCCGATATCATTCGTCAGCACCCTCGTTTCCAGCACACCGCCATCCTTTTCATTTCCGCCGTGCACCTCACCGATCTGGATCGCCTCAAGGGCTATCAGCTCGGCGCGGTCGATTACATCTCGGTGCCCGTTGTTCCTGAGCTCCTGAAAGCCAAGGTCAGCGTGTTTGCCGAACTGCATCGCAAGAGGCAACAACTCGAAGCGCTGAATCAGGAGCTGCGTGTTCTTTCCGGCCGCCTTTTGACTCTTCAAGATGACGAACGCCGCCGGTTTGCGCGGGAACTGCACGATGGCCTCGGTCAGGATCTGGTGGCCGTCAAGATGATTGTGGACGCAATGGGTGATCCCCATCTCTTCGAGACACGGGAACAATCCGCAGTGCAGGCCAGTCAGCTCATTGATCGGACCTTGAAACAGGTCCGCAGCATATCCCACCTTCTTCATCCGCCATTGCTCGATGAAGGAGGGCTTCATTCCGCACTTCGTTGTTATGTTGATGGGCTAGCCCAGCGAAGCGAAATACGAACATCTTTGCAGCTTCATCCTCCGGATTTCCCTCGGCTGCCTGCAGAGCTCGAGACCACGATTTTTCGGATCATTCAGGAAGCTCTCACCAACATTTTCCGGCATTCGGAAGCCCGCAACGCTTTGGTCTCGGTCTCCATGGAAAGAAATCAGGTGGTTATTTCCGTTCGCGACGACGGCAAAGGAGTATCCGACGAAATCGTTGGTCTCCGGCCGGGTAGCCTCGGTGTGGGCATTGGCGGCATGCGGCAGCGCGCCAAGGAATTTGGCGGTGAGCTGCGTATGCAAAATCTCCGTCCCGGTACGCTCGTCGAGGTGTTGGTTCCGCTATGGAGCGACGGAGCCCCGCCGAATGCCTCGCAGTATTCCGTGGTTGGCACGGTTTCTCTGCTGAAAAAACACGCTTGAAGGAATTCCAGCACTCAGAGAATTTGTCGCAACTGCTCCGCTAGCTGCCGGACTTCGGTCCGTTCAGTCTTAGTTAAGGCCTCGCAGTCCATTAAGAGGGCGTCAAGAGAACTGATCCTGGACGATTTCGGAAGCAATGCGTCCGGATTTCGGCTGACATAAGGCTGTCCTCGATGCACCGCCTCTACCGCTGCGATCAGGTCCCGCTCCGCGTCCGACTTGAGTACGAATCCGAGAATCCCTCTCGCCAAAATCTCTCGCAGAAGCGCCCGCGAGTAGTAACAGGTCAAGACTACGATCTCGGTGCCTGGTACCACGCGTTTAATTTGTTCTGCCGCTTCGAGCCCACCAATCCCCGGCATGCTTAAGTCCAAAATCGCTACGTCGGGACGCAGCTTTTTCGCTTGTTCCAGAGCTTGGTCCCCTGACACTGCTTCGGCGCAGATCTGCCAGTTCGTTTGCGTGCTGAGGATCGCTCGGAGTCCACACCGGACGACCGTGTGATCATCGGCTATGAGTATGCGCATGGGAAACCTCGCAGCCCGGAACGTGTCGCGTAGCAGTTTTTCCAGGTGTCACGGAATCGTGCCAACTTACGGTAGTGGCCCCGCGCCGCAGAGTGAATCAAGTCCTTGCTGTATTTGCGCGATGGCCTTCTTTGACCGACGGAATCAACCCCTCCCTCGCATACATCGCCGACCCGATTCCAGGTCACCCGGTTATCTGGCGGAATAGCTTAATGAATCGACGCCAACAGAGGAATTGCCCGAGGTGTGGATGCGAACAATTGTGCCGTTCGCGTCGGCGCCAGCTCGAGAAAGTGTTTCTCCATCTTTTTGATTGGGTCCCCTACCGGTGCGCGGCCTGCGATCATCGATTCTACGGTCCGGCTGAGCCACGCATCATCCCACGCGATGAAGGTATGACCCGCCTGGTTTCCAATACTCATTTGATGCGCTGACAACGTCTACTTGTGGTGTTTGAAATACTCAACCTGCTTTAGCCGTTTCTCTGCCTCCCTCTTGGTCTTGTACGGGCCACCGAGGTTTTTCTTCCCGTTTTCAGACAACACTTTATATCCGCCGGCGACTTTCTTGATCATGATTGCCTCCGCCCCCATCGTTAGTCGGCAAAATGTGATTGTCGATACCGCGATCGCCTGATTTGCACCTTGTGATTGTTCTTGCGGGTAGTTCAAATCAGAAGTGAAAAACTACTTTTGAGTGCGCCGAGCTGTCGTTGCTTAACGGCAATTCTACACGTGCAACTGTTCCATTCCTTGCGGTGTCTACGAGCTTCGCCCCTTCGACGGAACTAATTTGCTTCGCATTCCACAGCGGAAGCTCATAGCTGGCTCCCGGCGTACCCGCAAATTCAAGAGTGAGAGTGTCGTGGTTTGGCGACCACGACTCGGTCAGCATCCGCAACCCACGGCTCTGTTCCCCGAGCGCCGGGAGCGCCAGATGGTACGCAATGCCGAATTCATTTTTCATTCGAATGTGAATGGTGTTACTTTTCCCGTTCAGCGTCGTGTGGATTGCGACGTGCTGGTCCTGAGGACTTGGCGATACGTGATATTCCCGCGGCTTGCCATTCAGATCGACGGACAAGACCTTTGCGCGGGCGCTAATCGCCGGCTCGTATTCCAGGTTGAACACCCCGTTCCCGCTCTGTGTGACCTCCAACGTCAGCTCACCAACCACCTTCTTCGTCCGCAGTTCTACCTGCGAGCCGCCAATTTCTACGTTTTTCAATGTGTACCAATCCCAATCGGCCGGCACATCTGGGCGGAACGTTAACTTATGCTGGCGTTCGTCCCGTTGCAGTCCGAACATCCCTCTCAGCATCGGAGATACAACCATCGCGGCCGACCAGATCTGGTGCGGAGAACTGGTCGAGAGCGGCTCGTAGTTTGTTCCGGAAAGCACTTCTGTTACGTGCCCCAACGAACCGTCAAACGCGAGCAGCGCATTCGAACGCAGGTTCGTGTATGCCGTTTGCGCGTGATGATAACGATATTCGCCCACCGAGGCCCAACCAGTGAAAAGGGGCCAGACCGAGCCGTAATGGTAGCCTTGCGAACTGTATTTCGCTGAACCCGATGAGATGATGCGCATGCCCCAATCCGTCTGGTGCTCCAGTTCGGCCAACTGGACAATCGTCTTGTTTACTTTGCTCTCGTCAAGCAATCCGAACCACATTGGTACAGTACCCAGAACGCTCAACTCGTCGACCACCTTACCCGTTGAATCAAGCGCGAACCCGTATCGATTTTTTTCGGCAATCCAGAACACGTCGTTGAGCTTGGCGCGTTGCTCCGCGAAAAGCTTCTTCAGTTCGTCGACCTTGTCGGACTGCCCGGCGCCTTCTGCCAAATCCGCCAAAGCTAGCAGCGCTTCCGCGCCTAGACCAGTTTGATAGAACTCCGTCTTCACAGGGAGCAAGGGGCCGCCCTCGACCCATCCATGCCCGATCCCCTCGTTTCTCGGAAATCCCTGCTGGTCCCACGTGGAGCGTAGAAACTCGTAGGCTTTCCAGATGCTGCCCCATTTCTCTTTGATGAAGGCAACGTCGCCGCTTTGCTGTAGGTAGTCCTGCATGGCGATAATGTACAGCGGTGTTGCGTCAGCTGATGCGAATCCATACGGGTAGTCTTTGAACCAATTGGCGTAACCCGCCGCTTGCGAAATCTCGTGAGGGATTTTTCCGTCTTCGCGCTGAAATTTACTCAGGAACCCAAGAGCCGTTTTTGTTGTTGCGAAATCGCCGCAGGTATTCAAAGCGAAAGACGTCCACAGTGAATCGCGTCCGAAAAACCAGGCAAATCCCGGGCGTTGGCTCCGACCTGAAGTTCGGTAACCAGCTATTAGCCCTGTGCCTAGATCCGGATTGCTAACCAGCCCCTGCATCACGCTGATTCGCGACCAGTCATAGGCCTGCTCTAGCTCGCGATCCGGAATTTCCACGTTCACGGTTCGGTTCAAGTAATCCCCGTAATACTCTGAGGACTCTCTGAGCAGCTCCGGATACGAGCTCAAAAGCTTCTGATACGTTTTCACCGCTTCTTCCCGGCCATTCGTCGAGCCGGAAAAGGCCACCACCTTTGTGTCCTTGCCTTTTGTTGTTGCGCCGAGCCGAAAGGACGAAAAGGGTGCTTCCGAATAGTTCGTCTGATACTCCTCGCGAAGGTTCGTGGCCGTTGGTGAGCCAATCATTCCCGCAAATCGCTTGCTCTCCTCCTCGAACACGAACCCGTGACCGTCGGCCATCCTTTCCATGTACGTTCCGCCGATGGCTGCCGGCCACTCCAGCTGAAAATCGCGAACAAACTCTACCTCGATCTCAAGCGGCTGCTCGGTATCCACATCCACCAAAATCACTCCGCCTCGTTCCTTCACTGGTGCGAATAATACTTCACGGGCTCGAAACGTATCGTTGGCATACAGGATCGAAGTCGACTCGGGCTTTACCTCTATGGACCGCGCTAGCGCTTCTCCCGGAATGTCACGCCCGCCTTCATGAAAAATCAGGTGCAAGTCCCGCATCAGCTTAAGGGGGTAGGCCCAAGCTTCCATTTTTCCGTCTTCATGTCCGAGGAACGCCGACTCTTGACCGGTCGCCGAAAGGAACTCCCAGGGACGTAGCGCGCGCGACAGGCGCATCGATTCGCGGGCAGGAGCAGCTTGTTCTCGCGTGACACTTGGAGCTGCCAGCGACGTCAGGATCAGGCAGCAACACAAATAGACTCGCTGCACCTTGTGCCTCCGCAATACAGCTTCTGCGACGCCTTAGCTGGTGGCCACCACCGGGTTTCGCAGTATTCCGAGTTTTTCGATCTCAATCTCTACCACATCACCGGGCTTCAGATAAATCGGCGGATTTCTAAACGCTCCCACGCCCTCCGGCGTGCCCGTTGCGATGATGTCGCCGGGCTCCAGCGTGATACTGGCCGAAATATGTGCGATGAGTTGGGGCACCTGAAAGATCATTTTCGAAGTATTCGAATCCTGAAGTGTCGTGCCATTCACTCGAGCTTGGATCGTCAATCCGTGCGGGTCTGGGATTTCGTCTTTCGTCGTCAGGTAAGGTCCCGTTGGGCAGAACGTATCGCACGATTTTCCTCGCACCCACTGTTTGTCGGAGAATTGCCAGGCCCGTGCCGACACATCATTCAGCGGCATATAACCGGCCACATACTCCAACGCCTTGGCCTCGGGAATCGCCTTCCCCTTTTTCCCGATCACCACCGCCATTTCCGCCTCGTAGTCGACCTGCGGATCGCCAACAGGAATTACGATTGGGTCCTCTGCAGCTGCAATGCTTGTCGGGAATTTGGCGAAAATCATCGGCGACTTTGGGGCTTCTTTAGCACCCGATTCAATTTGGTGATCGCGGTAGTTCAGGCCGATGGCAATGATTTTTCCGGGACGCGGCACCGGCGGCAGCAGGCGAATCCCCGCGGCGGCGACCACGCTTCCGTGCGGCAGTTCCTGAATAAGTCGTTGCGCTTCGTTCGCGGCAGTCTCGCCGCCCGCCAGAAACGAGATCATATCCGCGAAGGCATCCGAGGCGACTCCCAAATTGCGCGCCGCCGCTCGTAGGTCCACTAGTCCCTTATCACTCAATGCTCCCAGACGCGCCACCCCATTCGTTCCTGCAAAGCTGGCAACCCGCATTCTATTCTCCCGATCGAAAGTGAAGCCCGTGAGCGAATTCCTGACCCGCTATTCTGCCACCGCCCTCTCGCCAAGTCAGCCGAATTGTCTGTTTTGAAGCTCTTGCAACCGCCGCTTAATCATAAAGTAATTTGTCCAGGGTCAGGTCCCGAGCTATGCTAGATCCGTCCGGTAGACCGCAGTCTCGTCCGCGTTGTTGTCCGGCTCGACGAGTAATCAAGCCCGCCACGGCGAACACCGAATCAGGAGGACTTTGTGTCAGCGAATCAGGATCAGCTTATCGTCATTACCGGCGCGGGTGGATTCATCGGCGGCCATCTCGTTTCGACCTTCCGTTCTCACGGCCACAAGGCAATCCGCGCAGTGGATATCAAGCCGGTCAGCGATTGGTACCAGCGCTTCGATGAGGTCGAAAACCTTTCGTTGGACCTGAATTCTCGCGAGAATTGCGAAACCGCTGCCCGTGGCGCCCACAGCATCTACAATCTCGCCGCTAACATGGGCGGCATGGGCTTCATCGAGAACAACAAAGCCCTTTGCATGTTGTCGGTGCTCATCAATACGCATATGCTCCAGGCGGCGATGAAATACGAAGTGCCTCGTTTCTTCTATTCCTCTTCTGCATGCGTTTACAATGCTGACAAGCAGAGAACCTTCGAGGCGCCCTCCCTGAAAGAAGAGGATGCCTATCCGGCGATGCCCGAGGACGGCTACGGCTGGGAAAAACTGTTCTCTGAGCGTATGTGCCGGCATTTCCGCGAGGATTTCGGAATTCGCACGCGAGTTGCCCGTTTTCACAATGTGTACGGGCCCTGGGGCACCTGGTTCGGAGGGCGCGAGAAGGCTCCCGCGGCGATCTGCCGCAAGGTCATTGAGGCGAAGGTGAAAGGGAAGCACGACATTGACATTTGGGGCAGCGGAGAACAAACGCGCAGCTTTATGTATATTGATGATTGCCTGAAGGGCATCGATCTGATTATGGAGTCGGATATCCTCGATCCCATCAATCTTGGCTCCAGCGAAGCAGTGACTATCAACCAACTCGTCGACATTACCGAAGAAATCGCGGGTATCAAACTGAAGCGTCATTACGACCTCACCGCGCCGAAAGGTGTAAATGGTCGAAACAGCGATAACACGCTGATCCAAAAGCTGCTCCACTGGGAACCCAGCACCTCGCTCCGCGCCGGCATGGAAAAGACTTACCGTTGGATCCACGACCAATACCTGGCACGCGAGCGCGGTGATGCCGGTGTTGTGCGCGAGGTTTACGTCGCTTCCCGCTGAGTTGTTGTCATAGTTCCAGCAAAGCTCTAGAATTGCTCCATTAGCAGTTCGATCACTACATCGGTGCGTTCTTTCCCTAGAGTGAGCGGGCCAAGCTTCGTGACTACAAACCTGTTTGGAAGATTGCCGGACGGCACTCCCGTTGAACTCTACACCCTGAAATCCGACACGCTGGAAGTGCAATTGATCGCTTTTGGCGCGGGGATTCTGTCGCTTCGCGTTCCGGATCGGAATGGACACCATGTAAATGTCGTTCTCAATTTCCCCGACCTCCGCGGATATGTTCGCAACCACGGCTCCAAGGCGCCTAACTTTTTTGGCAGCACGATCGGACGCTATGCCAATCGCATCGCTCATGGACGCTTTGCGCTGGATGGGAAAGAGTATTGCTTGGCAAAAAACGACGGTGAACACTCGCTTCACGGCGGACCGGGTGGCTTTTACAACGTTGTCTGGCAAGCGCACCCCCTCGCCGATGGCGTCAGCTTTCATTACGTGAGCCCGCATGGAGACGAGGGGTTTCCCGGCACGCTCGAAACCACTGTCCACTATTCACTTCTCGGCTCGCAACTGAAAATCGAGTATGCCGCAACGACCGACGCGCCTACCGTAGTGAATTTGACCAACCACGCGTACTTCAATCTCTCCGGCGAGGGCAACGGCTCGATCCTTAATCACGAATTGAAGCTGCATGCATCTCGGTTTACCCCGGCAGACGCGGGCGCGATTCCGACGGGAGAACTGCGCGCGGTTAGTGGCACGCCGATGGATTTTAGCCAATTCACTACGATTGGCTCTCGAATCAATGCCCACGATGAGCAACTACGTTTGGCCCGCGGCTACGATCACAATTTCATCCTTGACGGTCACGAACCTGCCTTGAAGCCGGCGGCCGAACTTTATGACCCTACCTCCGGTCGACTGCTCGAAATTTCAACTACGGAGCCCGCTGTCCAGTTCTACAGTGGCAATTTTCTGGATGGTTCCATTCGCGGTGCGTCAGGCGAGCCGTTTCACAAACACGCGGGACTATGTTTGGAAACGCAGCACTATCCTGACTCGCCGAACCATCCCGAGTTTCCGTCAACCGTTCTCCGCCCAGGCCATGTGTTTAGCTCCACAACGATTCTGAAGTGTGGAATTCGTTAAACTGGCCGGGGCCGTTGCCAAGGAAATCCATAAATAATGGAGCTCACTATGTCCAGTAAGCGAAAAATGACTATGGGTCTAATCGTTGGAAATCGCGGTTTCTTTCCGGACCATCTTGCCAAATCCGGCCGTGAAGAGATGATCCAGGTACTCCAGAAAGCCGGCTACGACGTTGTCGCTCTCACGCCTGAACAAAGCAAATATGGTGCTGTGGAAACACACGACGAAGCCAAGCGCTGTGCCGAACTGTTTCGCGCGAAGGCTGATGCGATCGACGGCGTCATTGTTACCCTGCCCAACTTCGGCGACGAACGCGCTATCGCCAACACTCTCCGTCTTGCGCGTCTCCACGTCCCGGTGCTGGTTCAGGCCACCCCTGACACTGCTGGAAAAATGCTGATTACTCATCGCCGCGACAGCTTTTGCGGGAAAATGTCTGCCTGCAACAACCTCAAGCAATATGGCATTCCTTACTCGCTCACCACCCTCCACACCGAGACTCCTGACTCCCCCGAATTTGCGAAAGATCTCGAGTGGTTTGCCGCCGTTTGCCGTATCGTGAAAGGCCTGCGCAATCTCCGCATCGGTGCTCTGGGTGCGCGCCCAACTGCGTTCAACACCGTCCGGTACAGTGAAAAATTGCTCGAAGCCAGCGGCATTTCCGTGGAAACGCTGGACCTTTCTGAAGTTCTCGGCCGCATCAGCCGCATGAAAGACGATCACCCACCTGCCGTGCAGAAACTGCAAGCGATTCAGAAATATGTCGCTACCTCCGGTATTCCCCAACCCGCGCTGTTGAAAATGGCCAAGCTTGGTGCCGTCGTTGACGAGTGGATGAAAGCCACGGACCTCCAAATCAGCGCAGTGCAGTGCTGGACTTCCCTGGAAGAGAATCTCGGTATCGTTCCCTGCACGCTTATGAGCATGATGAGCGATTCGTTGCTTTCTAGCGCCTGCGAAGTAGACGTGTGCGGTGTGCTTGCCATGCACGCCCTGCAACTTGCCTCCGAGACTCCTAGCGCGCTTCTCGATTGGAACAACAACTATGGCAACAATCCTGACAAGGCCGTCTGTTTCCATTGCAGCAATTTGCCCAAGCATTTTTTTCGCGACGTGAAAATGGACTATCAGGAAATCATCGCTGGCACCGTCGGCAAAGAGAACACCTTCGGCACCTGTGTCGGCCGCGTCAAGGCCGGACCTATGAGCTTTGCGCGTTTCTCCACCGACGACGCCTCCGGACGCATCCGTGGCTACTCAGGTAGCGGCCAGTTTACAGACGATCCGTTGGAGACTTTTGGCGGCGCGGGCGTCGTCGAAATTCCCGGTCTCCAAAAACTGCTGCACTACATTTGCGAAAATGGCTTCGAACATCACGTTGCCGCCAACTTCTCGACCGTTGCTCCCGCTATTCACGAGGCCGCCACGCGTTATCTTGGTTGGGAAATGTATGCGCACTCGGCCTAGCAAAGCTGCTCTCTGAGGAGCGTCGTATGTCCATCGTTGCCGGCGTCGATTTCGGCACTCTTAGTGTTCGCGTCACTCTTGTCGACACCAGTCGTGGCCGGCTCGGCTCCGGCATTTCCGAATATCCCTTGCATCGGAAAAAGGATGATCCGGACTATGCTACGCAAAGTCACGAGGATCATATGCGTGCCCTTGCCGAAGCGATGCACCGCGCACTCAATGCCGCGAACGTCGCGGGGGATCAAGTCGCCGCACTCGCCGTCGACACGACTGGCTCCAGCGTTATTCCCGTGGGTGAGGGTTTGACGCCCCTTAGTGAGTATTACCTCTGGTGCGATCACCGGGCCTGGCGGGAAGCGGCTCTGATCACCAAGACCGCTCACGATAAGAAGCTGGAAGTCATCGACTGGTGTGGCGGTACCTACTCGTCGGAGTGGGGTTTTTCCAAGCTTCTCCACTGGTTCCGCAACAATCCTGAAAAGCGA
>Ga0335077_10007596_pt1 | contig 13422 bp, 9 predicted proteins | sample Lox_Sample_31_FD_207151 | JGI IMG/M metagenome (GOLD analysis project Ga0335077, IMG submission 207151) | Soil microbial communities from Loxahatchee National Wildlife Refuge, Florida, United States - Lox_Sample_3.1 | ecosystem: Environmental > Terrestrial > Soil > Wetlands | place: USA: Florida... | reverse complement strand
AAAGCCGTGCTTATTCAGGGGTTCCCTAGCCCGCAGGGTGGGCTTTTCTGGGTGCCCAATGACTGGACTCTGCCAACGCGTTCTGAACCTTTAGAGTTGACTCCTTTTGGAACAGGGCCATACTGGTACTGAGACAACGTGGTTACGGGCCTCAGATACAGTTCGCTAGGTCCGTCCGATTCCTATCATGGCTGCGAATCTCGCGAAGTCAAGTTTGCCGGCATTGCACGTGACCGTCGGGCCGCACGGACCGTCTCCGCGGGTCCTGAGATTTACGAAGGCCTTCACAATCGGTCGCTTGGAACAGTGCGAGGTTTGTATCAAGGATGACCACGTCAGTCGGAGGCATGCAGAGGTAACGTTGCAGAACGGAACGTGGTGGTTCCGGGATCTGCAGAGTGCAAACGGTTCGTTTTCTGACGGGCACCGTTTTGACCATCTTCCGCTCAACGGGACAACCACGATAAGACTTGGCATACGGGGGCCCGAGGTGTCATTCAAGGTCGAACAGCCGGCGCCGGAGGATGCGTCTGCCGACAGCGAAGCGGTAGTTGCTCACCTGGTCAAGCACTACTTCGGGGAATCGGCGGCCAACGAGCCAGTGGGCCAGCATACGATGTACGTGCGCAAGGCCTTTGCGCAAGTACAGACCAAACAAAAGCGGAAGTACGGGTCGATCGTTGCCGCCCTGCTTCTTTGTGTTATTGTCGCCGGGACGTACGCAATCTATGAGCGTTTTCAGGTCAAGAAACAACGGGCGATGGCGGAGGAACTGTTCTACTCAATGAAGTCGCTGGATGTGGACATCGCGAATCTTGAACGAGCAGTTCTAAGTTCCAATAATCAACAGAGCATCGACGTCATCAAGAAATATGCGAATAAGCGCAAGGAAATGGAGCGCAGCTACGATCGTTTTCTGGCTACGCTTCACGTCTACAATCCCAAGATGACGGAACAGGAAAAACTCGTTCTTCGCGTAGCCCGTATTTTTGGGGAATGCGAGCTGGACATGCCGCCTGACTTCGTGGCGGAGGTGAACCGGTACATCGGAATGTGGCGATCCTCGGGACGATTCAAACGGGCGATCAACACTGCGAGAGAAAATGGCTATACAACGACGATTTCAAGAGAGTTCCTGGCACAGGGCCTGCCTCCTCAATATTTCTACTTAGCCATGCAGGAAAGCGACTTCGACCCCTACAACAGTGGCCCGGTGACGGGGAAGGGCATCGCAAAAGGGATGTGGCAGTTCATTCCGGAGACTGCGGTAAGGTACGGTTTGCATCTCGGTCCCCTGGTGGATCTCAGGCGTCCGGATCCCGGAGACGACCGCGATCACTGGGAGAAAGCCACTAAGGCAGCTGCAAGCTATATAAAGGAACTGTACGGCACCGACGCTCAGGCTTCCGGCCTGCTGGTTATGGCTTGCTATAACTGGGGTGAAAACCAGGTTCTGCCTTTGGTGCAAAGCATGCCTGCCAATCCGAGGGAGCGAAACTTCTGGCAGTTGCTGGCCAAGTATCGGGACAAGATTCCTCAACAAACCTATGATTATGTTTTTTACATTGTTTCCGCCGCTGTAATTGGAGAAAATCCTCGGTTGTTTGGCTTCGATTTCGACAATCCTCTCGGCGACCTTGGCAGTGAGCGGTCTTGGAGCGTCCCCTTGGAAGATAGTCTTCAGGGTCCCCAGATTACGAAGGCGAGTATGGATTCGAGATTGTCTGTTTGGGCGGCGGTCATCGAGACCGAAAGCCAACGCGCCCATTAATGGTACTGCGGTAGTCTTTACGCCTCGAGCAGAATTACTGTAGGATGTCAACCCTCAAAGGCCCTGCGATGAAACTCGCGATTGGCGCAGCAGCGAAGACCGACGTTGGTCTGGTGCGCACCAACAATGAGGACAACTTTGGTTATGACGTCCGTCACGGGATTTTCGTCGTTTGTGATGGCATGGGGGGGCAAGCAGCGGGTGAATTAGCGAGCAAGATCGCCGTGGAGACCTTGCTGAACCACTTCAGCCGCGACCTTCACAACAGCAATGCGCAGGTGTTTGGCCGAAGTTTCAGCGACGTCTCGGAGCGGGCCAACGGCCTGGCCAACGCGATTCAGTTGGCCAACGAAGCCATTCATGACGCCGCGCAGCGTTCCGCTGAACTCACAGGCATGGGCTCGACAATTGTCGCAGTTTGTGTGGACGGGAATGGCCAGCGGTACTCCGTCGGAAATGTTGGAGACAGCCGCGCCTACCTCATACGCAATGAAACCGTTCAGCAGTTGACAAGCGATCACTCCTTGGTCATGGAGCAGGTACGGCGGGGATTGATCACGCTGGAAGAAGCTGAGCACTCGAAGCTACAAAATGTAATTGTTCGGGCGCTGGGCACGGAGGAAAGTGTGGAGCCTGACCTGCAAGATCGTGAATTCGCGGCAGGAGATGTATTGCTGCTCTGCAGCGATGGCCTCTCCCGCTATGTGAAAGAGAGTGATCTCCTCGCAGTGGTCTCGCGAACCACCAGCCTGGAAAAGGCGTGCGAAGAACTAATCGAATCCGCGAAGGCCGGCAACAGCGACGACAACATTACGTGTCTGTTGCTTCGGGCCTCGGAGCAACCCTGGCACGAGCGTCTGGCTGCACGGCTCGCAATTGCGGGGAGCAGCACACGACATAGCTCAGCCTGACAAGCGCGTCGGATCAGATGCGGACTGCGAGAATGGTGCGCTTCCTAATGCGCCACCTGCGCGACGCAACGCATGCTCGTCCACTCCTGCGAGCGAAATGGATTCAGACCGTTCACCTGTAACTGGTAGCTGTAGGATTTCTGTTTGCCGTTAGGCAGCATGATTGGTTTGCCGTTCGCCTGCAGGATCCACTCGAGATTGGTTGTGGAACCTGAAACGGGGGAACGCGCGTCAGAGACAAACTTGAAAATGGACCAGGGGCCGGAGTAGCTGCCAAGAATGTCGCCACCCTTGGTCGTCACTTGGATGTCTTCCGGGGCCCCAGTCCAGGTGAAGCTCTTTGACTGTGCGGGACCAGATAGGGTTTCTTTACCAATTTTCAGCGTCAAACCTTCCACATTACTTGGCATTTCCGTGAGCGAGTAAGAAAACTTGGGTGTGGGGGAATCCTGCCCATACATTGCTCTGCTGAAAGTTGCGGCACGGCTGAAGAAGTTATAAAAGTTCGGATTCAGTTTGACTGCTCCCCCTTCCACCGGTTGGTACGGTGGTCCGGGTAAGTATTGCTTGAGCTTAGTGTCATAGAAGACCCACAAAGCGCCGGTCTTGGGCGCGAATATGACGTTTAGCTGATCGATCGGTACGTCCTCAGATGCACCAGGTTTGAAGGGATACTTGCCCGAGATCTGCGCAAGCTGATCACATAACGCCTTACCTCCTGCATTGAGGATGTCAACTGGGCCGCGACTCAGCAGCAGTCTCACGTTAGCGATCGGTTCGTCGAGCAGCCTGTACACCTGACTCTCAGTGTGAAAACTCTGGTCTATCCTCCCTCCCATAACTTGCTTTGCGGTACCCTCGGCTGTTCCTGCAGCACTTGCAGTCTGGTTCATTAGCGTTTGATCATTGGGAGTTGCCAATAGGGGTTGGATGGTGGAACGTAGTTGGGCGAGAGCGTCAATATATGGTTTGTTCGCCGGTACCTCGTAGAATTCTGGAAGCTTGTCGGCGGAACCGGGCGGTTCTACTACCTGAACGGGCATGAAAGGAGCAGAAACGTCGGGAGCGTCTACGTTGGTGTTGCTGGAGACAAACCACAACAATTCCAATAAAAGCGGGGAACTTGGATTCGTGAGCTTATCCAGTTTCTCGTCTGCGTCCGGAAAGTCTTTGTACTGTACGACCTTCGATTCTTGCAGAACTGTGCGCCACTCCTTTACGAACTCCTGGTGATACCTATCCATCAGCTTGTTCTGCAGGGTGGATTGCTCGAGTTCCGATGCCGATGCCGGTCCCAGTACCCAATCCTCTGCGCTCATGTAGTTGGACGGATTTCGAATGGCTTCCTGCATGAACCCGAAGCCATTGCGTGTAAACGCGCCACGGACCCGGCGCGTGCTGATGATGACGCCAACGGAGTCCGGAAATTTTTCATTGAAGCTCATGTCGGGGTACTTGCCCGATGCTTGCGACACGAGCCTCGAATAGATGCGGTCGACTAAGGGAAACTGCGAAAGATAGCTACGCGCGCGTTGAATGGCGACTTGATCATTGGCCGGCGGCGAGAATGGGTTCGAGATCGCAAGTTCCGCGCTATAGAAATCGAATTGCTGCTTCGCCAGAGCAAGCCGGTCCTGATCGACGGTTGTGCCTGCGCTCCAACGATCCAGAAGCACAGGTGTTAAGAACTCCTTGGTGCTCTTCTCGTGGTTGCTGGTGGTGATGAGGTAAGCCTTCAATTCATTGTAAGTTTTCTCGTAGATATCATTTGGACCAGGCTTGGCTGGCACCGTCGCAAGATCGTTTAGCAGCCGTGCCTGTGTTTCCCTGAATAAGAGCTGCTGGAAACGCTCGAAGTAAAACCTGCGAGCGTCGGGGTAGATTTGATCTCCCACATAGAGTCCCCAGCGCAGGTGCCACGGCACTCCATCCTTCTGGTACTCCGACAAGGTCACCAGCTCCTGCCGCAGTCCATCAAGCTTCCGCAAATCTGTAGTGCTCGCCAACTGGTTGGCTGCCGGAGGTTGCACAGTCTGCGCTTCGTGCAAGGCGGCGCGAAAATCACTCTCCAAGGTGTGATTGCTGACGAACGACACGAGGAAGCCAATCGCGCAAACGATACTGGCCACAGCCAGCAAGGCAAGACCGACTCGGCGAAGCAGATTGACCCGCGTACTAAAGCCGCTGGCCGCCAGAGCAACCCGGTCCTTCACGATGACATCATTGAAGAGTTGGGTTAGGAAAACCCATTGCGGGACCTTCCGTGATCCCGGTGTGCGCGCTTCGACTGCGGCTTGGGCGGCCGGAGCTCCGCCAACACTGAAGACACGCGTAGCGCCTGCGTCCAAACTATGCTCTGCGGTGTGTACCTCAGGAGCCGCTGGAGCTACATCGCCCACGATCACGGGACGAACCCCGGAGAAGTAGAATCCGCGAAGGAAGGGATTGACGGACAGCTGGCTGGGCCGCGCCAAGTCCACCAGAAACTGCACCAGGAGCGTACGCAGCTTTCTCAGTTCGCGCGGAAATTCATAAATGCCGGGTAGTTTATCTGACTCATTTTCGCGCCCCAGGAGATCGAGGCGTCTCTCCGCCAGGGAGTAGAAGATCTCGTCGAACGCCTTGGTCAAGCGCCGCGTTTCTTCCTCGGCATACACCCCGGCGGCAGAGGAGCGCACGGGCAATGTGGCGCCCAGCACCTGCGAAGCCTCTTCCTCACTCAGACCGCGAGCGAACTCGGCGAAGAATGAAACCCGATCCAGCTTGGTGAAGAGAACATATACCGGAAAGCTGATACTCAGGAGCTGCGAGATTTCGTGGAGGCGGACAGCGAGCTTGCGAGCTGCTGCCAGAGCGCTGTCACTCGCACCAGGTTGGAGAAAGTTGCCACAGTCGAAGCAAATAATGGCCGCGCGCGGCGCCTGTTGTCCCTTGCCCACGGCCGAGGAAAGCCTTCCCGGCTGCACCAGTTTGACTAAGCGCTTCCAACGGACAGGTTGTGCGAGCAGATTGCCGGCCACGTCAACGAAAATGGCCTGTCGCGTGTACCAGATGTTTAGAATGCGGGTCGCCAGAATGTTGTTGTCCTGATACACGTGTCCGGCTAGAAGCTCCGGATCGAGAGCGGAATGGAGGATGGTGGTGGTTTTCGTGGAACCAGAGTCACCCAGGAGAAACACGAGCGGCAATTTGCGCAAGGTTGCGCCGCGACCCAAAGTCGAAGTCTGCAGTCTGCGAAGGGCTTCATGCACCAGCAGATCGATGTCGGCGGTGCCAGAAGGGTCTAGAGCTCCAGGGGCATTCGTTTGTGGGGCCTTGCTCTTGCGGTGAAACCAAAGGAAGGTGGCGGCTCCAGCCAAGCCGATGAACGCAAGGCCCCCACGCAAGATCCATCGGTCGGAACCATGCAACGGCAGCCATGTGCCGAGGAACCAGACCAGAACCAGGTATGCCAGCAGTATTCCGCCGGTCACCCAGTAGACTCCCATGTCTCCCCCTACTTCGCAAAATGCGCCGCCGACGAGAAAAGATCAGAGGCGCCGGAAATGAGTAGAAACTTCGAAATCAGGAAAACGGCTCCTGCCAGCAGGCAGGTAACGATGCAAGCGATTCCTAGCCTTCGAATCCAGGGGTCGGACTGGACCAGTCGAACGGCGTCAGCCGGAATGCCACCGCGCGGCGATAAAGCCGCGGAAGGACCACGCACCCGGCGAATCTTTTCCTGAAGTACCGCCATAATGGAATGCAAATCGCCGCCGGCCGCATAACGGCCCTTGAAGCCCAGCAACAGGCAGAGATAATAGACCTCAAGCAAATCGGCAGTCTCCGCCGAGTCGGGGCGGCTGAGCGTCTTCTGCAATTCTTGAAAGAACACTTCGCCGGCCAGTTGGTGATTGTAAAGCTCGGCCTGCAGCGGCAACCGCGGCCAGTCAGAAAAGGCAGGGTTTCGGCAACCCAGGGCAGACTCGTCCAGAAAAGCTACCAGGGCGAAGATAGCCTGCCTCGTGTCCTCGGCACTGCAACCCCCGCTTCGGGCCTCCTGTTCAGCAATGCGGAGAGCCTGCTTGATCTGTGCGCGGAAGGAGTCGGCGTTGGAGACTGCCTGCCGGTTGTAGCGCAGACGAACGACGGCGGTAAACACCTCCTGGAAAGCCAGGGCGAGGTTCCAACCGCGCCGATCCAAAGCTGGACTGGAACCGCGATAGCTCCCCAGCGGCGATACGTTGGTGGACATGGAGCTCAACCTTCCAGCACCACAATAAGTTCCAACTCCGGCGAAGGCAATTCGCCCGGGACATACACTCCGACAGTTCGGCTTTGCATAATATGTTCCCAGCATGGGCCCGATCGGCTGATGGTGAAGTATTGGCCCTCTACTTTTGCGGAGATGGCTGATGGCGGCACTTGCATGTGAGTTAAAGCTAGTCCGGGAAGGGCCCGTTTCACCAGCTCCGGAACAAATTTAGCCGAGCAGACCTTTACCAGTTGGCCGGTTTTTGTAATCAAATCGGCCTCCCCGACAGGTGACTGGATGGACAGGATCCAACGCGAGCGGCCGAGGCAACGCTGGTCCTTAACGTCGCCCTCATAGAAATAGCGCGCCGCCTCCTTCAGACGGATGGTAATGGCTTGTGAGGGAACCACAACCTCAAGCAGCCGCCTAATATGCTCGTCCAGCGCCTCGAAGCAGGCACTCGGCTCACGATGATTGTAGGTGGGCAGGGAGCGGGGATGCGTGTCCAGGCCAAACGTGCAGAGCGCGCCGGCCAAGCGAGACATTTCCCGGAAAAGCTCTTCCGGATGTCCATGCTTGGAGAGCAGCATATGTCGCAGTGGCGTCAGGCTTGAATTGATGGCGTGAAGAAACCAGAATTGCGAGACATGGCGTGCTGACATCCCGGCTTGAAACTTTCCCGCCGCCTGCTGCTGTTCTTGCGAGAGAGTGCCACTCTTCTCCTCTAATATCTCGACCAGCCGCTGGAGCATGTTCGTCAAACATTCACTGGCGCTCAGCCGCACCGACGGCGCGATGAAGGCCGAGTCGAAAATGAAGTGGCCCGATCCGTCACGTACGACGCGGGCCAGCGGAAGCGTCTGCAGGTCCTCGGTTCCCTCGCCTTGGACGACCAACCGCACATTCTTGCGTCCCAGATGAACCGGCTTGTCGTCGCGCCCAGTGTTTTCGTCATGCAGCACTTCCACCACGCGGGTATATCTGGTGTCGCGCTCAGGTGTGTTTTCCAGGTCGCAGTTCTGTCCGTTGGCCACCCAACGCGGCACCGCGAGGGCGATAGTCAAGTGGTCAGCGGTCGGAGGGAATTTGTCCTCAATCTTAAGTGGATCAGGAAGCGGATCGCATTCCGGAATGTCGAACACCAACCCGTCCTCAAACATCCCCCTGGCATGCAGCAGCGCAACAGTGCCGTTGCGCAGTGCGTCCGCGTTAAGCTCGCGGTCGGCGAATCCGTAGGCGTCGTTCCATAGACTCGATGTCGCGAAGTGCATGGCCTCTTCGAAGTAGCGGCTTTGGGCTTGAAAATGATGAGGGGCCAGATACATGCCTTCCGCCCAAACGATTTTGGACAACAGCTTCATGCCAAGCAGCCCATTCCGTGGGAGCAGTCATTCTCTCGCGAAACTGTGCCTTTGAGAACTACAAATTTGCTTGGAACAATTGGCGCGAAGGACCTCGGCAATTCGGAGGCGCTCCAGCGTGCCTGGGCTTGCCGTAGCAAGACCGTGCTCACGGTTATCCGGAGCCGTTACCTGACTGCGTTTGGAACGGCCTGTACTAACCGGCTGGTGCCGACAACACGTTGATTACGCGGGGTCCACCTCTTTACTAACAAGGTAATGCGGTGTAAGTTTTAGGCAAAGAAGAACAGAAGGCCGACCCGGAAGCTGGTGGCTCGGCGCTCGCACCGGGTAGGGATCTATGTTCCTCGCGAAGCAAGGGCGCAGCTCAGGCGACTTCTCGCCTATGCCCGGCCAACAATGAAATTTGCTGCCAAGTACGAGATTCTGGAGGCTTACACGCGTGGTGCCGTAGAGACCTTTGCAGCCCGAAAGATCGCTACCGACGAGGTCGTCCTGGTGCATATCTTCGAGTGCCAGGAACAGCAACCGAACCAGCCTACTGTGCAATGGGTCCTCGAGTCTTTCCGGGCAATGGCACCGGATCCGTGCGGGCGAGTGGTGGACGCGGGACGATACGACGAGACGTCTTACGGATACTTAGTAACCAGGCTGCCTGAAAAACCGGCCCTGCAAGCTTGGATTCAATCCTACGAGGTACGCCGAGCAGCAGAAGACGAGACCTCGCCGCCGGGTAGCTCCGCCGCTTCGCCCTCGGCCGAAGGCGCGACTCCGGAAACCCGTCGCGTTCCAGCGAGCGATGCCGCTACCCGCGCTTTCGGTGTCAAGGCCCCTCCCGAGCGCCCTGAGGGGATTACCAAAGAATTCGAGGCACTGCGGTCAGAACTCAAGCCTCCGGCCATAGATCCGACTCCAAGCGGCCTGCACGTTGACCACGCGGATGCCAGAAGCATCTCCGGCGAGTTCCGAGCCATGGGTTTTGAAGCTCCATCCGCCAAACCAGCGGAACCCGAGGCGCCCGGCGATTTCACTCGGCAATTCTCCCCGCCGGCTGACGATAAGCCCAAGGTGCCACCGGCGATTTCTGACAAGACGCCTCGACCGGCCATTCCCGAAGCACGCCGTGATTCGGCTGGAATAACTGGCCGAACCCCAGCTCCCGGCACCAAGGTCCAACCGCCGCCCACAGGTGCGAGCGCGGAGACTCCGAGCGCGATGCTTCGCAAGCTCATCCTCTCGACCCCGGACTCGGCCATAGCAAGCCGTCCTGACCGCGCCTTCCAGTCGGGCAGTACACCCAAGCCAAAGCAGCCCCCAGTTACTGGCAAAGCTGGTGAACCAGGCACGGGCGAGTTTACCAAGTTCTTTCGCGGGCCGTTCGATGGAGAGCGGCCTGCTGAGACACCCGATCTCTCCGGGGCTGCCCCGAGGAAAGACGAGAAGGACACTGGAGACTTTACGAAAGTGTTCGGTCGGCCCAAGGGTGATACGTCGGGCCAACTGCCCAAATTCAAGGGACCTCCGGGTCCCAAGCCTACTTCAACGGGATCTGATCCAGGCTCCTTTACCAGATTATTTGACAGCGAGGACATTCCCAACCAAGCATCCGGGGCGTACGAATCAGACGAGCCACCCAAGAATCGGTCGAACTTTGGCAGCGGTGAATTCCCCTCCGCGAAGCCCCAAGCTACCCCAAAACCATTCCCGCGGCCAGCGCCGATTTCCGCTGTCACTCCGGCGCCGACAACACCTTTAGCTGAGAGAAGGGGCGTTAGCGACCCCGAACTTCCTTTCGCAACTCATTCCGGACGGGAGGATGCCACCCGCGTTTTCTCCGCAGGGCGCGAGCCGGCGCCGGGCGTGTCAACGCTGCCCGCAGGTCCGAGCGAATACACCAGGGTCATCTCAGGCGGACTGAAGAAGTACGGTCTTTCCGAAGAACCCGGAGCCGAGCCGCAGAGCTCTGCTGGACACACGGCCCTTTCGAGTGTTCCGCCGCCGATGCCAGCCGCGCCAGCGACTCCACAATTTCCGCCGCTCGGTGGCCAACCGCAAGTGCCTGCTCCGCCGCAGCCACCAGTTCTTCCGGCGGCCCAAGCTCCAGCGCTGGGCGCAGCGGCTCCGAAGGCCGCTGGCCCGCCGTGGACAATGATCATCATCCTGAATGTCTTGTTTCTTCTGGCGCTCGCGCTCGTCCTCTACTTTATATTCCGGCACTGACGTAATCACGTCGTCTGCGGCAACAGTATCAGCAGCTCCAGTTTTGGGTTGGGGAAATCGTCCGGCACATAGGCGGCGAGGTTGCGGGCGCGGGTCACAGCTTCCCAGGCTGCGCCGGACTGATTCAGGCTGAAATACTGATACTTCAACTTGACTGACAGCGCGCTGGGCGGGCTGGGCACATGTTTGAGCTGGATTCCGGGCAGCGCCTGTTTGATCAGGTGCTCGATATGCGTGGCGGAGCAGACTTTCACCAGCCGCGGGACGTCGCGGATGATGGATTCTTCCTTGGTTTCAGCGCTCACCGCAAGATACAGCCGCGTGTTTCGCAGGTATTTCTCGTTGTCCAGCGCTGTGGCGTAGATCGACGTCTTGGTCAGCTTCAACGGCAGCGAAATCAGGTTCGTCGGGACCACGGTCTCCAGCATGGAACGTAACTTCTCGTCGAGCTCTGCGAACAACGGTCCCAGCGAATCATGCTCGTACAGCGGCAGGTCGCGGGGACGCAGCTTGGGCGAGAACGTCGTCAGCGAGCCGGCCAGCGATGTCATCGCCGAATACAGTTCCTCGGGATGTCGGTCCTGCGCCTGAAACAGATGGTTGAAGACCGGAAAGTACGAATTCACCGTGTACAACAACCAGAAGTTCGCGATGTCAGACGCAGTGAAGTCAGCCAGACTCTGGTTCTTCGCTCGCCGCGTGCCGGCAAGCTGACTGCTGCGGGCAGACATCACTTCAATCAGCCCGCGCAGCAGACCCATCAGATACTCGCTGCAGCGTATCTTGAGCAGCGGGGGAATGAACCGCGGATTCAACCGGAACATGCCGGCATCAGTTCGCTCCACGTTGGCGATGCGCAGCACGGAGCAGCCTTCGCGGTTCTCGTTTTCCGCCAGCAGACGCATGTTCTTGCGCGCAATCTGCAGCGGCTTCTCGCCCATGCCGGTGTTTTCATCGCGGAAGGTGGTCACTTCAACCACGTAGCGGCTGCTGCCGTCGGGCCCAGCGGAAACATTCAGCCCGCGCTGGCGATAGTCCGGAACGGTCAGGTAAACATCCAGGCTTTTGGCTTCCGGCTCAAACTGCTCGGCCAGCGCCTTCGACGGCGGAGGCGGATCCGCATCAGGAATATCGAACATCAGCCCATCAGGGAAAATCCCCGCTGCGCGTGACACCGCAAGCTGACCTTCGCTCAGCAGTTCCTGATTCAGCGTCAGCTCGCTGAAGCCCCAGGGAGCGAACTTCAGCGCCTGAAGGCGGAAATTCAGCGTGTCTTCAATGAAGCGGTCCTGAACCTGCAAATGCTGAGGAGTGAGAAAGGTGCCTTTCGTCCAGATGACGGGCTGAAGCTGCTTCATCGATGTGACCTGACCGCGAGCCAACAATAGCAATTCCGCGCCCGAGAAGCAAAGGAGAAAGCGGTTTGCGAACTTAGCTTTTGCGGGTCAGAAATGCAACGACCGTTCGCTGTAAGACCCCCTCGAAGCTTTCGCGTAGAATCAACGACTTAGCGAAAAATAATCTGCAAGCAACAGATTCCAAAGGAGTAATTCGCACATAGCGAAGAAATAGGGACTTAGAGGCAAGAAGACATGTTCTCACCAGGTTAACTTGTCTGATTACCTCAATTATCGTAATCGCAAACTACGATAGCGTCCAACGCGCAATGCTTGACTGCCACTCGCCTAAGGCGTACAAAGATTGCGTCCGTCGCCCAGAAAAACTGAGAACGACACGGTCATGACGATTCTGAACCAAAACCTCGATTGGAACCAAGTTCTGGCGGCGCATCCCGACTATGCGCGGGCCTTTCGCGGGATGCCGGTCAAGACGCTCATCCCGCAGGGCCAGATGCTCTGCCGGTTCATCACCACCGAATCAAAGAAGAAAGGGACGCGCGGCAACGAGGTTTTCCTCAGCCCGTGGTGGATGGACTGGCGCACGACCTCCGCCATGCTGGCGCACTGGAAGACGCAGCACGCCGGGGCCAAGGACGTCATCCGCGCCCGGCTGGCGGTGACGACCCAGTTCAGCCAGGAACTGGACAGCCTGGTGCAGATCATCCTTACCAAGCCGGTCTATGCCTGGAAAGGCCCTGCGCGGCACCAGGAGGATCAAGCGCAGGGCGTAACCTACCTGGGAGGCGGCGAGCAGCTCTACCTGCCGAACCTCGCCTCCGACGCCCAAGGCCTGAGCAGCAACGTGGCTTACCTGCACTGCTTCACGGCCGTGGAGTCGCTGGTGTAGGTCACATTCCGCTGATCAGTCTAAACCTCCGCGAGAACCGAAGAACACATGACCGGGACCAGCGATGGCCCTCCGACGACCGGGCCGGTCGTGGTCAAGTTGGGGATGAACACCGCCCGGATGGTAGTAGGAAAAATAGAACTCATCGTGAGGCGAATCTTCGACTGGCGCAGTCGCATACAGGCGCATCGCCAACGTGTATGCGTCCTGTTTGTTCGGGGTATAAATATCCTTGCCAGCCAATACTTGGCGACGGGCGTCCTCTCGCGAGATTAGAGGTCCAATTTCAATTCCCTCGCGGGTCTGAATCGGCTGTCCTGCGCGGGAAATCACCCTCTCTGCGTGGAATTCGTAATACAGTCCGGCGATCACAGTTGGGATAGCGTGCCTCTTTCCCTAACCCGCGCCTCTCCTACATCCCTGAATTTTGCATTCCTCCCACCCTCTGCGCAGTTGCGGCGGATAGGGGTGGGCGCCCGGTAGAAGGGCTGGGCAGTCTGCTCGAGCTATTTGTGGTATATGGACCGAATCTCTCGATATTGCTCTTCAATCTGCGGATCTGTGGCGGGGCGCCGGTCGAGACATGTAAGTACGCTGTCCCGGAGTGCCGTTCGATCCGCGCGAGACGGCTCTTCAACTGTCCAACTCAGAATGGTCTTGAGGTGCAGGATATACTGA
>Ga0335077_10007591_pt1 | contig 13425 bp, 10 predicted proteins | sample Lox_Sample_31_FD_207151 | JGI IMG/M metagenome (GOLD analysis project Ga0335077, IMG submission 207151) | Soil microbial communities from Loxahatchee National Wildlife Refuge, Florida, United States - Lox_Sample_3.1 | ecosystem: Environmental > Terrestrial > Soil > Wetlands | place: USA... | reverse complement strand
TGCGAACCTCTCAACTTGTTTTTGCGCTTCTCGGATTGCTCGCCCTGCTGCCGGTCCTCTTGGTTCGGGCTGCCGATAATCCATCGCATCAGGCATTGCTGCTGGTGGCGAATAAGGGCGACCGCAACATGAGCATCATTGATCCTGATCTCGGGCGTCAGATCGCAACCGTGAGCGAGGACGGAATTACCGGGCACGAGCTCATCGCGTCTGCCGACGGCCGCACCGCATTCGTGCCCATCTACGGAAATTCCGGCGTCGGCCAGCCAGGCACCGATGGCAACAACATGGTGGCCATTGATCTTGAGGCGCATAAACTGGCTGGCAATGTCGAGTTCGGACGCGGCGTGCGCCCCCATTGTGTGATGTTGAACCCAAAAGACGGCCTGCTCTATGTCACTACGGAGCTCTCCAATTCCGTCACCATCGTTGATCCTCACACGCTGAAGATTGTCGGCTCGGTGCCCACCGGACAGCCCGAGTCGCACATGCTCGCCATCACGCGCGATGGCGAACGCGGTTACACGGCGAACGTGGGGCCGGGCACAGTTTCTGTGCTGGATTTGAAGGCGCGTAAGACGATCACCGTGATTCACGTTGCGCCGCAGGTGCAACGCATTTCGCTCTCGGTGGATGATCGCTGGGCATTTACTTCCGACCAGACCAAACCGCAGCTGGCGGTGATTGACACGGCGACAAACAAGGTGAAGACGTGGGTCTCCTTGCCGGGAACCGGCTACGGGACTGCGCCCACGCCCGATGGCCGGTGGCTCGTGGCAGCGGTGCCGGAGGCGAACCGGGTCGCGGTCATTGATCTGAAGAATATGAAAGTGGCCGAGACGATCAGCGTTCCTTCCTCACCGCAGGAAATTCTGGTTCGTCCGGACGGCAAAATCGCCTACGCTTCGTGCGACTCGAGTCATAAGATTGCGGCGATTCGCACCTCCGATTGGAAAGTGGACAAGCTGATTGATGCGGGCAGCGGGGCTGACGGGCTGGCGTGGGCGTTAATGAAATAGGCAGGGAAGACTTACGCGCGCTGTTGCTTGCCTTCCGTTTTCGTCAATTTCACGCCGGCCGGGCGTTTGCGTGGCGGATTTTTCGCGATTAACTCCAGGCAAAGCTTGTGGGCCGCGCCGGGCTCGTGTAAGCGCGCAAGAAAGAAGCGGCGCAGGCGCCTGGGAACGATGGCTCCGGCAAGATAAGCGTCGTAAAGATCGCTGCCAATACGGTATCCGAGCTGACGGGCGCTCCATTCGAGCTCGGCGCCGCCGAGCCGGAGCGCGGTCTGCATAATTTCCCTGCATACATCGGAGGACAGCTCGCCCAGTTCGCGCACGGCCGGGCGCGCGGGATAAATCACGCGCGACCCGAAATAAGCGAGGGCATGTTCCAGGACGGAAATCCAGAAAAGATTCGCCCCGTCCGGCTTGGCTGAATCACGCTGCGCCGGCAGGTTGCGGCACGCCTGATGCAGAAAGCGGGCCGCTTCTTCGGCGGCGTACATCATGTTGAATTCGTGCACGTAGAATGCGTTCGCGCGTGCCAGGTAGGCGCTGCCGCGCTCCTCTACGTCCTGCACCCAGGTTTGCTGTTGTTCTTCGCTCAGACTTTCGCGGGCCAGCAGGCGGCGCAGGCGCCCGGCGGCGCCGGAGCAGACTTCGGGAAGCATATCCACCAGAAACTTGGGCTGTGTGCCGTTCTTCGGGGAATAGAGCTTGATTTCCAGGAAGCGCAGCAGACTCTGGATTAAGTTGTAGATGGTCGGCGCCAGATCGGGGCCTTCCTCTTCGCTGCGCCCCCAGCGGCTCAGGTGCAGGCGGTAGTGCTCGTATTTTTCGAGCGGCGTGGAGTTGAAGACGCAAAGCACGTTGTCATTCACGCGCACTGCGCGCACCTGCTCGCGCTGCTCGCCGGCGGCCCGCCAGTAGAGGGCATCCACGTTCTGCAGAATGGTCAGCACCGTTTCTTCGGGCAGGCGTTCGTGCAGTTGCCGCGGCAGATGGCCGGGCGCAAGGTGCGACTCCCCGAAAAGCACGAGGATCGCGGCATTCGGATGGCGCTGGCGGATTTCAGCGATTTTGTGCGCGGCATGCCGGTCGCGCGCTCCGATTTTGCGCAGATCTTCGCGGGGCATGCAGTCGAGTCCATAAATGGCTTCGGCATGCTCGCGGGCGGTGACCAGCAATTCGTAGAAAGGCGCCCAGTCATAACCCCAGTCGAGGTCGTAGCGGATGCGCTGGCGCAGCTCGGCTTCCTCAATCTCGCGGCGCCACCACTCTTCCAGGATGTGCTGGTCGCGGGCGAAAATCGTTTCCAACGCCAGCACCACCGGCCGGTCGCCGGGCTGGCAGCGTTCTTCGAGGAGTCTGGCGGCAAAGCGCTGGGCCGCGGGCAGGGCATGATAATCGCCGATCAGCACTGTGCCGGCCGCGCATACGTCACGCTTGAGTTCTTCGGAAGTGACGACGCACTCATAGAAACGAAAAGCTTGGCTGTAATCGCGCAGGTATTTGCGGCGGGCGCTGTTGTCGTTGAGCTGGATTTCACGCTCCACGCCCGCCAACGCATGCAACTGCACTTCACTGCGCCGGGAGCGTAAGCTGGTGGTCGTCGCCATGCGTTGACTGTTGGCCCTTAGCCGATCATTGCTGTGCCGATCTTGACCTCGCTGTGCCGATCTTGACCTCGCCGAATTCTGCTTGGCCGATCCTTGACTTGCCGGTCACCGTCTCCCTATGCTCGGAGCGCCGTATCGAGTCATCGCTCAAAGGAGCCCGGTTGCCTTTGCCTCCGCCTCAGAACTTGACGATCGCAACCACAGGGGCAAGCGGCGCGCTCTTCCTACGCCACTTGATGCTGGCCGTGGAGCGCGACAAACGTATCGAAAAAGTCAATTTCATCGCCTCCGACAGCGCCCTGCGGGTCATGGCCGAGGAGATCAAATTGCGTGGCCGCAACAACCTGTCCGCACAGCTCCTCGGCAGAACTGCCCCCTCCCGCAAAATTCAGGAACAATCGAATTCCGATATCGGGGCCAACATTGCCAGCGGTTCGTATCCCGCCGATGCCATGGTCATCCTGCCCTGCAGCGTGGGCACGCTGGCCCGCATTGCGAATGGCATTGCCTCGCATCTGATCGAGCGCGCCGCTGACGTGTGCCTCAAAGAAAAACGGCCACTCGTGCTCTGCGTGCGCGAGACCCCGCTCAACAAGATCCACATTCGCAACATGTACCGCGCGGCCGACGCGGGGGCTACAATTTACCCGCTGATTCCGGCTATGTATTTCCGCCCCGCCAACTTAGACGCTATCGCACGCGAATTCGCTTACCGGGTGCTGGCGCATATCGGCCTGCCGCAAGCCGAAGCGTTTCGGTGGAAAGGCTAGCTCACAGCCGCCGTACAAATCTTTCGACCACAGGCCCTTGGAGAGATCGGCAAGTTGAGCGGAAACTCAATTGTAGGTCTGGCGTAGGGGGCGACCTAGATTCCGTCCGGTCATGACCGGCGGCGTCGGTTAGCGGGCGGAGGTTAGATGCTGAGAACTTCTGGCGCGTCTGCGGGCCGGACCAGCGAAAAATATCCCGCCAACACGGCAACCGGTGACACGGACAAGCGATGATGATTTATGATCCCAGCAATTTATGTGCGCCACGGAACTGAACACGAGTGTGAGCCCGCCAGTTTCTGAGCAGGCCTGGGAGGCAATCCGCGGCGCCTACGACCTGCAGGTGCACGTTGCGCCCGACGTGATTGGCCGGCGCATTGATGACATTGACCTCGCCAAGGAGTTCCTGGAGCACGGCCTGCGCGGCTTCGTTCTGAAATCGCATTACATTCAGACTGGAGAGCGCGCAAAAGTGGTTTCCAAAGCGGTACCGGGCATTGCCGCCTTCGGGGCGATCACGCTGAACCACGCTGTGGGAGGACTGAATCCCGTAGCAGTCGAAATCGCCGGCCGCTCGGGATGCAAGATTGTCTGGATGCCGACGGTGGACGCGAAGAACGAAACTGCCGGCCTGCCCGGCGGCGGACACAAGAAGCTGCCGTTCTGGGCGGAGATTCAGCGCGAGCTGGCCGCCATGGGCATTTCGCCTCCGGCGATGACCGTGCTTGACGCGGAGGGCCAAGTTTCGCACGCCGCGCGCACCTGCCTGGAACTGATTGCGCGGCACGACATGATTCTGGCGACCGGCCACTTGGGGCGGCAGGAAATTTTCGCCCTGGTGAAGGCCGCGAAAGCGATGAATCTCAAGAAAGTCGTCGTGACCCATGCCGAGTTTCCCTCGCAGAATCTTTCCGCCGCGGAACAGACCGAGCTGGCGCAGATGGGCGCCATGATTGAGCACTGTTTCACCACCATGCACACGGGAAAGGCCCCCTGGGACCTGGTGCTCGGCAGCATTCGAGAAGTCGGAGTGCAGCACTGCATCCTTTCCACCGATCTGGGCCAGCCCATCAATCCGCCGGTTGCGGAAGGTTTCGCGATGTTCGCGCAAAAGCTGCTCGAAGGCGGATTTTCGGCTCCCGAAGTCAGGCGCATGACGGTGGAAAATCCGGCGGCATACGTGGAGTGACGGAATGGCCGAAGCCAAAGGGACGATTCTGGTGGTCAGCGCCCACGCGGCGGATTTTGTCTGGCGCGCCGGCGGGGCAATTTCGCTTTATGCCGAGCGGGGATACAAGGTACGCATTCTCTGTCTCTCGTATGGCGAGCGCGGCGAATCGGAAAGACTCTGGAAGCAGTCCGGCATGACGCTCGAAAAAGTGAAAGAATCGCGCCGGGCGGAATCGGAAAAAGCCGCCGGCATTCTAGGGGCGGAGATCCGTTTCTTCGACTGCCAGGATTATCCCCTGGCGCCCTCGGAAGAAACCGTGCACAAGATCGTCTCCGAATTTCGCGTTCAGCAGCCGGCCCTGGTGCTCACCCACTCGCTGGCCGATCCTTACAATCCCGATCATCCTGCGGCCTGCCAGTTGACGCTGAGCACGCGGGTTTACGCGCAGGCAGCGGGATATCCCGGCAAAGGCAAGAAACTGGAAGCGCCGCCGGTATTCATGTTCGAGCCGCATCAGCCCGAGCAATGCGACTTCAAGCCGCAGGTGCTGCTCGATATCACCCCCGTTTTCGAGCGCAAGCGCAAAGCCATGGAGACCATGGAAGCGCAGGAACATCTCTGGCATTACTACAGCGAGCTGGCGCTGCGCCGGGGCACGCAGGCAGCGCGGAACTCGGGCCGGAAGGAAATCAAATACGCGGAAGCGTATCAGCGCGTTTATCCGCAGGTGACGAGCGAACTATCATGAAACACAGAGTGGTGCGATGTATTGAACGGCCGCCGGCTGAGCTGGTGCGCCAGCTCGGTGAACTGGGCGTAGCTACGGTGCACGAGGCGCAGGGGCGGGTGGGGCTGATGCGCCCTTACATGCGGCCGCTCTATCCGGCGCGGCTGGCGGCGCCCGCGGTCACGGTGCTTTCCCACCCCGGCGACAACCTCATGATCCATGCCGCGGTTGAGGTCTGCCAGCCGGGCGACGTGCTGGTGGTCTCGACCACTGCGGAATCCACTGACGGAATGTTCGGCGAACTGCTGGCCACTTCCTGCTTGGCGCACGGCATCGCCGGACTGGTGACTGAAGCCGGTGTGCGCGACGTAGCCGATCTTCGCGCCATGAATTTTCCGGTGTGGACCAAAGCTATTTCGGCCCAGGGCACAGTGAAAGCCACTGCCGGATCGGTCAACGTGGAAATCGTGTGTGCGGGCGCCAACGTGCATCCCGGAGATGTGATTGTGGCGGATGAAGACGGCGTAGTGGTGGTGCCGCGAGAAGACACCAGGGAAGTCCTGGCCGCCGCGCAGCAGCGCCAGCAGAAGGAAGCAAAGGCGCGGGAGCGCCTGCGCTCCGGCGAACTGGGCCTCGATATGTACGGTCTGCGGGCCAAGCTGGCGGAGCTGGGGGTGGAATACCTTGAACGCGAAAAATAATCGCGGCAGCCAGGAAACTCGCCGGAAGACCTCCGGCAACAGGGCCGCATAAAAGCAGCACGCTCGTTTCTTGGCTACCCCTTCAGTTTGAAATTATCCCTGCCTCCAAGGTGAGGCACTACGTTTATTCCGTCTCTTGAATTCACCTCCCCACGTGTACTATTCTCTAACTACACCGGAAAGGAGGTGGTCGAATGACAAGTTCTGATTGTAGTGGTTTATGTGGGAGTGAAAGACCAGGTGAGGTGGCTGAGACTTAGAGCGGTCGCTCTAAGAACTTCGCAACTCGACCGGTGAGTGAGGATTGAATCCGCCGCGCGTTAGGTCGCGCTGCGGCCGGATTTCAAAGACCCGGAGTCGCCGAAGGTGCCACTTTAGAGTGACCACCTCTTGGTCAATCCCAAGCAGTCCACCGGGCGGCCCGCGCAGCAGGATCGCGCGGGCCGTTCTGTTTTCCTGAGCCAGGTGCTCAAGGGCCTCTAGCTTATTTGCAGCCGCGACCGACCGCGGTGAGGGTATTGTTGGCGGAGGCGATGCGGCAATCGTAGGTGGGAGCGCTCGAGCCGAAGAATGTATAGCGCTGCGAACTGGCCGCCGGGCTCACGTCGGTCGCGCTCACCGAGTTGGTAACGGACGCAAAGTCCACCGCGCGGGCGTTGCTCCAGAGCAGCCGGTTGGCGTTGTAGTTCTGGGCCGTCGCTACCGTAAGGCCGAAGGGTGCCGCGCTTACCGGATAAACGACATTCAGTTTAATGGGGAAGCTGAAACTCTCATTCGCCACGGTAGTTCCTTCGCGGCTCGAGACCGTGGTCGTGGAAAGAACGCTGTTCCTGACGTCGGTGTCCTGGTTCAGCACAGTAAAATTCACGGTGTCGAAGTCTATGGTCTGGGTGCTCGAAAAATCCTGCCATTCGCTTACCGAGGTTTTCACCCTGCCGTGCGAAGTCTGAACGTATCCCTCGATGGTGAAGTTGCGCTGCTGCGCCACCTTGATGGTTCCCGTCACGGTCGCAGTGCCCTGCAGGTTCTCCGTCACTATCGGGTTCGGAGCGGTCAGCGTGTTCCTGGTGACCGCGCCGGTCACTTGAGTTGAGTCTGCGTCGAGGAAAAGCAGCAGCGAAGCGGCCTCGGAGAAATAGCTGTCGTCGTTGAACACGCTTAATGAGATCGTATGCGCCTGGCCATTGCCCAGCAGGCCGGCAAAGGGTGTGAGGTTCACGCGGTAGGGAACGAAATCGAGCGTCTGGGCCGCGGGCGTGGGCACCCACTGGTCGGGGAGAAATCCGGTATAAACCCACGGCGAGACCGGCGCAATGCCGGCGGGCTGGCCGTCAATCGCAACCTCGGTTTCGCGGAAATCGGTGTTGCCGCAGCCGAAGAGCTCGTTGATGCTGCTCAGATCATTGGGGAAACATGCGTACCATTGCTCATCCGTGGATTGGCTCTGGGAAACCACGTCGAGGTAAGCGCGTTCGATATTTGTGGGCAGGGTGAAGGTTGTCGAGAACTGGTCGGTTGGCGTGAACAGAAATGCCGGCAGATTGACTCCGCCGTTTCCGTTCGACTGCACCAGCGGCAACACCTCGTCGGGAGTTGATCTCACGGCTGCGCCGCGGCTTGCGGGATAGAACTCCAGCTTGGCGTTCACCGTAAAAACTCCGTTCAGCGTGTTATACGGCGCGCCGCAATCGGAGGTGCAATTCTGCAGCACCATTGCGCCCTGCTGCGCCATGCTCAGCAGCGCGCTGTAATCGCTAAGGTCGCGCTCCACGTGCCAACTGTTGGCGGCCGTCGGCAGCGGCTCGGGAGTGGTGCCGAAATACAGATTGGCATTGGCGAGATAAAGGCTCGCGGTGCGGTCGAACTGCGTTCCCGCGTTCTCGCTGAAGTCAATGTCCAAAACAACTTCCTTCCAGGGCCCGGGACAATTCGCGGGCGGCGCGAAGTTAAACGTCTGCGTGGTGTCGGCAAAGTGCGCAAAAGTGTAACCGCTGAAAAGTGAAACTACGCAGGGCCGCTCATGCGGTCGCGGCACCTTCGGATCGGCCGTGGCCGTAACCTGGGTGCCGATCTGGCGGTCCGTGCTTTGCCCCGGCAACCATGCGCAGGGAATCAACAGAGAAATCGTAATGCCAAGAAGCTGGCGAGCAAGGCGAGAGAACAGCTTCATCACAGGACCTCGCATTAGGCGACAAGGCTCTTCCTGGGAAAGGGGGGACTTGTAGCTTTGATTTTTGCGAATTCTTATCGCATCGCGGCGGCAAAGTTGTCAAGCAAAATTGAGCGAAAGCTGCAGTTTCAATCATTCTCTCTGGGCTTAAAGTGCAAAAAGGAGCAATTTCTGGCGGGTTGCAAGTGTCACCAGATGCACCCGTCCGGTTGACGCGCCCCGGTAGGGACGCTACCATTTCGCACCATGGCAGAGCAGGCGCTTCCCGTCGGCAATACCATTTCGCATTACCGCATCCTGGAGAAGCTGGGCGGCGGGGGCATGGGTGTGGTATTTCGCGCCGAGGACATTAAGCTTCGCCGCTTTGTGGCGCTGAAGTTCCTGCCCGAGGCCGTGGCCAAAGATCACGCTGCTCTCGAGCGTTTTCGCCGCGAGGCGCAGTCGGCTTCCGCCCTCAGCCATCCCAATATCTGCACCATTCACGACATTGATGAAGAGAACGGCCGCCCCTTCATCGCCATGGAGCTGCTCAAGGGCGCGACCCTGAACCACCGCATCGGAACCATCCCCCTGCCCCTCGATTCCATTCTGACGATTGGCATTGATGTGGCCGATGCGCTTGACGCGGCGCAGCGGGAAGGCATTATTCATCGCGACATCAAGCCTGCCAATATTTTCGTGACCGAGCGCGGTCAGGCCAAGGTGCTCGACTTTGGCTTGGCCAAGATGGTCAGCCAGGCCAGCGGCGAGACGCTCGGCGGCACGGCAGGCGATGTTACGAATCTGACTAGTCCGGGCACGGCGCTGGGTACTGTCGCATATATGTCGCCCGAACAGGCGCGCGGGCGCGACGTGGATGCCCGCTCGGATATTTTTTCTTTCGGCGTGGTGCTGTACGAAATGGCGACGGGACGGCAGGCTTTTTCGGGCAGCACGTCGGCAGAAATTTTCGATGGCATTCTGAACCGCGAGCCCATCGCGCCGGTGCGGCTGAATCCGCAAATTCCCGCCGAGCTCGAGAGAATCATTAATAAGTCGCTGGAAAAAGATCCTGTCCTGCGCTATCAGCACGCCGCCGATTTGCGCTCCGATCTGCAGCGCCTGAAGCGCGATACCGATTCCAGCCGGCGCTCGGCGGCCGATAGTTCGGGGCTGGTTCCGGCAGGCACGGGCAGCGTGCCTTCGGCTGCCACTGCGGCCACACCCCTGAGTGCGTCGGCTGCGGCCACGCCGGTTCCTTCCTCCGGTTCAGTGCGCTCGGCCAGCAGTTCGGCGGTCGTGGCCGCGGCCAGGCAGCACAAATTTGGCATTGGCGCGGGCGCGCTCGTCGCTGTCCTTGTGCTGGCCGCCGCCGGGTTTGGCGTGTATTCGCTCTTCTACCGGCCGGCGACCGCCCCATTCCAGAATTTCACCATCAACCAGATCACGAACTCCGGTCAAGCCCTTCTGACCGCCATCTCTCCCGATGGCAAGTACCTGCTCAGCGATCTTCTGGAAAATGGCCAGCACAGCCTGTGGTTGCGCAACATTCCAACGGGCAGCGACACGCGGGTGATTCCGCCCTCCCCGCTCGAATACCGCAGCCTGGCGTTCTCGCCGGACGGAAATTATCTCTACTTTCGCAAAGCCGTGGACGCCACCCAGACCGGCTACAACCTGTACCGCGCCCCGGTCCTCGGCGGGACGCCGCAAATCGTCGTACGCGATGTAGACACCGACATCGGTTTTTCCCCCGACGGCCAGCAGATCGCCTTCATGCGCGGCAATGATCCCGAAGCCGGCAAATATCGCCTGATCACCGCTAACCTCGATGGCAGCCAGGAAAAGGTTTTGCAGATCGGCCCCATCTCTGATCTGAATCGGCATCTCGATTGGTCTCCGGATGGCCGGCAGCTGGCTTACAACATGTCCCAGCCCCAGAAAGCCCTGGGTGGCATCGCTCTCTTTGACCGCAACTCCAGCAAACCTGGAGTGCTGGCCACTTTCCCGGATAAATTCGTGCAGGACCTGCGCTACGCTGGCAATGGAAGCGGCCTGTTCATTCTCTACAATCCCGCCGGCCCAGTATTTTTCCGGCAGCAGATTGGATTCGTTTCTGCACCGGGTGGAAGGTTTCATCCGATCAGCCGCGACACCGACAATTATCAGACTCTTACGCTTTCTTCCGACGGTAAGACCCTGGCCACGGTGCGGGCGAAAACCACGCAGACTTTGTACATTCTGCCCGGCGCCGGCAGCCAAGCTTCTGACCTGAAACCGATTGCTTCGCCGATGCAGAACCTGGGCGGTTTCTCGTGGGCTGCCGACGGCGGCCTGCTGGAGAACGACGGCTCGCGATTGATGCACAGCGCGGCGGACGGAAGCAATCCAGCCCAGTTGTTGGGCGACTCTTCGGCCGGCATAGCCGGCTCCTCCGCTTGTGGTCGCTACGTAGTCTTTTCCTGGCCATTTCACGGCGGTTCGCCCGCCGCAAGTATCTGGCGGGCCAACGCCGATGGCACGAATCCGGTGAAGCTCACGCAGGGCAAGAACGATCTGAATCCGGTCTGTTCGACCGATCAAAAGTGGGTTTACTACGTTGACCTTGTTGCTGACCAGGTTTGGCGCGTTCCCACCGATGGCTCGGCGGAGCCGGCCCTCGTTCCGGGAAGCATGGTTCCGCAGAGCTTCGTCTCGAGTTCTGCGTTGAGCGTATCCCCGGATGGAAAATTGCTGGCCTACGAGATAGGTCAGGTCAATGTGGAAACGCAAAGTGCGGAGCCGAAAGTTGTGCTTCTGGACACGAATGGCACCGGCTCGCCCCGCCTGCTGAGCGTCAATCCGCACATGTCCTCCCAGGGCTTGAGCTTCACCGCCGATGGCAAAGCTATCGCTTATACCGTGCAGGAAAACGGCGTGGATAATATTTGGTTGCAGCCGCTCGATGGCGCGGCCGGGCACAAAATCACCAACTTCAATTCCGACCAGATCCCGGATTTCCACTGGTCGCCGGACGGAAAGAGCCTCGGAGTGCTGCGCAGCCACACTGACTCCGATGTGGTCTTACTGCAGGAAGCCAAGCAGTAGCGCGGCAGAATCTTTCGGTTAGTTCCGCCTGCCCATTTGGCATTCCATTTTTCTTCATTTGTCATTCCGAGGAGCGCAGCGACGAGGGATCTGCTTTGCCCTGACTCTTTGCGAACCCCAGCCGGATTACCTCCGCCGTGTCCGGCGGCAACGGCAACCCGGCAACCTGCTCCGGCGTAAACCAGCGGCATTCCTCGGCGTCGCCCGCGGCGCACAGCTTGCCGTCCGTCCTTCGGCACAGAAAATCAATCAAAACGTAGTGATACTTCACGCAGCCGCTCTCATCGCGAATCACGCGATCGAAAACTCCAAGCAGCTCACCCGGCTCCACCGTCAGCCCGGTCTCTTCCAGCGCTTCCCGCCGCGCGGCCTCGCGCACCGTCTCGCCCACCTCCAGAACTCCGCCGGGAATGGACCATTCGCCGAGCAGCGGCGCATGGCCACGCTTCACCAGCGCCACGCGCCCACCTTCGATGATGATGGCGCCCACCCCGATCAAGGGCACGGCGGGATATTCACGGCTCATGCTGAGATCATCCGAAAGCTCTGAATGGGGACTGGCGATTGTAACCGAGGATTCCGCGGCGCTTGCCGGCAACATTCCGGCTCGCTGTATTCTAGTTCCGGAAGACGATGACTTCCGCCACCGAGACCGCCAGCGAAGAATTCTATGCCGGCGCGCTGCTGCGCATCACCCGCTGCATGGGCGTAGTAGCGCTGGTTTTCACGATCGCGGCGTGGTTGCATTTCGGATGGCACATGGCCGTGGGTTTCGCCTGCGGCTGCGCCATCGCTTATCTGAATTTTCACTGGCTGAAGCGCGTAGTAAGTGCCCTGGCGGACAAAGTCACCGCGGCCGGCAGGGCGCATTCCTCTAGGGGGGTCGTGTTGCGGTTCCTGCTGCGCTACTTTTTGATGGGTGTGGCGGCCTATGCTATATTCACTGTTTCTCCCGCGAGCCTGAATGGCCTTTTTGCGGGCCTGTTTCTGCCTGTGGCGGGCATTCTGTGTGAGACAGTTTACGAGATGTACGCTGCACTCGTGCGTGGCCTGTAGTGATCTCGCATGACTGGAGCCGTAAGCTAGCAGCTAGTAGCTCATAGCTTGTTTTCTATGCCCGAACAACTCTGGTTCACCGTTCTCCTGAATCATTTTCTGGCCGCGCCGGTCACCGGCTTGCTGCGCTCGCTGCACCTCGAACCTCGCTATCCGCAAGCGCCGATTACCAACAGCGTCGCCATGCAGCTTTTGGTATTTCTCTTTCTGATCGCGGCATTTGTGCTGGTGCGCTCCTGCCTTTCGGTGGACCGGCCGAACCCGCTGCAACATGTCTTTGAAGGCCTGCACGGCTTCGTACAGGGGCAAAGCGAAGAAATCATCGGCCACGGCAGCGAGCGCTTTACGCCCTTTCTGATGGCGCTCGGGCTGTTCATTCTGACCAGCAACCTGCTCGGCTTGATCCCGAGTTTCGAATCGCCAACCGCGTTGCCCGTTGTGCCTTTAGGCTGCGCCATCTGTGCCTTCGTCTATTACAACGTGCAGGGATTCAAACACCACGGGATCGCCTATCTCAAGCAGTTCATGGGGCCCATGTGGTGGCTGGCGATTCTGATGATTCCCATTGAAATCATCAGCCACCTCGCCCGCGTGCTGTCGCTGACCATCCGTCTTTACGCCAACATGTACGCCGGCGATATGGTGACGCTCGTGTTTTTGTCTCTGGTGCCGATTGGCGTGCCGGTGGCTTTTTTGGGTCTGCACATTGGCGTTGCGTTTCTGCAGACCTACATTTTTGTGCTGCTCACGACCGTGTATCTGGCCGGAGCCGTTGCCGAAGAGCATTGAAGGCAGTTGCCAGTTATCAGATTTCATTTTTTCAGTGCCCAAAACTGCGAGCTTAGAACTGATAAGTGACAACCGGGTGTGCCCGTTCAGCGTGAGGGCGTCTGCACGAGGATGACGTCAACCACCCACTGGCGGCAATTCATGCAAGGAGAAAAAAGCAATGCGGAAATTGAGTTATTTATTCATGGTGCTTTCGGCGTTGTGTTTCGCCGTGCCTGCCTTCGCGCAGGGCGGGGAAGCGGCCGGCGCCGTCAACTGGGTGGCAATTGCCGCGGGATTTTCCATGGCCATTGCCTCCGCCATCTGCGGACTGGCGCAGGGCAAGGCCACAGCCTCGGCGGCTGAGGCCCTGGCC
>Ga0335077_10007589_pt1 | contig 13427 bp, 9 predicted proteins | sample Lox_Sample_31_FD_207151 | JGI IMG/M metagenome (GOLD analysis project Ga0335077, IMG submission 207151) | Soil microbial communities from Loxahatchee National Wildlife Refuge, Florida, United States - Lox_Sample_3.1 | ecosystem: Environmental > Terrestrial > Soil > Wetlands | place: USA: Florida... | reverse complement strand
GGATCGTGGTCGCACCGCCGACGTTCGGGCATTTCGGCGGTGATCTGATCGCAGCCGACGAGAACAGCGGTCGCGTCTATGCCTTCGCCCGGGACGGCTCGGTGGAGCCGGTCGTCGACTCGGGGCTGCCCTCGGGCGGCGACATCGGGGTGGAGGCACTCGGATTCGTGCCCGGCCGGCTCGGCCCCGGCGCCGCAGCCTACCTCCCCGACCTGGGGGCGCCCGGGTCGCCGACACCGGGCGACGACAGCCTGCTCGTCCTGCGGGGCCGCGACCTGACGGCCGCTTCCCTTCACCCCGGGGAGCTCGTCGCAGCGACCGAGGCAGGAGGGATGACGATCGCAATCGACTGCCGGGCAACCTGCTCCGTCCGACAGGTGGCAAACGGGCTGCCCACCACCCACGGAGAAGGACACATCGCCTTCGTGGCCGGCCCTGGCCGGTCAGGGTAGCCATCATGCCGAGGACGCCAAAGCCCCTTCCCGCTCGAGCTCTTCGCGGACGCGCTCGACGGCCGCTGGGACGTCGTGATCGGCGGTCGTGCTCAGCGTGAAGCTGGTTGCGAGCAGTCACATTCCTCCTCCAGGTAACGGCGGCGTACCTTGGCCGCCTTCAATCGGTGTGCTTCCGCCTCGGGCGGTCCGACGATCCACTCGTCGAGGCGTGAGGCCGGGCACCACTCGGTCTGTCAGAGCTCGAGCATTCAGGCCGCGGGCTCGGCGTCCCCGGCGAGCACTTGCTCGTCGAGGAAGCGTCCGATGGTTGCGGCGGGATGGGCGCCGATGAAGCCGGTGGTGATGTCGCCGCGGCGGAAGACGGCGACGGTCGGGATGCTCTGGATCCCGTAGCGGGCGGCGATCTGTGGCTCGGCGTCGACGTCGAGTTTGGCGAGTTCGATCCGATCGCTGCGCTTGCCGACCTCGGACTGGATGATCGGGCCGAGTGTGCGGCACGGGCCGCACCAGGAGGCCCAGAAGTCGACGAGGACCGGAAGGTCGTGCGAGCGCTCGATCACGTCGCGTTGGAACGTGTCGGTGGTGACATCCATCGGGGTTCTCCTTGTGTGTCAGTGCGGTTGGGGCCTGCGACTGCGGGTATCGAGACGGAACGGATCTCTATTGACTACTAAACAAGAACGTAGTTGTGGAGATGTGTATTCCCGGGGCGGGCCTACCGGCGAATCGACGGCTCAAGCGTGGCCGAAGCGGACGTCGGGGAGGAGCGCTGCGAGCCGGCGGGGACACGCCCAGGCCCAGCGTCCGAAGACCCGAAGGAGAGTGGGGATGAGGATGAGCCGGACGAGCATGGCGTCGACGAGGACGGCGATGCCGAGGATGACGCCCATCTCCTTGGGCGGGACTGGTCCCGACAGGGCGAACGTGAAGAAGACGGCGACCATGACGGCGGCGGCGGCGAAGATGACGCGGCCCGAGTGCGCGAGTCCGCCGACCATCGCCTCGTGCGGGTCGCCGGAGCGGTCATAGTGCTCCTTGGCCGAAGAGAGTAGGAAGACGGTGTAGTCCATCGCGATCGCGAAGATCATCGCGAAGAAGAACACGGGCCCCCAGGCGTCGAGGAAGCCCTGTGGCTGGAAGCCGAGCAGCGCGGCGCCGTGGCCGTCCTGGAAGATCAGCCGGGCGACGCCAAAGGCGGCTCCCGTCGCGAGGAGATTCGTGAGAACGCCGAGCGCCGCGATCAGCGGGGCCTGCAGAGCGACGAGCAGGAGCACGAAGCCGAGTCCGAGAACGACGCCGATCACGAGCGGTGTCTTCGCCGCGAGCGCCTGCTCGAGGTCATGGTTCTCGGCGGCTGCACCGCCGACGAGCGCGCCGGCGGGCAGACTCGCGCGGAGCCGGTCGATCGTGGCCCCGGTGGCGCTAGTCGAGGGGTCGGTGGTCGGGATTGCCTGTACGAGCGCGAGGTCGTTGCGACCGGTCTGGGCCGCCGAGACCCGGGCGATGCCGGGGTCGCGGCTTGCGACGGCGGCGACGGTGGCGATCTCGCGGCGTGGTGCGACGAGCTGGAGCGCGCCCGGCGCGCCGACCCCGAAGGCCTGTTGCACCTGCGCGTAGCCGACGCGGGAGGAGTCGCCGTTGGGGACGACCCTGATCGACGGCATCCCCGTCTTCAGGCCAACCACGGGCAGCGCCAGCAGGACGAGCACGAGCGTCGCAGCCGGGCCGTAGAGGTACGGATGCCGCCAGAGCCGCTCGCCCCAGCGCGCGAAGCGCGTCGAGCGATGCTCCCCGGAGTGCACCCAGCGCAGCGGGAGTGCGTCAACTCTGGGGCCGAGCTTCGCCAACACCGCGGGCAAGAGGGTGAGGGTGGCGGCGAGGACGAAGACGACGCTGAGCATGATCCCGAGCGCCATCGACCGGAACGCGGGGCTCGGCACGAGCATCACCGCCGAGAGGGAGATCAGCACGGTCAGGCCCGAGAAGAGCACAGCCTTACCGGCGGTGTCCATGGTCACCGCGACGGCGTCGCGCACGGGTAGCCGTGCGCCGAAACACGTGCCGCGGAAGCGGTGGACGACGAAGAGCGCGTAGTCGATCCCGAGCGCCAGCGCGAACATGAGAGCAAAGTTCATCGCCCAGATCGAGATCTCGAACCCGTTCGTGAGCAGGGAGAGCAGGCCCGCGGACGCCACCAGGCCGAGGATCGTCAGAAGCAGCGGCAGACCGGCAGCGGCAAGGGAGCCGAACGCGAGCACGAGAATCGCCAGCGTCACCGGCCAGGAGACGAGCTCGGACTTCATCATCGCGCTCCGGTTCGCGCTGTTGAAGTCGCTCCACATCCCAGAGGCGCCTGTGAGGGAGGCGGTGATTCCGGCAGCTCCTGCGGCCTTCAGCCTCGACTTCAGCGCGTCCGCGGCGCCGACCATGGCCGTCGGATCGCCTTTGGCGCCTGCCAGCACGATCGCGGTGCGCCCGTCCGCCGAGATCGAAGAGCCCGCCAGCGGCGGCACGACGGAGACGACTCGCGGATCGTCCCGCAGGATGCGCTCGACGCGGGTGAGCGCCCGCTGGAAGGCGGGCGTGCCCGCAGTTGCTCCCTGCGAGTGCACGACGGCCATCAGGGCCGAGCTCGAGATCCCAGCGAAGTCCGCCTGGACGAGCTGCCGCGCCTGGACCGACTGCGAGCCGTTCGCCTGCCAGCCCGCCCCCGAGAGCGCGGTCTCGACGCGTGGCGCGAAGAACCCGAGCGCGACCGCGATCGCGGTCCACACGATCGCGACGGCCCGGGCGTGGTCGGCCGTCCATGCACCCAGGCGGCCCACCGGCCCCACGGCCGGGGGAGCGGCCGCGGCCTCGGGGCGGTCGCGTGCGACCGCGGTGGCGGTCATCAGCCGCCTGTTCCGGTCAGAAGCTCGTTCAGCGCCCGCAGTTGCTGCTGCACCGATCCGCACACTTGCTCGCAGAGCGCGAGGACGCCTTCGTCGACGATCCGGTAGAAGACGTGGTTACCGTCCTTGCGACGGCCGAGGATCCCGGCGTCGGTCAGGACGGCCAGGTGCTTGGAGACATTCTGCTGCGAAGCGCCGAGCGCAGCCGCAAGCTCCCCAACCGTCGCCTCGCCGTCACGCAGCCTGTCGAGCAGCCGAATCCTCATCGGCTCAGCGATCGCGCGGAAACGCCGAGCGATCAGCTCAACCAGGTCATCGGGAAGCGGATGCGGAAGCTCGAACATCAACATCTCCTCTGTTCAACAAGTGAGTTGTATAGTTGTAGCAGGCGGAACGCATGAAGCAGCCGCAGAGCCGGCGGGCTCCCACCCGGCTGCCCGACGTGCGGACGCACCGATCGCTACAACTGCGCGTGCCGCCGGTAGGCAAGACGCCGTAGCTCGTCGGCTCCCCAGACGACGAACGGGAAGGGGACGAGGAATGCGAGCTCGGCCGTTCCGAGGGGAGCGGTGCCGAGAACCGCGTTGGCGGCCGGCACGTACACGAGCACGAGGGCGAAGAGAATCTCCCACGCGATCGCCCAGAGGAGGAACGGGTTCGAGAAGAGCCCGACCGACCGAAGGGACGCACGCTCAGTCCGGGCGGCGAAGGCCGTGCCGATCTGGCACGCGACGATGCCGAGGAACGTCATCGTCGTCGCCTGGAGGTAGATGTGGTGGAGCGGTGACCCCGCACTCACGTCGTCGCCGGGCTCCCACCCGCCGGCTGCGAGGACGGCGAAGAAGCCGGCGAGGGCGAGCGTCGCCTCGATCAAGCCGAGGAAGACCCACGATCGCAGCATGGTCGCGCGGTTGATCACGTGCTCAGAGGGAGAGCGGGGCGGTCTCGACATGACGCCCGGCTCGGCCGGCTCGCGGCCGAGCGCTACCGCGGGCAGGATGTCAGTGCCCAGGTCGATCGCGAGGATCTGCATGACCGTGAGCGGGACGGGGATGGCGCCGCCTGACGCGGCGAACACGAGGAACGGGACGACCTCGCCTGTCAGGTGCGTGAAGATGTAGACGATGAACTTGCGGACGTTGTCGTAGACACGTCTTCCGGCGGCGACGGCGGCGACGATCGTCGCGAAATTGTCGTCCGTGAGCACCATTGTCGCCGCTTCGCGCGCGACGTCGGTGCCCGTGAGGCCCATGGCGACTCCGATGTCTGCCCGCCGGAGAGCCGGGGCGTCGTTGACGCCGTCGCCGGTCATCGCGACGACCTGGCCCTGAGCTTGGAGGGCGTCGGCAATGCGGAGCTTGGCCTCGGGCGCGACGCGCGCGAAGATCAGCTCCTCGCCGCGCCCGAGGATCGCGTCGAGCTCACGCTCGTCCATCCTCTCAAGCTCGGAGCCGGTGATCACGGGGATGCCGTTCCTCGCGATGCCCACACGGCGTGCGATCTCGGCGGCCGTCGGGCCGTAGTCGCCGGTTACGACGGCGATCCGGATGCCGGCGTCGTGACAGCGGGCGACCGCCTCGGCGACCTCGGGCCTGGGCGGGTCGAACAGCGCGACGAGGCCGAGGAGGCACAGCTCACGCTCGGCGTCCTCGCGCCGTGAGGGCGGCCCTGCCCCTTCCGGGAGCCGGCGACGGGCTACGGCGAGAACGCGGAGCCCCCGGGCGGCGTAGCGCTCGAGCACCTCGAGGACGTGCGCCCGGCCCGCCTCGGTGAGCGGTACGTGGTCGTCGGGCCCGCCGATCATCGTCGAGCGAGCGAGGACCTCCTCCGGTGCGCCCTTCGTGTGCACGGTGAGGCTTCCGTCGGCCCGCTCGTCGACGGTGGACATCAGGCGGAGCTTGGGATCGAACCGGTACAGCGCCCGCCGGGCGTGCTCGCGGCGCTCGACGTCGACGTCGATCCCCAGTACCTGCGCGGCCTCGAGGCAGCCGACCTCGGTCGCCTCGCCGCGCGACTTGCCGCTGCGCCTCGGCGCGAGCTCCGCGGTCGAACACGCGGCGAGCGCCCTGCCCATGAAACCGAGCACCGGATCGGCCAGGATCGCCCCGTCTCGGCCTTCGCTCGACTCGAGGTCGAGCTCGCGGAGCGGCGTCCACACCTGCGCCGGCCGCATCCGGTTCTCGGTCAGCGTGCCGGTCTTGTCGGTGCAGATGACGGTGGTCGAGCCCAGGGTCTCAACGGCCGAGAGGCGCTTGACGAGCGCGCCCCGGCGCGCGAGCTGTGCGACCCCTACGGCGAGCGCGAGAGTGATCGTCGGCAGCAGCCCCTCCGGCACGTTCGCGACGATCAGGCCGATCGTGAAGGTCACGGCGTCGTGGAGAGGAAGGTTGGCTCCGAGCCAGCCGATCGGCAGGAACGCGATCCCGACCACGACCGCGACGAGACCGATCAGCCATGCCGCTCTCCGCACCTGCCGCTCGAGCGGCGAGAGCTCGACCTCGACACGCTCGCTCAGAGCCGCGATCCGGCCGAGCTCGGTGCGCATCCCGGTCGCGAAGACGAGCGCGCGGGCCTCCCCGCCGACGACGCTGGAGCCGCTGAACACGAGGTCGCGCGCCTCGACGAGCGGCCCGGTCGTGTCACGGAGCTCGGAGGAGCGGAACACCGGCTGGGACTCGCCGGTCAGGGTCGAGAGGTCGATCTCGAGGTCGCCTTCGAGCAGGCGGGCGTCAGCCGGGACGCGGTCTCCCTCCGCGAGCAGGAGCAGGTCGCCCGGGACGAGGGCGGTCGCGTCGACTCGGCTCGTCTCGCCGTCTCTGATCACCGTCGTCTCGACCGGGAGATAGCCCGCGAGCGCCTCGACGGCGCGCTCGGCCTGGCGCTCCTGGGCGAAGGCGAACCCGGCGTTGAGGACGATCACCGCGAGGATGGCGATGCCGAGGGCAGGCGTGCCCGCGGCGAAGGCGAGCCCGGAGGCGACCCAGAGGAGTAGTGCCAGGGGGTGAGTCATCTGCTTCGCGAGCTCGCGCGGCCAGCGGCGCTCCCGTCGGCGCACGATTGCGTTGCGGCCGTACGCGACGAGCCGCCGGTCGACTTCTCGGGCCGAGAGGCCGGTAGGCGCGGTGCGCAGATCCCGCAGAAGCAGCTCGACGGGCTCGCGCGCATCGATGACCGCCGGTTCGCGCGGCGCCTCGAGCGGCCGCGCCTGGATGCTCATGACCGCATCGTCAGGCGCGCCGCCCCGACGGCCATCGGGAAGGGCTCCGATAGCCCTTGCGGGGAATTACGGGGGCGCTACTCGCGGTGCACCAGCGCCCTCGGCAATCAGCGCACTTACGGCCGGATCTTCGTGATGGAGTAGCTTGCCGAAGGCGTGACGCACATCTCGATCGGCAGGCTCGCCATCGCCATCGCCCTCCTGTTCGACGTCTGTGGAGCCGCCGAGCTGCGGCACCGGCTGCGCAGTCCTATTCCTGCCCGACGCGGATGAGCTCCGGGCCGTCGAGGTCGCGGTGCCCGACGCCATAACGATCGTCGCGCATCGTCGTGGATCGACCAACGACGCGCTTGCCCGCGCGTGGTCGAACGCCGGGATCGAGACCCGGATCCTCACGCCGGACGAGGCGATGGCCGAGGTCGAGGCCGGTGACGTGGTGCTGGCCCGCCTCGATGTACTCGACTCGCTCGACGGGATCGAGCCGGGGCTCGAGCAGGTCGACGCGCTCGCCCGGAGAGGGGCCCGGGTACTCAACTCTCCCGAGGCGCTGCGCGCGGCGCACGACAAGCTCGAGACCTCGAAGCGGTTGAAGGTGGCCGGTCTCCCGCATCCTGTGACGGTGCACGTCACCGGGGCCACCCGAGAGGTGGAGCTGCTGCCGCCTGTGGTGGTGAAGCCGAGACACGGCAGCTGGGGGCGCGACGTCTTCCGCTGCGTGTCGGAAGACGAGCTCGCGTCTTGCCTGGCCGAGGTGCGCGACCGGAGCTGGTTTCGCCGGCACGGCGCGCTCGTGCAGGAGCTCCTTCCTCTCGCCGGGTTCGACCTGCGGATGATCGTCGCCGGTGGGAAGGTCGTGGGCGCAGCCGAGCGGGTTGCCCGTCCAGGGGAATGGCGCACGAACATCTCGCTCGGCGGGCGGCTGCGCTCAGCCGAGCCGAGCGCCGCTGCCGCCGCACTCGGAGTCGCCGCTGCCCAGGCGATCGGCACCGATCTCGTCGGGGTCGATCTCGCCCCGACCGACGCGGGCTACGTCGTCATCGAGCTGAACGGCGCGGTCGACTTCGACGACAGGTACTGGCTCGAGGGCACCGACGTTTACGCGAAGATCGCGGAGGCTCTCGACCTGGCCTGACCGCCCGACGGTCTGACGCGTTCGGGCTTCCCCCGCGATCTGGTCGCGCCGGCCGATAACCCTCGGTCTCCCCCAGCGTCACCCGGACGTTCACTCGCCGAGCTCCACGGGAGGCGCGGAGGCGCCGACGAGCTCGTCGACGCTGCTGATTCTGGCACCGTACACGGACCGGAGGTACTCGAGCGCCTCGTCCTCGTCGACGCCTTCGAACGCACAGACTGCATCGCTCGGGACGGTGATCCGGTACCCGTGAATGAGGGCGCCGTACGTCGAATGGCGGACGCAGATGTGCGTGTGCTGGCCGGCGATCACGACGTCGTCAACTCCTAGTGCGCGAAGCCTGGAATCGAGGCCGGTGCCTTCGAAGGCGCCGTAGACGCGCTTGGGCGAGATGAACTCCCGCTCGCCGGGCTCGGGCCGGAGCGCGTCGATCACCTCCGCGCCCGGGGCTCCGGCCATCGCGTGCTCACCCCAGACCCTGAGCTCGGGGTCGCCGGGCTCGTGTGCGTCGTTGGAGAACACGACGACCCAGCCTTCCGAGCGCGCATGGTTGAGTAGCCGGCGGATCGGCTCGACGATCGACTGCGCACGAGGGTTCGCAAGCGCGCCGTCGACGAAGTCCGCGAGCATGTCGACGATGATCAGAGCTGTCACGATGCTGAGCTTAGATCCAAGAAGACGGAGAACGCCCGACCGGGTCGGGCAGCGCCTCGCTTCTGTCAGCCCGGCTCCGCGGCATGTCTGCGGACTGAGCCTGCTTCGACGACGGTGATGCGCCCGCCGCTCAACGGGTTGGCGCCGGGGAAGATTCCTGCTCGTCTCCTGGAAGAGCTCCTTGCGGAGCTGCCGCCTGGACCGCCGGAGGTGCTGGTCGGGCCTCGTCTCGGCGAGGATGGGTGCGCGATCGAGCTCCCCGGCGGCGTGCTCGTCGCCGCGACCGATCCCGTCACGTTCACGGCGGATCAGATCGGGCGCTGGTCGGTGGTCGTCAACGCCAACGACGTGGCAGTGAGCGGCGCCCGCCCTCGCTGGTTCCTGGCGGTCGTCCTCGTTCCCCCCGGCACGGCTGAGGCTGCCCTCCGTGACCTCTTTGCCGAGCTTCGGCATTCTCTTGCGGCTCTCGGCGCATATCTCGTGGGCGGTCACACCGAGGTGACCTCGGCCGTGACGCGACCGGTCGTGGTCGGTCAGATGCTCGGACTGGTCGAAGCCGGTGCGATCATGCGCAGCGCCGGGGCCGTCGTGGGCGACGTGGTCGTCCAGGTGCGTCCGGTTCCGATCGAAGGAGCGGCTGTGCTGGCGCGGGAGGCCGCCCGCGAGCTCGAGGGAGTCGACCCTGCGGTGATCGAGGCGGCGCGCGTGGCTCTCGAGCGACCGGGCATCTCGGTTGTCGAGGCTGCCCTTCTGGCCAAGGGACTGGGAGCGACCGCGCTTCACGACCCGACCGAGGGCGGCCTGGCCGCGGGGCTTCACGAGATCGCCTGCGCTGCCGGCGTCCGTATCCGCGTCGACCGTGATGCGATCCTCTGGTTCGAGCCGGGGCTCGTGATCTGCCGCGCCCTCGGTGCCGACCCGTGGTCGACGCTTGCCTCGGGCGGTCTCCTAGCTGTGTTCCCGTCGACCCTCGCCGAGGCGGCGCTCGCCGAGCTCGCCGGTCACCAGCACGCCGCGGCCGTGGTTGGAGTCGTGGAGCCCGGGTCGGGCTTGCACGACATCGCCGGCGTCGCCATCCCCCGGCCGGATCGTGACGAGGTCGCCCGGCTGCTCAGGAGCTGCGACTAGTTGGTCTCGACGTCGACGGTTCGTGTGGCAGGGAAGCGGACAGCCGTCTCCGGGAATCGTCTGCGAACTCATCGGGGCTCAGGAACCGGATACGGGACGCCGGGATCCGGAACCGGATACGGGACGCCCGGATCGGGAGCCGGATACGGAGGCTCTTCGGGTTCTGGAGCGGGGTAGGGCTCTCCGGGTTTGCGCGGACCGAACGGCTCCCCTGGCTCGGGAACGGGATGTGGCTCGTCAGACTCCAAGAGACCGCCTCTTGTGGCCAGTATCGTCTTGCCTCCAGCCGGTGTCATCGGGGAGCCCACGGAGCGGCTGCGGTGGAGAACTCGTCGGTTCCCCGAACGCGTTCGTCGGCGCTCCTCGCTCGAAACGGTTCAGGTGGCAGACTGGTATCGGGCGCGTGATGACACTCCTTCAGGATCTGTTTCTCAATGCCGGGAGCGAGGACACCGCCGCGGTGGGGCCTGACGGGCTCGCAGCCCGGAGGTGATCGGCAAGATGAAGACGGAGCTTGCCGAGTTGCGTGCCGGGGCGTCGGCGACGGCGCTGCTCAGTCGTGAGCTTTCGATGCTGGATTGGTTCTCGCGAGTGCTCGAGCTGGGTGAGGACGAGGACGAGCCGCTGCTGGAGAGGGTCAGGTATTGCGCGATCGTGTCGGAGATTCTGGACGAGTTCTTCATGGTCCGGGTCGCGGGTCTGCTCGACCAGGTTGAATCGGGGCTCGTCGTCCGCTCGCCTGACGGCCGCAGCGCGCAGGAGACACTTGCGCAGATCCAGCGACGGGTCGGCGTCCTGCTCGAGCGTCAGTCCGGCCTCTGGTCGGATCGGCTCAAGCCGGCCTTGGCGGAGTGCGGTATCGATGTTGCGTGCCCGGAGAACTGCACCGAGTCCGAGCTCGCGGAGCTCGATACCTGCTTCGAGCAGGAGATTCATCCGATCCTGACGCCGCTCGCGATCAGCCCGGGGCAGCCGTCCCTCTACGTCTCCAATCTTTCGCTCAGCCTCGGTGTCGTCGTCCGCGACCCGGAGAGCGACGCGGAGCGCTTTGCGCGTGTGAAGGTGCCGGAGGGGCTGCCGCGCTTCCACTCGGTCGGGAAGAGGGGCCTGGTGGCGCCGCTGGAGTCGATCATCCAGCACTTTCTGGTGCGGCTGTTCCGGGGGATGGAGCTCAGCGACCCGGTCCTCTTTCGCGTCTCCCGCGACGCCGATTTCTCGATCTCCGACGAGGCGGATGACCTGCTCGAGGCGGTCGAGGCGGAAGTTCGGCGCCGTCGCCTCGGCGACATCGTTCGTCTCGAGCTCTCGGCGGGTTCAGCGCCCGCGACCCGGACGAGGCTCTTGCAGGCGCTTGGGGCCTCGAACGCGCAGATCTACCCGATCGACGGCATGCTCGACCTTGCCGATCTGCAGGAGCTGGTCGCGCTCGACCGCCCCGAGCTGAAGTACAAGCCGTGGATCCCTCGACCGCACCCGCGGCTGGCGCCGCCCCGGGACATCTTCGCGGAGCTCTCGCGGCGTGACCTGCTGGTGCAGCACCCGTACGACTCGTTCGGCTCGAGTGTCGAGGCCTTCGTTCAGGCGGCGGCCGCCGACCCTTCGGTCGCCGCGATCAAGACGACGATCTACCGGACGAGCGACGATTCGGCGATCGCGCCCGCGCTGATTCAGGCGGCCGAGGCGGGCAAGCAGACTGTCTGCCTGGTCGAGCTGAAGGCGCGCTTCGACGAGAGCCACAACATCGAGTGGTCGCGCAGGCTCGAGGAAGCCGGTGTCCATGTCGTCTACGGTTACCCCGACCTGAAGATGCACGCCAAGGCGACGCTGGTCGTCCGGCGGGAACAGAGCGGGCTGCGCCGGTACTGCCACATCGGTACCGGCAACTACAACGTCGCCACCGCTCGTCTCTACGAGGACCTCGGCCTGTTCACGGTCGACCCTGAGATCGGGGCCGACGTCGCCGATCTCTTCGACTACATCACGGGTTTCGCCCGTCCCGGGCCCTTCCGCAAGCTGCTTGTCGCACCGATCAATCTCCGTGAAGGGCTCGTCGAGCTGATCCGCGGGACGGCGAGTGCAGCTGCCGCCGGTGAGCCGGCACGGATCCGGCTCAAGGTGAACCACCTCAGTGACCGGAAGATCGTCAACGAGCTCTACCGCGCCTCCCGCTACGGCGTGCAGATCGAGCTGGTGACACGCAGCGTGTGCGCGCTCGTTCCCGGCGTCAACGGCCTTTCGGAGACGGTCCACGTGCGCAGCGTCGCCGGCCGCTTCCTCGAGCACAGCCGTCTCTACGAATTTCAGGCCGGCGAGAAGAGCACGTACCTGATCGGAAGTGCAGACCTACTCCCACGCAACCTCGACCACCGGATCGAGATCATCGCCCCGGTCGAGGACACGCGCCTCCAGCACGATCTCTCCGTCTTGCTCGACTTGCTGCTCGCTGACAACACGAACGCGTGGGAGCTCGACGCACACGGCAAGTGGCACCGCGTCAGCCGCCCCAAGGGACAACGGCGCCGTAGCCCGCAACTCCAGCTCATGCGCCGTCCCCTTCATGGGCGCTGAGCCTGTTACGGCCACCGGTTTTCGTGTCCTGAAGGTACGGTCGTGCGCAACCGCACCCGCCCGGACGAGGGTTAGGCTGCGACGCAGGTGATCGTGACACTGCATCTTGCGACGGGAGCGCTGGCGGGAGCACGCGTGCGCTCGCGCTGGGCCGCGCTCGCGGTTGGGCCGCCGCTTCATCTCCTCGGCGACGTGCTTCCGCATGGTGAGATCGATTCTCGTGCGTTCGAGGCTGGCTCCGGGCTCGCGGCGCTCTCGGCCCTGGCAGTTACTTATGGGCCGCTGCATCCGATCACACTGGGGGCTGCGTCCGCCGCGGCCCCCGATCTGGAGCATGTTCTGCGCCTGCCGCGTCCCAGGGGGCGGCCGCTGTTCCCGAGCCATCGCTGGCGGCGTCTCCACCACGCGGGAGGCCTTCCCGGCTGGGCGCAATTCCTCTGTGCGAGCATCGCGATCGGCGCTCTGATCCGCCGCGCAGGCGGGCGAACCGCTGGTTGAGCGTCCGTTAGATCGCGGCGGACACAGTGCGGGTTCTCTGATTCGGGGGTCGGTGATCCCTCCGATGCGGTGTGAGCCGACACGGGGCATGGTTCGGAGGCATGGGGTACTGCTTCGTAGACCATGGTGGAGAGGTCGAGGTCGAGCTCGAGTCGTCGAGCGAGGCCGGGATCTTCGAGGAAGCACTCGGGGCTCTTGCCGAGCTCGTCTCGACCGGTGAGGGCGGCGCAGCCGCAGCGCACGAGGTCGAGCTCGGATCGCGCGATCGAGCGCTGCTACTCGTCGACTGGCTGAACGAGCTCGTGTTCCTCGCCGAGGTCGAGCAGTTCGTGCCGGAGGGTGTCGACTCGATCGAGCTCGCGGGGGACACGCTGCACGCTTCGGTCCGGGGCAGACGCGGTCGTCCGCGGCACCTGGTCAAGGCAGCCACCCTCAACCGTCTCGATCTGCGGCAGGAAGGTGATGGGTGGCATGCGCGTGTCGTTCTCGACGTTTGAGCTCGTTCGGCTGGACGAGACGTTGTGGGAGATCCCGGCCGGCCTCCGTCCGGGAATGAGGGTTCCGGCGCGGATCTTCGCCGACGCCGAGCTGCTCGACGCGATCGTGGACGACCGGTCATTGGAGCAGCTCGTGAACGTCGCGACCCTGCCGGGGGTGGTCGAGGCGGCGCTCGCAATGCCCGACATCCATCAGGGCTACGGGTTCCCGGTCGGCGGCGTGGCGGCTACGGCGCTGCCGGACGGGGTCGTATCGCCGGGCGGAGTCGGCTACGACATCAACTGCGGGGTTCGCCTGCTCGTCCTGCCTCTGGCCGAGACGGAGCTCGGGAAGCGGCGTGAGGCGCTCGTTCACGAGCTCTCGCGGGCGATCCCCGCGGGTGCGGG
>Ga0335077_10007588_pt1 | contig 13427 bp, 11 predicted proteins | sample Lox_Sample_31_FD_207151 | JGI IMG/M metagenome (GOLD analysis project Ga0335077, IMG submission 207151) | Soil microbial communities from Loxahatchee National Wildlife Refuge, Florida, United States - Lox_Sample_3.1 | ecosystem: Environmental > Terrestrial > Soil > Wetlands | place: USA... | reverse complement strand
AGCCGAATTATTTCGGCACGATGATGCTGGCGATGCATCAGGCCGACGGGGTGATTTCCGGCTCCTCGCACATCACCAGCAACCTGCTGCGGCCGCTGTTCCAAATCATCAAGCCCGCGCCGAACATCGCCACGGTATCGTCCTGCATGGTGATGGAAGTCGAGGACACGCGCCTCGGCGAGGAAGGCGTGTTGTTCATGGCTGATTGCGGCGTTATTCCCGATCCGACCGTGGAGCAACTGGCGGACATCGCTGTTTCCACCGCGCAACTGGCCCGCCACCTGCTCGGCGCGCGTCCGCGCGTGGCGCTGCTGTCATTTTCCACCAAGGGCAGCGCGGCGCATCCGTCCGTCGGCAAAGTTCAGGCGGCGACGGCCTTGGCCCGGCGCAAGGCCGAACAATTGTTTTTGGAGGCTGACTTTGACGGTGAATTGCAGGTGGACGCTGCGCTGGTGCCGGAAATTGCCGACCGCAAACTGCATGACAGCAAGATTGCCGGACGCGCGAACGTGCTGATCTTCCCTGACCTTAATTCGGGCAACATCGCCAGTAAACTCGTCCGGTTGATCGGCCACGCCAACGCCTACGGCCAGATTTTGCTGGGGCTGAACCGGCCCGCTGCGGACGTTTCGCGCGGTTCGAGTGCGCATGACATTCTTGGCGTGGCCGCAATTGTCGGTGTCCAGGCAGTGGATTACCAGAAACTTTACCCGGGTGCGGATGCGCCGTTGCCTGGAGAATGAGTTTCGACTCTTAATCTTGCTCTTAATCCTAATCGTAATTGTAAAATTGAGTTTAAGAGAAAGATTGCAGTTGAGATTACGATTGAAGTGAACACAGAAACTCCTCGCATTTTCATCGCCGCCACGCGCCAGAACGATGGCAAAACCACCGTGTCGCTTGGCCTGATTGCCGCGTTGCAGGAGCATTTTCCGCGCATCGGCTATATCAAGCCCGTCGGCCAGCGCTTCATCCAGGTCGAGGAGCAGAAAATTGACGAAGACACCGTGCTCATGGATGCGGTGTACCGGATGAATTGCCCGCTGGTGGACATGAGTCCGATTGCCGTCGAGCCTGATTTTACCCGCAAATATCTTCAAGCTGCGAACAACGAAGCGCTGGTCAAAAAAATCCAGACGGCTTTTGACCGCGTCGCCTGGGAAAAGGACTTTGTGTTGTGCGAAGGTTCCGGGCACGCTGGGGTGGGCTCCGTGTTTGATTTGTCCAACGCTCGCGTGGCGAAACTGCTCGGTGCGAAAATCATCATCGTCAGCCAGGGTGGCATCGGCAAACCGATTGACGAAATAGCGCTCAACCAGGCGTTCTTTGAAAAGGAAGGCGGCGAGGTCATCGGCGTCATTCTCAATAAGGTGTTGCCAGACAAGGTGGATACTATCACCGAATTTGCCCGGCGCGGTTTGAAACGCAAGGGATTGGAGTTGCTCGGGGTTTTGCCTTATGAACAAATCCTTGGCAACCCGTCCGTGGATTTGATCCGGGGGGAGTTGCACGCTGAATTGCTAAACAAGCCGCCGACTCTGAATACCATGGTGGACGACGTCATCGTCGGCGCCATGGGCGCGCACAACGCGATGCAATACTTCAAACGCGGCGTGCTGCTCATCACGCCCGGCGATCGCGAAGACATTCTGCTCGCCGCGGGCGCGAGCGTGGACGTGCACAACAGCGAAAAAATGGCCGGTATTGTATTGACCGGCGGCTTGCGGCCGTCCGAAAACGTGCTCAAAGTCATCCGGGCCATGCCCATTCCCGTGCTGCTGGCCAAGGCGGACAGTTATCAGGTCGCGTCCACGGTTCACAATCTTACCGTCAAAACGCGCCCGAACGATGCTGAAAAAATTTCACTCATTCGCAATATCGTCGCCAAAAACGTGAACGTGAAAAAAATCGTCAGCTCTTTGTAAAATGCCGTTGCCGCTTAATCCAAACTTGGAAAAATTGCCGGTCTATCAACCAGGCCGGCCAATCGAGGAAGTCGCGCGCGAACTCGGCTTCCCTGCCGAAGGCATCATCAAGGTCGCCTCGAATGAAAATCCGTTCGGCCCGTCGCCGCTCGCGTTGGCCGCCATGCAAAAGGCGCTCAGGGGCGTGAATCTTTATCCCGACGGCAACGCGTTTTACCTCAAACAAAAGCTTGCCGGGAAGCTTGGCGTGGAACCGGCAAATCTGATTCTCGGCAACGGTTCGAACGAAATCATTGAATTCGCCGGCCACGCGCTGCTGGCACCCGGCGCAGACGTGGTGGTGTCGCAATACTGTTTCGCGGTTTATCCCATTGTCACCGCGCTGTTCGGTGCGAATCTCATCACCGTTCCGGCGAAGAACTACGGCCACGATTTGGCCGCCATGCTCCGTGCCATCACGCCGCGCACGCGCATCGTCTTTGTGGCGAATCCGAACAATCCCACCGGCACACTGGCGCCGCGCGAGGAAGTCATCAAGCTTGTCAACGACGTGCCGGACGATGTATTGCTGGTGATGGACGAAGCGTACATTGAATTTCTGGCTGACCCGTTGGATTTGGTTTCACTTGTCCGGCTCGGCACCAGGCCAAATCTGATTTTGATGCGGACGTTCTCAAAAATTTACGGTCTGGCCGGTTTGCGCATCGGCTATGGCATTGGAAATCCGGAATTCATTGCTGCCCTGGAGAAAATCCGGCAGCCGTTCAATATCAATTTGCTGGCGCAAACCGCCGCGCTTGCTGCTTTGGACGACACCGAGCACGTCCGTAAGACGCGCGCGAACAATTTTGCCGGATTGAAATTCTTCGAGCAGGCATTCCGCAACTTGAGGCTTGAATGCGTTCCCTCGCACGCCAATTTCATTTTGGTCCGCGTCGGCGACGGCCAGCGTATATTTGAGGCGATGCAGAAGCAGGGCGTGATTGGGCGGCCGATGGGCGGGTATCATTTGCCGGAATGGATTCGCATCTCCATCGGCACGCCGCAGGAAAACGAGCGGTGTTTAGCGGCTTTGAAATCGGCGATCAAATAACGTGAAGCGCGGACTCCGTCACCGCTTCTAAACTAAGAAGTCGCGAAATCCACGTTGGGCACGTCACGCACCGATGGTGGCACGCTGAAGAAATCTCCCTCGGATTTAAAGCCGAACATTTTCGCTACGAGGTTGCTGGGAAAGGTTTCGCATTTGTTTCGGTAATCGCGGATGTTGCCGTTGTAAAAGCGGCGTGCTGCCTGAATCCGGTCTTCGGTATTGACAAGTTCCGTTTGCAGTTTGAGGAAGTTCTGGTCGGCCTTGAGCTGCGGATAATTCTCCACCACCACCAGCAGTTGTTTCAGGGCGTCCACAAGTTGGATTTCATCGCGGGACTGATCGGCCACAGGACCATTGTTGGAGGCGCAGCGGTTGCGGAGTTCAGTCACGCGTTCCAGCACCTCGCGCTCGTGCGCGGCGTAGCCTTTGACCACGGCAACAAGATTCGGAATGAGATCATAACGGCGTTTCAATTCAGTATCCACGTCGCTCCACGATTCGCGGATGTAGTTTTTCAGCGCGACGAGCGCGTTGTATTGCGCCAGCACATAGACTGCCGGCAGCACCACGACAACGAAGATGGCGATAAGAATGGGGATCATGTGTTTGTGAACAAATATTCCGGCAAAAGTTTGCGGATTTCAACAAGCCGTGAGAGGTTGGCTTCAACCTTTTCCGGGCGGAGCCAATCCTCAAAAAGCACTGCTGCGGCGGGGCCGTTTATTTCAATGGTCAGGTCCTTGTTTGCCAGCAGGTATTCCATCATTTGAGCATGGCAGACATCATAGGCAAATTTTCTGTCCGCACAACGAACCCGGAAATTGCGTGAAAACTCCTCCGATTCAAAGGTGATATGAGACTTTCCCAACTCGTCCGCGAGGCGGGATTCCATGTTTTCATGCGAAATAATCATATCGGGAAAGGTGGTTTTCATTTTTAAAACAAAGGCAGACCAATAATAATTATATTGGCCGGCGGCGAAGGTATAATCAAAAACGGTGACCGGAAATCCCGAATAATTCCCACTAAATATGTTGTAGGCATAAGCGATATCCCCGCGTCTCAACCACCGCAGAAATGAATACTTTTTCGCGAGGTCAAAATCACCATTCGGACTGAACTTGAGATTTAATTTCCCTGCGAGTGTGGCTAAAGCTTCGCGTCGTTGCTCCTCCGGATTAACTTTCCGAAATCCACCACGAATCGTAATGAATATCAGTACACCCATGAAGAGCAGAAAAACCAAACTTGCCAGGGCGTTGATGTTCATTTATGCAACTTTCGTGAAAAGGTATTCCGGCAAACGCGAGTGGATTTCGATGAGTCGTTGCAGGTTGAGTTCAAACTTATCAACCGATATGCGGCTGTTGGTCACTAGGGCGAGCACGTTATTTTCAATTTCGATGCTCAGGTCGCGGTTGGCCAGCAGGTATTCCATCATCTTCGCGTTGCAGACGTCGTAGGCGAGTTTTTTGTCGGGCGAACGCACCAAAAACGTTTTGGAAAATTCAGCCGATTCGAACTTGATGTCCTGATAGCCGAACACTTCAGCAACCTTGGTGAAGACATTTTCGCGACGGATAGTCAGACCGGGAAGCGCCGCTGGCAGCGTGAGGGTCCAAAAGGAGAACCAGTGATGCTCCGTATGGCGTCCAGATTTGTCGTAGGAATAGGTTTCGTAGTGATAATCGAATGCGAGGATGTCGTTTTGTTGATAATTTCCCGAAAGCACATCGGTAGCGTAGCGATTCGAGCCTTGCTCAAACTGTTTCAGAAAATTGAACCGGTCGGGGATGCCGTAATCATTGCCGGCGTTGAAACTCAGGTTCAACCGCTGCGCCAGTTCGAAAAGCCCCTCTCGCCGCTTGCGCAGGGCGAAGAAACGGTAAATGGCGAAAACGCCCATGATGGCAACCGCGATCAGGCATAAAATCAAACCCCTGAAATATATTGTCACGTAGGAATCCACGTGATTTTTCTAAGGCAAGGGCGCGTTTCAGGCCATGACAATTTTTAAAATTCTTTGTACGCCCTACGGCGCTTGGGCGCATTAAAATCCGCTTTGGACCGGAAATTATTATTTGAATCCGGCTCAAAACCGAATACTTGTGTTGTGTGGTGATTGATGATTAGCTAAACGTGAAACTGACCGACCTGCGGGGCATCCTGCAATACATTCCGCAATTCCGCGACAAGACGTTCATCCTGGCCGTGGATGGCGCGATTGTCACCGACGATAACTTTGCCACGCTGTTGCTGGACGCGGCGGTGTTGCGCTCTTTGAGCATCCGCGTGGTGCTCGTGCATGGCGCGTCGGCGCAAATCAAGGCGCTCGCCGGGGAACAAAATGTCCAGCCATCCAATCTTGACGGCTCCGGCATCACGGACGCGCCCACGCTCCAGCTCGCGCTCACCGCCGCCAACCGGCTTACGCACGAAATCCTGGAAGGCCTTTCGGCCAACGATCTCCGCGCCGCCAGCACGAACGTCATCATCGCGCATCCGATGGGCATTATTCAGGGCGTAGATCATTTGTTCACCGGCAAGGTCGAGCGCGTGGACACTGAGTTGCTCCAGACCTTGCTCAATCAGGACGTCGTTCCTGTCATTCCACCGCTTGGTTTCGATGGCGACGGCAAGACGTACCGCGTGAATTCGGATGGCGTGGCAGTCGCCGTGGCCGAGGCGCTCAAGGCTGTAAAACTGATTTTCATCACAACGCAGGATGGTTTGCGTTACAAGAATCAATTCATCCGGCAGATGCTTGTGTCCGAATTGCAAAATCTGCTGCAACAAAACAGCGCCGGCTTTGCGCCCGAAATTCTGTCCAAGGCGCAGCACGCCGTCGCGGCCTGCAAGGCTGGCGTTCCGCGCGTCCACATCATCAACGGCAAAGTGGACGAGGGGTTGCTTGCGGAAGTGTTTTCCAACGACGGCATCGGCACGCTCATTTACGCGAACGAATATCAGCAAATCCGTCCGGCCAAGAAGAAGGACATACGGGCAATTCAATTGCTGACCCAAAAGGCAGTGGAAACGGATGAACTGGTCAAGCGCAGCCGGGCGGCCATTGAGAAGAACCTGGGCGACTATTTCATTTTTGAAATTGATAAAAACCCGGTCGCGTGTGTGGCGCTGCACGTTTATCCCGAACAGAAAAAGGGCGAACTGGCGTGCCTTTACGTCAATTCATCGCACGAGAATCAGGGCATTGGGCGGAAGCTGATCCAGTTCGTCGAAAACAAGGCGCGCGAAACGGGCTTGAACGAACTTATCACACTCTCGACGCAGGCGTTCACTTACTTTCAATCCAAAGGCGGCTTTGCCGAAGGCACGCCCGACGATTTGCCACCCGCGCGCCGCGAAAAATACGAACAGAGCGGCAGAAATTCCAAGGTGCTTGTGAAGAAACTGAAATGAATCCGGCCGGTTTCTCAGATTGGCTTAAGCCGTCACTTTCTCCTCAACCAGAATTAAAGTTGGATGATGTTACGTTTCAAGCAATTAGGCGTTACGCCACCAGAAACATCGGATGAACATGGCGGATTAGATTTGCATACTGCACTCTTTGCCATTCTTTGCCGAAATTGGTGGTCTTTGATACTGCTTGTTTCTCCTTCGCGCGCGCAGTATACAAAACCAGTATCAAAGAGTTGAATTTCGGTTCCAGGCGGTTATAAAACCATTTATTCAATTTGCGCCCGTAGCTCAGTTGGATAGAGCATCTGCCTTCTAAGCAGAGGGTCCCGCGTTCGAATCGCGGCGGGCGCGCCACCTCCCGTTTGCGACTTGCAATTGACGATTTAGAACTTCCGCCATAAGAGACACTGTCAGCCTTTCACTTGATTCGCGGTGTCATGCTGGCGGGCCAGGAGCCGGGTGACTTCTTTAATCCATTCATTGACCGGTTGTGCGTAAGGACGGAAGGTTTCGAGGTACCCTTCCCGGTCATTGTAGTAAAGTGCGCGATGGAATCCAAGGGTGGCCGCGTCCGGATTGTCAATGAGGCTGGCGGAATCGCTGGCACTCATCTGGAAAAGCACGCGCATTTCAAAATCGCTCAAGGTTTTCCGCCCCAGAAAACGGGTCACGTTGTTGTAGGTGTCACAGGCGGCGATGACGTGCATGCCGCGCCCCGGCCCTTCGCTGATGAGATTGAGAAACACGCCGGCTGGTTCGCCGCTCGCCCCGGCATCGCTGGACGAAAAGCTAAATTCATCCTCCTGCCGGAGTTTTTTGAAATTCTGCAAACCTTGGACAAGAATGAAGGTTTCCGATGATTTTGCCTTTTCGTCATTCGTGCGCCGCTTCAGTTCCTCCGCGAGAACGCTCATGGTTTCCGCCAGGTTGCTGTTGTTGACCTGTGTCACTTCGTGGGGAACAGCCTGGATGATACGCTGTAGAAACTCGCGTTGTGGAAAACCGGGCGGCGTGCTGTCGAGCACGAAGAAACGCGTGCTTCCCGGCGGATATTGTGCGGCCAGCGAAACAAGGGCCACCGACAGGAGCGTCAGCGTTCGCTCCTCGCTCTGGCCCACGATAAGCAGGTTGTTCCCGCTTTGCCGCTGGAAGACGGCTTCGGTCGGGCCTTTGATGGCATTGGGCGCGCCCAGCCAGACACGCGCCGCCGCCGCTGGTTTAATGGCTGGAGATTCAAGCGCCGCGCGCAAGGGAAGATTTTCCATGACGTCCGCAGGCGCATTGCCTTCAAACACAATCGGCCCCGGATACCGCTTTTTGTCGGCGCGTTCGCGGATTTTTGCCAGGTAATCGTCGCGCTCATAATCGGGCAGCCACACGGTTTGAAACGGGCTGTTGCCTTCAATCAGACCAGATGCGTCGTTATAAATGCCCTCACCGGGCCGGGAGAGCAGCCGCGGCGCGGGATTATCCTGGTCCATGATCAGGTAGGCGTCGGCTTCGTTGCACTGAAGCGCGATGCGGATGACCATCTGGCCGATGGTGGCGCGGGCCAAGGTATAAGCGCCGCCCAAAGTCTGCGAGCCGAGCAGCACGTGAATGCCAAACGCGCGGCCCTGCCGGATGATGCGATCCAGCAAGACAGCCGCTCCCTGGGAAATGCGGTCTTCCTCCACAAAAAATTCCTGAAATTCGTCAATGATCAACAACGACCTCGGCATGGGTTCGGTTCCGCCCGCCCGTTTGTAGCCGGCGAGGTCCTGGGCGCCGAGCTTGCGGAACAAATCGCCACGGCGGCGCAGTTCCGCGTCCACGCGTTCGAGCACGCTCAGGCCGAAGGCGCGATCACTCTCAATGGCAACGACTCTCGCGTGCGGCAGCCGGCGGTTGGCGTAGCACTTGAATTCGACGCCCTTCTTGAAGTCCACCAGGTAAAACTCGACCTGCTCGGGGCTGCACCATAGAGCTAGGTTCGTGATGATGACGTGGAACAGGGTGGATTTGCCCGAACCGGTCTTGCCAGCAATCAAGCCGTGCTGGCGCGTGGCCCTGCCGATGGCCAGATATTGCAATTTGGTGGCGCCGGAACGCCCGATGGGCACGCGGAGTTCCTCAGTGGTTTCCTCGCTCCACAGCTTGGAGTCATCCGGCGCGACCTGCTCGAAAGGCACCTCGACCCGGTTGGAGTCCTTGCTGCTCTCGCCCATCTGGTGGAGAAAATGGGTGGCAGTCTCTGGCGGCGGCGGCGGATCGAGGAGCAACTTGATTCCCGGCGCACGCCAGTTGGACAACTTAAAACCCTTTTCGATGTGCGTCAGGCAGACACTGTTTTTTCGGAGTTCATCGGGAACAAACCCCTGCGGCGGAGGCTGTCGCTGGTCCCATTGGATGAGTGTGTAAACCCCGCACCGCGCACCACTGGCGGCGATGTTCCGAAGCCGTCGCGCGGCGGTTTCGCTGAAGTTCACTGGAAACGAGGCAATGACGAGAAAATGATATTTTTCAGCAACGGCGCCAGCCTCGGCATTGTATTCCGAGATGGTCGCATACTCGTTGCGCAAATACATCTGGATGACTTTTTCCATGTGCTCGTTCAGTTCGGCGAGTTTTTCCTCGAATTGCGCGGTCTGCGTCCAGATGCGGCTGTTGATGTAACTTTCCTCGTAATCAGCCAAATGCATCAGCGCGGCAAAATTCTGGCCGAGGCCGACCGGGTCAAAAATGGTGAAGGTCAGCTTGCCCGGCGGCGTGGTGGAAAGCAGCCGGAAAATGATGTTGTTGATGGCGGCCACGGCCTCGTTGCCACCCATCTTGCCGGTTTCAAACAGGATGGAACTTTGGAGCGGATAAACCAGCATCAGCGGAACAGTGAAGTTGGTTGGCCCGGGAAACGCCAGGCGCGGGTCCTTGGGCCACTTTTCGGCAAAGGTTTCCAGAGCCACTTCCATGCGGCCAAACCGGGCGGCGTTTTTGAATTCTTCCGGCGGCGTCCAAGTCTTCCACAAGGGCGCTTCCCAAGCGGGGAAAAGTTGTTCGGCGGCAGCATTGGCAGCGTGAATCTCCGCAAACAGCGATTCGATTTTGTTTTTCCATTCCGCCTCAAGCGTTTTCCAAGCCGCCTCATGTTGGCTTTTGAGAGCGGCCATTTTCCGGGCGTGAGCGGCAGCGAGCTGGCTGGCCTGCGCCGCGCCTTCCGCCTGCAAACCGGCCACTTTGTCTGCATGTTGGCGCTTGATCTTCTCAAGCTCTACGCGCAGGTATTGCTCATTTTTTTGCCCGGCCCGAAACGCCTTTTGGTCCACCTCCATCGGTCGGACACCACGGTTGCTGACGAGTTGCCGCACCCCTTGTTTCCATTCCTGATTCAAATTGCGAGTCGTCGTGTCGAACTCGGTATAAATCCGTTCCTGCTCCCGCTGATAATATTCCGCGTTTTTTTGCGAGCAGGCGTCAAGCAATCGTCTCGCCTTTACGAATTGGCCGGCAAGGGTAGTGGCGGCGGGTGAAGCGGCGCGGCGCCCTTGAAGGTAAAAAATCAAAATCACCAGCAACCCAAGTGCGGCCGGCCCGGTTTCCCGCCACGAAACCGCGTTCCGGTCAAAATGTTGGAGGACGGGAACTGCGGCGACCGCGCACAATAACAGCAAAACCACCAGTGAGACCGGAAGGAACCTGAATATTTGCGGCAACAGGATTTTTTGGAACTGACTCAAATCCTCGCGGGTTTTGGACTCCAAATGCTGAAACTCCTCGAATAAACGGTTTTCATCCAACGAAAGGTCGGGTTCCGGCCATCGTTTGTGGCGGCCAAGCAGTCTGCGGAATTTGCCATAGGCACGAAACGCCTTCCGGGCGTTCTTTTCCAATTGGGTGAAGGCCTCGTTGCTTCCGTCCAATTTTTGCTGCAGATTCTCAAAAGCCATGGCGGCATTGGCCAGTTCCGCATCCCGCCGGCGTTCCGCCTCGGTCGAATTTGTCCGAACTCTCTTTTTGAGGTCCCCTTCCTGTCCGCTGACTTCCTGCAACACCTGCTGGCTCACGACGCTGTGTGCTTGGTTGATCCGGACCTTGCGCCGTCCGAACCGGGCTTGGCACTTTTGCTTCCTTTCCTCAAATGAAGCCTCCGCCGCGGCGAGTTCTGCCGCCAGCTTTGACTGCTGCTCCACATTTGCGAATTCAAAGGCGCTGAGTTCCGCATCGGATCGGGTTTGGAAATCATGGTTCAACTTTTCCTCGCGCGCGGCAAAATCCTCGACCGCTCCCTTGAGCGCGGCCAACAGCGCGAGCGTTTCGTTGACACCCGGATTTTTATTCACAGTCGCTCCTGACTTTTTTTAAAATTTCATCCAGCTTCTCGATGATGGCAACCGTCTTGTCCACGCGAAGGAACAGGTCCTCCAGATACCGGTGTTCAAACTCCTGGCTTTTCTCGTCCCGCCAGTAGTTTTTGGTCTCCGCCCATTTCAGCGAAAGCTCCCGGGCGCTTCCCATCAACCGGCTTTTGCTCCCGCTCAAATTCATGGCTGCGCTCCTTCCTTGGCGGGTCCACCGACTTTGGTGTAAGCCTCTAGCGCCTTGACGATTTGAACCAGTTGCGCGACCGCCCGCCCCATGTCCGTAATCAGAAATCCATGAAATTCCTCCACCTGCTTGACCATCGGAGCCGTCCGGTCTTCCAATGCCCGGTCCCATTTTTTCAAGGTATCCAGTTTCTCCTCGGCGTCCCGGACGGCGCGCTGCGCCCGTTGCACGGCCATGTGTTGCAATGCCGTCGCCTCCTGCAAATGGGAAAGCGCGGCGTTGAACATTTCCCGCTTGGCTTCCTCCAGTTTCAGGCCGCGTTTGTGCAACTCGCTTTCCCAATGCCGGCGCTGGTCGTTTTCGAGCCAGAACTGCAGCCGCAGCACCTCGTCACTTACTTCTTCCAAGACGGGGCGCACCTTGTTGATAAATAAAATCAGGCTGGCCCGAAACGATTCGATCGCTTCGACGGAAGTAACCTGGGCTTGCTCGGCCATGGGTTAATGCTGGTTGAGGTATTCCTCGATACGTTGAGCCTTGCGCAACAGGTAAGGCGTGTGTTCCTTCGAAAGTTCGATGAACTTTTTCAACGCCTTCATCGCCAGCCTGAATTCATCGGAAAATTTCTCGTGCTCCTGGTCCTGCCAGGTGTCCGCCAGCGCGCCGAAGCGGGCCTGCAACAGAATCATCCGATTTTCCAGGTCGCTGTTGAACCGCTGCAGTTCTTCCGCGAACCGCCGCACCTTTTCTGGATCCATGATTGCTTGTGCCATCGTGTTGCCTCTCGTTAGTGGTTGTCCGCCCCATTATTGCCAGTCATTTGGCTATGAGGCTATCACAATTCCATTCCCCGCGAATAGTAAAATTCACACGGATTCCATTTACGATTTGCGATTTACCATTTACGATTCCCCGGCATGTTAAGGCTCGAAGACCTTGCGGAACTGTTGGAGAAAAACCGCGATGCCGCATCCGCCCGCGTGAAGGAATTCTCCATCGGTGGCGTAAAATTCGCCTTCAATTCCCGGCCCGCTATCATGGGCGTGGTCAATCTTTCGCCTGATTCGTGGTATCGGGAAAGCGTCTGCCTCACGGCGGAAGCCGCCGTGACACGCGGCAAAATCCTGCGCGCCCAAGGCGCGGATATCGTGGATGTAGGCGCAGAATCCACGCTGGCCCACGCCGCGCGCGGGGATGAAAGCACACAAAATTCGCAACTGCTGCCAGTCATCAAGGAATTGCGTGCCGCCAACATTCTGGTCTCCGTGGAAACGTATCAGCCGGCCGTCACGCGCGCGTGCCTGGAAGCTGGTGTGGACATACTGAACCTGACCGGCACGGATGGCAGCGATGAGCTTTTCCAAATGATCGCCGCGCATGACGCCGCCGTCATCATCTGCTATGTGCAGGGCAAAAACGTCCGGGAAGTCGGCGATTTCGATTTGAGCACCGATCCGATTGACCAGATGCGCGAATACTTTTCGCGCCAGATTGAAATCGCACAGAGCAATGGTGTGGAGAAAATTCTGCTCGATCCAGGTCTTGGTTTCTATTACCGCAATCTGCAGGACAGCGCGGTGCGCGTACGGCATCAGATAAACGTTTTTTTGAATACATTCCGACTGCGTACGCTGGGTTTCCCGATTTGCCATGCCCTGCCCCACGCGTTTGAATTTTTCCGCGACGAAGTCCGCTGCGCCGAACCATTTTTTGCCGTCCTGGCCGCGCTGGGCAAAACCGACTTGTTCCGCACGCACGAAGTCCCGCGCATCAAGGCCGTGCTGGAGACGATGAAGGTCTTTTGACCGCGGATTACGCGGAGGACACGGATAATTTATTTGCGACGACAAAGAAAAACGCCTTCCTCTTCGGATTTCGTTATCCACTCGTCACAAACTTCCAATTCGTAACGCGCCAGAATTCTGCGGACCCGCTCCGGCGTGTAGCGGTAGGAAAAGAAAAGTTGAATTGAGTCGCCGGCTCTGAACTTGAACGCTTCGTCCTCGATTTCAATCCGGCGCAGGCGACGAAAATAGAAACGGGCAACAATTCGTTTCAATCCAAGCTGGCCATCCTCAATCGCAAACCGCAAATCACCATCATGTCGCTCGACGCCGAGATCGAGCAAGAACGTCATTAACCAGTCGCAGGTCAAAACGTTGTCGTACTGCGGCAAAACTTTTTTGACGCCCTCGGCGTAATTTTTGCCGGGAGCGAGATTCGCGCTGAAAAGCAGAAAGTCCTTTGGACGAATTAAAGACGCCATTTTTGGTAAAATATCCTGTGGCTCAAAATTCGGAATCATGCCGAAGAAGGTAACGATGTGTGCCGCGTTGGTAGGGACGCCGCGCTGCGGCGTCCGGTCGGCGCAGCGCGCCGACCCTACCACCTTTTCCAAATCATTCGCGGTGGCCAGATCGCAAACGAGTGGAAGGCAATTTCTCTCCGGCAAAACGGCCAGCGCCGTT
>Ga0335077_10007587_pt1 | contig 13427 bp, 8 predicted proteins | sample Lox_Sample_31_FD_207151 | JGI IMG/M metagenome (GOLD analysis project Ga0335077, IMG submission 207151) | Soil microbial communities from Loxahatchee National Wildlife Refuge, Florida, United States - Lox_Sample_3.1 | ecosystem: Environmental > Terrestrial > Soil > Wetlands | place: USA: Florida... | reverse complement strand
GTGCCGCATCATGGACTACGGGAAGTATCTCTACCAGCAGGAAAAGAAAGAGCGCGAGGCCAAGAAACATCAGAAGACGATCGTGGTGAAGGAAGTGAAGTTCCGCATCAATGTGGACGACCACGATTATGAGACCAAGAAAAACCACGTGCTGCGCTTCCTGGATGAAGGCGACAAGGTGAAGGCAACGATCTTCTTTCGGGGGCGCGAAATGACGCGCACCGGCCTGGGACGCCAGATCCTGGAGCGGCTGATCAAGGACGTGGAAGAAAAGAGCATCGTGGAATTCCGGCCGCGGCAGGAAGGCAACACGCTGCATGCGATCCTGGCGCCGAAGAAGGACAGCGGGCCCAAGCAGCAAAAGCCCGCGCCGGCCGCGGCGGCTTCGCAAGCGCCCAGCGCGAAACAGGCGTGAGAGAGGCAGCTTTAGCTCTTAGCCAGTTCTTAGCCCTTCGACGCCGGCAGTTGGCCTTAGCCAAAGGCTAAGAGCTGACAGCTAAGAGCTGAATTGAAGGACTTATGCCGAAACTGAAGACTCATAAAGGCGCAGCCAAGCGCTTCAAGAAAACCGCCACCGGCAAGGTGAAGCGGAGACATGCGTTCCTGCGCCACATGCTTACCTCGAAAGACAAGAAGCGCAAGAGCAAGCTGGGCAGCGGCACGCTGGTAAGCGATGCCGATACGCCCAAAGTGAAGCGGATGATTCCGTATTAGTCGGTTCGTCGCTAGTGATCAGTGGCTAGTTACGACTGGGCCGGCAACCAAGCTGGTCCCGGTGAGTGAAGAGGCTGAGATTCCTGCCTCCAGCCGCCGTTATAACGCAAGTCAAAAAGGAGCAAACCAATGCCTCGCGTAAAACGCGGCACGAAGCGCCGCGCCAAGAGAAAAAAGATACTTGACCGCGCCAGCGGTTATTTCCTTACAAAATCAAAACTATACCGGTCGGCGAAAGAAGCCGTAGAGCGCGGACTGAAATTCGCCTACTCTGGACGCAAGCAGAAGAAGCGCCAGTTCCGCTCGTTGTGGATCGTGCGCATCGGCGCGGCCGCCAAACAAAACGGGTTGAGCTACAGCCGGTTCGTCAGCGGGCTGAAAAAAGCTGGAGTGGAACTGGACCGGAAGATCCTGGCGGACCTGGCAGTGAACGACCCGGGTGCGTTTAAGAGCCTCGCCGAGCAGGCAAAGGGCGCGCTCGGCGGGGCAGCGTAGAGCCGCTCTCAGCTTGCAGCTTTCGGGCCTTAGCTACCGATTCATTGTCATCCTGAACGAGCGAAAAACTCCATGTCTGCCTGGTGCAGCAGCGGCGATGCAAGGAATTCTCAAAACGACCCATCGGAAGTGAGGCAGGAATTCCTCGCAGCTCCGCTGCCGATTGACGCATGCTTGGGGTCCTTCGCTGCGCTCAGGATGACAGCTTAGGAGATTGCTGATCCACGAACCATGCCCTACACCGTCCCAAAACTGAAGGACTTCTCGCCGGCGGCGCTGGACAAGGCCGCGGATAAGCTGCTATCCGCCCTGGAGAAGGAAGCTGTGGCGGTCAAAAGCGAGCCCAGTTGGAAGGAATTCCGCGACCGCTGGATGGGGCGCAAGGACGGCGTGCTGACGCACGTCAACGAGTGGCTCAAGGCGGCTCCAAAAGAGAGCAAGCGCGATACCGGGCAATGCGTCAACCAGATCAAGGCGCGCGTTGAGCAAACGGTTGAGGAGGCGTTGCACCGGCTGCAGAGCCGTGCGGCTGAGTCGAAACAGGCCGCCGAGAGAGTGGATATTACGCTGCCGGGCATTCGCCGCCCCATTGGCGCCGAGCATCCGGTGGTCAAGACCACCAATGAGATGGTCGCTGTCTTTCGCAACCTGGGCTATTCGGTGGAAGAGGGCCCGGTCATCGAAACCGACTACTACAACTTCGAGTCACTGAACTTTCCACCGAACCATCCTGCGCGCGACACGCAGGATACGCTGTTCATCGCCCGGCAGGAATCGAAGCCGCTGCGCGAGAGGCTGCTGCTGCGTACGCACACTTCGCCGGTGCAGATTCGCACCATGGAGAAGATGAAGCCACCGCTACGCATCGTGATCCCGGGCAAGGTGCACCGCAACGACCCGCCCGACGCCAGCCACTCGCCGATGTTTCACCAGATCGAAGGCCTGGCGGTGGATACGAACATTACATTTGGCGATTTGAAGGGTACACTCGACCATGCAATGAAGATGTTCTTCGGCTCGAGCGTGAAAACCAGCTTCCGGCCGTCGTTCTTTCCGTTCACCGAGCCGAGCGCGGAGATGATGGTGAGTTGCTTCATCTGCGGTGGAAGCGGCAAGCGCGGAAGCGACCCGTGCCGTCCGTGCAAGCAGACCGGCTGGATTGAAATCCTGGGCTGCGGCATGGTGGACCCGAACGTGTTTGAGTTCGTGAAGGACAACGGCTACGACCCGAGGAAAGTTTCCGGTTTCGCCTTCGGCATGGGGGCGGACCGCATCGCGCTCCTGAAGTATGGAGTGGATGACATTCAGTTGTTTTTTCAGGGGGATGTGAGGTTCTTGCAGCAGTTTGGGTGAGGCAGTTCCTGGCTGCTGGCTTCGAGCTCTGAGGCCGAGCAACTATCGAACTGCGCGACAGAGTGAGGCCCGCCCTGTCTAGGCCGCGTCGTTCCGAGCGCCGTTTCTTGGCGCGAGAAATCTGCATTTTTCGCCACTCCAAAACTGCAGACTCCTCGCTTCGCTCGGAATAACAATGTAGTCGGGTGTTACGACATTGTGCTGCCCTTAGGGTAACTGCAACTACTTTGAGTTTTGGTTAGCAGCTGGAAGCCAGGAGCTGGCAGCTTGATCATGAAACTCTCTCCACAATGGCTGCGTGAATTCGTCGACCTCAAGGTGGATGATCGCCGCCTTGCCGACGATCTCACCGCTGCGGGCATTGCCGTTGAGAGCATCAGCGGCGCGGGTGTGGACGCCGTCTTCGAGATGGAGATCGGGACGAACCGGCCTGACGCCATGAATCACTACGGCGTGGCGCGGGAGGCCGCGGCGATTTATGACCTGCCGCTGAGGGCGATTGCGCCCAAGCTGCCGGGAGCCTCGGGGGCCAAGGCCGGATCTGGCGGTGCGATACGCGGTACGGCTAAAGCCGTGCCGTTCCTGGTTTCCTCGGGCGAGGGGTCGGTGGCGGTGGCCTCTCCGGCAGGGGCTTCGGTGGCGTCGGCAGCGGCGGGCTTTGCAATTGAAATCACAGAGCCGGATCTTTGTCCTCGGTTTACTGCCCGCGTTTTGCGAAATGTGACTGTGAAGGCATCGCCGGAAAAGATCATGCGGCGGCTCAGTCTACTTGACCAGCGCGCCATCAATAATGCCGCCGACGCCACCAACTACGTTCTATGGGAAATGGGAAAACCCACGCATGTGTTCGATCTCGATCTGCTTGAAGGCGGCAAGATCATCGTTCGGCGTGCCAAAGACGGCGAGTTGCTCAAGACCCTGGACGGTGTGGAGCGCAAACTCACCACCGAGGACGTGGTGGTGGCGGACGCACGCAAGCCTGTTGCGCTTGCCGGAGTGATGGGCGGCTACGACACGATGATCACGGAGAAGACCCGAAACATCCTGATTGAATCAGCGTGGTGGGACCCGGTGAGCGTGCGCAAAACTTCGCGCCGGCACGGACTGCACACCGATGCTTCGCACCGCTTCGAACGAGGGGCGGACTTTGAGTCGACGGCAGTTTCCTGCGACCGGGTGGCGGAGTTGATCCTGGAGAGTGGCGGCGGTGAGTTACAGGGAGGAGTGATGGATGTCGTCGCCAAACATCTTGACCTGGCGCCTATCGCGCTGCACGTGGCTGAGGTACACCGAATTCTGGGAAAGGAAGTGGACACGCACCGCATTTACCACACGCTGGTTAACCTGGGGTTCGAGGTGTTACCGGAGCGTGGCGGCGATCCGGATTTCACGGTTCGCGTCCCCAGCTGGCGCCTGGATGTGGAGCGCGAGATTGACCTGATCGAAGAGATCGCACGCCTGCACGGGTATGACAAGTTTCCCAATACCCTGCCTGCGTTCGCGGGAGCGGTGATCGAGCTTCCCGATGCTGCTAAAGACCGAACGCTGCGCGCCTCGCTACTGGCGCTGGGCTATAACGAGGCCGTCTCGCTGAGCTTCATTTCGCACGAAGACGCGGAGACGTTTTCCGCATCGCCGGTGATTGAGCTGGCAAACCCGTTGAGCGAGGAAGCCGCAGTGATGCGGACTTCGATGGTTCCCGGCATGCTCGACATGGCAGCCTTCAATCTGAACCGCGGCACCGGCGATGTGCGGCTGTTCGAAACCGGAACCATCTTTGAATTGGCTGGCTCCAAAGCAGTAGAGGTCAAACGCGCCTGTCTGGGGGCTACCGGGAACGCAGTTGCCGCGGGGGTGCACCAGGCGGCTCGCGCATTCTCATTTTTCGATCTCAAGGGCGATGTGGAAACGCTGCTTGGGGCGTTCGAGTGCGGCAACCTCTATTTCGACGCTCACACCCGCGAGTACTACCATCCCGGGCGCTCGGCGCGCGCCGTGATGGATGGCGCCACGGTGGCGCAATTCGGGCAGGTACATCCCGATGTGGCTGCGCGGCGGAAGCTGCGGCAGGATGTATTCGTGGCGGAGGTTTTCCTCGACCAGCTCTACCGCCATGAATTGCGTCGAGTGCAATATGCGGCTTTGCCCAGATATCCGGCGGTGGAACGGGATTTCTCCTTCCTTTTCGGCGACGAGATTACTTTCGCGACGATTCACCATGCAGTCGATGGACTGAATTGCGCCGAATTGCGTGACTTCAAGCCAGTAGAGATTTTCCGCGGCGGGAAAGTGCCGGCAGGCAAATACTCCATTCTGCTGCGCGCAACTTTCCAGTCGAATGAGCGCACCTTGCGCGAGGAAGAAGTGGCGCAGTGGTCAACACAGATCGTGAATGCGCTGGAGGCACTGGGTGGAAAGCTGCGCGCGTAGGTTGTAGCCGGTTAGTCATCGTACCGGAGACTGTCCCTTTGGTAGGCTTGCAGAACTTCGGTAATGTGGCTCTGATCCTTATAGCGCTTTAATCTCTCTTCAGTGCCTTCCGGAACACAACGCTACCAGCGCACCAAGATGGTGCTACCGCTACGGGTTTGGTTGCATGAACCCAGCGGCGAAGTCGCGGCGCTGGCCCACACCCTCGACATCAGCCCGATCGGCGGCCGTCTGGGCGGACTGCGTACTCCGGTGGAGCCGGGGCAGACCATCACCCTGCAGCGCGGGCAGCGCAAGAGCCAGTTCCGCGTGGTGTGGTCCAAGCAGCTCGGCCCGTCGGAAGTACAGGCGGGTGTTGAGACGATCGAAATCGGCAAGAATCTCTGGGACGTGGAGCTGCCTCACCAGCTGCTTCCGGAGCACGAAGCGCCGGCGAAGCCGGCCAGCGTGGAAGAAAAAGAGGCTGTAACGCAGGACGTGGAAGTACCTGTGCTGACGGGTGCGCGCCCTCCCGCCATACACGTGCGCGCTCACGCCGGGCACTCACGAATGCGTTGGATCGCAGGGCTTGGGATGCTGCTTTTCGTCGCCATGCTCAGCGTACTGATCCGCTATGAAGTTTTCCGGCAGACGCCCATCGCCGGGCCACGCATTCCGACGCCGACTACCCCGACTGAGGCACAGCTGGCGGCCATGACGCCCAAACCCATCAAGCTGGTAGCGCTTGCGTCAGCAGATGCGAATGCCTTGCAGCGGGTACAAGTGGCGGAGGCACCCAAGGGCCGGATTGCGTACCCGGTGGCTCCCGCGGGCGATGCCAGGGGCAAGGTAGACCTGAAAGTAGTGATCGCCACAGACGGGCGGGTGAAGGAAGTACTGCTGGTGAGCGGCCGGCAGTTGCTAGCCAGCGCCGCTGAGCAGGCGGTGAAGTTGTGGCACTACCGTGAACACGAGCGAAACGGGTCGCCAGTCGAGGCGGAGACTCGTGTGACTGTCAGCTTTCTGGGCAACGATGCAGTCTCTGTACGGTTTCCGGCGTCTAACGACTTCCGAGTGAATTGAGCGCCGGTTCTCTCTCGAAGAACATCCCAAAAAATCAGACTACACCTCAGCGGCTAAAGTCGCTCTTTCCGTTCTGTGCTCTACCGTGGCGCGGAAAAGCGCCGCGCCACCCAAAGGCTACCGGTTCCGCGCGGCCGCCACGTCATAGACGTGGAGAACACTCATTGGGGGCGGCGGAGCCGACCAGAGATCCGTCTTCCACGGCGGATATAGTTGCAGAGATCCAATGATTCGGCAGGCACTGGCCTCTGAGACGGAGTTTCAGATAATTGTCGGTGAGAGCCTCGGTGCGGCCGTTACTGCGTGAGGCGAGCGTAATCGCCGGGATGGTCTTGCCAATAAACGATCTCATGAACGCCAGCTTCTTTTCCGCTGCCAGCTCCCGCAAGATGCGGTTGCGCTCGCTAGCAACAGGGACGGGAACCTGGTCTCGCATGACTGCGGCGGGTGTGCCCGGCCGGGCGGAATAGGTGAAGACGTGCAAATAGGTGAGGGGCAGGTCGTCTACCATGCGGCGAGTGGCTTCGAACTCGGCACCGGTTTCGCCAGGGAAACCGGTCATTACATCGGCACCAATGGCGGCAGACGGCATCGCGGCGCGGATCTTCTCGATTTTTTCGCGGTAATGCCAGGGGCGGTATTTACGGTGCATGCGGCGCAGCACGGAGTCACTACCTGACTGCATGGGGACGTGCGCGTGCTTGGCGATGCGGGGAGACGCAGCCATGAGGGCGATGAGTTCGCCGCTCCAGTCCATGGGTTCGACGGAGCTGATGCGGAGTTTCTCAAGGGGCGTTTCGTTCAGGATGGCACGAACCAGATTCTCCAGCCGTTGGCCGGTAGTGGCGAGTCGCTGACCTCTCACTGGCTGCTCACCTGCCCACCGGTGCGGACTGAGATCAGCTTGCGACGAAGGGAGGTCCCTTCCCCAGCGGCCGAGATTTATTCCAGAGATCACTACCTCGCGATATCCGGCTTCGACCAGCGTGTTTACCTGGCGAAGAATCTGATCCAGTGGAAGCGAGCGGCTGTGTCCGCGAACGGAGGGGATCACGCAGAATGAGCAGCGGTTGTCGCAGCCGTCCTGAACCTTGAGGTTGGGCCGGGTGCGTGCGTTGGCGGAATCGAACACGGGCGCGGCCTGCAGCTCGGTGTGGGCGAAGATGTCGGAGACGAGGACCAGTCGCCGGTCGTCCGCCGTCAGGCACTGGCCTTGCCCGGGCGCTTCATTCTGCTCCGGCAGCAGGCGGGAGATCGGGATGAATGCCGCTTCGCCTTGTTTCGGGTTGTTCCCCGCGAGAAATAAGTCCGCCAATTGATGTTTGTGCGAGTTGCCGATTACTGCGTTTACGCCGGGCAGTGAGGCCACTTCTTGCGGCGCGCGTTGGGCGTAGCATCCGGTGATTACGATCTGGCAGCCGGGATTCTGACGGCGGATGCGGCGAACGGCGGCGCGGGCATCCTGGTCGGCGGCCGAGGTGACCGTGCAGGTGTTCAGTACCACGATGCCGGCATTGACCGGGGCAGGGGCGCGATCCAAGCCGCGTTCGCGGAATTGCTGTTCGATAGCGGCGCCGTCCGCCTGGGCGGCACGGCAGCCGAAGTTTTCTACGTAGAAACTAGCCACCATCTCATAGTAACCGAAAGTGGGGGAGCTTTCTTGCCAGGGATTGAGCGGACCGACGCGGATCATTCTGAGGAAGCCAATCCCATCAGAATCTGCACGAGTCTGTGAAGTCGACGGAAAGGAATGCAACGGACACACTAACGCTCCGGCATTCCGGCTGAATCGGGAAGGCGGGAGGAAGGACCTAGGCCCCGCCGATTCGAGAACGTCTGTACCGCCCCAAAGATTTTGCGGTTGCCCGAGCGCAACCGTCACAGCTCAGGCTGTGGCCACCCGTTTTTGCTGAAAGCATTCCCGGCAAAAGACCGGACGCCCCTGCGTCGGTTTAAACGGCACCGTGGTCTCTTTGCCGCACTGCGAACAAACCGTTCGGGTCTCGACCCTGGAAGAGAAGCCGTGACCCGCGCTCGCTGTCCCCAGCACAGCGACGCGCTTGGCCTTGCACGTCTTACACCGCTTGGGTTCGTTCCTGAACTGCTTATCGTGAAAAAACAGCTGCTCCCCCGCTGTAAACACGAAATCAGCCCCACAGTCGATACACTTGAGTACCTTGTCCTGGAATTCCATTTGAGAGATGCTCCCTTCAGCCCACCCTGCGTGCCCGCCGCGACAGGAAAATTCTCCCCTTGTGCGTTGAAGCGCAGGGCATTTGCCACGCCCCCTCAGTTTTTCCCTTGAAGACTTACCCCTAGGTTCGGCCCATCCACATCCGGCAGGATGTGGAAACTCAAAAGACCTGAAATCGCAGTGTCCGGCAGCCAGGTGGCCAAACGGAATCAAAAACACGTAGGCCACACCTTGGGTGGTGTGGCCCACATGGTTAGTCCTGTTCCTTACGCGCTTTCTTACGGCTGCGCTTACGTGCCAAAGCTTCTTTCACGCGTTTCTTCTCGCCCGGCTTCAGGTAAAAGGAGTGGCGTTTTACCTCCTTAATGATGTCTTCCTGCTGCACCTTGCGTTTGAAACGACGTAACGCGTTCTCGAGGGACTCTCCCTCTTGAATCCTGACTTCTGCCAACTGAGCGACACCCCCAAACCGGTCCCGTTTGGACCCGATAGTTATTGCAAGGTTCAGGGGCGCAAGTCAAGACTTATATGCGGTTTTATGCAGACAAAATCCTGGTTTTGCGAAGGTTTGCTCCTCTTTTTCCTCAAAAACCGAGCCTCAGCGCGAGTTGCAGCTGCCGGGCAGCATAGGCGTCGGTGGGCCGCAGGAAGCTGGTGGGAGTGCGATACTGAGCTGGGAAGTGCTTGATTCCAATAGTGTTAGAAATCAGAGCAAACTGTCCGGCGGTGTTTTGAAAACCGTCGTCGGTAGTCTGTACCCGCTGGTTATCGCGGTTGAGGAGGTTAAAGGCTTCAACAACGAGATCGGCTTTCACGCGATCGCCGATAAACAGGCGGCGGGTGAGGCGAAGGTCTGTGGTGGCGTAGTTGGGGCCGAGGAAGGAGTTGCGGCGTGCGCCGGGCAGGCGGTCGTTGGTGTTGTTTTCGTCCTGGTTGGCGTCGCCGGTGACGCGGGCATCCACGGGCCGGCCGCTGCCGTAGGTCAGGACCCCGGCCATCTTCCAGTCGTTGAACATCTTTGCCAGCCAGGGATGCATGCGGTCGAAGGGCTTGGGATCAGTAATCCAGGAGAACACCAGGCGGTTGCGCTGATCGGTTACGCTGGGCCCGCGCTCGGCCCTGGTGGCGTACGAATTCTGGACAGTAGCTGGCCGTCCCGCGACCAACGCATCCTGGCCGTCGTCTACAGCACGGCCGTAGGTGTAGGCGAGGCGAAAATACATCCCCTGGCTCATGCGGCGGCGAATGGACAGGGTGGCGCCGTGATAAGTGCTGGAGGCGGCACTCTCGAACTGGTTGATCGCACCCAGCTGGGGAACCGGGCGGGCCAGAGGATTGATGCACGGCGGAAATGGGCAGGTGAGAGTGCGAGTGAGTTGCCATGTAGAGAACGAGTCGGGGTTATAGTAGGTGCCCAGAAAGTTGGTGCCGGAGACGTCGTACACCGGATACTCGACGTTGACCGGGGGCGGCAGGTTGAGGTCACGGGCCCGGATGAGATGTTCGCCATGGACGTAGGTATACGAGATTCCCACGGCGAGGCGGCTGGCAACTTCGCGTTCCAGGCTCAGGCTGGCCTGTTCAACGCTTGGAGTTTCAAAGTCGGGGGCAAAGGCGGAGATATCGCTCTGGATGTGGCTGAGAATGCTGGAGGGCGCCGCGCATGAAGACGCAGTGACTGCGCAACTGACTAAAGCCGCCGGGTATCGTGGGAAGATCTGGCGATCGAAGAAATCCGTGTTGCGCAGGAAGAGGGTGCCGGAAGTGATTCCGTTGTCGCTCTGAACGGTGGATGTGTAGATCTGCGGGATCCTTGTGTAAAACAGCCCAAAGCCTGCGCGGATTACGAGCGGCCTATCGTTGCCGGCTGAATAGGCCAGGCCTATTCGCGGTGCGATGTTATTGCTGTCGAACGGCACCTTGCCTGATGACGGCCAGAGCGGGTTGGTGAGTAGCCCTTTGCTAGTGAAAGTCTGCAGGTCGTATCGCGTTCCCAGGCTCAGAGCAAGATGGGCGGTCACCCGCAGCGTGTCCTGCAGGAAGGCTGCGTACTCGTTGGTATCGGGATGCGTTACCGCTGAACCGAAGCTCTGGATGTAGTAACGCGGCACCTGGTGGGCGAACGCGCGCAGCGGGGTCAGCTGCAGGCTGGCTTCCTCGGGAACGAACGTGAAGGGATCGGCCCTGATTTCATCGAAGTAATATTCGCCGCCGAACAGCGAGGGGAAGTAATTGTAGATCCAGGTGAGAAGCGCGTCACCGCCAAACTTCCAAGCGTTGCGGCCATCGTCGAAGCTGAGGGTCTCAGCGAGGTGCAGTCGATGCTCGCGCGTCTGACGCGGGAGGATAGAGGAACGGCCGAACCCGTCTGTAATGCCGTAGATTTTGGTCAGCGCTTCGGATGAGTTGCTGAACGATTGCTGGAGGTCGCGGGAGAGTTGCGCGCGCAGATGGCTGATGAATCGCGGGGAAAGGCCCGTGGTGAGGGAAAGAGACGCGCTTTCGGTAGAGACCTGTTCCTGGCCGTTGTCGCTGATCGCGTAAGTGGTTAGTGGGCTGGAGGGATCGAAGAAGACGTTGTTGACGCCCCAGTAACGCGACGTATTCAGGCGAGCGGAGAGCTGGTTCTTGGAATTCAGCGCAACATCGACCTTGAGAAAACCGGCGTTACCCAGGAGTCTGGCCGGATAATTCCCCGCCAGGCCGGTAAGCTGGCCTGCCGCTGAAAAGACGAGGGCTTTGTCGGTAGCTTCGTAGTCCCCTGGCGTTGCCGGATTGATCGTGGGCACCGGGTTGACCGCGGCGCTGCCGTTGTCGAAACGCACCACCACAGGCACGCAGAAGATGTGTTGATCCAGGCCGCCGTAAAAGAATGCGCGGTTTCGCCGCAACGGGCCGCCGGCGGTGAATCCGAACTGTTGTTGCTGGCTTTTGGGCTTGAAGTCCATAAAGGGATGCTGGGCGTCGAACGCGCTGTTGCGCAGGTAATAGAACGCGCTGCCGCGCACATGGTTGGAGCCGGACTTTGTGACTACATTGACCACAGCGCCACCGGCGCGGCCGAGTTCGGCGCCGTAGGTATTTGACGAGACGCGGAACTCCTGCACAACTTCGTTGGAGAACTGGTAAGGTGCCCGGTAGCGGCCACGGGCCTGGGAGAAGAAAGCATTGTTATCGTCGGCGCCGTCGACCAGGTAGCTGGACTGGTAGCCGCGAATTCCGCCGAAGGCCAGGTCGCCGTTGGAGGCCGAAGTCAGGCCCCGCGGGTCCTGGGTCACGCCAGGCGTGAGCAGGGCCAGGTCGGTGAAGCGGCGTCCGTTGATCGGCAAGTCGCTGATCGCCCGCTCATCAATGACGGAAGAAACTGAGCTTGGCCGGGTATCCACCAGCGCGGGCACTTCGGAGACATTTATGGTTTCCTTTGCGCCGGCTACGGCGAGGCGGAAGGCGATTTCTGTTACGCCCAACACTTCCACTCGAAGGCGAGGCGTAACCTGCGGCGACATGCCCGGTGCCACCGCCCGCCCTGAATACTCGCCCGGAGGAAGCAGATCGAGCGTGAAACGGCCTTCGGAGTCGGTCACCGCGGAATAGCGAAAGCCGGTGCCGACGCTCACAAAGCCCACCGTAGCGCCAGAGATCCTTCCTCCGGTGGGATCGCTCACCAAGCCGTGAATCGCACCGGTGGAGGCGTCCTGGCCGAAGGCCCGGCTGAACATGGAGAGCAGACAGAGCAGCAGAATAAGGACGCAGATGATCAACGAGACGATGCGCGCCATAAGACATCACCTGTAGCAAGAATGAATTCAGGTGAGTCCAGCGTTTGACGGAAGACCTGTGTTCTATAGCATCCACAAGGCACCGTTGTCAGTGCCGAATGAACATTTTTGCATCGGAGTGTTCCAAAATGGGAAAGCGACGATACCGGAACGCGCGTGCGCGCGCTCTTTTTTGGGCTGCCGCAGGTGGGAAGCAAGCTCGGAGGGCGCGGGCTATGAATTGCCGCCGGACACATGTTGCCGCGGTGGCGGCGCTACTCCGGCGGGGTGTAGTCGGCGAGTTCCAAGCGCAGGTTCCCGGCGTTGGTGGCGTTGGCGAAGGCGGTTTCGAGGTCGATCACGTTGGCGCGAACCAGCTTTTCAATTTCGCCGTCGAAGTGTTGCATGCCTTCGGTGCTGCCGGCCCGCATCGCATCCAGCAACGTTTTGCCTTCGCCCTCGCCCTTCTCGACATATTCGCGGGTACGCAACGTGGACTTCAAGATCTCCATGGCAGCGACTCGGCCGCTGCCGTCGCGACGTGGCACCAGCCGCTGGGAAACGATGTAGCGGAAGCTCTTGGCCAGGCGGTTGCGGATCACGTGTTGCTCGCCTAGAGCGAACACGCCTACGATGCGTTCAACGGTTTTCGAGGCATCGATGGTGTGCAGAGTGGAGAGCACCAAATGGCCGGTTTCGGCGGCTTCAAGCGCGATTTCGATGGTCTCTTTATCACGCATCTCGCCCACCAGAATCACCTTTGGCGCCTGCCGCAGAGCGGCCCGCAGTGCCAGGGCAAAGCTGGGAGTGTCGCTGTGCAGTTCCCGCTGGTGAATGATGCAGCTTTTGTGGTTGTGAAGAAATTCAATCGGATCCTCAATCGTGAGGATGTGGTAGCACTGCTCTTCGTTGATGCGGTCGATGATTGCGGCCAGAGAAGACGACTTCCCCGAGCCTGTTGGCCCGGTCACCAGCACGATCCCATTGCGCAGTTTTGCGATCTGCAGCAGCTCTTCCGGCAGGTTGAGAGAAGCAAAGTTCGGAATGCTGGTGGGAATGACGCGCATCACGATGGCGCAACTGCCGCGCTGCATGAATACATTCACGCGAAAGCGCGCCGCATTGGAGAGGCTGTAGGAAACGTCGCAAGCGCCCTTCTCGCGCAGGCTGGCGAGGGCGTGCTGATTGTTGCCAATGAGATCGGCGGCAACTTTGCGGGTGTCGTCGGCAGTGAGGGGGCGCGGCCCGGTGGGGGTGAGACGTCCGTTGACTTCTACCATCGGCGGCTTGCCGGGGGAGAAGAAGAGGTCGCTGATCTTGGAGGAAGTTTTCAGCATCGCCGCCAGTAACGCCGGCGTGGAAAACTGCGGTTGCTGCGCAACGGCCGGTGCGGTTGCCATGCCGGCGGCTTGGCTGCCCGG
>Ga0335077_10007586_pt1 | contig 13428 bp, 14 predicted proteins | sample Lox_Sample_31_FD_207151 | JGI IMG/M metagenome (GOLD analysis project Ga0335077, IMG submission 207151) | Soil microbial communities from Loxahatchee National Wildlife Refuge, Florida, United States - Lox_Sample_3.1 | ecosystem: Environmental > Terrestrial > Soil > Wetlands | place: USA... | reverse complement strand
GAGGTCTCCGTCCCTGGTTTCCAAACATCAAGACGGCAGCGGAACGCGATAAACTTCGCCGGTTTCCGCGACGGAAAACCAGATCTGGCGTTTCCAAACGGTCATGCCGTGGGGCACTTGCACCACGCCGTCCACCAGCGGCTCTTCGGCAGGCAGCATCAACTGCATGAGAATCTGACCGCTAGCAGGATCCATTTTGAAGAACGAGCGGTAGATGCTCTCAGTGCACCACAGCGCGCCATCGGGATCCCAACCGATGCCGTGCGGGCGAACGCCTGGGGCGGGAAATGAGTTGCGGACGGTGCCTTTGTCGGGATCGAGAGCAAAAATGCGAACCGCCGGCGGCACTGCGACCCACAACTCGCCGGTCCGCCACTCAAGACCGTGAGCTCCCGTGGGTTGCGGGTGTGCGGAGCGCGGGCCCCACTTCACCAGCCCCGCGCCGGGAGTGGGAAGCTTCTTCAGAGTGCGGCCCGTTTGCGCGTCCGCACGCACCAGCAGGCTGTTGTAAGTGGAAGCGATCCAGATCGCCTGGCCGTCGAAGGTGATGCCGCTGCCGCGATCGGTTTCAGTGTCGAACTGCCGGATGACCCCGCCGTCCTCGTAGCGGACCAGGGCCACGCGGTTGGTGGCCTGGTCGAGAATCCAAAGACCATCCGGCGTGGCTTGCAAGCCGTTGGGCGCGGGCCCCGGGGTGCGAAATGCACGCTCCACGCGTGGGCTGATAAAGGTGCGAAAATCCGCGGCCAAAGCGGCGCGCATCCCGGGGCACGCGAATGCCGCGAATTTGAGAAAGTCGCGGCGGTCGATCACAATTTCGCCTCGCTAACGGGTTCGCACTTGGACCAGTTCGGGGGATTCCGTTCGTTCAGGAGCGGGGATGGTTTGCGGATCGCGCCAGAAATCCATGTAGGAAGTGTAATGCGCACACGCCACGGTGCAGCGCGGAGCACAACCTTTGACGGTCAGGTACTCGCGGCGGATGTCTTCGACGGTGTATTGCTCGAGCGGCTTGGCGGGATAACCGCGCTGCTGTGAGCAGTAGTGGACCAGGCCGTCCTCGCATATGTAGAGGTAGCGGGCGCCGGCGCGGCACCGCCAATCGTTGGGGCGGCCGTGGGCGATGTTGTCCTGGAAGAAATTGAGTTGCGCGTAGCTTCTCTTGGCCATGCGCTTCATGCGCAGATAGACTTCGCGTTCCTCCGGCTTCAGGGGCCGCAACTGGCCGTCGCCATCGTGGATGATGCCGACGGTTGAAGTAAACCCCAGTTCCACGGCGCGCCGTCCGACCTCCAGCGCGTCGGTGGGATGATGAATTCCGCCGCCCACCACGGAATTGATGTTGACGTGAAATTCAGCGTGGTCGGCCAGCAATTGGAGCTTTTTGTCGAGCACTTTGAGGCTCTTTTTCGATACGTCATCGGGGCGGACGTTGTCGATGGAGATCTGCATGTGCTCGAGACCCGCCTGGTTCAAGCGGCGTACACGATCCGCGGTGAGCAGATATCCGTTGGTGATCATGCCCGCCATGATGCCGTGCTTGCGGATGTGCATGATGATGTCATCCACCTCAGGGTGCAGCATCGGCTCCCCTCCGCTGAGGGTCACGACGGTGGTGCCCAACTCCGCCAGGCGGTCCAAACGCCGGCGCATCACATCCAGCGGAACGGGCTTGGAATAATCGTCGTATTCGTTACAATACGCGCAGGCGAGATTGCAGCGGCGGATGGGGATGATGTGAGCCAGCACGGGATGATCGGTAGAGATCACCCCTCTGACTATCATCATCAGCTCGCGCGAGCGCCGATGCATGGCTTTCCAGCTTCGACTGAAACGAAAGCCCAAATCTGCCATAGTGTTGAGAGGTTCATTAAATTAAACCATAAGGCGGGGCGAAATACCGACCAGGATTAATCGAGTGGCGTAATTTCAAGAGCTGAATGGTCATTTTCCTCATTGAATGAACAAGATACAGAAGACCGAAGGGGTGGGTTCCAGCACGCTTGCGAGATCGGTGTCGGTGGTTTTGGACGTCTCGCCGGTGCTTTTGCGCAGCGCCGGGGTCAAGAACTATCTGTATTATTGGGCGCGCAGCCTGGCCGAGCAAGCTGGGGAGAATTCGCTCTCCCTGTTCCCGTTCATGAATGCGCCCGCGGATTTCACGCACGAGAATTCCGTGCTGGGGCGTGCCGCCACGCTCCCGCGGCTCGCTCTCCTGTTCGGGGCAAGCATTTTTCGCTACCCGATCTTGAACTGGTTCACGCCGGCTTGCGACATTTTCCATGCCTCCCACCAGGCGCCGAATCCGCCACGGAAGGGACGCCTGACTTCGACCATTTATGACATGACGGCGTGGCTCATGCCCGAAGTCCATCTCGCCGGAAACCTGAAAGCTTCCGGACGCAACGCCGAAAGGCTGTTTCGGAAGGCCGGTGGACTGATCGCGATATCCAAATGTACCCGCGAGGATGCGGTGCGGCTTCTGGGGCTTTCGCCGGAGAAGATCGAAGTGATTTATCCCGGAATTGCTCCGGCATTTTTTCAAGCGTGTCCGGAACCCTCGGGCGAAACCATCCGGCGACATGGCTTGAACAAACCGTACGCACTATACGTAGGGAGTATCGAACCGCGCAAGAACGTGGGGATGTTACTGGATGCCTGGCAGGAACTGGCGCGCGACATTCGCGAGGAGTTCGACCTGGTCATCGCCGGTCCTTGGGGCTGGGGCGACCGCGCGGTTTACGGGCGGCTGCAATCTCAGATTCCGGGTGTACGGTACCTGGGTTATGTGCCGGAGTCCGACCTCGCCGCGCTCACCGCCGCGGCCACGGTGTTTGCCTACGTTTCCTTATACGAAGGCTTCGGCTTGCCGGTGGGCCAGGCCATGGCGGCCGGTGTGCCTGTGCTGACGTCCATTGTTTCCGCGCTTCCAGAGGTGGTAGGGGACGCAGGCCTGGCTGCCGATCCGAGAAGCCGCGAAGAAATCCGCAGGGGATTGGAGCGGTTGCTGTTGTCTCCCTCGATGCGGTCCGAACTCGCCCGGCGCGGACGTGCCAGGGCGCGGGCCTTCACGTGGGAAGCGTGTGCGCAGAAGTCCTGGCAATTTTTCGAGCGTGTGGCAGGCGGCTCGAATTAAGACTGCCAGGGTAGGCGCCCGCGCGCGTTGAATTGATGATTCAGCGATTCGACGGCGTGTTCCAACAGGTGCCTGGCCTGATCGGGATTCAGTTTCGGGTCGGCAAAACCGGTGCGGCGCAACCAATGGTCCCAACTTTCGAGACGTTTGGCGTGAGAGCCGGCGGCGGTGTGAACCTGTTCGCTCGCAACCAAGAGTGAGTGCTCCAGCTCCGTTGCCGCTTTGGACAGGCGGCGGTCCGTTTCCACCGGGCCACGATCTATCTGGTCGAGTAGTTCGCGAGCGGCACGAGAGAGACCTTGTAACTGCCATGGTTCTCTAGCTCGCGCCATCGTCACAACAGGAGACCACAGACTGCGCTCCACGTAAGTGACCTTGCCGGAGATCAGTTTGACGATGAGGACATTGTGGTGATCCGCCAACGCGGAGTTGACCCGAAAGATGTCGTGACTCCGGGGATGCGCCCACCACGATCCGCGGACTGGAGAGCCGGCCACTAATGCGCAAACATTCGGCAAATGTGCGTCCGTCTGCAACAGCAGGCCATATTTCTTCAGTTGGCTGAACACCCGCTTAAAATCGTCAGACATTCGACCTTTCCCGGTTTGCGGCCGAGCATTGCCCGGCCCGTGCCGATCGATTGTCTCACGTCTTCAAGCGTTCCACTTTCGGCACACTTAGTCCCGCAAACGAACAGTGTGACGAGTCGACTAAGTCAAGAAAGTTTGATGTAACTAATCCGACGATCGCGAGTATTTGAAAAACGAGGACAGCCAGCGCCGTCCATGCGCCGACGGCGAAGCCAGTCCCCGTTTCACAAATTCCCGGAAACGGACAGCTAACTGGCTTCCGACATGTGCGTCATAACTAGCGATTGAGCGGAAGCGTTCCAGCCAGGGCTGACAGTTTGCTGGGCACAGCACTTGTCTGAGTGTTCCGTGGAACTGGGCGAGTGAGATTTTCGTAATCGGGGACATTGTGATCGGCGCAGGTTCATCATCTGCGCCTGAAAGGATGATCATGGGTTGCCGGTTACCGAGTCTGCTATTCATTGCGACGGTTTCTTATCTTTGCGCGGCCGACACGCCCGCCCGTCAAGCTGTCCTGGAACGGTACAACGCGCAGGTGCACAACCTCCGCGAGAAAGGCGCTTTCGCGGAGGCGGAGAAGACGGCACTCGCCGCGGTGGCGGAAGCGGAGAAGTCCGGCCGGCAAGATGCTGAACTAGCGAAGAGTTGGAACAACCTGGGCGCCTTGTATTACGACACCGGGCGCTACGCCGAAGCGGAGACTCTGTTCCGCCGGTCGGCGGAGCTATGGGAGAAACTCGGCGGGCCTGAACACGCCGAGTATGTTCAGGGGCTTAGCAATCTCGCGGTTCTCTATCTAAGAACGAACCGGTTAAAGGAGGCGGAACCGATTCTGCTGCGCGCCCTTTCCGTTCGCGAGAAAACGCTGCCCGCAGATGACCGCAACATCGCAGAAAGTGTCAACAACCTGGCGGAGCTTTACCGCACCGAGGGACGATACGGTGAAGCCGAGCCGCTTCTGCGCCGGGCCATCGGGATCTGGGAGAAATCCCTGGGCCCGTCGGATCTGAAGACGGCCGTGGGACTGAATAATCTGGCGGTGCTTTTGAATGCGCAAGGGCACCGCCAGGAAGCAGAGCCGATTTTCAAACGAGTTCTCGCCATCCAGGAGAAAGCGCTCGGGCCGGATCACCCCAGCGTCGGTTCCGCGCTGAATAACCTGGCGGAAATCTACTTTGAGCAGGCCCGGTACGATGAGGCGGAGCCGCTCTACCTGCGTGCGCTGGCCATCAAAGAAAAGGCGCTCGGGCCGGAACATCCGGATGTGGCGACGGCATTGAATAACCTTGCATCGCTCTACAGGAAGCGCCATCAGAATGCGAAAGCGGAACCACTACTGCGCCGCGCCTTGGCCATTCGCGAAAAAACGCTGGGGCCTGATCATCCCGAAACCGCGACCAGTTTGAATAATCTGGGAGACCTTTACCTGGCCGAACAGCGCTACGCGGATGCCGAACCGCTCTACCGGCGGGCGTTGAAAATCTGGGAAGCGGCACTGGGACCGGAGCATCCGAATGTGGCAACAGCCCTGAACAACGTGGCCTTCTTGCTGCGCCTTCAAGGGCGCGATGACGAATCCGCGGCGATGTACCGCAGAGCGATCGCTATATGGGAGAAGGTCGCGGGACTTGATCACCCGTCAGCGGCAACCGCAATTGCGCTGAGTAACCTGTCGCAGGTTTATGCCGGGCAGCACCAGTATGCGCAAGCCGAAGCACTGCTCGATCGCGCCATCGAGATCGAGGAAAAGGAACTCGGGCCGAACCACCTGGATCTGGCGAAGCCGCTACAGAACCTGGCGTCGTTATACCATCAGCAGGGCCGATACGCGGCGGCCGAGCCGCTCTATTGGCGCGCGCTGGCGATTCGCGAGAAGTACCCGCCACCGGGGCCGGAGACTGCGGTGATTATGGAAAGTCTGGCGGCTTTGTATCGCGAGCAGGGGCGCAACAGCGAAGCCGAGGACTTGTACGAACGCGCGATCCCGGTGCTGGAGACGACGGTGGGTCGGGAAAATCGCGAGGTCGCGGCCAGCCTGTTCAATCTGGCGGAGATGTATCGCCAGGACACGCGCTATGAAAAAGCCGAACCCCTCTACCGGCGCTCGCTTGACATTCTCGAGAAGCAGCCGGACCAGAGCCCTGCGCTGGTCCGCGGCCTGAAGAGCTTCGCCGCCATGCTGCGGCGGATGAAGCGCAAAACGGAGGCGGTAGCTCTGGAAGCCCGGGCGAAAGCCATTGTAGAGGCACAGGCATTTTCGCCTTCCAACGCTCATTAGGCCGGCTCGTCACAAGCTCCCAAGCGCTACACTAAGTGAAGTCGCGTGCAGACTTTTTCGGCTCGCGGAGCGTCATTCCACAAGGAGCCTGTCAATTGATTTTTCGGGCGGTTGAGGACGCCGACCTGATAGGCAAGGCGCGCCAGGGAGAGGTGGAGGCTTATAACCTCTTGATTTCCCGATGGGAAAAGCGTGTCTACAACTATCTATTGCGCATCGTCGGGGAACGCGAAGAAGCGCTCGACCTCAGCCAGGACGTTTTCTTGAAAGCCTACCAGAACTTGCGGAAGCTGGACGATCCCGCGCGCTTCGCGCCTTGGCTGTTTCGCATTGCGCACAACGAAGCGTTTTCTTCGTTTCGCAAGCGCCGTCCGGAAGGGGAATTACCGGATCAAGCTCAGTTCCCCGGTGACGAGATTCCGGCCGGCGGTCCGGCGGCGTTTCCGATCGAGCTGTCCATCGCCGTCACGACGGCGTTGGGCAAGCTTAGCCCGGAGCACCGGGAAGCCGTGATCCTGAAGATTTATCAGGGGTTCAAGTTCGAGGAGATGGCGGAGATTCTAGAATGTCCGGTTTCGACCGTCAAATCCCGCCTCTACACCGCGCTGGACGTGCTCAAGGCCCAACTGGCTCCGCTCAAAAGCCGAGGTGTTACATGAGTTGCTCGCCATTCGATTTACGCGATTACCTTTTCGGGGAACTGGCGGAAACCGACCGCCGGCAGGTAGACCAGCATGTGCGCAGTTGCAGCCATTGCCATGAAGACCTGGAACGGCTGCGCCTGACGCACTCGACTTTGCTCGCGCTGCGCGATGAAGAAGTGCCGCAGCGGATCGGATTTGTTTCCGATCAGGTGTTTGAGCCGTCTTTGATGCGCCGCGCCTGGCGCGCCTTCTGGGAATCTTCGGCCCGGCTGGGCTTTGCGTCGGCAGCGATGCTGTCGGCGGCGCTGGTGATTTTCGCTTTCTTCCGCCCGGCGGCAGCGGTTTCCGTGGCGGTTACTGATACGGCAAAAATCGAGCAGCAGGTTTCCGAGCGCGTGACTGCGGCCGTGGAGAAAGCCGTGGCGGAGAGCGAAGCCCGGCAAGCGCGCAAGACCGCCGAAATGCTCCAGGTGGCAGAGCAGCGGTTCGACGAGCAGCGGGCGGCGGACATGAAAAACGTCTCCGACACTATCGAAGTTATCCAGAAGCGGTACAACGTCCGGGAGACTTTGTTGGCCCGAGCCATGGAGGAACCGAAGTGAAGCGAATCGCGATCTATTCGATGCTTCTGGCCGCGGCAGTGTGGACGGCGGCGGCGGATGGCCCGCGCGTAGGTCTCTCGGCCATCCGTGCCATGGAACAGAGTTTTGACAAGCGGATTCTCACGGCCAGCACCGAATCTCCTTTCGACCTGCTCGGCACCACGCGCGGCGTTTATCTGGAGGGCTGCGGCGCCGTTTTCACCGCCGAGTTGAGTCTTCTGGTGACCACCAACATTTCTCCTTTCCTGCAAAAAATCCCGAAAGACTACGTGGCGAAGGTACACGCGAAGAAGCTCGAGCGGCTCCCGCTCCTCAAGCGGACGATGCGGGAGGCCATGCTCGACATGGCCTCTTCGCTCGACGGTGTGCCCGCGAACGAGAACATCGTGCTGGGCGTGTCGCTCGACTACTTCACCAAGTGGGAAGACACCACCGGCCTGCCTTCGCAGATCATCATGCAGGCGCAGCGCCAGAAACTGCTGGATGTGCAGCTTGGCCGGGCCAGCCGTTCGTCGCTGGACTCCATCATCCGCGTCGAAGAGCTATAGATGAGCGCATCTTCCGCGCCTACCGTCGTCGATCCACCCCGCCGGCCCGCCCGTCTGGGCGAAATGCTGATGGAACGGCGGCAGATTGAAGGCGAAGATCTGGACAAGGCGCTCGAGATCCAAAGAGAGCGCGGCGACAAGCTGGGCAAGATTCTGGTGGATCTCGGCTTCATTGCCATGCGCGACGTGCTGGCAGCGCTCTCCGAGCAGCTCTCCGTGCCGATGGCTTCGCTCGACTCGCCGCCGCCCGCGGCGCCGGAGATTGAGAACTTATCGCCGCGCTTCATGCGGCAATGCCACTTTATTCCGGTGGCGCTGGACGATTCCACGATTACCCTAGCGATGGCCGACCCGCTGGATTTCGAGACGATTTCGGCGGTTCGGGGTTTCTGCGGCCTCAAAGTGAAGACGGCGCTGGCCGGTGAACAGGAAGTCCTGGACGCCATCGACAAGTACTACGGGGAATCGGAACAGCAGCCGTTTGCAGGCGACTTCGATTCCGCGGAAGCCGGCGAGGATCTCGAGCACCTGCGTGACATGGCGAGCGAGGCGCCGGTCATCCGGCTGGTAAATGCCATGATCGCCCAGGCGGTGGAAAAGCGCGCCAGCGATATTCACATTGAACCATTCGAGAAAGAGTTTCGCGTGCGCTACCGCATTGACGGCGTGCTGTTCAACCAGGAGCCGCCGCCGCGCGAGCTGAAGGCGGCCATCGTTTCGCGCCTGAAACTGATGGCCAAGCTGAACATCGCCGAGCGGCGGCTGCCGCAGGACGGGCGCATCAAACTCAAGATCCTGGGCCGCGAAGTGGATCTGCGCGTTTCCACGCTCCCCACGCTCTACGGGGAAAGCGTGGTGATGCGCCTGCTCGACCGTTCGGCTGGGGATTTTTACGACCTGCGCCGGCTGGGCTTCGACGACCACATGCTGGCGCGCATGGAGCACTACACCGAGCTTCCGCACGGAATCTTCCTGGTGACGGGACCGACGGGAAGCGGCAAGTCGACCACGCTCTACTCCGCGCTCAAGCGCATCAATATTCCCGACAAGAAGATCATCACCATCGAGGACCCGGTGGAGTACCAGATGGACGGCATCAACCAGATCCACGTGAATCCGGCCATCGGGTTAACTTTCGCCGCGGGGCTCCGGCACATCGTGCGCCAGGACCCGGATGTCATCATGGTGGGCGAAATCCGCGACCGGGAAACCGCAGACATCGCCATCCGCGCGGCCCTCACGGGCCACTTTGTGTATTCCACGCTGCACACCAATGATGCCCCGAGCGCCATCACGAGGCTCACCGACATGGGCGTGGAGACCTACCTGATCACGTCGTCGCTGGTCGGCGTACTGGCGCAGCGCCTGGTGCGCGTGATCTGCCGGCACTGCAAGGTCCCGGCGGGCACGGCCATTTCGCCCGATGGCGAGAGCATCGACACCTTCCGCGGCTCCGGTTGCGAGCAATGCTCCGGATCGGGCTACACGGGACGCATGGGCGTCTTCGAACTGATGGAGCTGGACGACGAAATCCGCAAACGCATCATGGACCATGAGGACGCCTCGCAAATCACCGACGCCGCCCGCCGCAACAACATGCGCAATCTGCGGGAAGACGGCTGGCTGAAAGTGCGCGACGGCGTGACCACGGTCCAAGAGGTGATGCGCGTCACCCAGGAGTTCTAATGGCCACTTTCTTCTTTCGCGCGGTGGCCGGGGACGGCAAGCTGCGAACCGGCAGCCTGACCGCGGAAAGCGATAAGACGGTCGCCCGCGAACTGCGCAAGCAGGGCCTGACACCGATCTACGTGGGCGTCGAGCAGAAGAAAGGGTTCGAACTAAAACTGCCGGCGTTCGTGATCGGCCGCCATCGCGACGTGCTGTTCTTCACGCAGGAATTGTCGACGCTGCTCAGTGCGGGAATTCCAGTCGATCGCGCCCTCAGCATTACGGGCGAGTTGACCGAGCATCCTCATTTCCGCTTCATCGTCCTGGATATCCTGCGCGTGCTCAAAGGCGGCAAATCGCTGGCGGACAGTTTGGCCGTTCATCCCGATTACTTTTCGGACCTGTTCATCAACATGGTGCGCGCGGGCGAAGCGAGCGGAAGCCTGGCTTCGGTGTTCGAGCGGCTGGCGGATTTCGAGCGGTCGCGCGACGAACTGCGCAATTACATCATCTCGTCCATGATCTACCCTTGCCTTCTGGCCCTGGTGGGCCTGGGATCGATTTTTGTGCTGCTGAATTTCGTGGTCCCGCGCTTCGCCTCGGTATTCGCGGATTCGCACATGAAGATCCCGGTGCCGACCATGATGCTGCTCGAAGCGAGTAAGATTGTGCAAACATACTGGTGGATGGCGGCGACTGCGCTATTGGCCACAGCCGTGGCTTTCCGGGTGTATATTCAAACGGCGCGGGGCCGGCTACGGTGGGACGCGCTGCGCCTGCGCATCCCGCTGCTGGGTGATGCGCTACGCAAGGCGGAGACAGCGCGGTTTGCGCGCTCGATGGCGACGCTGGTGGCGAATAGCGTCCCGCTGGTGCAGTCGATTGGTATCGCCGGGGCCATTCTGAACAACCGAAAAATTGCGAGCGCGCTGGGAGAAGTGGCACAAGGCGTCAAGCGAGGCGAAGGCATTGCCGCGCCCGTCCGCAAGGCGGCCGTGTTCCCTCCCTTGGCCGCGCATTTGTTGACGGTGGGCGAAGAAACAGGCAGGCTCGATCAGATGTTCGCGCGGATGGCCGAAATCTACGAAACGGACACCCGCGCCGCCATCAAACGCTTCACGGCGTTGTTCGAGCCCTTGATTATTCTGGTAATGGGTGTGATGGTCGGCGCGCTGATTCTCAGTATGCTGCTGGCCATCACGAGCATTAATGACGTGGCGGTGTGAAATGAATCAACGCAGAAATCGACGCAGGGCCGGCATCACGCTGATCGAGATGCTGGTGGTGGTAACCATCATTGGACTGTTCGCGGCGCTGGTGGTTCCCCGCATGTTGCGCAAGAGCGATACCGCGCGAGTCACGGCGGCCCACGCGCAGATCAATTCTTTTATGACGGCGCTGGGCTCGTATAAGCTCGACACCGGAGTTTTTCCGTCCACCGAAGAGGGCTTACAGGCGCTGCGCCTGCCGCCGGCCAACGTTACGCAGTGGCAGGGGCCGTATCTGCCCCAGGAAATTCCGCTGGATCCCTGGGGGCATCCGTACGTGTACAAATATCCCGGTGAGCACGGCGATGAGCCGGACGTGATCTGCTATGGCGCCGACGGACAGCCCGGCGGCGACGGGATCAACGCCGATGTTGTGAGCTGGAGAAGCAAGTAAGCATCTCCCCTCACCACCCGGGGCACCAGTCTATGAAGGTTTCCAACCGCGGCGTCACGCTGGTCGAGATGCTGATTGTCGTCACCATCGTCGGCCTGATAGCGGGAATTGCTTTTCCGGCGGTCTCCTCCGGTCTGGAGAGCCTGCGTCTGCGCTCGGCTTCGGATTCACTAGTGAGTTTCCTGAATAGCGCGTTGAACCGCGCCGAGCGGCGGCAGGAAGTCGCGGAAATATCGATTTCGACCCAGGAAAACGCCGTGTATCTCACCACGCCCAGCCTCTCGCGCGAGCTGGATATGCCTTCCGGAGTCACGATCCGCGCGGTCTGGCCGAAACTGCTGGACGAGATACAGGGCCCGCGCCGGTTCCTGTTGCTGCCGGGGGGAACGGTGCCGCGCATCGGAATTGAAATCGCCAATCGAAAGGGGACGCGGCGGCTGGTGCGCGTCGATCCGATGACGGGCGTACCGGAAGTTCAGCCCATCGAAGCCTCCCAGGAAGCCGCACCGTGAAACGGCGAGGGTTCACGCTGCTCGAAGTGATGGTGGCGTCGCTCATCATGGGCATCGCCGTGGTGGGATTGCTCTCGGCCATCTCCGTGTCAATCCGCAATGCGGCCCGCCTCACGAATTACGACCGCGTCGCTCTGGTGGCGCGCGCCAAGATGGATTCGTTGCTCCTGGATACGCAAGTGCCGCTGTTTGCGGTCATCGAGGGCGGCATTGACCCGGCGCTCATGGGCGGCGTTGAATCCGGCTGGAAGGCGCGCGTGACCCCGTTTGAAATGCCGGCTGCTCGCACGCCCGGCACTCCGATCCTGGAACGGGTGGAACTCGAAATCTGGTGGATGGCCAGCGGCACGCGTCGAAGCTTTACCCTCGACGCCTTCCGGCGCAGGCAGTTGCGCCCGGAAGATGTGGCGGCCATGGGGCAGCCGTCGTCATGAAGCGTTCCGGCGTCACGCTCATGGAGGTGCTGATTGCGGTGTCGCTTCTGAGCCTGCTCAGCCTGGGCATTCTGTTCGCCCTGCGCGTGGGCGTGGGGGCACTCGAAAGAACCGATCGAAGGCTGATGGCCAATCGCAAGGTTGCGGGGGCACAGCGCATTCTCCAGGAGCAACTGGCAGGATTCGTCCCGGTAATTGCCGTGACATCGCCCTCGCCCGACGCAGGTGCGATGAAAGTCCCGTTTTTTGAGGGGCGGCCGCAATCCATGCGTTTCGTTTCCACTTACTCGCTCTCTGAAGCCTCCCGTGGAATCGCTCAGATTCTGGAGTTCCAGGTAATCTCTGGCGAGCAAGGACGCGGCGTGCGCCTGGTGGTGAACGAGAATCCGTACACCGGCCCGCTTTCGGCGGGCGTGTTTTGCCTCGGCCTGGGGCCTGATCCCGAGTCGGGCATCCCCATGCAGCGGTTCCGGCCGATTTCAGTTGGACCGGGTTCCTTCGTGCTCGCCGACCGGCTGGCTTACTGCCGTTTTTCTTTCCTGGGAATCGATCCCGTGAAAAATGTCGAACAGTGGCTTCCCGCCTGGATACTCCCGAAATGGCCGGCAGGCATCCGGATTGAGATGGCGTCCCTCGACACCGACCTGGCGAACCTCAAACCGGTGATGGTGACCGCCCCAGTCCACGTCAATCGGGACCCTGCGCTGGAGTATGCGGATGACGTGCCAGAGTAATCAAGGCGGGGCGCTTCTTGCCGTGCTGTGGCTATCAGCGGCGCTATCCGTCATCGCTTTCGCGCTCGCTAACACGGTGCGCGGTGAAATCGAGCGCAGTTCGACCGCGGTGGATGGACTGCGGACCCAGTACCTGGCTGAGGCCGGAATTGAACGGGGGATTCTTTATGTCGAGTGGACTCGGGAGACTCAGATGCCGCCGAATGTCCCGCTCCGTTACAGCGCAGCCACACCGTTCCTGCCGTTCTCATTTCCCAACGGGCGGGCGTTCGTGGAGGTGGTGCCGGAAACGGCCAAGATGAATCTCAACACCTCGCCCGTGGCCGATCTGATGCGGCTGATTCTGGCGATGGGCGTTGATCCGGACCGTGCCGCGCAAATCGTTAGGTCCATCGTAGCCCGGCGCAACCCTGCTGAAGCGGCACAAATGGGTGCATTGAATGCATCCTTCGCGCCGTCTTTTCAGCCCGGCGCTGCGTCTTTTCAAGAGACCGAGGAGTTGATGGCGTTGCCGGGCATCACACCAGACCTGTACTACGGAGGTTACAACCATGACGCGGACGGCCACCTGGTGCCGCACGCCGGGCTGAGGGATTGTGTATCGGTGTTTGGCGCCACGG
>Ga0335077_10007585_pt1 | contig 13429 bp, 9 predicted proteins | sample Lox_Sample_31_FD_207151 | JGI IMG/M metagenome (GOLD analysis project Ga0335077, IMG submission 207151) | Soil microbial communities from Loxahatchee National Wildlife Refuge, Florida, United States - Lox_Sample_3.1 | ecosystem: Environmental > Terrestrial > Soil > Wetlands | place: USA: Florida... | reverse complement strand
TGCTGGGCACGGATGGAACGCTGCACCTGCTCCACAAGGAATCGATTGCCGAAATCGTGCGCGAAAAGAGCCTGATGCCCAAGCTGGAAGCATCGCCCGAAGAGTTTCGCGACCTCCTGGCTTATCTAAGCCGCTTGAATCCCGAAATGAATGCCGGAGCGGCGCTCGCCACTGGTGCAATGGGCGCTGGAGTGCCGTTCTCGAACGTGGCGCATCCCCAGCCGGGCTCCTGGCCAAGCTACGACGGAAATCTCAGCGGCAATCGATTCAGCCCGCTCGACCAGATTAATGCCGGCAACGTGGAGCACCTGGCTCCCGCGTGGATGTTCACGCTTGCCGGAGCGCCGCGGTCCCTCGAAGTCACTCCCGTGGTGGCGGACGGCGTGATGTACGTCACTTCGGTCAACGAGGCCTACGCGTTGGATGCCCGCAGCGGACGCGAAATCTGGCACTACAGCCGGCCCCGGTCGCAGGGCCTGGCCGGCGATGCCGCCAGCGGCATCAATCGCGGCGTCGCGATTCTGGGCGATCGCGTTTTCATGGTCAGCGACAACGCCCACGTGTTCGCCTTGCACCGTTTCACAGGGCAACTGCTTTGGGACGTCCAGATGGCCGACTCGAAGCAGAACTACGGTTCCACCAGCGCGCCGCTGGTTGTGGATGATCTCGTGATCGCCGGGGTGTCGGGCGGTGACGAAGGCGTTCGCGGCTTTCTGGATGCATACCGGGCGTCGAACGGCGAACACGTCTGGCGCTTCTGGACTATCCCCGCGGCGGGCGAACCCGGCTCGGAGACCTGGACCGGCCGCGCCCTGGAACACGGTTGCGGCTCTACCTGGCTCACCGGCACGTACGACCCGGAATCGCGCCTCCTGTATTGGCCTACCGGAAATCCGTGCCCCGACTACAACGGCGATCAACGCCGGGGCGACAATCTCTACACGGCATCCGTGCTCGCGCTCGATCCGGCGGCGGGGAAGCTGAAATGGTATTACCAGTTCACGCCGCACGATCTGCACGATTGGGACGCCACCGAAACGCCGGTGCTGGTGAATACGCGGTTCCATGGAGAAGATCGTAAGCTGCTTCTGCAGGGCAACCGAAACGGATTCTTCTACGTCTTGGACCGGCTCACCGGCAAAATATTGCTGGCGGAGCCGTTCGTCAAGCGGATTACCTGGGCGAGCGGAATCGGACCGGATGGGCGGCCGAAGCTGCTGCCGGGCAACGAGCCGACGGCCGAAGGTCAGCTCGTCTGTCCCGCTGTGGCCGGCGCCGCGAATTGGCCCTCCAGCGCGTTCGACCCGGCCACGGGACTCTTCTACATGTTCGCCGAGGAGTCCTGCAACATCTACAGCAAGAACGACGAGTGGTGGGAAGCCGGGAAGTCCTTTTATGGCGGCGGGACTCGCCGCGCGCCAGGCGAGAACAGCGGCAAGTTCCTCAAGGCGATCGATATTCAGAACGGAAAGGTCGCCTGGGAGGTCTCCGATATCGGTGGCGGCATTCTGGGCAGCGGCCTGATGGCCACCGCGGGCGGCCTGATCTTCTACGGCGATGGAAACGGTGCGTTCGTGGCAGCCGCCTCCAGGACCGGGAAGCTCCTGTGGCATTTCAATACCGGCCAAAGCTGGAAAGCCGGGCCGATGACCTATGTGGCCGATGGCAAGCAGTACGTCGCCGTAGCGGCGGGAAATACGATTCTGGCGTTCGCTCTACATTAGGAGGGCGGAGGATGCGCAAAACACGACTTGCTCTGGCGCTTTTGGCTGCGGCTGGATTTGCACAGAACCGGGGCGGCCCGCCGCGACAGTTCGAACTCAAAGCCGACTCCCCCAAATTCTGGGAGCTCTTCGCCGAGGATAGCAAGCTGGAGAAGGTGGCCACTGGCTTCGGGTTCACTGAGGGACCGGTTTGGGACCCGCACGGATTCCTGTATGTCAGCGACGAGGAGAAGAACCGGATTTCGCGTGTGTTCCCCGATGGCCGCGTGGAAACCGTCCTCGAGATCGGCGATCCCGACGGCAGCACGCTCGATTCGCAAGGCAACCTCGTCACCACGGCCAGCGTGCTCCGCGCGATTATTCAGGTCGGCGAGGCGGGGAAATACAAAGTTCTCGCCGAAAAATACGAGGGCCGGCGATTCAACAGCCCCAACGACATTGTGGTCGGACCCGATGGCGCGTTTTATTTTACCGACCCCACCCTCGACCTGCCCAAAGATCAGAAGCAGGAGATCCCGTATCAAGGCGTCTACCGGCTCGGAACGGATGGTGCGGTCCGTCTGCTGACCAGGGAATTGGTTGCGCCCAACGGGCTGGCCTTCTCGCCCGATGGCAAGCGCCTCTACATCGACGACACCAACGCGCGGGAGATCCGGGTTTACGATGTGGGCGAAGGTATGACGCTGCGAAACGGGCGCATATTCGGGAAGGAAGAAGGGCGCGGCGGCGTACCGGATGGAATGCGCGTTGACCTCAACGGCAACGTCTATTGCACCGGCCCCGGCGGAGTCTGGGTTTGGGACCCGGACGGTAATCACATCGGCACGGTAATGCTTCCCGAATCCACCGCGAACTTCAATTGGGGGGATGCGGATTACCGAACGATTTACTTTTCTTCCCGCACTTCGATCTACAGGCTGAAGACCAAGGTCCGCGGGTTCGTACCCACGGCCAAACCGGCGAAATAAGCCGCCGTCACTCCACCTTGCCGCGAAGCACGGTGATCGAGGCCCTGGGAAGCGTGAAGACTGCCTGCGGTCCGCCCGGAACGGTAGCGCCTGTCGGCGGGCCATCCGGATCGGCATGGCTGTTGGCGCCGTCGTCCTTCCACACATATTGCTCGCTTCCGAACGTCACCAGCCGCACCGGTCCCGCGAATGTTCTGGTGCGCCCTCCTTCCTGGAATGCCACCTTCACCGAATGCGCGTTCGCTTCATCCCGATTGACCAGCATCAACGACCACGTGCTGTCGGGCCTCCGGACGGCATACGACGTCACCAGGGAATTTCCTTCGCCGTCCTTGATCTCCACCGATGAAGGGAACATCTGATGCACTCCGGAACGGTGCGACACCCATTCCAGGTTGATCATGTGGGCCGCATAGTAAAAGCCGGTGTATCCCGAGATGTTGTAGTCCCGGTCAGCCTCGAAGTTCGACCACGATCCGAATCCCTGGCAGGTGCTTTGCGTTCCCTGTGGCTGAATCGGCGAGTGGTAGTAGGCCGCGCCGCCGCCCTCAAAGAATGCCCCGATACTGTCCGCCAGCCAGAGAGCGCCGAAGATCGTGCTCATGTGGCCATTGAGGCCGGCTGCCAGGCTGCTCTCGGTCACCATGAGCGGGACATCCTTGGGCACGCCATCTTCGCGCCACACATCCAGAATGTGCTTCATGAGCTGGGGCTCGCGGTAGAGGTCCTTCCAGACAATGCCGCAGCGGCGATACGGATAGTGCTCGAAGGAGACAAAGGCAAGGTCGGAGAGGCGGCCGTGGGACTTCAGATAGTCGACGAACCGGCCCATCCAGGAGGTCCGGCCGTTCGCGTCGGGCCACACTCGAATATCTTCGTTGACGCCTTCGAATACCGGACCGCCCAATTTGAGCTTCGGATCCACCTTGTGAATCGCGGCCGCCCACTGAAGGTAGAGAGCGCCGTAGTCCTCGGGAAGGGCGTGCTTGCCATCCGGCTCTTCCCCCATTTCAATCCACCCGATGGGATAGCCGCGCTTCTCGAGATAGGCGATTTGCGCGGCGGCATCATCGGGTGTCCCGTAGAGCAGCGTCACGGGAATCATGGCAGGCAGGTTGTTGGTCAGGCCGCTGGTGAAGAACAGATCGAACCCGGTGTGCTGCCCGCCGCCGGCATTCGCATCCGCGGCCGAGTGCCAGGGATCGATGGACGAACTGCAGAACGTGGGCGCGTCCCGGCCGGCCGCGCCGGCAGTGGCATCGGCAAAGGTCCCGGCATTGTCGAAAGTTCCGGCTTGAATCCGCCGTATGGCGTACCCCACGCAGTTCCGTACGTCCTCCGATGAGTGCTCGTCGCAGGTGTTTGAAGATTCCGTCATCCAGATGCGCAAATAGCGTGCCGTTACCGGGAGGTCGGCAAGTCTCAGCACCGCGGTCCCGCCTTGGGCTTCCTTTTGCGATCCGCGCGGGAAGAGTTTCCATTCGCCTTGCGGTCCGCCATCGAAATCCAGCGGGTCCTTGCCCACCCAGTACTCCACGTCATAGGTCCTTGCGTACGGGCTGGCCCATTCGATGCGGACGCTGCTCACAGGCTTCGCCGCGCGCAGATCCATCACTACCCACTGCGGATGCAGACGGTCGCTTTCCCCGGTGAATCTACTCGCGAGGTACGGGTTGCTCTTCCAATAGGTCAAATTCGGCCCGGCGACGGGCCGGTCGCCCGAGGTCGAAAAGCCGCGGTGGGGAAGGGCGTACTCCAGGATCGATCGGGTCGGCTCCTTCAGTTCGCTGCTTCCCGTGAAATAGCCGCTCTTGTGCGCTGCATCGCTCCACGATCCGTTTTCCGTCCAGTGCCAGGCGGCCATGCGGAGCTCGCTGTTGTTGCGATACGTGATCGGCCCCCATCCCGCCGACAGAGACTCCTGGAGAATATGCGGCGTGAAGACCTTGGCGATTCCGCTCGCGGAGAGGACATCGAGGGAGCTGCCCAGTGCGGAGTCGGGGTCAAAAGAATTGAGGATCCGGCCCTGAGCGATATCCACCCGAACGGTCGCCGGCGGTTGCCCGCACAAGCCAGCCGCCAGAGAGAGCGCGGCCGCAACGTACCCCACGAGTCTCCACCTGCGCACAACGCGGACTGATGGGCGGGGCTGCTCCGGTGTTCGAGCAGGGAGTCGGGCCTCCAATCGAATCTTCACCCCGGTTTCCTTCCCCCGTCAGGCTGATCGCAGGATTGCCTTCCGTCTGGTTCAGTCCGAATAATAGCGCAGTCCGATGAACGCCGAGGCCATGGTGTTTTTCACGAAGAACTCGGCCTGGGTCGATGTCTTGAAGTGAAAAGCCTTGGCGCCGACCCGCACTTCCACGTGGCCAAAGCGGAAGTTCGCCGATGCATCGGTGTCCCACGTCGTGCTGTGGTGCGGGATGGCGAAGCCGGAGGCATTGGCCTCCAACCGGAAGTTGCGGGTCACGTACTTCGCCACGCCGACCCCGAACGTCGGCAGGATAAAGGAGCGCGTGCCATCGGCCGCGTAGCTGATCGGATTGCCGCTGGAGTCCACCAGGGGTGCGCCGGTGCTGTCCACCAGCGGAAGCAACGGCAGGTCGAACGCCGTCCGGACTGTGGTGTACTGGACGCCGTACAAAGTCTTCAGACGGAATGTGCGGCTCTCCACGGGGTAGGGATACGTCAGGTATTCAAATTGAAGCTTGAAGTTTTGCAACCGGTAATTCGTGGAGACGAGATTGCCCGCCGTGTAAAGCTGGCCCCACAACTCCAGGTCGTTGCCGTTGGTGTAGGAGCCGGCTGCCCGCGACTCAAAAAACGACAGGCGAAGGGAATTGTGCAGCCCGAGGGCAAGCCCGATATCGACCCCTTCCGAGACGTTCGGCTTCCCCTGGAATTTCACCAGGGACGACTGCGTGAAAGCGGCTCCCCTGCCCTTGTCGATGGTGGGGGTCTGGGTCGGAAACCAGCCGGACACGCTGATCCAGTATCCCGTCTCGCCCGGCTGCCGGATGTCCGGAACCTTGGGAAGGGGCGGGGGTGCCTGGCGGATACCGGTGCGCGGCTGCGGGGAGAGCGGTGTCTGGTCGGGCGGGGTGGTTGTTGGCGGAGTCTGGGGCGGCTGGCCGGGAGTGCCGGCCGGCGGCGTCTGATCGGTGCTCGAATCCGCGGATTGCGGTGTGGACGATGGCGGCTGCTCCTGAGCCGTGCCAAGGGAAACCAGGGCCAGGAAAGAAATTGTGAATAAAGCCGTTGGAGAAATCTTCACGTACGCCTCGTTGAATTTCGGACGAAGTTCTTGCACGCCACCTGCCCGATTTGCTTCCATAGGGGCAGGCGGACGAGGGGAGATGAACCAAATCCTGTCCTATACATTGTATTGTGCCTCAAGCCGGTATGCCGGCGCACGCGTAAGTTCCGAATTTTATTGTGGTTGGCAGACCACAGGTGTGGCTCGCCGGCTCGCTGCCGCTCATCGGCTCGCGGGGTTGGGGTAAGGGGTTGGGGGCGAGCAGCTAACCTGACCTCCATCCCCAACCCCTAACCCCCAATTCCTGCTTTGCGGTAACCTTTTTCCTGTTCGCCAGTATTTCATTACGTAAAACGGAGGCACGTGGGCGACGAAGAAATCATGAAGGACGTCCGGGCCGGAAACGTCGGAAGGCTCGAACTGCTTTTCGACCGTCACAGCCGCCCGCTGTTCCGCTACTTCATGCACCTGACCGGCAATCGCGCCGTGAGCGAAGACCTGGTACAGGAAGTCTTTTTTCGGATCCTGAAATACCGCCACACGTATCAGGCGGACACCACATTTCGCGCCTGGCTATACCAGATCGGGCGCAACGTCTGCATGGATCATGCAGGCCGGCGGAAGGGCGAGGTCGCTCTTCCCGAGAACGCGGGCGAGTTCAGCAGCGCCGAGATGCCGCCGGACCGCCAGTATCAAAACAAGGAGGAGACCGCGCTCCTGCATCGGGCGCTCGCGGCCATGCCGCGCGAAAAGCGCGAGGTGCTGGTAATGAGCCGGTTTCTGGATTTGAAATACGACGAGATCGCCTCCATCCTCAAGTGCGAGGTGGGGACGGTCAAAGTGCGAGTCTACCGTGCATTGCGCGACCTGGGCGACCGGTTTTTCGCGCTCGGTGGAGAACGGGCATCATGATTTGCGACCGAATGCGGGAACAGATTCCGGAGTGTCTGGCGGGCCGTCTGGACGCCGCGACGCGAGAGAAGTTAATCGACCACCTGGACACCTGTTCGGCCTGCCGGGCCGACATGGCGGAGTTGGGGGTGGTGTGGAGAGGTATCGATTCCATGTCCGAACCAGAGCCTAGCCCGGCAATGCGCGCGCGGTTCCTGGAAACGCTCAACGCCTACCAGGAGGGATACCAGGAAGCGCAGCGGCGGCAGGCTTACAACATTCCGCAAAGGAGCTTTTGGGCCGGTCTGTGGCCGTCGCGCCCGGCCTGGCAGGTGGCATTCTCGGCCGCCCTGTTGCTCGCCGGTGTGCTGGGCGGCCGCTACTTCGCGGACGCGCGTGCCACGCGAAATCCCGAGATGGCGCAATTGCAGGCTCAGGTGGAGAATCTGCGGCAACTGGTGACCCTGTCGCTGTTGCAGGAGCAGTCCCCCAGTTCGCGGCTGCGGGGCGTGACGTACAGCTACCAGATGACCCAGCCCGATCCGCAGGTGGAGCAGGAACTCCTCCACACGGTGAATCACGATTCCAACGTGAATGTGCGGCTCTCCGCCGTGGAGGCGATCGGGGCGAAGTTCGGCAGGAATGTGCAGGTGCAGCGGGCCCTGGTGGACGCGATTGCGGTGCAGGAGTCGCCGCTGGTGCAGTTGGCCTTGATCGACCTGCTGGTGCAGTTGAACGACAAGGATGCCCTGCCGGCATTGCGCAGGCTGGTGCAGGATAAGGACACCGATGACGAAGTCCGGCAGCGCGCCGGATTGGCGGTGCAGAGATTGGAGAGCACGCGATGACACGGATCCACTGGTTGACAGCTCTTTTGCTGCCGGTTGCTGCCTTCGCCCAACACCGCGGCAATCGGGACTGGCGAGTTGAGGATCACGAGACCATCACCCGCTCGTTCGATGTTTCGGGCTCGTCCGGCCCGCAGAAGCTCCTGGTGGACAATATCAGCGGCTTCATTCATGTCACGGGATATGCCGGCAAAGCGATCCAGGTGAAGGCGGAGAAGTCCATCGGCGCCGATTCGAACGAAGGCATCCAGGAAGCCAAACGCGACGTCAAGCTGGACATGTCGCAGCAAGGCAACTTCGTCCGCCTGTACGTGGACGGCCCCTTCCGCGGGAACAACGGCGTCAACTATCGGGGCGATGACTACTACGGCTACCGGGTCTACTTCGACTACGAGATTCAGGTGCCGTTCGCCACGGAGCTGATTCTGAAAACGATCAACGCGGGCGAAATCGAGGTGCGCAAGACCACTGGCGATTTCGAGGTCAGCGGCCTGAACGGGGGCATCGACATGGAAGAGGTGTCGGGCTCCGGCACGGTGCGCACGTTGAACGGCCCGGTGAAGGTTTCGTTCAGCAAAAACCCGGCGAAGAATAGCGAGTTTCGGACTCTGAACGGCAAGATGGATATCTACTTCCAGCCCCCACTGGATGCGGAGCTGAACTTCCATACGTTGAACGGCGGCATCTACGCCGATTTCGATATCACCACCCGCCCGGCGAAGGTCGTGGGCGGCGACAACGGAGCTGGGAAGTTCGTGTACCGGTCGGATGGGCGAAACATGGAAGGGCGTGCCGGAAAAGGCGGACCGGAGTTGAGTTTTCACGGCTTGAACGGCCCCATCCGCCTGCACTCCAAGACTTTATAAGGGACAGCCCCAGACGCGTCCCGCATGCATTGAAAAGGATACGGCGATGAAACGAACGTTGGCCCTCATGGGCCTGACTCTAACCCTCTGCGCGCTGGCTTGCGCCCAGGAGAACACGGGCGACCGAGTGGTGGTGCCCGCGCGGAATAGTACCCACCCACGGGTCGTGAATGCCTCCCTGACCAACGGGTCGATTACGGTGAAGACGTACAACGGCCGGGACGTCATTGTGGAGGTGGGCAACTCCGGCTCCACTTCGCGGCGGCAGCCGGATCGCAGCTTGGATGGGATGCACCGCGTCGACATGCCCATCCGGGGCTTGTCGGTGGAGGAAGAAGACAACGTGATCCATATCCGGACCAACTCTCCCGAGGTGGGCAACCTGGTGATCACCGTTCCTCCCGACACCTCACTGCAACTCCGGTCCACGCACGGAAGCGTGAACGCGGATGGCATCCGCGGCGAGATCGAAGCCCACAGCACCAATGGCGCGATTCACCTGACGAACATTTCGGGAACCGTCGTGGCGGATACCACCAACGGCTCTGTCACGGTGAGTATGGACAGGGTGGATCCCGGCAAGCCGCTGGCATTCAGCACGACTAACGGCAGTTTGGACGTCACCCTTCCATCCGATGTGAAGGCCAACCTGAGGCTCCGTTCCTTCCGCGGCGAGATCTGGAGCGACTTCGATATGAAGCTTACCGGCGGCCAGCCTACCACCACCGCGGACGGTGGAAAGTTCAGGGTGGAATACGACCGCACCATCTACGCCACGGTCAATGGCGGCGGCACCGAGATCAGCCTGCGCTCGATGAACGGGCGGATCATGGTGCGAAAGAAGTAGGAAAGAGCGGCTATCCCCTAGCCGCTCTCACTGTCGATCCGCACACCGTTTCAAACGGATCCCCCAACAAATCGACAAACGCGATGTGGCGCGGACACTGCTCTGTCTGCCGTCTCTCGCCTTGCGAGCACGCTACTCATGCCGGAACATTGCGCTGGCGCACCATGATATTCTTACGCTACCGCCAGGGAGGGCCCCGAAGATGACGCTTTATGTGAGAGCCCTGGTCGCGTTCGGTGCATGTCTTCCGCCGGCCGCCGCGTCAGTGGCGTGTCAGAGCCTCGTCTCCTTGCGGCTGACGGAGGCCACCGTCACGGCCGCTGAATCCGTGGGGGCAGGCAATTTCACCCCTCCCGGGGGAAGGCAGCCCATCCGCGATCTGCCCGCTCTATGCCGCGTCGCTCTAACCCTTACTCCGAGCAAGGATTCGGAAATCAAGGTTGAGGTCTGGATGCCCGCGGCGGGCTGGAATCAAAAGCTCCAGTCCGTCGGGAATGGCGGCTGGAGCGGTGCCATCAACTACGGCGGGTTGGTCAGCGCTGTGAGACGCGGTTATGCTTCGGCGTCCACCGATACGGGGCACACTGGCGGAAGCGCCGAGTTTGCCTTCGGACATCCCGAGAAGCTGATCGACTTCGGCTACCGGTCCGAGCACGAAATGACCGTGAAGGCCAAGGCCGTCCTCGCGGCTTTCTACGGCAACGGCCCCAAGCTCTCGTATTGGAATGGCTGTTCGTCCGGGGGCAAACAGGGACTCAAAGAAGCCCAGCAATATCCGGACGACTACGACGGCATCATTGCCGGAGCCCCGGCCAACAATTGGGTCGCATTGCTTTCCTCGGACATGATGAACAGCGTGGCCCTGCTGAAGAATTCCGCCAGCCGCATTCCGCCCGCGAAACTGGCCACACTCCATAAGGCGTCAATCGAGGCCTGCGATGCTCTGGACGGGCTGAAAGACGGCCTCATCAACGATCCGACCAGGTGTCATTTCGATCCCGCCGTCCTCCTGTGCAAGGAATCCGACACGGAAACGTGTCTCACCGCCGCGCAGGTTTCCGCCGCACAAGCCGTCTATGGCCCCTTCGTGAGCCCCGCGACCCGGAAGGAGATCTATCCTGGTCTGCAGCCGGGCAGCGAACCGGGCTGGGTTGCGTTTGCCGGCAATGACCCCTTCCCCATCTCCAACGATTACTTTCGCTTTGTGGTCCACAAGAATCCGAACTGGGACTTCCGCACATTCGATACGGACCAGGACGTTGCTCTGGCCGAGAAACTCGACCACGATAACGTACTCAAGGCGGTGGATCCCAACCTCCGGAAGTTTATTTCCCACGGGGGAAAACTGATTCTGTACCACGGCTGGTCGGACAACCTGATCTCCCCCTTGAACAGCATCAACTACTTCCATACCGTCGTCTCGAAACTGGGAGGGCTGGAGAAGACCGGGGCATCGGTCCGCCTCTTCATGGCGCCGGGCATGGGCCATTGCGCGGGTGGGGAAGGGCCGAATGCATTCGACATGATCCCGCCTTTGGAGGAATGGGTCGAGCAGGGAAAGGCTCCGGACCGCGTGATTGCCTCCCACGGAAGGGGTGGTCAGGTGGATCGCACTCGTCCCCTGTGTCCCTATCCGCAAGTGGCCAAATACAAGGGAAGCGGGAGCATGGACGATGCCGTGAATTTCGTATGCGCGCAACCATAGCCGTCTGGGCGAGCCAGGGTAGGCTGGCCATCCTGTAGCGAGCTAAAATGCGGGTGGCCCGCCGACGCCTTCACGGGCCTGTCGCCATACCAGGAGAACCAAATGCGAGCTTCACGTCTTCCCGGACTCTTCGCCCTCGCGGCGGGTCTGCTTCCCGCCCAGAATTCGGTGCCTGCCAGGCCTCCGATTATCGATATTCACGTACATGCCGCGATGAGCATGGCCGGACAGCCGGCTTGCGCCAACACCCCAGCCTTTCTGGCCTCCGATCCCAAGCAGAAGGAATCCAATTTCGGCTGGAAGCCCGTTGGCTGCGCCAACCCGCTGCTGCCGGCCAAAACTCCCGATTCGTACGAGAAGGAGGTGATGGCCGAGATGGAGCGCCTGAACGTCACGGCGGTAGTGATGGGCACCGAGAAGGTCGTCAACCAATGGAAGGCCGATGCTCCCAACCGCGTCATCCGCGGCACCGCTTTCGATGTCACGGCGCTGAGCGGACCGAAGAAAGAGGCAGAGCTCAAACGCCTGCGCGACGACTTCACCAACGGCGGATTTCAGGTGATGGGCGAAATCGGCCTGCAGTATCAGGGCATGTCGCCGAGCGATCCGGCCGTAGACGAGTATTTCGCGCTGGCCGAGGAGTTGGATATCCCGGTGGGCATCCACATGGGGACCGGCGGCTCCGGACGCGCCAACCTGACGATGCCGAAATTCCGCGGGTCGATGGGCGACCCGCTGCTGCTGGAAGGCCTGCTGGCAAAACACCCGAAGCTTCGCCTCTGGATCATGCACGCGGGATATCCCATGATCGACAACCTGCTCACGCTGTTGCAGGCAAACTCGCACGTCTATGTGGATGTGGCCGGCCTGATCTGGAGCTATCCGATCAAGGAAGTGAATCGCTACATCCAACGGATCGTAGAAGCCGGGTTCGAAGACCGCGTGATGTTCGGTACCGATCAACTGCTCTGGCCGAACCTGATGGCGCAGTCCATCAACATCATCGACACGGCCGAGTATCTCACTCCGGAAGAGAAGCGCGACATCCTGTACAACAACGCCGCCCGGTTCCTGCGATTGGATCAGGAACGCAAATAACTAATTGCCCGGTCTTCCCTGCAGCTTCCGGTAATCCCAAATCATGATTCGATCGCCCGGAGTGTCTTCCCGCACCGCCGCCGCCAGCGGACTCCCGCCCAGCATCGCCGCCATCTGATTCTGCATGTCGTGCATCGATATGTCCACCATGCACAATAGCGAACCATCGGCCGATAGGGTGATCCGCTGAATCAGATTTCCACCTGGCACCGTGAGCACCGTGCTGACAGCGCCCGACGCCAGGTCCATCCGGCGCAACACGCCATCGCCGCAGCCCAGCAACACGCCATTCGCCTCTGCGTCATAAGCCAATGCTCCGACTCCCGCCGGGAAGTTCGTCGGCATCAGGAAGGCCATTGGCATTTCCGACGCCTTCGATTCCGTTCGGTACCGGAACAACGGCGGCGGCGCCTCGACGCCCGATACCAACAGCGTCCGCCACCGGAACACCCAGGCCGACTTGCGGGTGCCGCATATCAAATACTGCCCGTCCGCGCTGAATAGAAATGCCGCCGGGTCTTCCGCTGTCAACGGCTCTTCGAACTCCTCCGCGGACGCCGCGCGCCCCAGTTTCCGGTTCGCGTCGCGGCGCGCTTTCCCCATCGCCGCGGTCACCAGCGCCATTTGCATCTTCTCCATGAATCCCAAGTCGCGCTGGCTGTCCAGGAAGAAGCGGCGCACCACTTGCCCTGTGTCCAGATCCACCACTTGCACGGTCGCACGGCTCGACAGCACCACCAGCAGCGATCCCGCCGGATGCTGCGCCATCGCATGGCCGGCACTCACTTCGATCGTCCGCGCCAGCTTGCCATCCGGCAACGAGAACACTTCCAGACGCCGGCCCCCCACCACCAGCCCCTTCTCATTCGCCAGGAATTGAACGGCATGGATCGGCGGCTCCGAGTCCATCGTCACAACCCGGATGCCCGTCTCCCGGTCCCACACGTCGATCTGCTCCTGCCGGCTCACCGCCAGCAATCGGCCCGAAGGACTGAGAACCACGCCGCGGTTGTCGGCGGCGGCCACGACCCCCAAGGGCTTGGGGCCGGCCTCAAACGGCGGGGCGATCCGGTATATCGGGCGCTCCGTCGCGCGAAACATCATGTCGCGATCGATCGTAACGAATCCATTCCCGGCAGGGTCCGCAACCGGCGCGAGCGGGCTGGGCGACTGTTCGAACAACAGCACCCCCTCGGCTCGCATCCTGTCGATCTCGGCGCGCCGCG
>Ga0335077_10007583_pt1 | contig 13429 bp, 10 predicted proteins | sample Lox_Sample_31_FD_207151 | JGI IMG/M metagenome (GOLD analysis project Ga0335077, IMG submission 207151) | Soil microbial communities from Loxahatchee National Wildlife Refuge, Florida, United States - Lox_Sample_3.1 | ecosystem: Environmental > Terrestrial > Soil > Wetlands | place: USA... | reverse complement strand
AGCTCGGCGCTGATGCGCCCTAGGGACATTTGCTTGTCCACCGCGTTTTCGGGCAAGTCGAAGGCATGCGTGGGACGGTTGTGGCAATCCACGCAATCCATCACCCGATGCTCTCCTTTGTCCAATTGCTCTTGGGTGGGTTTGGCATCAGTGGAAATAAATTCGGTGGTTTTTCCCGTGTCGTCGGTGTAATAGACGACCGGGATCGTCTGCCGCTCGGCGTCGGTCGAAATGTAGTGGATGCGGGCCGCGTCGGCGAGGTGCCGCCCATGGATACCGACCGACCCCTGCCAGGTGCGTCCGCCCACCTTCAGCAGCAAAACGTCGGTCTGGGGCGTGTTCCTTTCGTCGTCCTTGTAACTGGTGTTCACCAGAAACTTATCGCCGGTAAAGCGCTGCGGCCAGTGACACTGTTCACAGGTTTCACGCGCCGGGCGGAGATACTTTACCGGCGACGGAATTGGGCGGGAATAGGTGTGGAAAGTCACGGCGAAAACCTGCCGCAGGCCGGAAAGCTTCGATCGCACGAACCATCCTGCTCCGGGCCCGATGTGGCATTCGACACAAGCCACGTGCGCATGGGGAGAATTTTGATATGCCGTGTACTCGGGATCCATCACCCGGTGACAAGTCGTACCGCAAAAGCTGGTGGAATCCATGTACTCTACGCCGCGGTACGATGCGGTCCCGATAATGAGAAGGTTGAGCCCGGTCGCAAATGCTACCCACTCGAAGGTACGCCGTACCACCGGCAGTTGGAGGTCGATGGCGGGGTACACTCCCGGCAGTTTTCCACTTCCGCGCAGATTTCGCCGCCTCAGCCAGATGCCAAGTGGGATCAGCAACAGGCCGAGCACAAAAATTCCAGGGAGAATTAGAAAGACCAGGAGGCCAATATAAGGATGCGGCGGCCCGGGCAAGAAGACGTCATAGAACCAGAAGGCGATGGTGGTCAGCGCCGTGCTCGTCGTCAACACCGCACCCGTTAATGTGAGGGGATTCTGCCCCAGGAAATAGATGGGTTGGAACCAATCGCGAATGCGCTCTCGCAGACTCATTTGAGAAGGCTACTCCCTTCCTTACTCCACTACTGCGCAAACACACGTCACACGTTGTCGCGGCGCACGCGCCGCGCTGAACAAATCCCCAACCTTGATGGCAAGACCGGCGAAAACTATTTTTTCAGGGTCCGGATGAAAGCCACCAGCCCCTTAACGTCTTCCGGCTTCAGAGACGCGTACTTGGGCATTTTATTCTTGCCGTTGGTGATGGTATCGGAGAGTTCGGCATCCGACATTTTTTGCACGTCGGCAGTGGTGAAATCGTGGGCGCCCATTTTCTTTCCCATCGGCGAACCGGTTCCGTCCGCACCGTGGCAGGCAGCGCACTTCGATTTATAGAGGGTCTCCGACGCGTTTTGTGCATGCGACGATAAAGTGAAGGCGAGAACAACCGTTATTGCCGTTGTGAGCGTAAAGATGCCAATTCTCTTCATTTTTCAAGCTCCGTTTGAATTTTGCTTGATCCAAGCTTAGAACGAGCATACATTTCGAACGGCAAGATTGAAACACCTTTGCCAGCAGAAATTCGGTGACCTCGATCACACCTGCTTTGGCCGTGTAGTATTTCGGGAACACTTTGAGGGCACAAGAGGAGCTGCCTTAGCCAATTTCTTCTGAGTTGGTCTCAATCGTGCACAGCAAGGTTGAGCCGGAGGGATCGCAAGCCCTTTAGATTCATAACCGGCAAGGGGAGTGATGGCCCTCACCGCCAACTGTGATGCCGGTCACGGCAGCGTTTGGGAGGCCGGGCCAGACTTAACGTGGGTGAGCTTATGCCAAAGGATGATCGCAACTTGCTGGAAGTGCTGAAGTTCGAACTGGAGTTTCTTGAGCAAGGTGGATACGGACGTCTGCCGCGCGAGTCCTGGAGGCCACGGTTCATTTTCGAGGATTCCCCCACTTGCATGAACTTTAATTCCAAAGACCACGAACCGTGTGAAGAATGCCTGCTGATGCAATTCGTGCCAGAAAACGCGCGCACGGAGCAAGTGCCGTGTACACATATTCCGTTGTCGCCGACGGGAGAGACTCTGGAATCTTTGTACCGAACGGGGACACAGCAGGAGATTGAGGAAGCGCTTGCTGGCTGGTTGCGCGCGACCATCCGCCGACTGGAAGCGGAGAAAGCGAGACAATCGTCTGCTGGTCCGACTCACTAGCCGCCTTCCCATGCGTTTCCCAGTGTTTCTGTGATTTTTCGCCAACGTTCCGTTACCATCGAGGAGGACGTCATGGCCGTAACCACCGAGAAGACCATCAAAGACCTGGTTCTGGAGAACCCTGCTGCAACCCGCGTCTTTGAAAAGTTCGGCATCGACTATTGCTGTGGCGGCGATAAGTCGCTGGAACAAGCCTGCCGCGAGGCAAACCTCCCGATGCATCAAGTGCTCGATTTGCTTGACGCTGCTGCAACCCGAGGGGCCCAGACGGATCCGGACTGGCAAGAAGCATCGTTGTCCGAGCTAATCGCGCACATTACCAGCACTCATCACGCTCATACACGCACGGAGATCGCCCGCCTCGGCCCCCTGTTCGACAAGGTCAGCTCTTTCCACGGCAAGAACCATCCCGAGCTGCTGCAAGTTCAAGCCAGCTTTCGAGGTCTGGCCCAGGAACTGACCATGCACATGATGAAAGAAGAAATGGTCCTCTTCCCCTACATAGTCGGAATGGAGCAGGCTGTCATCCGCCGCGAAGCGGTTGTGCCTCCACCATTCGGCAGCGTAAGAAACCCAGTCTCCATGATGGAACACGAGCACGACTCCGCGGGAAACGCATTGCGCGAGATGCGCCATGCCAGCAGCGGCTACGCCCCGCCACCCGATGCCTGCGTCAGCTATCAGACCCTGTACAAGGCTTTGACGGATTTTGAAGCCGACCTGCACCAGCACATCCATCTGGAGAACAACATTCTGTTTCCACGCGCCATTGCGATGGAACAGGCTCACTGATTCAAGAAATCACCATGCCCACAATTTCGCTACCGTCGTGCAGCGGCGCCTTTCAAACCGGAATTATATCGTTACACGATATAGATCGCGAGCTTAGAACAAATCTCAGAAAAAGGTGCTTATCGTATGCCATATAAGAAGCTGTGGATTGCGCTCGGGTTTGTATTGGTGATTTCCTTCGCGGTTCTGGGTGGGGTGGGAATCAAGGTTTTGAAGAGCGCCCCGCCCATCCCCTCGCAGGTAATCACCACCAATGGGCAGGTATTGTTCGACGGCCGCACCGTTCACGACGGACAAGGAGCCTGGCAGTCGATCGGTGGCCAGGAGGTGGGCACGGTTTGGGGGCATGGCGCTTACATTGCCCCTGACTGGAGCGCCGACTGGCTGCACCGCGAGTGTGTGTTCATTCTTGACCACTGGGCCAAGCAATCCGGGGCCGCCAATTATGCGGCCTTGGGTCTGGAGCAGCGGGCTGCTCTGCAAGCACGCCTCCAGCAGATCATGCGGCACAACACCTATGATCCCGTCACTGGCCGGATCATCCTGGATCCAGTGCGCGGTCAGGCATTCGAGGAACTTTATCGTTACTATTCGGATGTTTTCAGTCGCGGGCGTGACGAGTACGCGATCCAGCCCAACGCCCTCAGCGACCCCGAGAAGCTGCGCGAGTTGAGCGCGTTTTTCTGGTGGACGGCGTGGGCCGCCTCGACGAACCGGCCGGGTACCGATGTGACCTATACGCAGAACTGGCCGCATGAACCCCTGATTGGGAACCAGCCGACTGGTGGAGCAGTGGTGTGGAGCGTGGTCAGCTTCGTGCTGCTGCTTGCGGGAGTGGGCGGCATGGTCTGGTACTTTGCTTCCCAGCCGCGAACCGCCGCGGAAGAATTGTTGCCGGAGGCCGACCCTCTGCTCGGACTTAGACCCACGCCTTCGCAACGCGCCACGGTTAAGTATTTCTTTGTAGTCGCCGCGCTGTGGGTAGTCCAGGTGGGACTGGGGGCCCTGACCGCGCACTACGGGGTGGAAGGCTCCGGTTTTTACGGCATTCCACTGGACCGCTGGCTTCCCTACAGTGTCACCCGCACCTGGCATCTGCAGATTGGCCTGTTCTGGATTGCTACTTCATGGCTGGCAACCGGGCTGTACGTTGCGCCCGCGGTGAGCGGAGTTGAACGGAAGGGCCAGCGACTCGGCGTCAACGTTCTGTTTGGAGCGCTGATTTTCGTGGTGGTTGGTTCGCTCGCAGGGGAGTGGATGAGCATTGAACACAAGCTCGGCAACCTGTGGTTTTGGTTGGGCACACAGGGTTACGAGTACGTGGACCTGGGCCGCTTCTGGCAGATCCTGCTGTTTGGCGGGCTTACTTTCTGGTTGTGGCTCATGTGGCGCGCGCTCAAGCCGGCGCTCATGAAGAGAGACGAGAGCCACTCGTTGCTGTTGATGTTCTTGCTTTCGAGTGTCGCGATACCGCTGTTTTACGCCGCGGGCCTGATGTTCGGCGAACGCAGCAATCTGGTCACGGCCGAGTACTGGAGATGGTGGGTTGTGCATCTGTGGGTAGAAGGCTTCTTCGAAGTGTTCGCTACCGTGGTAATCGCATTCCTCCTCACTCGCTTGAAGCTGCTCTCGGTATCCACTGCCACGCGTGCCGTGATGTTCTCCACCACCGTGTTTCTCTCCGGTGGAATCATCGGTACGTTTCACCACCTCTACTTCGCCGGGACGCCCAACATTGTGCTCGGCTTAGGCGCGGTCTTCAGCGCGTTAGAAGTGGTTCCGCTGGTGCTGATTGGCTTCGAAGCCTGGGAAAACATCCGCCTGGCGCGTGCTCGCCAACAGCACATCTGGGTTGCAGCTTATAAGTGGCCGATCTATTTCTTTGTGGCCGTCGCGTTCTGGAATTTTGTGGGCGCAGGACTGTTTGGATTTTTGATCAATCCGCCCATCTCGCTCTATTACATGCAGGGTTTGAACACGACCCCGGTGCACGGACACACGGCGCTCTTCGGCGTCTACGGCATGCTGGGCCTGGGCCTGATGCTGTTTTGCCTGCGCGCCCTGCGTCCGGGAATGGCGTGGAAAAACGGCCCGTTGTGGTTTTCCTTTTGGGCGATCAATCTCGGCCTTGCCCTGATGGTCTTGCTCAGCATGTTGCCCATTGGCCTGATGCAGGTCTGGGCCTCGGTGGAATACGGCACGTGGTACGCTCGCTCCGCGGAATTTCTCCACTCGGGGGGCATGAACCAACTGCGCTGGATGCGAATGATCGGCGACAGCATCTTCGCCATGGGGGCCCTGGTGCTGGGATGGTTCGTGCTCGGCCTGCTCACCGGCCATTCCTACGATCAGCGCGGCTATGTGGTCGAAGGCGAGTGGGAGGTCCGGCCACAGGAGGAACCCGTCCTCCACCGCTAGACGGCGATTCGCCTCGGGAGCGGCGATTGGGACCGAAGCATTCACGCCAGCTCACAGATCCAGAAAGGCCGTCACTGAGGAAAGATCCAGTTCGGAGACCCTGCGGAAGCCAAGCTTGCTGGCAATGCCTAGCATCGCAAGATTGTCTGCCAGGATTTCCGCCGAAACCCGAGTGACCTTTTCATCTCTTGCGATTTGAGTGAGTCTGCGGAACAGTTCCGTTCCCAGACCCTGGCCTTGATGCCGATCGGCGATCAGGACTGCGGCTTCTGCGCGATTTGTGCCACGCAACTTGATCAGTCTGCCGATTCCGGCAAACTCGTGACGGCCAGACGCTGGATCCTTCTTGTCCGCGACCAGAGCGATCTCACGGTCATAGTCCACGAAACACAGACGGGCCAGGCGTTCATGTGCCACCCGCGCACGCAGACTCAATGAACTGAAATAGCGCGAATAGACGCTGCTGTCGGACAGAGTTTCGTGAAAGGCCACCATCAGCGGTTCGTCTTCTGGACGGATGGGGCGCACTGTAACCTCAGTTCCATTTTTCATTACCCATGGGGATATGTATTGCGCCGGATAGGGGCGAATGGCTGGTTTCGGCAATTGCTCTGCCGGCAGCGCCGGATCATGCAAGACCACGCGCGCATCCAGCGCCAGCAATTGCTCCGGCGAGGCCAGGAGAGGATTGATATCCATCTCTGCAATCCGAGGTTGCTCGACTACCAACTGACTGAAGCGCACCAGAAGGCCCTCGAGTGCAGCCAGATCGACCGGCTTCCTCCCGCGCACGCCCTTGAGTGCCGTCAGAATCCGAGTTTGCTCCATCATGCGCTGTGCAAGGGTGGTGTTCAGCGGAGGCAGTGCCAAGGCACGGTCGCGATAGACCTCCACCAACTGACCGCCGGAGCCAAATAGCAATACCGGCCCGAACTGCGGGTCAACGCTGCTGCCGAGGATCAACTCGTAGCCTTCCAGCCGCACCATGGGCTGCACCGTTACGCCCGAGAAATTCTGGGTCCCCGCGCACTGCTCAACGGAAGCTCTGATGGCGCGATAGGCTGATCGGACTGCTTGCTCGCTTCGGAGATCGAGCTTGACGCCGCCCACATCCGTCTTGTGGGTAATCGTCTCGGACAAAACCTTCAGCACGACCGGGTATCCGAGGGCAGAGGCGCAGCTGGCGGCTTCCTCTTCATCATGCGCCACGCGGGTCTCAACTGTCGGGATGCCATAAAGCGACAAGACCTGTTTTGATTCGGACTCGGTGAGCAGAACACGCCCGCGGTTACGGGCTTGCTCAATGATCGCGGCCACCTGCTGACGGGCCGTGATGTCAATCTTGGAGCCCTCAGACAGGGTCGGAGTTTCATACAGTCCACGCAGGTTGTAGGTGTAGCGCCACATGTAATTGAAGGCTCGGGCGGCAGTATCGGGGAAAGGAAACACTGGAATTCCCGCGGCCCGCAGGATGGCTTCGCCTCGGATGATGCTGGCCCCTCCCATCCAACTGGCGAGCATGGGCTTGCCGGTGGACTTGGCATAGGGTTTCAGGCCTTCCGCGGCCTGCGTCGGGTCGGCGATACCCTGCGGCGCCAGAATCACGAGAAAGCCGTCGCTGTTCGGGTCTTTCGTCACTACCTCCAGAACCTGGGCATAACGCTCGGCATCGGCGTCACCCAAGACGTCGATTGGATTACTGTGACTCCAATGCGTGGGCAGAAACTGATTTAGAGCGCGCAGGGTTTCCTCGGAAGGTGTGGCGAGTTGTCCGTCAGTCGCAATCAGTGAATCCGTAGCCAGCACACCCGGTCCACCCGCATTGGTCAGGATGGTGAGTCGTGGCCCTTTTGGCCGTGGTTGTTTACTCAAGACTTCAGCCATGTAGAACAGATCGCTGATGTTCTGGACCCGCAAGACCCCACAACGCCGGAAGGCTGCGTCTAGAACTTCATCACTTCCGGTGAGCGCCCCGGTGTGGGATGCAGCAGCCCGCGAGGCTGCCTCGGAGCGTCCGGCTTTGATTACGATGACGGGCTTGCTGAGCGCCACCTCGCGCGCCGCTGACAGGAACGATCGCGCATTCCCGATCGACTCCATGTAAAGCAAAATGCTGCGCGTATGCGGGTCAGTGCCAAAATAATCGATCAGGTCGCCCCAACCCACATCCAGCATCGAACCGGTCGAAACGATTGCGCTGAATCCAACTTGTTCCCGCTTGCTCCAATCCAGGATTGCGGTGAGCAGCGCCCCACTCTGGCTGAGGAAGGCGACGTTTCCGGCGAGGGGGGGATCGTTGGCAAAGGTCGCGTTCAAGCCGATCGTCGGATTCATGATGCCCAGGCAGTTAGGCCCGATCAGGCGCATGGCCCCGCGGCGCAGTTGCTCCTGAATCCGCTTTTCCAGTGCGACGCCCTCCGAACCTCGTTCACGAAAACCGGCGGAAATCACGATCGCTGATTTCACACCCGCATCCACGCAGGCGCCAATCACCTCCGGGACCGTAGATGCAGGTGTGGCCACGATCGCCAAATCCACTTTCTCCGGAACATCCCCAATTGTCTTATAGGTTTTGAGGCCCAGAATATCCGCATGGCTGGGGTTGACAGGGTATGTCTTCGAGCGAAGAGAGCTTTCGATAAGATTGCGGAGAACAGCGTAACCAACCGTGCCAGGCCGTTCGCTCGCGCCAACTACGGCCACAGACAGGGGAAGAAAAAAGGCATCCAAGCCGTGCCGGGACGGAGCATCACGAACGTCCTCCGCCACCGACTGAGTGACATTCGTTTTGGTCTGGTTCCTCATTGGCTAGACAAGGCCGTGACCTAATCATAAATGCTCTTTTCGATTAGCCTAGTCCTTGCTAGCCGCGTACGGTCAGGACCGGGCAGCGGGCTTCCGCAACCACCTGAGAAGCGACTGGCCACGGCAAGTGCTCGGTGATCGCCCCTTCCGATGACTTCCTGACACCCATGACGATCAGATCGACGTCACGTTCCCTGGCAAGCCGCAGGATTCCCTCGGCAGGAAGGTCGAAACGAACCACGAACTCGGGCTTGCACCAGTCTTCTGCTTCCGCCGGTACTAAAGCGCGAAGTGCTTCGAGAGCGCTGGCATCGTCAGCTCCGCGATACTCGGGGGCGACGAAAAGCATGAGCTGGAGAAAAATCAGAGTGGACTGGTTCTCTTCGGCCAGCGACAAGGCGTAGGGCAGCGCGCTCAGAGAAACCTCCGAGCCATCGGTGGGGAAGAGAATCTGCTTGAGTTTCCATCCCCTCTCATCGAGTGGACGGACTTTGGGGCCGATGGTCAGGACAGGACAATCTGTCCGCCGGTAGATTTTCTCGGCATGGGATCCCAGCACCAACTTTCGGACTCCTTGTCGTCCGCGCGTGCCCGCGACGATAAGGTCGATATCGTGCTCGCGAATCATCCCCGAAATCACGCTCCAAAAGTCGCCCCGCTCCAGCACTTTTTCAAAGCGTGTATCACTGAGCAACTCTGGACGAGCAAAATCGGCAAGATTCCGCTGGGCCTCCTGCCGGACGGTATCCGCGTATTCTGGCAGCGGATCCAAAGGCACCGTGAGATGCGGCTCAGGGCTGATTGCATGCCCCACCACAATCTTGGCGCCGTATTGCCGGGCCAGCGCGACCGCATAGGGCAGCGCCAGCTTCGAAGCCATCGAAAAATCGGTTGTTACCAGGATGTTGTTGACGGAGATGCGGGCATTGGCATGGACGGCTTGCATAAGTCGCCTCCGCTTAACATCCCTTTATAGGCGTTCCCACGATATTCAACAGTGATGGCAATCACTCTCACGAGTGATGTGAATCCGATCACGGCAAACCGTGATTTGGCTCACCCGTTGGGGAAGTCATTCGCGCATAAGCTTATACTTGGATTGGAGTGGGAGGGCGAGATGAAAACCAAGCCGGTATTGGATGCACCAGGGGAATCCCAAGAAGATGAGCTTCGCCCGATTGAAGCAGCAAAGCACGTCGCTGGTGCCCGCCATCTGCTAACCTCTTTGCGCCACAAGATTGGCGCTGAGAAGCATCCTGAGCTGGAAGAAGCCATTACCAAGCTGGAAGTAGCGCTGAGTATTCTGACCATCAAGACCGGCGGAATGCTGTGAGGGACAGATGTTGGGATGAAAAACACGGTTGACCTCGGCGCGAGCCGAGCGCCACGAACAAACGCCCGCTTGAAGAAGGTCAGGCGCGCCGCTTACGAATCCTTTCCCCCGCCATCACCGCACGACCTCAACACAGCAATGGGCATAAAGGGCAACTGATTCAGAAACGCTTCCCACTAGCATGCGATCCAATCCGTGTCTGCCATGGGAGCCCAGCACAATCAAGTCCGCTCCCCACTCTTTTGCCTCATCAAGAATGAGGGCTCGAGGTTCACCCACCGGTGTAGCTCTGCGTTCGCATATTTTCAAATCCGTCGCGCTGAGCGTGTTTTGGGCATCGGCGACGGCTGCTTCTGCATGTGTGCGCGCCTCCTTCCACACCCGCTCAAGCAGGCTGGTGGGGTACTCAGACGCTAACGGCGCTGCGGTGTTCGGGATCTCCGGGGTCAGAAGCTGTACTACGCTGACAATGTTGACCTGACTCTCCGCCGGCCAAGGGCGGTTCGCGACCGACAAAACCGCTTTGGCAGAACAGCTTGAACCATCCGAAGCAAGCAGGATTTTCATTCCCTGCAAAGGGTGTGCCGAGGCAGGATTGTGCCGGACGATCTCGACCGAGCAAGGCGAGGCGCGAAGCACCGCTTCGGCAACACTGCCCAGGAGGAATCGGGTGAAGGCGCCCTGCCCGTGTGAACCGACCATTATCAGATCGGTGCCCCACTGTTTCGCGTACTCCGGGATCGCTTTCTTGGGAAAACCCGATTGGACGACTGCGAGTGCTTTATGCCCGGACTGAATCAGTTTGTCCGCCGCATGTTCCACAAGGGGCTGTGTCTGAAGCTTCCCATCTTCGACCAGCGCCGGGTGTCGCTCCGGGCGGCCCACATCCACAACGCTCATCACACAAAAGATCGTGCCGGAAGGCCACGGGCGGGTTATCGCCGCATTTACTACATGCTGGGATGCGGGAGAAGAATCGAGCGCTAATAGAACTTTCATGTCATCGGCGTTTCAACTGCGAAACCAGGTCGCTACAGCGAAGTATACGCCGCGTCGATCTTCTTCAATCAAAGGACCCTTCTGGGAGATCAGCGCTTCCAGGCGGCCCGATCTCCAAGGCCCGAAGGTAACGTTGGTAATCTTTACGGAAATTACTCACTCACTAGAATCAAGAGTAGTTGGCTCCTACCGCCAAAAGAGGCAACGGTAGCCTTCACTCAGGACGCTGAGGAGCCGACTAAGTGTTTGCAGAATCAGGGCGAAAGCCCTTCTCCAAACCAATCCGAAGGCGCAGGTGGAAAGCCGATGAAGTGTCGAGTCATCGCGGTTCTGGGCACCCGCCCGGAAGCAATCAAGCTGGCGTTGGTTATCGCCGAACTGCGCCGGCGCTGCGAGGATTTTGAAACCGCGGTGGTGCACACCGGACAGCATCGGACCATGCTGGATAGCGCGCTCAAGCTCTTTAAAATCAAGCCCGACTTCCTCCTCGACGTGATGCGCCCCAACCAAACCCTGAGTTCGCTAACCGGGCGCGTCTTGGATACGGTTGAAAACGCCTGCCACCAATTCGAGCCCAACATCGTGCTGGTCCAAGGCGATACCACGACCGCTTTCGCCTCGGCACTGGCCGCCTATTACTGCAAGGTCGCGGTGGGCCACATTGAAGCCGGTTTGCGCAGCGGCGACCTCTACAACCCTTTCCCGGAGGAAGGCAACCGCCGTCTGGCGTCGGTGATGACGGACATTCATTTCGCCCCAACCGCACTCTCGCGTGACAACCTGCTGGCCGAAGGGGTTCCCGCGGAGAAAATCGTCGTCACTGGCAACACCGTGGTGGACACTCTGCGTTTGCTCGGTGACCTGCCTCATTCCTGGGAGGGCACGCCGTTGGCCGGCATCCCTCGCGACGACGGACGCCGCCTGGTACTGGTTACATCTCACCGCCGCGAATCCTGGGGATCCGACCAGGAAAACATGTGCCTGGCCCTGAAGGATCTAGTCAAGAAACACCCTGATATTCGGGTGATCTATCCCGTCCACATGAACCCGAACGTGCGCAGCACGGTGAATGCCTTGCTACAGGACACGGAGCGTATTCATCTGACCGAACCCTTGGGCTACATCGATTTCGTCAGCCTACTGCGAAGCTGTTTTCTGGTGCTGACCGATTCCGGCGGCATTCAAGAAGAAGCTCCGACCTTTCGCAAGCCGGTGCTGGTGCTGCGCAAAGTTACAGAGCGTCCAGAGGCCTCCCAGTTCGGCATGGCAAGAATCATCGGGATGTCGCGCGAAGCGATCGTCGCCGAGGCCGACCGCCTGCTCACCGACACGGACGCGTATCAGGACATGTCAGAGGGGGAAAATCCCTATGGAGACGGCCACAGTTCCGAGCGGATCGTGGAGGCAGTCTCCCGGTGGTATCAGAAAAAGACTCCGTTGTTAGATGCCGACAAGCAATTCAAGCTGCCGCCCAGACCGCAACCCCGGCGGCGGAAGAGCGATCTCTCTGTGGCTAAGGCTGCAACTGCGGGCAAGGAGTGACAGCCCCGGATCGCGGTCGTAATGGCGCGCCATGATCTATGCACTGTACGTTATTGTTTCCGTCATCTGCGTCTACACCGCGCGCCATTACTGGTTCACGCTGAACCGTCTCTTTGGGTTCCAGCGCCACCCCTACATTGATATCGATACCGCAGACTGGCCGCCCGTTACCGTGCTGGTTGCGGCCCACAATGAAGAAAAAGTCGTCGCCAACATCCTGAGCGCACTGATGACGGTCAAGTATCCCGAAGACAAGATGCTGGTGATCCCGGTCAACGACCGTTCCACTGACCGCACCCGCGAAATCATCGACGAGTTTGTGGAGCGTTTTCCCGGCCGCATTCGTCCTTTTCACCGCAAGGAAGGAAAAGGCGGCAAAGCGGCTGCGCTAAAAGACGCGATGGAGCTGGTGCAGACCGAGGTCATCCTGATTTTTGATGCTGACTATATTCCGGGGGCGGGTCTGATCCGGCAACTGACCGCTCCTTTCTTCGATCCGGAAGTCGGCGGAGTCATGGGTCGAGTCGTGCCCATGAACTGTGGCACCAATCTGCTCACCCGCTTGCTGGATCTGGAGCGATCTGGCGGCTACCAGGTGGACCAGCAAGCCCGCATGAATCTTCGTCTGGTTCCGCAGCACGGCGGGACCGTGGCTGGGGTCCGGTTGAGTGCTCTCCACGAAATCGGAGGATGGAATGACACCTCCCTGACCGAGGACACCGACCTGACCTATCGTCTGCTGCTGCATGGCTGGAAGACGGTGTATCAGAACCGGTCGGAATGTTACGAGGAGGTACCCGAAACCTGGCCGGTCCGAATCAAGCAGATCAAGCGCTGGGCCAAGGGACACAACCAGGCGATGGTGACCTACGGTCTGCATCTGCTGCTCGGCAAACATCGCGCCAGCCTGCGCGAACGGATCGATGGCACGCTGCTGCTGGGCGTCTACATCATGGCCCCGTTTACGCTGCTTGGCTGGGCGCTGGCGCTGGGTGTGTTCTATCAGGGGGTCGCTCCCCTGCACGGGATTGTAGCCATCCTCTCCGTGACCGCTTATGCGGCCATCGGCAATCTGGCAGCCTTCTTTGAGATTGCTGCGGCGGTGCGACTGGACGGTTCCCGTAGGCGAGTTTGCCTCGTACCCTTCCTGATCCTGGGTTTTGCCGTCAGCATCTTCGCCGTCTCCTGGGCCGCAGTGTCTCAGGTGAAGGACGCGCTCACCGGGGCCGAGTTCCATTGGGACAAGACTGAGCGTTTTCGGAAGGCGGCGTCGTGAACCCCTTCTTCGCCGTCGTGTGCCTGATCCTGCTGACCTGTGT
>Ga0335077_10007581_pt1 | contig 13429 bp, 6 predicted proteins | sample Lox_Sample_31_FD_207151 | JGI IMG/M metagenome (GOLD analysis project Ga0335077, IMG submission 207151) | Soil microbial communities from Loxahatchee National Wildlife Refuge, Florida, United States - Lox_Sample_3.1 | ecosystem: Environmental > Terrestrial > Soil > Wetlands | place: USA: Florida... | reverse complement strand
CATTGTCGCTGCCATCGAAAAACCTTCCCTCAAGAATCTGCAGGTGCCCGATCTCCAGGTAACTCGGCTCCACGCCGTAGACCGTAGGAACGTCGATTTGTGGTTTGGGAAGGACCTTTGTTGGGGTAAAGCGCTTTCTCGGAGTGCCGTCTTGCACATCCTGCACGTTGCGTCGGATGGTCTGGTAGTCGCGCAAGCTCAGCCCGTTCGACAACTTGCGCACTTTTTGCAGTTCCTGCTCGTTGTGCGCTTCTTTGGCCTCCACGATCAGGTTGCGCACGCCAAGCTGCTCGATAAAGGCCATCACTTTTTGCTGCGCACCTGCGCCAATCGAGAGCATCGCGACGACTGCCGCAACGCCAAAAATCATTCCGAGCATCGTCAGCAGCGAACGCAGCTTGTGGGTAGCCAGATTCTCGAAGCCAAAAATCAGGTCAGGCACCCACTGAGCCACCGACCTTCGGACCTCCAGGGAACTGGCTCTCATAGGGGATCCTAGTTCGCGCCCGGGCCGAGGCTCGGCGCCGCGCCACTCTCCTTGGCAGGACCGTTGGGCTTCTTTTCAGGATTGACCAATGCCACCACCGTTCCCAGCGGAACGCCTTCCAGGATCGCTCGCCCTTCGCTCAGTGCGCGCACCTTCACTTCTTGGGGCTCAAAACCGGCACCTCGCCGGCAATACACGATCCTTTTGTCGTCGCGTTCGAACACGGCTTCCGCAGGAATGGACACGGCGTGCACCAGTCGGTCGCCGAGAATATTCAACCGCGCGGCAAACCCAGGGCGCAGTTGCGGCTCAATTCGGTCGAGTTGCACTGCAACGTCGAACTTGTGCTTGGAATTGTTGTCCCAGAATTCTCTTGCCGTCGCTCCTCCAACCGTGCGCACCTTTCCCGAGAACGACTGGCCTGGAAGAGCATCCAGCGTGATTTCCACGGACTGCCCCATTTTGATATTCATGCGGTCCGTCTCGTCCACCTGCGCGGAAATCTCCAGTTTGGTCAGATCAATAACTTCCGCAATGGAACTCCCGGGATTCACCTGGTCGCCCACCTGATAGTCGGGCAGGGTCATGCCGTCCATGAAAAATCCGCCCGTGGACTCTACGTTGCCGTGCACCACCACGATTCCATCAATGGCCGAGGTCACGCGCATGTTCTTGATGTTTTGCTCGGCCTGGTCCATGGCCACCCGGGCTTTGTGTTGCTTCTCCTGGCTGATGGCCAGCGCAGCTTCATTGGACGCGTTGTGCGACTGGATATCTTGTTCGAGCTGCGCCAACGCCCGCTTCGCTTCGTTCAGGGCCAGCACGTTCTTTTGCCCATCGATCGTGCTAAGCAATTCGTTTTTGCTGACGTCGAGCTCCGCTCTGCGCACCGCGTACTTGGCCTTGAGCAACGCCGTTTTGTCTTCTGCCGACTGCACGGCGGCATCTGCGTGCGCTTTGGCGATTTCCTCCTCGGCCTGCAACAGGTCGCTGCGGTTTTGGCCCAGGTTGTACTCTTGCTGGCTCGGATCGAAGGCCAGTACCACTTCGCCGGCGTGCACTTGTGCCCCCGAACGCGCCAACTCGATGATCTGCAGCGTCCCGCCGGCAATAGGAGGCGCGGTGATCGCCCTTGATTGCTCCGTCTTCAGCGTTCCGGTGGTCCGCACGGCCAGTTGCAGGTCCGCTTCCTTCACGATCGCTGTGGGAATCGCGGAGTCCCCGGCGAGCACCGCCGCTTGTTGGCAACCCGCTGCTACGCCGGCGGCAAAGGACAGAACCATTAGAACTACTATTATCGATATGCACTTTTTTTTCATTTCTTCTTTTACTTGCCTGCCGTCGGATCCTTCAAGGCCAACTGCTCTCCCGGTAGCAATCCCTTCGCTACCAGCACTTCGTCCCCGCTGCGCCGCGCTACTTCCACCGCAGTCTCCGCAAACTTCGATCCCTGCTTCACATACGCGACGGTGCGCCCCGCTTTTCGAAATAACGCTCCCGGCGGTATGACGATGCCGTCGGGAATATGGGCGATGACCACGCGCACTGCTGCTGCCATGCCCGGCGTGAGCCGCGGATCTCTCTCCGCCAAGCCCAGCTCCAACGAAAAATTGCGCGGTACGGGCCATCCCGCAGAGAAGTCCAGACTGGCCGTGGGGCTGATTGTGTTCACGTGCCCGTCAAAGCTGAGATCCGGCAAAGCGTCGAACGTCACTCTTGCGGATTGGCCCAACTTCAATTGCCCACGTTCGGCTTCCTCGATGCGTGCCACCACTTTCAGCGCCGAAGAATCGGGCAGCTCGAGAATCGCCGCGCCGGGCCAAGCCCGATCGCCCGCCTTAAACGGCGTTTGCCCGCCTTGCGGTTGCCAATGGTTCTGAAGGGCCACGACCCCGTCCAGCGGCGCCCGGAGAACCAAAGCACCCAGACTCTGCTCGTCCAGCTTTACTTGAAACTCCGCTTGGTCCTTTTTTTGCACTTTGCCTGCGAGATCCGAGCCGGCGGAAGCGCGGTCGGCCTTCAGTTTTGCCTCCGCTTCCTTCTCCTTCTGTTCCGCGTCCGCAACTTTCAGCATGGCCTGCTGGCCTTCAATCGCGGAGAGAATTTCCTGTTTACTCGCGTCCATGCGCGCCTTTTCCACGTCGTATTTCGCGGTCATCAGGTCGGTCAGGTCCTGCTCTTCTTTCAGTCGCGCCGCTGCGCGCGCCTGCTGCATCTCGGCCTCCGCCGACTTCACCGCCGATTGGTCTTGCGCCAGCTTCTGCTTCACGGTTGTTGCGTCGAATTGCACCAGCACGTCGCCCTTTTTCACCTTCGCTGCGTTTGGGACAAGGTCCAAAATCTGTAGATCCCCGGCGTTGTACGGAGCGGTGACAATGACGGAGCGGACCGCCTCTACTTCTCCTTTGATTTCCAGGTAATCCACAAACTCCTTCCGCTGCACCTCGGCTGTCGGAAGCGTCACCGCGGGCCGCGCCAGCCGCAACGCGCCGAATCCCATCCCCCCAACCAGCAGCGCTAGCGGAATCGCCAGGGCCCTCTTGTGGTCCTTCCATATCTTGTTCCAGGCCATCATGGCTGCCCCGCGCCTGTCTCGCCCGCCACTCGTCGGATGACGTCCCCTTCCGCCAGCCCCGACACCACGACCGCCTCCAGATCGTTGGTTGCCCCAATCTTTACCTCGCGTTTCTCCAGCGTGCCGCCATTCCTCGCCCACACATACGCGTGTTCCCCCGCAAACGCGACGCTTTGCCTGGGGACAACAAGAACGTTGCTCTGCGAGCCCAGTTCCAGGTCCAGGGCCGCGGATAGGTCCGGCAGAAGTCTTGGATCCGACCCTTGCACCAGGAACTGCGCGCTGAAAGAGCGCACTTGTTCCGAAAACCGCCCCGGGTGACCGAGCGGGGAAAGTTCATTGAGCACGGCCGGGAGGGTCAAGCCCGGGTAGGCATCCAAATGCATCTCAGCCCGCTGCCCGGGATGAACGTTTTGCAGGTCCACCTGGTTAAGCTCCACTCGCACCTGCATCTGCGAGGGGTCCACGACCTGCAAGAATGGCACTCCGGGCCTTACCTGATCCCCTTCCTGCACCGTGCCCATTCTTCCGCCCAGCCAAATGGTGTTGTAAACCACCACTCCAGGCATCGGCGAATGCACTTCCATCTTGGCGGCGTTGTTTTGCGCATAGCGCATGGCTTCCAGTGCCCGGTCCCTCTGAATCTCCAGGATGTGTATGCCCGCCACTCCCGCCGCCCTCTTCAATTGGTACGTTTCTTTCCACTGCTTCAACGTCGCCTCGGCTTCGTCAACGGCTTCCTGATTCTTCTCCGCGTCGATTCGTGAGACAACTTCATTCCTCTGCACTTCCAGTTGCGCGCGCTTCAACTCGTCTTCGGCCTGCTTCACGGCCGTGTCGTCTTTGGCCCGTGCGATGTCCTCGTCACCCTGTTTCTGGGCCACTTGGCTGACCAGATTCTCGTAGGTGCTCTTCTTGTCCAAATAATCCTTCATCTGGGCTTGCGGGTCGAACTCGACGAGAAGATCGCCCTTCTGGACGTGGCTGCCCGCCGGCGCCAGTTTGGTGATGACCATCGACCCGACCTGCGCGCCTTCCAACTTCGGCGCCAACACTACGAACGAGCGCGCCGCCTGGGTCGTGCCGTTCAGCCGCAGCCGCTGCACAAAACTCCGTTTCTCTACCTTGATTGTGGCTTCGCCGCCGCTCGCCGCTGTCCTTGGCTGCTGGAAATGAAGGAAGAAAAATAGAAGGATGGCTACAAACAACAGAAGGGACATCCGAAGCAAAACAGTCTTCGGCTTACCGCCGAATAAAGACGATTGCGCCATCGCCTCGACTCTACCCCGCCGGGGGGCCGAACAGTCCCCCTTATGCGCCTTTTGAACTCTAATCCGCCAGAATGGTTGTGTCGCCAATTACTTATACCGTCCAAAATAGGTTAAGTCCACCTCGCAGCCCTAGACAGCGCCGGGAATCGCGTCTGGTAGGGGAACAATTCACCGGGTCCAGCGATGTTAAATCCAACTCATTTTCCCTACGGCTCCGTGGTTGCGGCAGGCTTAGCGAATTGGGCGTCGTCGATCGGGCTGTTCTGCTGCACCGTGTCTATCTGTACGGTGAGCGCGGATTCTGGCCGAGAAAAAGTCATGCGAAAGGGGACCTTTACGCCGTCCACGTCGCGATAGTCGTCGTAGTCGATTTGCGTGGGGTTCTCGCCGAAGGGTGACTCCGCATAGCGAACGAGGCGAAGCAACAGACCAGATTGCTCGTCAAAATAGAGCTTCGCGGCTGGCCGGCCGTGACGCATGGCGTAGAGCGCGTAGGCCTGGCGGCCAGCAATGACTTCAGGATATTCGACGCGGAGGTCCGGATAGAACTGGCGCAGGTGCAGGGGGAACTGCAGATCGGCGTCCATGCGAGCATTTTCAAGATCGAAACCGTGGAGTTCGCGAACGTGGTGGCCCCCTAGTGTGAGCCAGCTTGTCTGGCCATCGAAAACGTTAGCGATATCGCCGCCGGGAAAGTGGCGCAGGAAGGCCTGCTTTTCGCCGGATCGCGTGAAGATCTCGACCCTCAGCGGGTTCCCCTGGAAAGTCGCGGTGCCTGTCTCTACGCGAGTATTGATCTTTTCAATCGAAGCGGCTCCGCCGAGAGCGTTGACGTAGTTTTCCAGTAACTCAGAAATTGCGGGCAAATGGACGGGCAGTTGGCCCGGTCCGGAGTCGGGCCGGGACCGCGTCGCGCTCTCCACAACTGGAGTTGCGACAGGATCGGTTGTGCCGCGATGACAGGTGAAACAGGTTATTCCGCGTTGATTGTCGAAGTTGTTTTTGTTCAGAGCGAAGGTCATTTGCATCATCTTACGCGCCGTTCGCTTGGGCTTCTTGTCATCTTTCTCAAAGTGGCCTTCGGAATGGCAGTAACCGCACTCGACACCGAGCGAGGAAGAAATAAATTCCATGGTGGGGATCAGCTGGCCGGCGGGCAGGCCCTTCAGCACCTGAATATTTTTGAAGACGTCTTCGGCATGTTTTGAAAAATCTTCCGAAGAAGCAGCCATCGCGGAACTATCGGGCGCGGCCGTCTCGTTCATCGCTGCTTTTATCTTTGCGCCCAGTTCGGCAGCCTCCGCGCTTTTCCCTGTCTTGCGATACAAATCAATCAGCGTACTTGCCGCGGGAAGATAGAGCGGATCAAGCGAGACGGCTCGCGCCAGGTGTTCGATAGCGCGGTCTGTCTCGCCGTCCTGGATATACGGAGAAGCCGCACCGGCTTCGCTGAGCGGCGAAGGATTCAGCTGCAGCGCCCGTTCAAAAGCAAATTTTGCATCCGCGGTTTGCTTGCCGACAAGCAAGGCGGCACCAATCCACTTGAACAAATCGCTGTCATTGGGGAACTGCCGCTGCACTTCGGTGAGAGCGCGATAGCCCTGAATAATCAGCGACGAAGAATGACGCTGCATGCCCACGTCGATGTCGGCGATTCCCAGGTTGCGCTGCTCCAGGCCGGGGGGAGGTTCGCGCCAGGCTTTGACGTTCGTGCCAGCTAGAGGCTCCGTCTCCTCCGCAGGACGGCGCTGGATTCGATGATCGGTGAACACCGTATGACCGCCATCCTGCGCATGGCGCCGCGGCATGTGGCAGCCGAGGCAATCGCTATCTTTCGCTGGATGCAAGGCCGGGAAACTCGTGGTGTGGCAGGAAAGGCAACGCGAACGGTAGAACTGGACGGGCTGGACCGGTTTGTTGTGGGGATCGTGGCAGGTGCCGCACCACAAACGTCCGCCACTGTTGCGCGCGCAAGCGCTCAGCGCAAGCTGCTCGACATGGCTTATTACTTTGAACGGGCCGGCAGGCGCACCAGGAGGCAAGGCGTCGTGGTAAATCGTAAACGTGTCTTCCAGAGGCTCACCCGCAACGAAATCGCTGAGCTTCTTGCCAGGATTCGGGACCCGCGCCACGCCAAACAAATGACATTGCTCGCAGACGCTATCACGGGCCGCGGGCTCCAGTTTTGCGGGATTGACGATGGTCCCGGCGCGAGGATCCGCCAGATGCTTTTCCGCCGGCCCGTGGCAGCGCTCACACGTAATGGCTTCGTCGGGAAAAACAGGAGCGCGGTACTGATTGAGCGTACCTGAAACGTGCAGAGCGGTTCCCGAATGGCACAGGACGCACTCCTCGCTGACCGGACGCGTGAAGTCAGGGTCGGGGATATTCTCATAACCTGGCGCCAGATCATAGGATTGGCGTCTGGTGTAAAAGGCAACGGGCGACTGGAAGAGGTGGCCGCCGATATCGGTGAGATACCCGGAGGCATGCGTACCGGAACCAATGACGTACGCGATGCGATACTCACTCTCTTCCCCGCTATTCTCCCAACGCTGGAAATAGCCATTGGCCGAGGAATGCATGGTGATTTTTGAGCCGTGGGCCTCGACGACTCCATCGGGTTCGGCGTCGGCGCGCCGCAACGCGTGAGCCATCGCCGAGCGGACATAGCCCGCGACCTCGGCCGGGTGGCAGAAGGCGCAGCGCTGCGAGCCAGCGAGCGCGCTCGGGAATGCAGCGGCAAAGTCCTGCGCGGCGTTCCTGGGGCTCATAGGAGCCGCCGACGGTGCTTGAGCGGAAGAAGCGTCTGCCAGAACAAGCAGAACGCTGAAGAGCGCCAGAGCGCGTGACAGGGCAAGCGCACGGAGCGTTAATCGCTCCATGCGGAAGGGCTTTCCGAACCAGGGGGCCTTGTTTTGTGCCAAAGTGCGGAAACCGGAATGCAGAGCCTGTTGCATCTAACCTTGAAACGAATGCCGGGCAAGGCGCGTTTCACGCGCGGTTCACTGGATTCAACGACTCCATTGGGGGAGCCGGTTCGGGCGAAGCAAAAGTCCGTTCTTCAACCGGAGTTCGTGCGGCGAGCGCACGGGCCATCATGGCCAGGGATTTGGCGAGCGGAAGGAAGGGGGCAAATGAAAACGCTGCGCCGCCTGGGCCTCCGGCGTCAAAGGAGCTTCGTCTCGTCGCCGAGTACTGCAACATTCCAATAATGAAAAAAGCTTTTAGGGACCACCGTTCGGGGTGTGGAACGATGGTCCCGGGTGCACTGTGCGCAAGAAAAACGGACTAGAAGTAGAGCTTTCCTCCAAGCTGCCACCATCTCGGCAGCGTCTGGGCGGTCACCTGGCCAAAGTTGCCCTGGGATATATCGCCCTGTATGCTCTGGAAATTGGCGTGATTGAACAGATTGTAGAACTCGAACCTTACTTGAAAAACCAGCCGTTCGGTTACATGGGTGTTCTTGTAAACCGTCATATCCGTCTGTATGAAGGCCGGATTGCGGAACGCATTGTATCTCTCGTTGCCGTTCGTGCCCGCGGTGGGCACGGTGAATTGCCCAGAAGTGAAGACGCCGCTAGTGTAAGCGCTCGCTGACGTCCCCTGTTGATAGCTGGCGACGTTCGGGAAGCTGAAGTTATCCCCGTTCGCAAGATAGTCGCCGGTCTGGGTACTTTGTGCATTTGCACCCACGACGTAGTTTGCTCCGTTGTACGCCGCAGACGTAAACACTGAGAATGGATAGCCAGTCTGGTAAATACTGGTCCCGCTCACGCCCCACCCGCTCGTGGCGTGCCCCACAAACCCCACGCCACCGTTCAAGCCCGGCTGCTCATAGTTGAAGGTTGCCGAGAAGCGGTTAGGCACATCCCATGGCGAAGGCCCGTAAAACGCTGAAGGGTTTTCCGGCGTAGGATATCTGCTCGAGTCATCTTTGGAAGAGGACCGAGTGTAAGAAACGTCAAAAAACCCTCGGCTTGCTCTGGCTCGGAGGTCAAACGTCACGGCTTCGTAGTTGGCATACCGATTGTTCTGGGTGTAAGCGATTTGGCCAAAACTCGGATTGGGCCGCGGAGGTGAAGAGCCGAGGGGCAACCCAATCAGCGCTCCCGGCAATTCATTAATGTCAACGCCGTAGGAGACTAGACCCCCGGCGTTACCGTTTCCAACGAGGTTTGACGTATGCGACCCGCTGTACAGCGCCGCGGCAACAAAGCGGCTACCTAGCCGGTGTTCCAGCGTACCCGACCAGATGTAGGCGGTCGGAGAGACAATGTTGGGATTGATTCCCCCAATCCCTAAGCCTGCTCCCACAATACCTCCAGCGGCGTCTAGACACGGAGCCACTGGACACAAGGTTGTACCCGCCAGTTGCGGGAACACGAATCCAAACGGCGGCTTGCTGGTGGTACCTTGGACGAATACCGGCCGGTTGCCCGGCGCGTTAGCTGCGAAGAAGGTCGGATTGATGAGCCCCGGCGGGTTGCCACGGAATTCCTCTTGAATATTGGCGGGCGTCAGCCAATTGGAAAACATCCCGAATCCGCCGCGTAGTAGCCAGTTCCCTCGTCCGTCGATGTCCCAGGCCGCGCCTATGCGCGGAGTGTATGCTCGCGGTGTACTGGCCACGGCATTGTGCGTGGGTCTGGCTGCGCCACCGGCCACTTGATCTTCGAACGTTGATCCGGAACCCAGGTAGAAGTTGCCAAAAACCGTCGTGGGCGACTTGGAATAGGGGTTTCCCTGGTCGTCGAAACGGAAGCCCAACGTTAGCGTCAGATTGCGGCGTGCCTTCCAGGTGTCCTCGGCAAAGATGCCCCAGGTTTTGGAAGCCGCGTCCCAACTCCAAAGCGTCTGCTGGCCAGTTATCGGGCTATACATGACGCCGCTCTCTGTGAGGGGCGCATCTTGCGCGAGCGATAGCAAGTTGTTGAAGCTGAAAGCGGGGTGGGACCAGGGCCCCTGGAAGGGCTCGACATCATCGCCGTACCAGCCTTCGTAGCCTACCTTGATGACGTGCGCGCCACGGACATGGGTCAGAACGTCGCGCCAGTGATAGTTGTGTTGAATAAAATCGCCCTGCGAAAACCCGACACCGTATCCGACGCTTTGCCCAGTAACGCTAATTCCGGGGATGGTAAAATCGCCGGTCTCGCCAAGTTTTCCCTCAATACGGTTCTGCGCAAAGATGGCTTCATTCAACGTCGTCGGACTGAAGTCATGGGTCCAGTTCACCTGGAAGGCGCGCTGCCAGTAGTTATTAGTGGTGGAGAACTGCGGGATGACGTTGGGCGCCGGGTTACCCTGCAAGGTGCGGAAGAAACTGCCGTAGATGCGATCCTTGCTGAAATACTTGTCGATACGGACGAAATACTGGGTTCCGTTGATGACGTTGGAGGAATTGAAGATTCCGCTGTCAAGCATCGGCGTAGCGCAGGGCAGGTTTTCTGTTGCCGCTGTGCCACAGGTTCCTGGAAAGATTTGGTTCGCAGTTTTCGATACGGCAACACCCACTACGTGAGTGGGAATGTAGGTATTCAAAATCTTCGTCCCGAAGGTGCCAGGATTGTTCGCCTGCGCAAAGGCTGCGAACGCTGGGTCGGGGAAAGTTATGACATTGTTGCCAGTAGAAGCAGAGGAACGCAACGCTTCAATGCCGAAGAAAAAGAAAAACTGGTGATGGGGAATAATCGGACCACCGATCGTTCCGGAAAGGTTGTTGCTATGGAACGGATTGTAAGGATGGTCGGAGCCGGGCAACGAATACTTGGCATACATCGATTGGTAGTTGAAGTAGTCGCTCGCCAAGCCGTGGAATTGATCCGCACCGGACTTGGTGGTCATGGCCACTTGGAGTCCGCTACCGCGCCCGTACTCGCTGGAATAGGTGTTGACCTGATTGTTGGATTCTTGGATCACGTCAGGATTGGGGGTCAGATTCAAGACTCCCTGCCGAACGCTGCTCGTGACGTCCAGTCCGTCAATAATCCACATATTCGCCACGGTTCCTTGACCGTTAGCGCTGACGTCCACTGCCTCTTCTGTGGAAAAGTTGCCGGCGTTGGCTCCTGGAGTACCCGAAGAGACGCCCGGCCCGCCCGCGAGTCCTAGCCCACTAACGCCAGGGGCGACGGTGGACAAAGAGAGCATATTGCGGGCCGCGAGCGGCAAAGTCGACAACTCCTGCGTTTGCAGTGTCTGTTCGTTGCGCGTCTCTGTCGTATTCACCAGCGGATTTTCGGCAGAGACCGTCACGGATTCGGTCGCTGCACCAACCTTCAGTGCAATTGGCACACTTAGATTTTGATTGGTTTCGAGGGTAACTGTCGTGCGCGCGGTGGAAAACCCTGCCGCTTCGACAGAAATTTCGTAGGAACCAGGAGCCAAGCTCAGAAACCGGTATCCTCCGTCACCATCTGTCGTGGTCGTCGCCGAGACGTGGGTTGCTAGATTCTCGACCGACACCTTTGCTTGAGCGACGGCCGCGCCACTTGGGTCGGTCACGTTCCCTTGAATATTTGCGGTGTACTGAGCCCAGGTCGGGCCGGCTGCCAACAAGATCAGTACGAGCAGCCGCAGGGACCAAACAGCAATCGCTTTCACTTGCATCGCTTTCCACCCCCTCAGAGAGCAACATTTACGGCGCACATCCCATGTAAACGTTTTCTCGATTGCTGACAGGTATATGCCACTTGCGAGGGGCTGTCAAGACTTTTCTAATGGTTTTGCACTAGTCCCTGCAGGGCACGCGGTGCGCCATTTTTTTGGGGAGTTAACTGCCGGAGTTCACGTCTTGGACCAGCCCCGATTCGGCACAGGCCCAACCCCCTCCCTCAGGGTAATCAATTGGTTCGCCCGGATGTGCCGGAAGGATTCCGAACCGCCGCTGGGCCAATGCACTTCCAGATCGGCGAAAGGGCTGCCTCCCAACCCGAAATGTAGCCGTGGATCGTTGCAAGAGTAATAGCTGCTTTGACTTAGTACGCATTGCGCCTGCGCTTTCCCGTTATAACGGGCAATAACGCGGGCCCCAATGGCGCTCCGGTTGGACTTGACGCCCTCCAGTTTCACCTTGATCCAGTTCTGCTTTCCCTGTACATCGTTCCGAAGCAAGGACGGGGGCTCGTTCATGTTGACGATGAGAATGTCTACGTCCCCGTCATTGTCGAAGTCCCCAAAAGCGCATCCCCGGCTGCTATGCGCCGCGGCGACGCCCGGGCCGGCAACGTCAATCAACTCCTCAAACGAGCGGTTGCCAAGGTTGCGAAAAACGGCCCGCGGCGTCTTGTAGGGGTATTGCGCGAGCTTACGCTCAACTTCCGGGTAAACGTTACCTGTAACCATGAACAAATCCGGGTAGCCATCGTTATCGAGGTCCACCATGCCGGCGCCCCAGCAGACGTACCGCGTCTCCACCCCAATTCGCGAGGATCGCGTCACGTCGTCGAAATTCCCTTTCCCGTCGTTGTGATACAGGACACAGGAATCGTCCGCGAAGTGTGTTTTGAACAGATCCAGGTGCCCGTCGAGATCATAGTCGCCGACGCCGACCCCCATGCCGGCTTGCTCTTCTCCGTCATCGCTAAGAGCCACACCGCGCAGCACGCCTTCCTCGCGGAAGGTCCCATCGTGATTATTCATAAACAGCAGGCTGGGCGTGGAGTCGCAAGCGACGTAAATATCCGGCCAGCCATCCTCGTCCAAGTCCGCAGCCACTACCGTCATGCCGTAGCATTTCGTAAATTGCGAGATACCCGCCTGCTGGCTGACGTCCGTGAAGGTCCCGTCCCCGTTATTCCTGTAAAGAGAATGCATGCCCGTGGGAAGGCCGCGTGGCCCGCACTCCACCGGGACGCCGTGGAAGTTGCAGTTGGAATTGGCTCCCGACACTGGAGCGCGCTCAAAGGAAAAGTGCACATAGTTGGAGACAAACAGGTCGAGGTTGCCATCGCGGTCGTAATCCAGAAAGGCACAGCCGGCGCCCCATCTTGGTTTGTCGTTCAGCAGACCGGCGGCCTTGGTCGCCTCGGTAAATGTGCCGTCGCCGTTGTTGCGGAACAGCATGTTCTGTCCAAAGTACGTGCAGAAAATATCGTCGAACCCGTCGTTGTTGTAGTCCGCAACGCAAACACCGTTAGCCCAGCCGACGGCCTGCAGGCCAGCCTTTTCCGTAACGTCCGTGAACGTGCCATCACGATTGTTTTTATACAGGCGGTTCGTGGCGCCGGGAGGATTGCCTTCGAGACGCGTGCCGGAGAGCAAGAAAATATCCATCCAGCCGTCGTTGTCGTAGTCCAGGAAGGCGCAACCGCACCCGTCAGACTCAATGATGTACTTGTTGCTTTCCTGGCCGCCGTAGATGATTGGCGCCACCAGGCCCGCTTTCGCCGCTACATCAACGAAGTGAGCGTCAAAAGGCCGGCCGGAAGGAGCCTGACGCGCCAGCGGCTTCGCGGCGTGGCCGCCCATCCCTTGTGGGAAGGCTCGCTTGGCAAGCAAGGAAAGCGCCGAGCCGGCCGAAAATCGCACGAAGTTGCGGCGTGAAAAAATCATCCGAACAGAGCTTTCGCGGCGGCGGTCATGTCAACAATTTTCGCTTGAAGAGCGGTGGGAGTAAACCTTTTCCTGAAACCTGTCGTAAAGTTTTTCTGGAGGTCGGCCGCGAGCCCGTGTTGTGCGTGCGGCTAGGGCTGCTTCGCCGGCGTTTCGTCCTCAAACAGTTTATAGCGGTACCGCTCGCGCTCCTCTTGTGTAGCTTGCTCGCGGAGTTTCGCCAGGCGCTGTAGCAATTCCGGAATTTCTTTCTGCTGTCCCGTTTTGCGCAGCGCCTGAATCAGGCGGTAAACCGCCGTCTGGTCCTTCGGATCGATGGCCAGCGCCTTTCGGCATTGCTCGATGGCCTCCGGATACTTCTCCGCTTGCATGTACAGCTTCGCCAGCACGGTGTGCGCCGTCGGAAGCGTCGGTTGCAACGCCACGGCTTTTTTCGCCGATCGCATGGCCAGTTCGAACTCCGGCGTACCCGGATCAACACCCTTTTGCGAAAGCACATCCGCCTGCAAGTACAGCAAAAGGGGATCGTTCGGCTTTCGG
>Ga0335077_10007580_pt1 | contig 13430 bp, 12 predicted proteins | sample Lox_Sample_31_FD_207151 | JGI IMG/M metagenome (GOLD analysis project Ga0335077, IMG submission 207151) | Soil microbial communities from Loxahatchee National Wildlife Refuge, Florida, United States - Lox_Sample_3.1 | ecosystem: Environmental > Terrestrial > Soil > Wetlands | place: USA... | reverse complement strand
GCCGCAGCCGTTTGAACACATCGTCGTGCGGGGTGGCGCCGAGCGCTTCGACCAGCAGGTCGGTGTAGTTGAGCACGCGGAAGCCGCCCTCGCTCTCGGCGCGCACGAACGCCGCGTGGCAATTGTGATAAAAAGTGACGAGTACGTCGGCGCCTGTCTCGCGCACGCGATCGACCAACCGCGCGTGTTCCTTTTTCATCATCTCCGGCGCCCGCGCGCATCCCGAGCCGCCGCAGGTGTACCCGGACTCGAGCACCGTGTCGACGAGCTCAAGTTTCGGAATCGCGGCGATCACGCGCGCCACGTTGGCGCCCAGGTCCTTAAGGCCCACGTGGGCATGCAACACCGCTTTAAGCGGCAGCGGGCGGACGAACCTCTGGCGCAACTGGTCGAGATGATCGGAAAGATAGGTGGTGAAATGGCCGAACTCGAAGCTCGTCGACTTAAACCCGGCCAGCGTCTCGCCGATATGCAGATTGCACGACGGGCACCAGCTCAGCACCTTGTCCGGGCTTAGCCCCTCGAAGCGGGTGAGCGTCGCGTTGATCATTCGCTCACCCTTGCCCAGCTCGCCCTCCCATTTCGACTGCACGATGCCGCAGCACGCCCCCGGCCCGCCGACGACTTCGTAGTCCGCCCCGAGCGCATCGAGCACGTACATCGCGTTGAACAGGAGATGAGGCGTGCGGAGCGCGTTGCATCCGAGATAGAAAACGATCTCCGCCTGCGCGCGGCGTGGCGGCGCGAGCACGCGTGCGAACTCCGCCGGCAACAACTGCATTCCCGCCATCAGCCGGATCGCGCGCGACATTTTGCGGAAAAGCTGCGGCGTCTGCGTGCGCTCACCCGCATCCATCGTGTTGGCCAGCACCAGCATCTTGCGTGGGTTGACGCCTTCCGGACACGCGGGAATGCACTCGCCGCATCCGTTGCACGCGTGCGCGAAGGTTGCCGAAGCGCCTGCGAGCGGCGCGCGATGAGCCAGAAAATCGACCACGCCCTGCGCAACGGCCTTGGAATCGTGATCCTTGAGGCCGGCATACGGAACGACCGGGCATACTTCGACGCACTTGCCGCACGCCGTGCATGCTCGCAGCACTTTGGCCGTTTCGGAATCGAAGTAGCTTGCAAGCGATTGCGCCTGGGCGGCCATCGAGGAACCCTTCGTCGGCTTGCGCCGGCTCACAACCCGAAGCTATTCCGCGGCGTGCGGCGATGTCAATTCGCACGCCGCAGAGCTTTAAGAAGAAGCTACTTTGTCGCGGTCACCGGTGCGTTTACTTCCAACTCGCGCGCCAACATCCGGCGGAACAGTGCACGCAGCATCCCCAGGATTTCGGTGCGCTCGGCGAAGTCTCGTGCCGACGGCGCATGCAAGGCCTCCTGCAATTCGACCAGTAATCCTTGCAGTTGCACATTGCGCGCGCTAAGCGCGGCGGGCGATGGATATTCCAGTTCCGCTCCGCTGCGGCGATCGAGCGCCGTCAGCATTTTTTGCCCGAGCAATTTCAGGCCGGCGTCATCCGATTTCGCACGATCCATCAGTGCCGAGACATGGCGGAGAGTCTCCTCGATATCCTTGTTGTCCGCGTAAAAGTACGGCCCCACCTTATCCCACGCCTGAGATGCTCTGCGGATGATGCTTATCGCAACCTGAATCTGGCGCCGCGTCGGCCCCGCCGGTATTTCCGGCAGCACCGCTTCGCGCAGGCTGGATGCAACTCCGGCCAGTAAGTCGCCGATCGATGGTTTGGTCACGGCTGATTCCCCGGCTCGTCCGCCGTTGCTCACGCAGGCAGCCAGTCCAGAAACTGCTGCAGGTAGGCGGTTATGGTCGAGGCGCGATCGGCGAGAAAAAGGTTTCGCGTTCGCCCGTCCATGAAAGAGCGCGCGCCGGTCAGCGAAATGATGCTGTGCTTCACCTCGCCGAGCAGCCGATAGAACAGGAGCGTCGCGGGATCGACCTGGATGCCGCTCAGTTCGGTGTAACGGCTGACAAATTCATCCAGCGGGAACGTCTGCGGGCCCCAGAGCGAACGGTAGGCCCACGCGATGTCCTCGACCGGGTCTCCGAGATGAACCATCTCCCAGTCCAGCATGGCGTTGATGCGATCTTCTTCGTACAAAACATTCCCCAGGCGGAAATCGCCATGTACTATACTGATTCTGCGCGTGATCGGCTGATGCTCCCTAAGCCAGACGAAGGCCGCGACCATCACCGGATGAGGCTCCATCCGATGTTTCAGAAACAGCGCCCGCCAATATGATACCTGCTGAGCCGCCGCGGTCTCAGGGGTCGCGAACGGCAAGAAATCCACACCCAGCTTGCGCCAATCGAGCGTATGCAGTCTGGCTGCGACCACTACCAATTGTTGTGCGATAGCGCGGCTCAGCGCGGCGCCCTCCGGTTTCAGCAGCGGCAGTAAGTCCGTCGTGCCTGCCACCTTTTCCATGATAAAGGATGGCCGCTCGAGCCAGATTCCCTCCTCATCGATCCAGAGCGCGCGAGCGACCGGAACTCCGCTGTCCCAAAGCGCGCGCACCGTCCGGAATTCGGGAGCGAGGTCAGTTTCAAGCTGTCCGGCCTCGGCCTTGCGCAGCATTACGCAGCCGACCTTCCGCTCTCCCTCGCCGCCGACCCATCGCGCCTCAAACTCCCACGTCTGACGGGCATTGCCTGCGGTAATGGGCGCAAGGTTAGCTATGTGGATGTCGCGCGCGCCATCCAGGCGCGCAGCAAGAAAAGCCTTCAACCTGCGCTCGAGGTCCTGAGCTGCCTCAGGCGGCGTAGCGTTCATTCAAGGAAACTCCAACCCGGGCGGCCGCGCGCGCAGGCGTTATAGGCCTCAGGCTCCAGCGGCTGCAGAATGCCGGTCGTGGTCTCGCCGTCGCAGGTGACTTCGCAATGATGCTCGTCGAGGCCCATCAGGCGGCGGCGAACTTCGGCCCTGGTCACATCGTAATGGTCGCCCTCGACCACATTGTCCCCGACGTACTGGCCCTGGTAGATATTCTTGTCGGTCGTGCCGCCGTACATTCCGCATCGCATATAAGCAGTCTGGTATTCCAGACGCCGATAGTGAACCTGCTTTACTTCGCCCGAATCCAGTGTGTAGTCAATAACGCCCTCGAGGAATATCTGAGTATCCGGCTCGAATCTAAGCCGCCGCATCGTCTTGACGATCCGGCCCATTGCGGGCCTGGGATCACCGAAGTTGTACAGAATCGTATTGCCCCAGATCGAGAAGGTCTTGAACGATACCCAGTTGCCGCCAATCCATCCCGCGTGCAGCTTGCGGCCGGGCTGGAGGTTGGGACCCCCTACGCCCCGGCCGACCCCCCAATGCCGGTCGCGGGTACCACCGCTGGTCTCCCGTGTGAGTTCGATCCGCTCGCTGCCGACTTTCACCCAGCCTTGTGCGACGCCGAAACCTTCGAACCCCGCCGTGATATCGGCGCGCCGGCCGCGCGGCGACCCTTCAGCCATCGAGCCGGACGAAGCGTTGTAGATCTGCCGCCTGGTGTCCTGCCACTGAAGGTCGTAGCTTATGCCCCATTCATTTTCGTCCAGCACGTATCGCCACGCGCGGAGCCCTTGGACGATCGCCGGTTTCAGCGGACCAATCTCCATGTTCATCCGGTCGGCGCCAAGTCGCCGAAATGCGCGTACCGAAGTATGCTGGCCTCTCAAGTTCACGATTGCGTAAGCCTCGGCCGTATCGAGATTAGGGTAGAAGCTGAGGCCTGTGACGAGCAGCAGCTCGCCCTTGTTATCGTGGCAGATGACCCAGAAGCGCTCGTAAATGCGCGGGTCGGTTGACCATACTATGCGAATCGGGTCGGGAGTCTGATGGATCATGTAGTCATCGATCGGAGCGAGCGGAAATTGCTCGTCGAAATGACTATCGCCGATGACCAGGCTATGCTTGGGCTCCTGCACGTCTGTCTTTCCTCGAAATCTTGACCGCTGTGGCGGCTGCGGCCGGCGCTTCAACGCGGAGTCTAGATGACCGCTGGCAAACGCTGCAAACGCTCCGCAATTGCCGTTGCCACCGCGTAGCCGGCTGTCATATAGATTAGGCTCGGTGGAGCGAGACGGCGCTCGAATCGTGGTCGCTCACGGGAGGGAACCGATGATCCAGGTAACCGAGCTGAGCTACATGGGAATCGGGGTGAGAAATCCCGAAGAATGGAAGACCTTCGCCGCCAGCCAGATCGGCATGGAGTTTGTCGAGGGCGAAGAGCGCGGCCGCTCCTATCTGCGGATGGACTACTGGCATCATCGCATCGTGCTCCATGCCGACGACAGCGACGACCTGATGTACCTCGGCTTTCGCGTCGCGGGTCCCGAAGAATTCCGGGCAATGCAACAGCAATTGTCGTCCGCCGGCATAAAATTCCGCGTCGGCTCCGAGGAAGAAGCGGGCGAGCGCCATGTCCTCGAAGTGATGAAGCTAAGCGACCCGGACGGCAATCCGATCGAAATCTTTCACGGCCCGCACATTCAGTTCAGCAAGCCGTTTCGTCCGGGGCGCGGGATGCACGGGAAATTCAAAACCGGTGACGGCGGGATAGGACATTGCATCATCCGCGAGCGAGACGTCCCGGCCGCGATCCGCTTTTACCAGGCGCTCGGAATGCGCGGCGGTGTCGAGTACAAGTTCCAGATGGGCAAGCATGTGGCCACCCCGGTCTTTATGCACTGCAACCAGCGCGATCATTCGGTGGCGTTTGGAATCGGCGGCGACAAAAAGCGCATCAACCACCTGATGATAGAAGTGGACAACCTCGACGACGTGGGCCTCACTTACGATCTGGTACGCAAACAAAAGCTGCCGATCAGGATCACTCCCGGCAAACACTCGAACGACCACATGTTCTCGTTTTACGTCGGCAATCCCTCTGGATGGATGTGGGAATATGGATGGGGCGCCAGGCCAGCAACGCATCAGTCGGAATACTACGCTGAGGACATGTACGGGCATGAGTTCGAGCCGGGCGCGTTCGATTGAATACCAATTCCGGCGAATATATAAAAAATCCCAGCATCCGCAGCTAGGGCGTAAATAGAGCCGCGGCAGGCCGAATCGGACCCCGGCGCGGAGGCACATCAACGCGCTCTCGCCGGCCGCGCCCGGCTATCTGCCTCGCGCGTTGGCCGAAACAGCGGGGAATTGTTAAAGATTGTGACGCGGACGGGCGCGACCGTCGGGCGCCGACCGTCTAGCGATGGAGGTTTGAACAGATGGCAGGAGATTGTTCCGAGGAAATCACCCACCTGGCGGGGACTGACCTCGCAATCATCAAGGGCGGCCAGGGAAAGCCCCTGCTCGTCCTGCACGAAGAGATGGGGCATCCGGGATGGCTGAACTGGCACGCGGCTCTGGCCCGGGAACGCACCGTTCTGATTCCGATTCAGCCCGGTTTCGGCAAGTCGCGTCGCGTCGAGGCGATCCGCAACGTCCACGAGCTGGGACTCTTCTACTCATGGATGCTGCGCGACATGAATCTGGCGCAGGTTGACGTGATCGGATTCTCGCTCGGCGGATGGGTTGCAGCCGAGATGGCGGCGGCCAACCCGCGGCAGTTCCGCAAGATGGTTCTGGTAGCGCCGCTCGGGATAAAGCCTCCAGAGGGCGAAATTTTCGACATCTTCGTGGTCACCCAACGCACACCGCTCAACCTGAGCGTTTACGATCCGGAGAACACTCCTGAGTTCGCCGGGCTGTATGGGGGTCAGCGGACTCCGGAGCAGTTCGAGGCTTTCGAGGATGCACGCACCGAAATCGCGCGCATCGCCTGGGAGCCGATTCTTCATAATCAGAGCCTGCCGCACTTTTTGCAGGGCGTAAGCGGTCTGCCGACGCAGATCGTCTGGGGCCGCGAGGATGCGCTGGTGCCGGTGAGCGCCGCGCAAGCCTACAAAGAGGCGCTTTGCAATACCGAGACCCGGCTCAAGATTTTCGATCATTGCGGCCATCGTCCGGAAATCGAAAAGTCGGCGGAGTTCATCGCTCTGATCAAGGATTTCCTCGCCTGATACGGGCTATAGCGTGAGCTGAAGGAGACGAGCCATGCATATAATGTATTTCACCGAACGTCCTTACCGCGAAGTTCCCGAGGACGAAGTAATAAAGAACCGCAGCTTCTTCGGAGTTCCCAACCGCTTTTTCGATCGCGAGGTCGGCGCGCGGCTGTATAACGAATATCTGGATGAAGCCGTGTATGCCGAAGAAATGGGTTTCGACGGCATCATGCTGAACGAGCATCACGGCACTCCGTTCTGCATGGGCGCGGTGATGAACGTCGAGGCCGCGATCCTCGCACGAATCACCAAAAAAGTACGTATCGTGCTACTGGGTAATCCGCTGCCGACGCTGAAAAATCCGCTGCGGATGGCGGAAGAGCTGGCTGAAATCGATTTGATTTCTAGCGGACGCCTGGTACCCGGATGGGTTCGCGGCGCCGGTAGCGAGCAGATCTTCAACAATGCCAACCCGGCGTACAATCGCGAGCTTTTCAACGAGGCGCACGACGTCGTGATCGCGGCCTGGACGCGTCCCGGTCCGTTTCGATGGGAGGGCAAGCATTTCACGTACCGCTTCGTCAATCCATGGGCGCTGCCGTATCAAAAGCCGCATCCGCCGATATGGATTCCCGGCGTGATCAGCCCGGAGACTGTCATCTGGTGCGCGCAGCATCGCTATCCATACATCGGACTGGGTACCGCTCTGCAGTCCACTGTCGAATTGTGGAATCTCTATGGCGACACCGCGATGCGGGAAGGCTATACCGCTGGAAGTGAGAATTTCGGCTATCTGCAGCAGATCTTCGTGGCCGAGACCGAGGAGAAAGCGCAGGAACTGGGGCGCGCCGCGCTGTTCGGCGGCGGCGCCGCGAACTTCTCGCGGCCCGAGTGGACTTTGCCACCTGGCTACAACTCGAAGGAAGCCACCCGCCGCCTCGCGCGCCAGGCGAGTGATTACGGCTTTCTCGGCCTCACCAGCGAGAAGCTCCAGGAAAGCCGCGACGATCATCATGGCGGCGATCACCATGGCAAGGATACCCGCGGCAGACTGCGCCGCGGTGAGGTCGGTCTTGAAGAGGCGAAGCGCAAAATCTACGGCACGTACCAGAAAGCGCAGGACGGCCTGCAGATCATCATTGGCACTCCGAAGTCCGTGTTGCCCAAGCTGCGGCTGATCATGGAAGTCCTGCATCCGGGCATCTTCGGGCTGTTTCAGGCACAGGGGCCGCTCACGCTCGAACAGCGGATGACCAGCACGCGGCTATTGGGACAGGAGGTGCTCCCCGCGATGCGCGAGATCGCAAAGGAACTGGGTATCGTGGATCCATTCGAGCGCCAGCCCGGGTCGCGTCCACATATCACAGGCACCCAACGGGATTCGCTGGTCGATCTTGACGCGCTCAAGCGGGCGCCCAAACGGGACGAGTCGATACGCGTATAGCTATGGAGGACGAGTAGTGGAATTCGGAGTAACGGTAATAACTCATATCAGCAAATCGCCTGAGCAAATCCGGCTCGCAGAGGAACTCGGATATGATCGCGCGTGGGTGCCGGATTCGCAGATGATCTGGTCCGACTGCTACGCGACGATGGCGCTGGCGGCCGCGAGCACGAAGCGGATCAAGATCGGGACCGGCGTAGCGATCGCCGGCACGCGAATTGCGCCGGTGACCGCACATTCAATCGCGTCGATCAATCAGATCGCGCCGGGTCGCACGTTCCTCGGTATTGGCACCGGCCATACCGCGATGCGCGTGATGGGCCAGGATCCGATCGGAGTCAAGGACTTTCGCGAATACCTGCGCGTCACGCGCGAGCTGCTCGACGGCAAGGCCGTCGACTACACCTATCGCGGCAAGACGCGCGAGATAAAATTCCTACATCGCGACCGCTATTTCATCAATCTCGACAAACGTATCCCGATGTATATCGCGGCCAATGGTCCAAAGGCGTGCGAGGCGGCCGGCGCCTACGGGGACGGATGGACCACCATCGGCAGGACCACCGAGGACCTTGAATCGCGCCTATCGCACATTCGCGCCGGAGCGCAGGCGGTCGGACGCAAAGTAGGCTCTGACTTCCACGTCGTGCTCTTCACTTCGGCTTCGGTATTGAAACCCGGCGAACGGCTGACCAGCGAACGGGTCATCGATGAAACCGGACCCTGGGTAACCTGCGAACTGCACTTCTTTTACGAGATCTGGAAAAAAGAGAACAAAAACGATGCTCTCATCCCACCCTACTTCCGCGGCGTCTGGAGCGACTACGTAAAGCGCGTCGAAAGCTTCAGTCTGCCGGAAAATGCAAGGTTCCGTCAGATCCACGACGGCCATGCGACTTTCGTGCAGCCAGACGAGCGCCGCTACGTCACGCCCGACGCGATCAGGGCAACCGGACTGGTCGGCACGCCGGAAGAGATAATCGCGCAGATTCGCGATCTCGAAAAGATCGGAATCAAAGAGATTAACATCGTGCCCGGACCTGATTTCGCCGAAGGGCCGTTCCGCGACCTGGCGAAGCACGTTATTCCGGCTTTTCGATAGTCTTTGCTGGTGTAAAGACCCGGGCAAACGCGACTTCTTCCGTACAAGCCGCGCTTGTCCGGGTCGCGACCGGCCCGCACTTATTGCGAATACGTAACGAGGCATTCATGGATTTTGAACTTTCGAGCGCTCAGCGCGAAATCCGCGACGCGGTTTCAAGTCTGTGCGCCCGATTCGGTGACGAGTACTGGCGTCAGTGCGACGAGCGCAATGCGTATCCGGAAGAGTTCGTACGCACGCTCAGCGAGGCCGGATGGCTCGCCGCGTTGATCCCGCAAGAGTACGGCGGCGCCGGCCTCACCATGCTCGACGGTTCGATCATTCTCGAGGAGATAAACCATTCCGGCGGCAACGCCGCCGCCTGCCACGCCCAGATGTACACGATGGCGTCGGTGCTCAAGCATGGCAGCGAGGAACAGAAGCGCCGCTACCTGCCGCGCATCGCTTCCGGCGAACTGCGCCTGCAGGCGTTCGGCGTGACCGAACCCGACGCCGGCTCCGAAACGCCCAAGATCAAAACCTTCGCCCGGCGCACGGGCGACAACTATATAATCAACGGCGGCAAGATATTCACTTCGCGCTATCAGCATTCCGACATGCTATTGCTGCTGACGCGAACGACCGCTTTCGAAGACGTCAAGAAAAAGACCGACGGTATGAGCCTGTTTCTCGTCGATCTGCATCAGTACGGCAGCGCGATCAAGGCCGTGCCTATCCCCACCATGATCAACCACGGCACCAACCAGCTTTTCATCGACAATCTGACAGTACCGCGCGAAGCGCTAATCGGCGAGGAAGGCAAAGGCTTCAGCTATCTTCTGAGTTCGCTGAACGCCGAGCGTATCCTGGTCGCAAGCGAATCGATCGGCGACGGCCGTTGGTTCGTCGAGCATGCGGTCAACTACGCCAACGAACGCAAAGTTTTCGATCGCGCGATCGGCATGAACCAGGGCGTGCAGTTTCCGATCGCGAAGGCTCACGTCTCGGTCGAAGCGGCCTCGTTGATCCGGCTTAAGGCGGCGGCACTCTTCGACGCCAACAAACCGTGCGGCGGCGAGGCCAACATGGCGAAATACCTGGCGACGGAAGCCGCATGGGAGGCCGGCGAAGCGGCGTTGAATACGCTCGGCGGATACGGCTTTACCAAGGAATACCACGTCGAGCGCAAGTGGCGTGAGGCGCGCCTTTATCGGACCGCGCCGATCTCCAACAACCTGGTCCTGAGTTACGTGGCGGAGCATCTGCTCGGTCTGCCGAGGTCTTACTGAGTAATGAACTGCAAGGTCTCTCGCCTGCGGCGGGAGTGAAGACGGAGATGGCGGATGAAGATCGGAATTTTTGCGATGTTCTCGGAGAAGACGCTCGACCCCGTATCCGTCGCCCGCAAATGCGAGGAACTGGGTTTCGAATCGATCTGGGTGCCCGAACACGCGATCATCCCGGTGCATACGAAAGTACCCTACCCGGCGCTCGACGGTAAAATTCCCGACGTCTATACGCGCTTTCCCGACCCCTTCGTGCTGCTGGGCATGATCGCGTCGGTGACCCGCGCGCTCAGGCTCGGCACGGCGATATGCCTGGTGCCGGAGCGTCATCCGCTCGCGCTGGCGAAAGAAGTTGCAACCCTGGACTACTTCTCGGGCGGCCGCTTCATGTTCGGTGTCGGCGCCGGATGGCAGGCCGAGGAATCGCAGATTATGGGCGTCGACTTTCCCCGGCGTTGGCCGATCACGCGCGAGTACCTGCTCGCGATGAAAGAGCTATGGACCAGGCCGGAAGCGAGTTTCGACGGCCGCTTCCTCAAATTTCCTGCCGTGATATCCAACCCGAAGCCGGCACACAAACCCCATCCACCGATCTTCATCGGCGCGGGCGGACTCAACTGGAAACGCGAGCGTGCGATCAAGGACACGGTCGCGCTCGGCGACGGATGGATGCCCGTCGCGCTGCCGCCCAAGGATCTGGCGAGCGACCTTGCCGTGATGAAACGCCTGTGCGCCGAGGCAGGGCGGGACTTCAGCCGGCTCGAGATTTCGATGACCTTCCTCCAGCAGCCAGAGCTTCAGCCGCAGGACCCCAAACGCGCGTTGGCCGAGTACGCGGAAGCGGGCGCCCATCGGCTGATCCTGGCGCCCGTGCTCGACCGCAAGAACGCCGAGCGCACGCTCGAGCAAACGGCGAAAGACTACCTGCAATAACTCGTCGGGCAGACGCGAATCAGGGTAGAAACGCGGAAACCAGAGCCGAACCCGCCGGCCTGGCAGAACAATCCTGTTCCCGCGGAACGCGCGGTCGGAAACCCGTCGCGACAAGGCCTCCGGGACAAGATAGAATCTCCGGTCATGGGGCGCCGCCGCAGCGGCGAAAGGGGGTAGCGCGGGGATATTCGTGGACACCAGAGGGTCACAGCAAAAGGAACCGGCGCGCGCACTCCTCGGCGTTCGCGTCGGGACCGAGGCGATTTGCGAAATCGAAGACTTCGTGGCCACTTTCGCGGCCGAACAGGGTATCGCCTCGGAGGACAAGGCGCGAGTACTTATCCTGGTCGAAGAGTTGTTCACCAATCTGTCGCGATACGGATATCGCGATCGCTCCGAAGCGGTGGGCGAGGCAGAAGTAGTGCTCGAACTCGACGAAGATCGGTTGACGATCGAGTTCCGCGACGACGGTCAGGAGTTCAATCCGTTGGCCGGCCCGCCGCCCGAACCCGAGGAATCCGGCGACGACGAACTGGCGGGCGGCCTGGGCCTGCACATCGTGCGCGATCTTGCGGACGGCGCCGACTATAGACGGGCGAACGGGCGCAACGTGATTCGATTGAACCGGCGCGTCTCGCGGGTCAAAGTGTCGCGGCGCTGAGCGTCACGCAGCGGCGGACTCTTCTCGGTACAACCGACTATTGAGACTTGGCAGGCCCGCCTTGTTTCAGATTTTGGCCGCGGGACAACGCTCGCGCATCCAGGCCACGAACTTCTCCGGCGCCGCCATGGTCGAGAGGCGTCCCTGCCGCACCAGGGCCCAGTCGTTGAATTTTCCCGATTGCTTGATCTCCGCGAGCGTCGCCGGAGGGTCGATACGCCCGGCGAATTCCAGATCGACGACGGCCGACTTCGGGTTCTTCGGATCGTCGCGCGGCTCCGACGCCACGGTAGCGAATCCGACCACGCTCGAGACGCCGCCGCTGTGATAGATGAACACCCGGTCGCCGGGCCGCATCTCGCGGATCGCGCGGACCGCCTGCGGATTGGTCACGCCGTCCCACGCGGTGCGTTTCTCGCGCTCGAGGTCGTCGATCGAGTAAGTCCCCGGCTCGGTTTTGGCGAGAAAGTATTTCATGGGCGCGTCCTCTTAAGGCCAGCTCCGTCGTTCTCAAAGGTAGTTCGCAGCGAGCTATCGGTGGAACTATATTGGAGCGCGCGGATTCCGGCGGCAAACGGCCGGTGATCCTGAAGGCGCGCCCCCGCGAGAACCCCGATGCCGGAACTGCCCGACGTAACCGTATACGTGGAAGCGATACGGACGCGCGTCGTCGGCCACAAACTGATTCGCGCGATCGTAAAGTCGCCGTTTCTATTGCGCACGGCGGATCCTCCGCTCGGCGTGGCTCACGGCCGAACGGTCATCGACGTGCGGCGGATCGGCAAGCAAATCGCGATCGGCGTCGAGGGCGACCTGTGGCTCGCGATCCATCTCAAGATCGCGGGCCGGTTCCATTGGAGCGCCGACGCGCCGAAAATGGGCGGCAGGAACGTGCTCGCCGCGTTCCAGTTCGACAACGGATGGCTCTCGCTGACCGAAGCGGGCACGCAGCGCCGCGCTGCGCTCAACGTGGTCAGCGGCGAGACCGGGCTCAGGGCGCTTGACGCCGGCGGAATCGAACCGCTGGAGGCGAGCCGCGACGCATTCGCGGCGGCGCTGCGAAGCGCCAATCATACGCTCAAGCGCGCGCTCACCGACCCGCACATCCTGAGCGGCATCGGCAACTCGTATTCCGACGAGATACTACATCGCGCAGAGCTCTCGCCGATCGCGATGACGCAGAAGCTCACGCCGGAGGAGTTTGAACGGCTATACGAAGCGACCCGTGCGACACTCGTCGAATGGACGGAGCGCCTGCGCAGCGAAGCCAATGACGCATTTCCCGAGAAAGTAACCGCATTCCGGCCCGGGATGGCGGTCCATGGGCGCTATGGCAAGCCCTGTCCGCGATGTGGCGCAAAGGTCCAGCGGATACGTTATGCGAGCAACGAGACCAACTATTGCGCGCGATGCCAGACTGGCGGGCGTCTGCTCGCCGACCGCGCGTTCTCGCGCTTGCTGCACGACGACTGGCCGCGCACGCTCGAGGAATTGGAGGCGCTCAGGCAACGATAAGGGGGAAACGAGTTGACCGAAGGAGTTGCTGTCACCCCAAACCACTAGCGCATCGGATGGCGGTTCCACGATCTTATAACGGGAGAGCGATCACCAGCTTTCGCGCCGGATAGCTAGGATGGGTCACGGCTTCCGACGCGAGGCGGACCTGAGCCCAGAGGAACGCGAACGCGGCGAGGTGTGGCAACGAGGGCGCGACGAGCCCCGGCCCGACCAAAGGCAAACGAAGCGGCGTGACCCCCGAACCTTAGTGGCAGCTCAACTTCGCTTTGGGGCATCCAGCAAAACCGCTCGCGAAGGTAGCGGCTCATCCGGCGGCATCGAAGGCGAATAGCGCTTACCCGTGTAGTCCCGAAAAGAAGCATAGACCTGACGAATTTCTAGGGGCGATCCATCAATCTTTGGGTCTCCTGCAACATCGAATTGAATCCATCCGGTGCGCTTACCACCTTTGTCGATTGTTTCCTCGTCTATCGCTAAGTTCC
>Ga0335077_10007579_pt1 | contig 13430 bp, 9 predicted proteins | sample Lox_Sample_31_FD_207151 | JGI IMG/M metagenome (GOLD analysis project Ga0335077, IMG submission 207151) | Soil microbial communities from Loxahatchee National Wildlife Refuge, Florida, United States - Lox_Sample_3.1 | ecosystem: Environmental > Terrestrial > Soil > Wetlands | place: USA: Florida... | reverse complement strand
GGATGTGGTGCTGGAGGAACGCCGCATGCGCGTGGAATCCAGTCCGCAGGGCAAGCTGCAGGAGGATTTTCTGACCACCGCGTTCGCGGCGCATCCGTATCACAATCCGCCGGGCGGCTGGCCGAGCGATATCGTCAATCTGCGGAGCTCCGAGGCCAAGGCATTCTTCGACAAGTACTACGTGCCGGCGAATGTGACCATGGCGATTGTGGGGGACGTGAACCCGGCGGACGCGAAACGCATGGCGGAGCGCTATTTCGGACCATGGCAGGCTCGGCCCCTGCCGCCCATCCTGCACACCCTGGAGCCGCCCCAGCCGGGTCCCAAGACCGCGATCGTGGAATCGGCCAGCCAGCCCATCGAATTGTTAGGGTACAAGCGGCCGAACCAGTACGACAAAGACGACGCGGTATTCGACGTCATCCAACTGGTCCTTTCGCACGGGCGGACCGGTTTGCTCTACAAGGACCTGGTGCAGGATAAGAAAATCGCGCTGGCAGCTCAAGCCATCAGTAACTACCCGGGCTCGCGCTATCCCAACCTGTTCACGTTTGTGCTGGTTCCGGCGCTGGGTCACACGGTGGAAGAGAATCAGAAGGCATTCGAGGAGCTGCTGGCGCGCTTCACGGCGCAGCCGGTGGATGCTGCTTCATTGGCGCGGGCGAAGACGCAAGCTCGCGCGGGCGTGATCCGGCGGCTGGCCAATAACGCCGGGCTGGCCGAACTGCTGACCTCGTATTCCGCAAATTACGGCGACTGGAGAAAGCTGTTCACCTCGCTCGACGATTTGAACAAGGTCACCACGCTTGATGTGCAAAGGGTGGCGCTTCACTACTTCGTCACGCCAAGCAGGACGACTGCTTATACGGCGGCGCCGCCGGCCGGAGGCCAGACGACGAGAGGAGGAAGGCGATGACGAGAGGTGTGGCGTCGAAGATTCGGGTTGAGCCCACGTGGCGTGGGTACTCCTGTCTGCCGCGCCCCGACTCATCGGGGCGCTTTTCGGGCGCGCAAAGCATCCCAGGCAGGAGTGCCTGCGCCACCCCGGCACTGCTCCTCATCGTTCTGGCCTTCACTGCAGGGGCGCAAACCGCAAGGCCGGCGCCCGCGAGGGCCGCCGCGGCTGTTCCGTCCTACCGGGACCTCAAGTATCCCGTTCTGCGGCCGATCGAGATACCCGAGGTAGCCACCTTCACCCTGCCGAACGGCATGAAGCTCTACCTTTTGGAGGATCATGAACTGCCGATTGTCAATGGGAATGCCCTGGTGCGGACGGGGAACCTGTTCGACCCGCGTGAGAAGATCGGGCTGGCCACATTGACGGGCATGGTCATGCGCACAGGCGGGACCAGGGCGAAGACCGGCGAGCAACTCGACGAACAACTGGAGAACGTAGCTGCCGGTGTGGAGACCGGCATCGGGGAGTCATCGGGATCGGTCTCGTTCTCCGCTTTGAAGGAGAACACCGACGAGGTGCTCGCCGCTTTCAAGGACGTGCTCACTGCGCCCGAGTTTCGCCAGGACAAAATCGATCTGGCGAAGACGCAACTCCGCAGCGGGATTTCGCGCCGCAACGACGATGCCGGCGGGATCTCTCACCGGGAGTTTACCAATATCGCCTACGGCAAGGACACGCCATACGGCTGGGAGGAGCAGTATGCCACGATCGACCGCATCAGCCGCGCCGATCTGCAGGAATTCTATAAGCGGTACTTCTTCCCTGCGAACATCATGCTTTCGGTCCGCGGCGACTTCCACGCGGACGAAATGAAGGGCAAGATCGAGAAGCTGTTCGCCGATTGGACGGCGCAGCAGCCTCCGGTGCCGCCCTTTCCCGAGGTTGGGCCGGCGGCTCCCGGCGCGACGTACCTGGCCGTCAAGAAAGACGTCACGCAGACATTCTTCGTAGTGGGCCACAGAGGCGGCATCCTTCGCGACAAGGACTATCCGGCCCTCGAGATCATGGGCGACATACTGGGCGGCGGCTTTCAAAGCCGGCTGTTTCAGAGGGTCCGCACTAAGATGGGGAACGCCTACGACATCTCCGCGGACTGGGGCGCGGGATACGATCACCCGGGCCTCTTTGAGATTTCCGGCAGCACCAAGTCGATCTCCACGGTGGAAACGTTGAAGGCCATTCGCGAAGAAGTGGACCGCATCCGCACCAGTGAAGTCAGCGACGCCGAGCTGAAGACCGCGAAGGATACGGCGCTCAACAGCCTGGTATTCGCGTTCGATACCAGGAGCAAGACGCTGGGACGCGTGCTGACCTATGAGTACTACGGGTATCCGAAAGATTTCATCCAGCAGTATCAGAAGGCGCTGGCGGAGGTGACTCGCGCGGATATCCTGCGGGTGGCCAAAGAGCACCTCAATCCGGCCGCCTTCACGATCGTGTGTGTCGGTAATCCGGAAGACTTCGGCGAACCGCTCAATTCCCTGGGCAATCCGCCCATCACGATTGACCTCACGATTCCGGCGCCGAAGCCGGAAGCGGCGCAATCGGATGCCGCCTCGCTGGAGAGGGGGAAGCAACTGCTGGCGCGGGTGCAACGGGCGGCCGGGGGAGCCGACAAACTCGAAGCGGTGAAGGACACCACGATGGTTGCGGAGTTTGTCCTGGGACCCGCGGCGGGAAACCTGCATGTGCATCAGACCGACCGCTGGGTCGCGCCCACCTTTTTCCGGCAGGAGAGCACCCTGCCCGCCGGAACGATGACCGCTTATTACGACGGCAAGGGGGGATGGATCGCGAACGGAAAACAGTCGGGAATCCTCTCCGGCGCGCAATTGAAACAGGTACAGGGAGACCTGTTCCGGCTGTATGTCCCTCTCCTGTTGAGCGATCGCATCGAGGGTCGAAAGATCAACGCGATCGGCGGCGATACGGTCGAAATCAGCGACGCCTCCGGAGAAATCGCGCGCGTGGTCGTGAATTCCGATGGGCTTCCGTCGAGCGTGCTCTACGATGCGATCCGTCTCGGCGGACCTCCGGTTTCGGTGGAGGAGCAATTGTCGGACTATCGCGAAGTGGCGGGCGTGAAGATACCGTTCGCGGTGACGATCGTTCAGGGAGGACAGAAGTTTGCGGACGTCAAAGTCACCGATTACCGCATCAACACGGGCCTGAAAGAGCAGGATCTGGGGAAGAGACCATGAATTGGAGAGCAGCCGTGGTATTGGCGGCATCGCTGGCCGCGAACGGCCACGGCGCCGAGTCGCGTCAGGAGCGCGGCAAGCGGGTGGTCTACGAAGCCTTGCAGGCGCTGGGGGGCGACGCGTTCCTGCACATGCAGGATCGCGTGGAATTCGGGCGGGCCTACTCGTTTTACCGCGAGCAGTTGAGCGGGCTCTCGGTGGCCAAGATCTACACCCGCTACATCACCGCGGCGCCGGGCCAACTGGGCATCCGGGAGCGCGACTCGTTCGGCAAGGTGGACGCCAGAAGCAACGATCTGGCGGAATCGAGTGCGCAGTTGTTCACGGAGGAAGGGGCGTGGGAGATCACGTTCCGCGGAGTCCGGCCTCTGCCCGATGAGCGGTATGCCAACTTCAAAGACAGCGTTCTGCGGAACATCTTCTACATTTTGCGGCAGCGCCTCAACGAGCCGGGGCTTACGTTCTACGCGCAGGATGGCGATTTTTATGAGCATCGGCCGGTCGAGATCGTGGACATTACGGACGCCGACAATCGCACGGTAACGGTGTATTTCGATCAGTTGAACAAGCTGCCGGTCAAGCAGTCGTTCCGGCGGCGTAATCCGGAGTTCAAGGACTTCGATACCGAGACGAGCGTGTTTGCCAAGTACCACGAAGTCAGCGGCATCAAATGGCCACAGACGATTCACCGGGAGCGCAATGGCGAGAAGATCTTCGAGATGTATTCGGATTCGGTGCAGATCAACAAGAATCTGACCGACAATCTTTTCACGCTTCCGGTGAATGCCAAGATGCTGCCGAAGGCGAAGTAGGGAGTTTGGGACACGGCCACTCGTGCCTGAGCGTCGCAAAAAGCGCCGGCATGAGTGCCCGGCGTGTACAGCGCCAGTGGCGGCGAAGGGTTTCGAGGCCGTACCCATGGCCCCGTCCCACAAGAACGCGAAACCCGCTCGCCGGATGATGTGGCGGGCGGTCCGCTCTCGAAATATCGCGCGTCGCGACAACGCGACCGCCACCTGCGTAATCTCTGGCGTGGCGAAACCGTCGCCGGCCGCTCTTCGCCCCACCACCGATAGGCCGCCGATGGCAATTGCGCATGCCCCCTTTTACGGGGGCCAGCGCGGCCGGCGAGGCATAATGGGGCAGGCGCCCCATGCCTGCCCGTCTCTTCTATTGCGATCACCACACGTTCCCTCTACCGCCAGGCCACAAGTTCCCCGCCGGAAAATATGCGCTCGTGCGGGAGAGCCTCGCAGCCGACGGATTTTACGAGTTTGAAGCGGCTCCCGCAGCCGATCCGGGCGACATCGAACTGGCGCACGACCGCGCTTACGTCCGCCATTTTCTGGACGGGACCATCGATCCGCGGATCATGCGCCGCATTGGGTTTCCCTGGTCCGGCGGGCTGGTTCGGCGCACGCTCGCTTCGGTGGCAGGCACCCTCGGCGCGGCGCGGGACGCGCTCGCGCACGGCGTTGGCGGCAATCTGGCCGGCGGTACCCACCACGCCTTTCGCGCGGAGGGCTCGGGCTTCTGCGTGTTTAACGACCTCGCGGTCGCGATTCTGGTGCTGCGGCGGGACCGGAACATACAACGGGCCGCCGTGATCGACCTCGACGTGCACCAGGGAGACGGGACAGCCTGCATTTTCGAAGAGGATCCGGATGTGCTGACCATCTCGTTGCACGGCGAGAACAACTTCCCGTTTCGCAAGCAGCGGAGTCGCGTGGATATCGGGTTGCCGGATGGGACAGGCGATGAAGAGTACCTCGCGCGGCTCGCCGGAGTGTTTCCCATCATTGCCGAATTCCGGCCGGAAGTCCTCTTTTATCAATCCGGTGTGGATGGCTTGGCCGGCGATCGGTTGGGGCGGCTCGGGCTCACGCACGAGGGCCTGAAGGTTCGCGACCGGGCCGTGTGCCGGTTCGCCAGAGAAAACGCGGTGCCGATCGTCATCACGCTCGGCGGTGGCTATGCCGACCCGATTGAGCGCACCGCCGAGGCCCATGCCAACACGTTTCGGACCGCCGCCGGTGTGTTTGCGTGACCTGCAACCTCGCGCTTCAGGCGGACGTCTTTTACGATGTAGGGTTCTGACGAATGGTCCCGCGCGACTACAGGTCTTCCGCGGGCCACCCGGCGGGTGTTATCCTCCGAGCGCCCGCCGGGCCTTTGTGACGGGAATTCCGGCGGTGCTAGTAGAAATAAAGGACGTCCGGCCTTATATGCCCGTCTTTGGTCTCCAAACAAGGGCCGCAAACCACGCGGTATCCCTCCGAAATCTCCCGCACTTTGGCGGGAATCTGGACTCCGTCTTGCGGTGAGTGCTCCGTCGCAATCGACAGGCGCGGATGGAATCGCCCAACCGTGGCTCGAGCCCCTTCGAGCGCGCGGACTTCGGCGCCTTCGATGTCCATTTTGATGTAGTCCACCCGTTCCAGGTGTAGTTCCACGACAGCCTTATCGATTGTCGTGAGAGGGGCTTTCACTCCCGGAGTGCCATCCGCGAGAAGGATGAAACTGTCCGCCGCGCTGTTGTGGGGATCGCGCTTCAGCAGCAGGACGTCCTCCTTGTCCCAAACGCCCTGGGCGATCAGCACCACCTTGCCTGCGGCGATCTCCTCCTTGAAATTTCGCTGGTACGACTCGATATTCTCGGGCGCCGGCTCGAAACCGACCACCAGCCTGGCGCCGTGGTCGAGGGCGGTTCGCGTCCACACCCCAACGTTGGCGCCGCAATCGAGCACCGTATCGCCCGGCCGGACAGCGAATTCGCCCGTGCCGTAGATCTCGCGCTCCTGCTCGGCCAGGTTGAAGGGCAGCACATAGTCGTTGCCTTCGGGGATCCACCACCGCCCTCTGGGCGTTTCCACGAGATGATAACCCGCGGGATCCTTCTCCACCACTTTGCTTGCCTGCAGAATAGCGTTGCTGTGCCGGATCTGCGACTGCAGGTTCTGGTCCGCCGCGAGTGCGTTGCGGAATGGGCAAACCGGACTGCGGCCAACCAATTTCATACCCAAAAGCCGGACCGGCGGGAAAAAGTAGCCGGCCGCGATGACGGTCGTGATCGGCAGTACCACCAGCAGCGTCCTCGTCCTCGTCTTCATGCTCTTACCGATGAAACATCCCGCCCGGAAGCCAATCGGGCAGTTTGTCCTGATTCGCGATGTCCCGGCCCAGCAGGAACCCGTATTCCGCGGCTTGCTGCAGCGCGGTGAAGTCCCAATCCGCCTGGAACTCGTCGGAGGGCTGGTGGTAGTGCTTGCTGTTGTATTCCAGGTAGGCACTCTCTCCGAAGCCGGTGGGCTTTCCGGCGAATTGGGTGGCGTGGCCGACGGTGAACGCCGGCACACCGGCGTGCGCGAAGGCGAAGTGGTCGGAGCGGAAATAGTGGCCCGCTTCGGGTTGCGCGTCGGACGAAATCTCCAGATTGACGCGCCTGGCGAGTTGCTGGGCTAGCGGCCAAACCGTGGTGCGTTCGGCGCCCGTCAGCACCACGTCGCGCGCCCGACCCCACGGGTACAACGCGTCGTAGTTCAGGTCGATCGCGGTCTTCGACAACGGCACCAGCGGGTGTGCCGCATAGTATTCGGATCCTTTCAGAACGCTCTCCTCGGCGGTCACCGCGAGGAACAGGGCCGACCGCCGCGGCTTTTGCGACATGCCAGACCATGCCCGCGCCAACTCCAGCAAGATCGCGCACCCCGTGGCATTGTCGATCGCGCCGTTGTAGATCGAATCGCCATTCACTGGCGTGCCGATGCCGAGATGGTCCCAGTGGGCGCTGTAGACCACAACTTCGTCCTTCAGCTTCGCCTCGCTGCCGGGGATCATTCCGGCGACGTTGCGCGATTCGATGTTGCGGACCTTGGTCGGCATGTGCGCGCGGATCAGTATGCCGAGATCGACCGGTTTGAAGTCCGCCTTCTCCGAGGCTGCCAGCAATTCGTCCACGGACTTGCCTGCCATGGCCAGCATCTTATCCCCGGCCTCGCGCGTGATCCACCCTTCGAACGAAAGCGATTTGGCGCCTTGCTCGCGCTTGAGGTAGGGCGTCTCCCGGCCCCATGAACTGCGAACCACGTCCCAGCCATAGCTCGCGGTGGGAGTCGTGTGGATCAGGATCGCTCCCCGAGCGCCGTGCCGCAGAGCCTCCTCATACTTGTAGGTCCACCGGCCGTAATAGGTCAGCGCCCGCCCATCGAAGAACTTCGGATCGCTGGATGCTGGCTCGTTGGTGAACATCACCACGACCTTGCCGGTCACGTCCACGCCCTTATAGTCGTCCCATTTCCATTCGGGCGCCGTGATGCCGTGCCCCACAAAAACGGCATCGGCTTCGAAACGCGAATCGGGGCGTTGTTCGGGATTGATCCCCACGAAATCGTCGAGCCAATGAAAATCGATGGCTCTACCCAAGACGGCCGCGGTGAGGGTGGCGTTCGGTTGGGTTTCCAGCCCCACCAGCGGAACCCTTTGGAACCAGGTGCCGTCGTCGCCTGCCGGCTGCACTCCCGCCAGGGCGAGTTGGGTGGCAATATATTCGGTCGCCAGTTGGCCGCCGCGCTGCCCCACCCCCCGGCCCTCCAGCAGGTCGCTCGAAAGGAACCGGGTGTGTTCCTGAATCCGGTCGGCGGAAATCGCTCCGTCCTGTGCAACGACCTGCCCCACCACAATCACCAGTAATCCGATAGACTTTAGCATGATTATCGGCTATTCTAAAATAACTCAGGGCTCGATCACCGGTCCTCAGAAGAAACATCGGCCATGGCCAGTAAATCCTTTACACATTTGCAGGCATTGGAAGCCGAGAGTATTCACATCATAAGGGAGGTGGCGGGAGAATTCCAGCGTCCGGTGATGCTTTACTCCATCGGCAAGGACTCCTCGGTGATGGTGCGGCTGGCGCAGAAGGCTTTCTATCCGGGTCCCATTCCGTTTCCGTTTCTGCACATCGACACGACCTATAAATTCCAGGAGATGATTAAGTTCCGCGATAGTTTCTGTGCCTCGATCGGAGTCCGGCTGATCGTCCACACGAACCGTCAGGCCATCGATGAAGGCGCCAATCCCTTTCGCCTCGGAACTCAGAAGTGCTGCGGATTGCTGAAGACCCGGGCCCTGCTGGATGCCCTCGCTGCCGGTGGATTCGATGCCGCCTTCGGAGGCGCGCGCCGCGACGAGGAAAAATCGCGGGCCAAGGAGCGGGTATACTCCTTCCGGGATTCGTTCGGTCAATGGGATCCCAAGAATCAACGGCCGGAACTCTGGAACATCTACAACGGTCGTATTGATCGGGCAGAGAGCATTCGGGTTTTTCCTCTCTCCAACTGGACCGAGTTGGACGTCTGGCACTACATCCACCAGGAGAACATTCCAATCGTGCCAATGTACTTCGCCAGGCTGCGGCCGATGGTGGTGCGCGGGGAATCTCTTATCTCTGTAGAACATGATCTGCCGCTGCTCCCGGGCGAGCGCCCCCAGATGGTCATGTGCCGCATGCGCTCCCTGGGCTGCAGCTATTGCACCGGCGCGATTCGCTCCGAAGCGGACACGGTCCCGAAAATCATCGAGGAGATGTTCCAATTCCGGCGATCCGAGCGCGAGAATCGCACCATCGACCACGACCAGGAAGGCTCGATGGAACTTAAGAAGCGGGAAGGATACTTCTGATGCCCGCTCCCACCGCCGAGATGGAAGCCCTCGACGGCCTCGGCTCGACTGCTCAGACGGATCTCCTGCGCTTCACCACGGCAGGCAGCGTAGACGACGGTAAGTCCACCCTCATCGGTCGCCTGCTCTATGATTCCAAAGGAGTTTATGAGGACCAGTTGGCCTCCGTTCGGAAAGCCACCCGCAACCTGACGACCGGAGGCCTGGACCTCTCGCTGCTCACCGACGGTCTCCGGGCGGAACGCGAGCAGGGAATTACTATAGATGTAGCATATCGCTATTTCTCGACGCCGAAGCGCAAATTCATCATCGCCGACACCCCCGGGCACGAGCAATACACCCGCAACATGGCCACCGGGGCGTCCACTGCGGATCTCGCCGTCATCCTCGTCGATGCCCGCCTGGGAGTCTTGCCTCAATCCCGGCGCCACGCCTATATCTCTGCTCTCCTGGGAATTCCGAAATTTGTAGTAGCTGTCAACAAAATGGACTTGGTCGAGTATCGGGAGGCGGTTTTCACCGGCATCCGGGATGAATTCACGGCCTTCCTGGACCGATTCCAGGCAGCCGAAATCCAATTCATCCCGATCAGCGCCTTGAACGGCGACAACGTCGTCCGGCGGAGCTCCCGGACGCCCTGGTATCGCGGTCCGAGCCTGCTGGAGTACCTGGAAACCATTGAGATTTCACGGGATCGTGGCACCCCGGATCTCCGCTTCCCCGTGCAATACGTCATTCGGCCGAACCACGATTTCCGCGGCTTTGCCGGCCAGGTTGCCGCCGGCGTGGTCCGCCCCGGAGATGCCGTTGCCGTTCTCCCTTCCGGCCGCACCAGCCGGGTGAAATCCGTCGTCACCTGGGACGGCGAATTGGGCGAGGCCCACGCCCTCATGTCGGTAACCATCTGCCTGGAAGACGAGATCGATATCAGCCGCGGCGACATGCTGGTGCCCGCCGCGCATCGGCCGCACGTCAGCAACCGGCTGGAGGCGCGGATGGTCTGGATGAGCGAAACTCCGCTCGTGCCTCACCGCCCCTATCTGCTCAAGCACACTACCCAAACCGTCCAGGCACGAGTCCGGGAGATCCTTCATCGCGTCAACATCAACTCGCTCGGCGAGGAGCCGGCAACGCGTTTGCAATTGAACGAGATCGGCCTGGTCTCCATCGAAGCGAACCGGCCGCTTTTCTACGATGCTTATAGTAGTAACCGGACCACCGGCAGCCTGATCCTGATCGACCCCACCACCAACGCGACGTTGGGAGCCGGCATGATCGTTCGCCCCAGCGGGCGATCCGTCCGGGGGCCCGTGACTTCGGCCGAGCGGCGCGACCGGATGGGGCACCCGCCGGTCGTGATCCGAATCGAGAATGCCGACCTGGGCTCTGCGCGGCTCCTCGAGCGGCGCCTGTTCGACTTGGGCTACGGTGTGCATGTGGTGCGCGACCCGGTTCACCTGGAGCAGGCGGTCCGGACCGCGGTGGAAGCCGGCTTGATGACCATCCTCTACGGCGCCGCGGCTTCGGCGGCGCTGCCGCCGCAAGTAAATGCCATCACCCTGGACACGGTCCGCTTCGAAGACGAAGACGGGATGGCGCGCGAAGTGGCCGACCGCATCCACGCACTCGCCGGGGGGGATACCTCGCTGGGCGGGGGCGACGGCATATAGGATGCTCCTTGGTTTAGGATCGTATTATCCTATTCATGGGGGCTCCATGCGAGATCTTGCCAGAAATATTCTGCTGCCGATTGATTTTTCCGAGCGCTCTGTGGGGGTTGCGCGGTATGCCAGGTCGCTGGCCCTGCAGTTCGGCTCGGAACTGTCCATCATCCACGTCCTGACGCCGCTGCAGTACGAGTACGGCGCCCTGGAAATCGGCGGCTCGATGCTGTCCGAACTGTACCGCAATCGATTGGAACAGGCGGCCCGCGAACTGGAGTCGTTCCTGCCCGGCGAGTTGTCCGGTCCGCAGGTGCACCGCCTGGTCTTCGAAGGCGACCCCGCCGCCAAGATCGTGGAACTGGCCCACCGCGCGCCGGACCAGACCGTGATCATCATGCCGACCCATGGATACGGGCCGTTCCGCCGCTTCATCCTGGGATCCACCACCGCCAAGGTGTTGCACGATGCCGATTGCCCGGTCTGGACGGGCGTCCACCTGGAGGAAGCGCCTGCTCTCGCTTCGATTCCGTTCCGCAACATTCTCTGCGCGGTCGATCTGGGCCCGCAAAGCTCCAAGACGCTCTGCTGGGCGGCCCGGCTGGCACGCGAATTCGGCTCGCAACTCCATCTGGTGCACGCTACCGGCACTCCGCCGGACTCCTCGGCGGACGATTCGGCGGCCGCCTGGCAAGCCGCTCTCCGGAAATCGGCCGGCGAAGAGCTGGTGCGCCTGCAGAAGTTCGTGGGGATGGAGGCTCAGTGGTCGGTGGAAGCCGGAGAGCCGGCACGGGTGATCTGCGCTGCCGCGGGCCGCATCAGCGCGGACCTGCTGGTGATCGGCCGCGGGTCCGCCGCGGGCGTTTTCGGACGCCTGCGGACCAACGCCTATGCCATCATTCGCGAATCGCCGTGCTCCGTGGTGAGTGTCTGAGCACGCACCGTGATAAATTGCTTGGAGTGAATCCCCGCACGGTTTTTCAGGTCCTGGAAGAAGCTGCGCGCCTTTACGGCGACGCGCCCGCCCTCCATCAGCCCGATGCCTACAGCAAGTCGGGGTACGTCACGTATTCATGGAAGCAGTACCGGCAGGCGGTGCTGGAGATTGCGGCGGGACTGCGGGCCTTGGGAATCGGAAAAGGCGACGTGGTGGCCCTGAATTCCGAAACGCGCCTGGAATTCTACATCGCCGACCTGGGTATCATGGCGAACGGATCGGTCGCGGCGGCCATGTATCCGAGTTATCCCCCGAAAGACCTGGTGCGAACGCTCGGCGCGTCGGGAGCCTGCGCGGTTTTTGTGGAGGACCCCAAGACTCTCGAAACGTTGCGGGTGGCAGCCATCCGTCACTGGATTCTGCTCACCGGAGAAGCTCCGGGCGCGACTACCCTGGAGGCGCTCCGGGAGTGCGGGCGGGCGGAACTGGCTCGCGATCCGCAATTGCCCGTCCGGCTCCCCGAGTCTGTCCAACCAGCGGATACTGCCATTCTGTATCTCACTTCGGGCGCCACCGGCGAGCCGAAGATGGCGCTGGTAACGCATCAGGCGATCGTGGCCAACCTGGACATGGGGCCGGTGGCGCTGCCGCTGGGGCCGCAGGATTCCACGGTGGCGTTCCTCCCTTCGGCGCACATCGCCCAGCGCGTAGTCATCGAACTGTTGCCCATCCGGATGGGCATGCCGGTGACGTTCTTCGAAAGCCTGATGAAGCTGCCCCAGGACATCCGCAAGGTGCGGCCCACCATCCTGCTCGCCCCGCCCCGCATGTGGGAGCGCATCTATTCCACCATCTGCACGGAGCTGCGGAAGCGGCCTGCGGCGGCCCGCAAGGCATTTTATGGCGGACTGGCGCTGGCTTTGGCGGCTGCCCGATACCGCCGCCAGGGCCAAAAAGTCCCCTGGCACATCCGCGTCCCGCTCAGGGCTGCCGACCGCCTTCTGTTCCGCAAGGTGCGGGCGCGCTTCGGAGGCCGGATTCGCATCGCCGCCTCCGGCGCCGCGCCGCTCAGCAAGGACCTCGCGGAGTTTTACGAGGCCGTCGGTATGCCCCTGATCGAAGGGTACGGGCTCACCGAAGGCGGCGTGGTGACGCTGAATCCGCTCGACCGCCCCAAGGCCGGCAGTATCGGGAAGCCGCTCCCCGGCGTGGAAGTGCGCATCGCCGAGGACGGCGAGTTGCTGGTGAGAGGCCCCTGCCTCTTTACCGGCTATCTAAATGATCCCGAAACGACTGCCGAGGTTCTCGAGGATGGGTGGCTGCACACCGGCGACATCGCCAACATCGACGACCACGGCTACATTTTCATCACCGGACGCAAAAAGGAGCTGATCGTTTCTTCGACCGGCAAGAAGATCTACCCGTCGCGAGTCGAGAATCTCTTCAAGATGGAGCCGCTCATCAGCCAGGTGCTCCTGGTGGGCGACCGCCTTCCTTACCTGACGGCGTTGTTCACCATCAACAGCGGCAACGCGGAGACGATTAAAGGCATGGACGCGTGGCGCGGACGGCCGTTTTCCGAGATCGCCCAGGCGCCGCCCGTCCTCGCGGAGATCCAGAAAGCCGTGACGCGGGTGAATCAGCACCTCGCTCCCTTCGAGAAGATTCGCAAGTACCGGATTCTGGCGCGCGATTTTTCGATCGAGGAAGGCGAGTTGACGGCCACCATGAAGGTCCGCCGCATTCGCGCCATGCAGAATTTTCAGGAAGAGATCGCCGAGCTTTACGCAGGAAGAGATTGACCGCCGGACGGCGTGGCGCAGGGCACTCCTGCCTGTACCCATGGGCCCCCGCCAGCGCACCGGTGTGGCGCGGACACTCGTGTCTGCCGCGCCCCGACTCATCGGGGCGCTTTTCGCGCGCCATCAAATCATGTGCCGCTGTCCACACCCTTTCTACGCTCGAAGCGGCAGTTTTCGAGGCTGTCGCAGTCCCGG
>Ga0335077_10007576_pt1 | contig 13430 bp, 11 predicted proteins | sample Lox_Sample_31_FD_207151 | JGI IMG/M metagenome (GOLD analysis project Ga0335077, IMG submission 207151) | Soil microbial communities from Loxahatchee National Wildlife Refuge, Florida, United States - Lox_Sample_3.1 | ecosystem: Environmental > Terrestrial > Soil > Wetlands | place: USA... | reverse complement strand
AGCCGCCCGTGTACGGGGGCGGGCCTCCGAGCCCTCAGGCCCTGGGTGGCGGAAGGGTTCCCTGACTTGGGAGAACGTCCGCTTGGGCTCTGGATGTTGTCGACGGTGGGGCTCGAGGAGGTGCCGATCGAAGGGCCTGGGCACCTCATGCGAGGCCGCGTACCCGTGAGGCGGTGCACCGGGCGCGCCCCGCGGTGCGCGAAGACCTCCGTCCCGGAAGGGGCGGTGGACGGCGAGATGCGAGAGCGAGTCGGAGGGCCCGAACTCACGCGAAACCTGGGGCCAACCCTCGATTTCGGCGGATTAATCGGAAGGAGCCCGCCCGCGGTCGGTCGGAGTCCGGTTCCCGGTGAGCGGCCCGGGAGCGAGGCGCCACCCGAGGCCTCGCGAGGCGTGACCCTTTGCCCGCCGATATAGAGCAGGTCTCGAGGAGGCCTCTATGCCGAAGCCAATCACCGTTGCCGTCGCTGGAGCTACCGGAAAGCAGGGGGGTGCCCTTGCTCGCCTGCTACTCGATCGGGGCCACGAGGTCCGCGCCCTCACCCGGAAGCCGAAGTCGAAGGCCGCCCTCGACCTCCAGGATCTCGGGGCCGAGGTCCACGAGGCTCACCTCGACGACGGGGGCGCCGTCCGGCGCGCCGCGAAGGGAGCCGATGCCTTCTTCCTCGTGGCCACGCCCTTCGAGCAGGGGGTCACCGCGGAGGTCCGCCAGGGTTTGGCTGCCGCCCGGGCCGCGAAGGAGGCCGGCGTGAGGCACCTCGTGTACTCGTCGGTTGCGGGCGCGGACCGAGGCACCGGGATCCCTCACTTCGACAGCAAGCAGGAGGTCGAGGCCTGCGTTCAGAAGCTCGGCATCCCGTACACCATCGTGGCGCCAGTGTTCTTCATGGAGAACCTGCTCGGACCGATGTTCCTGAAGGGGCTCCGGGCTGGCACCCTGGAGATGCCCCTTCCGGAGAGCCGCCCGCTGCAGGTGATCGCGGTCGCCGACATCGCCGGCTTTGCCCGGATCGTTCTCGAGCGCCCGAGCGAGTTCCAGGGCAAGCGCATCGAGATCGCATCCGATAGCCTGACGGGACCGGGGATGGCGATGGCGCTCGCAGCGAGTGGGAGACCCATCGGCTACGCGGAGGGGTCGCTCGAGCGGGTCCGCGCGTTCAGCGAGGACTTCGCGCGGATGTGGGAGTGGTTCGACCAGGTGGGCTATCGCGTGGACGTGAGCGGGCTCGTTCGGGCCTATCCCGAGGTGGGATGGCACGACTTCCGCAGGTGGGTCCACGGACAGGACTGGAGCATCCTCGACGCCGCGGGGCCCGAGCAGCCGACCGCCTAGAAGACCCCAGGGAACGTCTCAGTGCTTCGCCCTTGGCCGAACCCTCCCCTTCGCGGCTGGGCGGGCTCGCCGGATCGCCTTCGACCTCGCGAAGCTCGGCGGACGGGGGTGCGTCGGTTCGTAGACGCCGAGCGTGCCCCCACCTGGCAGAGTCACGGAGGTCGCCGACCCCCATTCGGCCTTTCGGATGGAGGAACACTGGATCCCCTTCTCCCGGAGCGAGCGCACGAAGGCGCGAACGTCGTCGCTCATGAGGAAGAGCTCGTGGCGGTCGCTCGCCTCCGACGGATGCACCGCGACCTCGGACGGCGGAAGCGCGAAAATGAACCATCCCCCGCCGGCATCGACGCCGGGGAGTCGCAGCACGTCGCGAAGAAAGGCGCGGTCCGCCTCGGCGTTGCGACTGTAGAGGATGGCGTGAGCCCCCAGGATTCGCCAGCGGTTCACTGTAGGACCCTCCTCTCGACCGGTCATCGTCGCACACGGTCTTACGGATCGCCGCGGAACCGATCGAGCGACGTCCTCTCGACTGCGGCCGTGGCGCTCCTTTGCCGCTCCGTACCTCCCCGCAGCGGCCGCGGAGTCGAAGCGGTTCTTCCGCGCCTAGGACTCTTGCCAGTTGGGGATGCTCGGTGCCGCGGACCCTCGAGCGCGCCGCCGCACAGTGAACCGGGACCTCGCCGCTCCTGCCCACAAAATACGAAGGGCCGCGGTCGCGGAAGAGGTCCGCCACGGCCCTTCAGAGGCACGAGGCCTCACCATGCGCCTTTGTCGGACCTAAATGAGGTTTTCCCCACGGAGAACTCTCGTCCGGACGATGGTGCAATAGATGCTGAACCTAGCGAGTCGAGAATGCGAGTCCCCTCGATGGGGCCCCGTAAACGGCTTACGGCTCCTCGCTCGTAGCGGTGGCTGATGGTGCGGTCGATAGTGTGCGGTGGAGGGGTCGGCGGAAGCGTTCGGGACCGATGGACTGCGCTCTCAGGCTCGGCTGAACACCACCTCGAGGAAGGTGCTCGGCGTACTGCTCAGGGCGGCGCGCAGGCAGCGCAGGTAGCATCCGAACCCCCACAGGCGAACGATGGTGAAGGAGTGCTTGAGGACATCCGGACCAGTGATTACGCCGCGCATCGCAACCTCCTGCCCTCTTGACATGCGATGCAGTCGGACCTGACCGCGCGGCCCGCGAGAGCGAGCCCTCCTTCCTGGAATGGGCGGGCCTAGCGAGCTCTCTGGTGAACCAGGCGGATCCCGGGTCAGGAGACCCAAGCGGGTAGGTCCCGCGAGCGGTCAGAACCAGGGCCTCTCCACTGTCTTGAATTGCGAGACCGCAATTCAGACCTTCAGCGAACGGAGAGAGGCCATGGAGAGCAAGAAGGGCAGCCTGCAGGTGACGGTTCCGCGCACCCACTTCGTGAGCGACGCCGCGATCGTCCTCTTCCTCACCGTGCTGATCGGCGCTTTCGTCGTGGAGATCGCATCCCGCCCACCGTCCGGCGACGCCGCCAGTGCCTCGCGCGCGGCCTCCTACTCGATCACCCTGGGGTAGAGTCAAAGGGGTCCCCTCCTTCGCGGAGGGCGAGCCCTTGCGGCCATTGATGGAGGGCCCGCTTCCTCTGTATTCCTCGACGACCTCGCCCCGTTGGGTCCGAAACTAGCGTTCGGCGACCGTGAACCCCCTGCCTCGTACTGGTCGTAGGCAGCACGGGCCTGCCCCGCGTCCACACTGGCTCGCCTCGGGAACCCCATGGCGCTCGCCATGAGCTTCCGCCCGTCGCGGGCGAGGAACGCGAGCGCCGCCTCTCCCGGCCGCACGCGGTAGAGCCGTTCGCGGGCCGCGTCGAGATGGCAGACGCGCGAGACCGATTCCCGAACGAGCGCGCCGACCACACGCGAGGAGGGCGTCGATCGCGACATCGCCTCAGGAACGGGTGCTACGGATGCGCAGGTGGATCGCGGCTCCGCTCTCCTCGGTGCACTGCCCCGGGACAAACGAGAGGAGCCTGGCGCTGGACCTCTTTCGGGAGGCCCAGCGCCAGGCGGGGTGGCCGACTTCCGAGTCCGTCGCGGCCCGTTACTCGTAGACGGGGTACTCGCGCTCGCACCCGTCGTAGTCCCGACGCTTGTGGTGATGCCGGTGGCGGTGTTCCTTGTAGTCGTAGTCGCCGCCGTACGAGACGTAGCCGCCCGAAACGGCGCTGAGTTCGTTGTCGGAGAGCTTCTTCACGCTGAGCGGGTTCTTCTTCGTGATCATGGGGGGTTCCTTTCGTGGTTTCCAGGTTTTTGGATGAACGGCCTTCCTTCTTCGGTTCGAACGACTACTGAAGAGACTGCGCCAGCGGCGAAAGCTGACAGGTCGCAGCCGCGGGCTCCGCGGGGCCCACCCGGGGAGAGGGTCGGTTCGATGTGTCGAGACTGAAAGCGGACGTCGGGAAGACGCGTGCACGACGGGGGCGGTCCGGAGCTAGGCGCGGGAGCTACTGGCCGGCGCCCTCGGAATCGTCGGTCTCCACCGGCCCCGAGCGGAGTGCATCCGCCAGCGAGCGAGCGTCGAACGCGTATACCCTGGCAGCGAGCCCGCCCTTCGCCCCGGTCCCGGAGCCTTCCCGGCGCTCCCCGGAGGTTGCGTCGCGGATCGCGCGCAGGACGTTGTTCGAGCCGACCTCGATCTCCACGAGACCTCGACGGCTCGAGAGCCCGCTCCGGTCGAGGGCCACGCTCACGAACGAGGCGCTGGGGTGGGGGCGGATGGTGCCGAGGAGCGAGAGCGAGTCGAAGCGGTGGAGCGCAGTGCCGCTCCCGACGAAGAGTCCGATGAAGGAGGCGCCGGGCTCCATCCTGCGCACGTCCGCCTCGGCGAGCATCCCTTGGCCCGGGAGGTGGATCGAGGACCTCTCCCCCGAAACATCAGCGACGAGGAGAACGCGCCGACGCCTGGCCGCGGCGGCGTTCGCGAACTCGACGGCGGCCTCCGACTCGGGTCCCCGAAGTTCGGCGTGCTTCAGGGCCGGACGCGAGAGCAGGGCCCGCAGGCGCTTCGCGCCGCGGAGCTCTTCCGCCGCGAGGTCCGACCGGTAGCCCCACCCCCTCACGTCGTCCAGCGAGGAGGGCAGCAAATCGAGGACGTCCACCTCTCCGAGTCCGACGGAGCGCAGGCGGAGCAGCGCGCGGTACTGGTCCCGCGCTTGCGGGAGCTCCTTCGACGTGACGTCGACGTGGAGCACGGATCCGACGAAGGGCTTGGCGCTTCTCGTGAGGCGGGCGGCGGCGCCCGTCGGGTCGTCGAGGACGAGGAGGTCGGCGCCAGTGCCCTCGACGAGCACCCTCAGGGGGTGACCTCTCCAACTCAGCGCGGCGGGGCTGAACATCGCCCGCTCCTCGTCGGCGCTCGCCCGGATGACGTGTCCCCTGCCAGGGTTGGCGGCCGCTCCACCGGGAAAGGCCACGATCATGACGTCGGGAAATGCCGCGGCGGTTCCGTACAGGTACCAGTAGGCTGCGGTCCCTTCCGCCTCCATCGCCTCGGCAAAGTGCTTCCGGAGCGCCCTGCGCGACGCTTCCGCGAAGTGGGGGTCCTTCGCCGAGGGCCCGAGCTCCCGCAGGGCCTTCTCCACGTTCATCTCCACCGCCGCCGGGGCCGAGACGCGTTTCGCGAGGACGATGCTTCGGGGCCGACCCTCGCCCTGACCTCCGAGCGAGCCCATGGCCGGCCCCGCCGCCTCGAAGAGCGCATCCCGAACGGCAAGGGCCGTGGGCGAGGCGGTCCAGGACTGCGCCGCGCCGCGCCCGGGAGCGGTGAGCGCGGCGCACAGCGCCGCGATCGCCGCCCCGCCGAGCTTCCTGTGGGTCACGGGAGTCCTGCCTCCCCGGGGCGTCGGCGGACCGCTAGTCGACGAGCCCCTGGTCTCGGGCCATCTTCGCGAGGCGGTCCTTGAGGCGCTCGAAGCGCTTCATGAGCGTGAGGGGTTGAACCGGATGGCCCTCCTCCGCCAGGACGGTCGCGATCTCGTCCCAGGGGAGACCCTGGTCGACTCTGAGGACGAGCAGCGACTGGTCGTCCATGGACAGCGACTGCCGCAGCTGGTCGAGGGCCTGCTGCTGGCGCGCGACCCGGACCACGGTCTTCGTCCGGATCTCCTCGGCGAGGGCTGAGGCCTCGCCGGTGGCGAAGGGACGCCCGCGTCGCCGCCAGGCCTCGTTGCGGAGGTTCAGGGCGGCGTACCAGGCCACGCGGTAGCTCCAGGTCTTGAGCGCGCAGTCGAAGCGGAAGGTGGCCAATCCCTTCCACAGGTTCTCGGCGAAAACCGAGAAGGCGTCCGCAGCGTCGCCCTCGTCCCGGAGCACCGATCGCAGATACCCGAGTACGGTGGGTCCCAGTTCCCGGAGCGCCGCCGTCGCCGCCCCGTCCGTGTCGCCCGCCTGGAGGCGCTCCCGTACGCGCTCCTCGATCGACATGGCCGCCTTATAGCGGGAGCGCACTGAGGGTGCCAGGGCGATGCCCCGATGGGCCGCAAGCGCCTTTCGGGCCGGGAGCCGGCGCACGTTTGCGGGGCGGACGATGAGGGGGGTAGCATTTCTAGGGTTCTGCGGCCCGGTCGGAACCTCGAATGCGACGTCGCCCCACCGGAGTGCGAGGGTCGCGTTGGGTCGATTCGTCGTCTGCGTCGAGAACACCGAGACTCGCGCCAAGGTCGAGCAGGCCTTCAGCAAGTCCCCGGTGCGCCTCGGGCGAAACGGCCGCAACGACCTCGTCATCGCGAACCCGGTCGTCTCGGCCTGGCACGGCCTCATCGACTTCGGCGCCGGGGAGACCCGCTACACCGACCTCGGATCCACGAACGGCTCGGTCCTCGGCGATGCCGAGCTCGCCCCGCACCAGCCGGCGGTGGTGGAGCCGGGCGGGGCCGTGGCCATCGGCCCCTTTCGGCTCACCTTCAAGTTCCTCCCGGAGCGGGGGCCCGACGCCCTCGAGACGGGCTCCGGGGACGGGATGGCGCCGCCCGGGGCCCCTGCGGAACCCGGCCCGGTTCGCCCCGGGCGGCTCACCGTTCTCATGCAACAGCTCGCCAAGGCGCCGCCGGAGGAGGCCGGGAACGACTGGCACCGGGTCCTGTTCCCCGGGGCCGTGATCGGGCGCTTCGAGCTCCTCGGGGAGCTCGGCCGGGGGGAGTTCGGGATCGTCTTCGAGGCGAAGGACCGGCAACTCGGGCGGCTCGTGGCGTTCAAAGCCGTCCGACCCGGGCGCCACTCCCAAGTCCTCTTCCGCCAGGAGCGGCTGCAGCGCGAGGCCGAGGCCGTGGCGCAGCTCGCCCACCCGAACATCGTGAGCCTCTACGACGCGGGGACTTGCGAGAGCGGCCCCTACCTCATCTTCGAGCTCTTGCGCGGGGAGACGCTCCAGGCCCGCTGCCAGCGAGGGCGAATGCCGTTCGCGGAGGCCCTCGAGGTTGCCATCCAGGTGGCCTGGGCGCTCGACCACGCGCACGCGGCCAAGGTGGTGCACCGCGACCTCAAGCCGGCGAACGTCTTTCTATGCGCCGGCGGGCGGGTGAAGGTCCTCGACTTCGGCATCTCCCAGGTCTTCGGAGCGGGGGACGCCCGGGCGGTGGGGACACCGGCCTACATGGCTCCGGAGCAGTGGCGGAATGGGCCCCAGGACGCGCGCACCGACGTCTTCGCGGCCGCGGCCATGCTCTTCGAGACGATGGCCGGACAGCTCCCCTACAAGGTCACTCGGGACCACAGCGCCGCCCTCGAGCCGAACGCGAAGCCGGAGCTCGTCGCCCTGCAGGCGCCGCCGGCACTGAAGGCTCTCCTCCGCGCCGGGCTCGCCGTGAACCCCGATGGGCGGCCCGCGGACGGGCGCGCCTGGCTCATGGCCCTGCTCACCATCCAGCGCGAGATCGACAACACCGAGATCGTGGAGCTCCTCCTCGACAAGGACGAGGAGCTCCGGGCCGCCAGTGGGGGTCGGAGGCACCTCCCCGCCCGGCTCCGCTTCGTTCTCGTGGCCGCGGTGGGCGTCCTCGCCGCCGCGGCGACCCTCCTCTGGCTCGCCGCCCGCTGAACGTCACTCGAGCATCTTCATCGCCGTGGCCAGGCTCCGGTGCATCCGGTTGAAGGCGACTGCCAGCACCGTGATCTCGTCGTTCCCGCGCACCGGCAGCTCGGGCATGTCCATCTGTCCCTTGCTGATGTCGTCCGCCCGCGCCGCCAGCTGGCCCACGGGTCGGATGACGGTGAAGTAAAGGAGGAGGTCGAGGACCACGAGGGTGACGAGCCCGACGGCGACCAGTGAGACCAGGATCTGGCGGAACGCGCGGTTCGCCTTCTGGATGGGAAGGGAGGCCGGCACCGATACGATCTGCGCGGCGATGACGTCTCCCTCCGTCCATCCGAAGCCGTTTCCCGGCCCGTAAGTCACCACCATCTCCGAGGGAGCGGCGGAGGGCGTCGAGTGACACTGGAGACATCCCTTCCCGGCTCGCATCGGAGCGGCCAGGTACAGGGATCGCCCGAAGGGGGTCATCCGCTCGCCATCGAAGAGCTGCATGTCGCCGCTGTTCTTGAACCGCTTGATGATGTCCTCTTCCCAGTCGACGGCGCGGTCCCGCGGGTTCGTCGGATTGAGCGCCGCCTCCTTGTAGGTGTACTCGGGGTACTTCTTCTTCAGGTACCCGAACATCTCGGTCGCGGCGTAGGCGGGAACCCTCTGCGGTCGAAAGCCCTGCTTGGACCCCGCGTAGCCCTTGCGGGCGCAGATCTCGCGAAAGACGTCGTCCTGCCCCGACTCCGCGGCCCGCGGTTGCAACTGCTCCTCCAGGGCGGGCTTCACCTGCTGCTGGGTGTAGCTGCGCATCGCCAGGGCGGTCTCCATCATCAGCTCCGCCTGGTCGTGCACCTGCTCGCGGGCGGTCTGCTGCAGGAGGCTGTCGAATAGGTAGGTGGCGAGGCCCAGCCCAAGGCCGAAGACCGCCACGAAGATGAGGCTGAACTTGGCGAGCAGTCGCATGGGAGCCCCCGACGGCCGTTGTCAGGACGTCTGACATAGCTCGGAGCTTTTGCTGACCGATATGCCCATCGGGGTGCCTCGGCGGACCCATAGATTCAGAGAGGCGCGGGAATCGCCTTGTTCCCGGCCCGGGCCCCCGCGAGGGGCTATCGGTCGGCGGGCTCTGGGCCCTCGAGGGCGCGGCGGAAGGCGGCGCGAGCCTTCTCGTCGGGGATCTCCCGGGCCAGGAGCTCTCCGAGGTGGGCGGGGCTCTTCGCCGCGGCCGTGGCTCGCTGCACGACGACGCGGGCCACCGGGCCGATGTGCATGGCGAGCGCCCGCCGCGCCCGATCGAGGAGGGCCGGGTCCCAGGCGACCTCGGTGACCGCGGTGCCCGCGGGAGTCGGGGGGAGGCGCGCGCCGCTCACGCCTTTCAGGAAGGCCACGCGATCTCCCTCGGAGGGGATGAAGGTGGAGACGATCTCGCAGAGCTCCTCGAGGCTCGCCGCAGTTCCCGCGGCTTTTCGGACGAGGTACGGGGCGACGGGGCCGAGGTAGGCGAGCGCGCGCTGCTCCACGCCCTTGACCGCGTCCGCCGCGATGACCCCCGAGACGACAGGAGTAGCCGGAACTCCGCCCGGTGCCGTGCTGCGGGCGGTCGACGGCGTGACGACGGGCTCCTGCCGAGTCGGGACAACCGGGCGACCGGGCGTTTCCCGCGGCGCCCCGCTCGGATGAGAGCGGCGGGGGAGGACCACGGTGGGGCCGCACTCGCCGAGGTCCGCCGGGAGAGACGGGAGCGGGGGGGTGGCGATGGCGCAGCGCAAGAGCTCGTCTCGCATGTCGGCCGCGCTCTTCGGTCGGTCCTCGCGCCGCGAAGCGAGCGCGCGCATGACCACGGCCTCGAGGTCGGGAGAAACCGGACTCGGCCGCCGCGAGCTCGGGACCTCGGGAACCTCGGCCATGAGTCGCTGGGCGAGGTGTACCGGGGTGGCGGCGTCGAAGGGCAACAGGCCGGTGAGCATCTCGTAGAGGACGACGCCCACTGAGTAGAGGTCGCTTCTCCCATCCAGCTCCCCGCCGAGGAGCTGCTCGGGGCTCATGTAGCCGGGGGTGCCGCAGACGAGTCCGGCGCGGGTGAGGGTGGACGCGCCTTCCATCTGGAGCTTGGCGATCCCGAAGTCGAGGACCTTCACCGAGTCCGGCGCGTCCCGGCGCGACTCGATCATCACGTTCTCCGGCTTCAGGTCCCGGTGCAGGAGCTTCTGAGCGTGGGCCTCCGCGAAGGCGGAGAGGATCTGCGCGCCGATGCGGACCACCCGGTGCTCGTGCAGGGGTGCCTCCTCGGCGATGACCCGGGCGAGGCTCCTCCCGCTCACGAACTCCATGACCATGAAGAGCGTGCCGTCCTCGGCTTGGCCGAAGTCGGTCACCGCGACCACGTTCGGGTGGTGGAGCTTGGAGACCGCCCTCGCCTCGCGCTGGAAGCGCGCCACCACTCCGGGATCGGACAAAAGCCCTCGCTTTACGATCTTGACTGCAAACGGGGCGTCGAGTGCCACGTGGAGCGCCTTGTAGACCTGCCCCATGCCCCCGACCGCGATCTTCTCCTGGACGAGGTACATCCCCTTGAGCGTCTGCCCCAGCCAGGGGTCCGGCGCCGGCGTCTCGGGCGCATCGGACGCGAACGTCGTTCCGCAGAAAGAGCAAAAGAGCGCTCCAGGGGTGGAGTCGCGATGGCACTTCTCGCAGACCGGCATCGGTGAAAATTATAATGAGGCGAGACGTGTAGTGTATCGAGGCTCGCCGGCTCCTCCCTCCCGCCCGCGCTCGTTGGACTCGCGCAAGTCTTCGTTTGCCCCCGCCCCGTTCGGGGCGCGTCGCACGTCGTCGCCCCAGATAGCGCAGGACACTCGGTCAGATCGGGCCGCCGGCCCAGTCCACGGGTCAGGAGGCCGACATGCGCGGGGCCGTCACGACCAAGGGAACCCTATTGCTCGACCCGGAAGCGGCGAGGGCGAGGAAGCGCGAGGCCTTTCTCGAGACTCTTCGGTCGTCGCGCCTCTCCACCGTCCGGACGGCCGCGGCGCCGGTCGAGGTCCACCCGAGGCCTCTCGCGGAGCCGGTCGCGCACCGCAGCACGGACCTCGTGGCGGCGCCGAGGCTCGCGACGGGGTTCTTCCGGGCCGAGGCGGTCGAGCACCGGCTCTCGTTGGACGAGGGCCGAGGCGTGGTGCGGATGTCCCCACCCTGGACCTGGGCGGTTCTCGGGACCCTGGTCGTCGGCCTGGGGGTCGCGGTCGCTTCGGCATTCGTCGGAGAGGTGGAGGTCACCGGCCGGGGTCGCGGCATCATCCGACCCACCTTGGGCGTGCGCGCCCTGACGAGCCAGCTCACAGGGACGGTGGTGAGCGTCGAGGCCCGATCCGGGGACGTCGTGAAGGCCGGGGCGGCGCTCCTGCGCATCGATGCGCCGGGCGTGGCGGGCCAGCTCCTCGAGGCGGAGCGGCAGCTCGAGGCCGTTCGAACCGGCTACGCGGGCGCTTCGGTGCAGCAGGACCGCCACTACGAGGAGCAGGTGAGCCACCTCCGGGCCCGCGCCCGGCGGCTCGCCGAGCAGGTCGAGAGCCTCCGGGGCTCGGTGAGCTACTACGAGCGACGCCTGAAGGCCGACCTCGAGCTCCTCCGCAAGGGGCTCGTGAGCGAGATGGCTGCGGGCGAGTGGCGCGAGTCCTTGGCGCAGGCCCAGAGACAGCTGAGCGGCGCCGAGGGCACGCTCGACCAGACCCGGCAGGAGCTCGCCTCGGTGGAGGGGCGGCGCCAGGAGGAGCTCTGGCAGAGGCAGCAGCTCGTGGGCTCGGCCGAGAGCAAGCGCGACTCCCTGGCGCTCGTCTCGAAGCAGGCCGTCGTCAGGGCGCCCGAGGACGGCACCGTCGAGGCGCTCGTGGTGAGGGCCGGTGAGGCCGTCCAGGCTGGCCAGGTGGTCGGAAAGGTCGTCCCGCTCGGGTCCCCGATCGAGGTGGTCTCCTTCCTGCCCGAGCGGGACCGGGCGTTCGCGAAGGCGGGGGATCCGGTCGAGCTCGAGCTCGACCAGCTGCCCGCGGCGGAATACGGCACCCTGAAGGCGCGCGTCGTCCGCATCGCCAACGACCTCGCCTCCCCGTCGGAAGTCCGCGAGGCATTCGGCGAGGACCAGAAGCTTGATGCGCCGAGCTACCGCGTGGAGCTCGCGATCACCGACGCCGGGGCCGCGGAGGCGGCCCATGTGAAGCTCAGGACCGGGACGCTCCTCAACGTCCGCTACACCCTGCGGCGCCAGAAGCTCATCACCCTGGCCTTCAGCCCGCTCCGGCGCTGGATCCACTGAAATGCGCGCGCTCCGACGAGCCGTCCGGTACGTACCCCAGCTCGAGGTGACCGAGTGCGGGGCCGCCTGCCTCACCATGGTCCTCGCCTACCACGGCCATCACGCGCCTCTCGCCGAGGTCCGCCAGCAGTGCGGTGTCTCCCGCAACGGAGCGGATGCCCTTGCCATTGCCCAGGCGGCGCGCCGCTACGGCCTCGAGGCCAAGGGAGTCCGGCTGGAGACGGAAGACCTCCGCCAGCTCGCCTTGCCGGCCATCCTTCACTGGGACTTCGAGCACTTCGTGGTCCTCGAGTCGGTGGGGCGGGATCACGCCAGCATCGTCGACCCGGCCAGCGGGAGGCGGAGGCTCGGCCTCCGGGAGCTCGGGCGCCACTTCACCGGCGTCGCCCTCGTGTTCGCGCCGTCCGAGGCCCTGAAGCCGAGGCCGCGCGTCCGGCCGAGCCTGTCGAAGTACCGCGAGATCATCCGGCACTCGCTTCCGAGCCTCCTCCAGGTCCTACTCGCCTCCGTTGGGCTTCAGCTCGTGGGCCTCGTCCTCCCGGTGTCGACACAGATCCTGATCGACTCGGTAGTGATTCCCCACCAGCCGGCCTGGCTCCTCGCTCTGGGCGCAGCGCTCGGGGCGGCGGTGCTCACCCGGGTGCTCCTCGGGCTGGTGCGGGCCTATGTGGTCCAGGGGCTCCGGGTCGTCCTCGACCGGACCCTCATGGGGCGGTTCCTGGAGCACCTCCTCGGCTTGCCGCTCGCCTTCTTCTCGCTGCGAGAAGCCGGCGACCTCGTCCAGCGCGTGCAGAGCAACGCGACCGTCCAGAACCTCCTCACCGGCCAGTCCATCTCTGCGCTCCTCGACGGGTTCCTCCTCCTCGGCTACGCCGGCCTCATGCTGGTGTTCGACCGGACGCTCGGGTCCCTCCTCATCGCCTTCGGGCTCGTGCGGGTCGCGATCCTCGTCGCCTTGCGCCGGCGGAACGAGCTCGCCATGGCCTCCGAGCTCACCGCCAGCGGGCGCGAGTTTGGAGCGCTCCTCGAGGCGCTCACTGGGCTCGAGACCACGAAAGCGAGCGGTGCGGAGAGCCGCATGGTCGAGCGCTGGGCGCACCGGATGACGGACCGCCTGAATGGCTCCCTGGCCCGCCGGAAGAACACCATGCTCGCCACCCACTCCACCGTCTTCCTCCAGGGTCTCGGCCTCGCTCTCGTCTTCCTCGTCGGAGGAGAGAAAGTCGTAGCCCAGGAGATGACGCTCGGGACCTTCGCCTCCTTCCTTGCCCTCCAAGGCCTCTTCCTGGCGCCGCTCCAGTCCCTGCTCGAGACCGTGAACCAGCTCCAGTACCTCTCGAACCACTTCGACCGGCTCGACGACGTCCTCACCACTCCCCCCGAGCCTTCGGGCCGCCGCGACCCGGGGAGGCTCCGCGGGGAGATCGAGCTCAGGGACGTGAGCTTCAGCTACGCCCCGGGCGAGCCCCCCACGCTGTCGGGGGTCTCGGTCCGAATTCGCGCCGGAGAGAAGGTGGCCATCGTCGGACCCTCCGGGTCGGGCAAGTCGACCTTGGCGCGCCTGCTCCTCGGCCTGCACCTCCCCACGAGTGGGACGGTCGCCTTCGACGGCCGGGACCTCCGTGAGCTCGACCTCCGGAAGGTGCGGGCCCAGATGGGGGTCGTGCTCCAGGAGACCTTCCTCTTCGACGACACCGTCCGCTCCAACCTGGCTCTCAACGACGAGGAGCTGCCCCTCG
>Ga0335077_10007575_pt1 | contig 13431 bp, 11 predicted proteins | sample Lox_Sample_31_FD_207151 | JGI IMG/M metagenome (GOLD analysis project Ga0335077, IMG submission 207151) | Soil microbial communities from Loxahatchee National Wildlife Refuge, Florida, United States - Lox_Sample_3.1 | ecosystem: Environmental > Terrestrial > Soil > Wetlands | place: USA... | reverse complement strand
GCGAACGCGCGATGAATAATCTGGATCTGTTGCGGATGCAAGCAGCCCATGCCCTCGAATCCCATAGCACGGGAAGTTTGTCCCCAACGCAGCAGGCCTTCACTGTCAGCCACGTCGCCGTAGACAGAATCAATTGCCTGCAAGCCCGCAGCGCGCGCTGCGTTGACCAGCCGCATGCGCGCGTACAGCGATTCGTTGCCGGCGGCTGTCTTGGCCACTCCCAGGTCGGCAGTGTAGTCTTCCAGCCCGATGGTGATTGCGACGTTGCGACTCGACGCCCGGGCGATCGCATAAGCGTTTTCAATTCCCAGTGCCGATTCCACAATCGGCATGAGCCAGACGAGCCGAGCGATCCCCGCATCGTTCTGAATGGCCGTGATGGCCGCATCCACCTGGCGAACTTCCTCCGGGGTTTCGGTCTTCGGGAGCAGAATCAGATCGGGGAGCTCGGGAACGACTTCTTCCAAGTCAGCCAAGCCTAGCGGCAACTGGTTGATGCGCACCATGCGCTCACAGTGGCCGAAGTCAACCGCGCGCAGCGCGTTGCGTACCAGCAGGCGCGCCGCATCTTTTTCGTCAGGATGAACTGAGTCCTCCAGGTCAAGGATGATCGCGTCGGGCGTATGCAGTCCGGCGTTGATGAAATACTTCGGCTCGTTTCCCGGCAGGTACAGCCGCGATCGACGCAGCCGGTCGCGAGTTGAGGCCGGTAGCAGCTCTACCGCGTCCGGCAAGGGCGGCGACTGTGGCTTGATGCCCGCGCGGCGGACCGCGGTTTCAATGCGCGCCTCAATGACGAACGGCAGCGCGCCCTCGTCGACGATCGACAGATGCGCATCCGTTACGCCGAGCGCAAGCAGCACCTGAACGGCTTGGGCGCGAATCGCGTTGCCGTAATAGAGATCGACTCGCGAACGGAGCTCGACCTCGATACCGCCACAATTGCGCTCTTCAAACGTGACGTGGAGGTCGGAACGGATGTCATTTCCGGCGCGACCGGCCTCGCCGCGGCGCAAGCTAGTTGCGGCTGCTGACGGCATACGTCTTCTCCACCAGAACACCTAATTTCGCAATGATCGCGTCGGTCATCTCCGTCGTGGAGGCCGCGCCTCGCGCAATCGCGTTCGCTCCACCAGGAAGACGCAACATATCATAGGTGCGGACGGCGCCCTCCTCGATGACTGCGGCGATGGCGCGGAGAATCGCCAGGTTCTTCTCCGTCTCGCCAATGTGGTCCAGCATCATGGCAGCGGACAGAATCATCGCAATCGGATTGACGATCGGCGGATCGAGTTCCGCGTACTTGGGGGCTGAGCCGTGCGTCGGCTCGAAGACCGCAACCTCTCTGCCGATGTTTCCGGAAGCCGCGAATCCCAAGCCGCCTACCAATCCGGCAAAGGCGTCGCTGATGACGTCTCCAAACAGATTGCTGGCAACAATCACTCCATACTCTTCCGGATTTTTCGTAAGCCACATGGTCTGAGCATCGATATTCGTGGACCGGAGCTGGACCGTCGGATATTGCCGTTGAACTTCCTTGGCCATCTCCTCCATCATTCCCGAAGTCTCGCGCAGGACGTTCGGCTTCTCGCAAATCGTCACCGACGTATATCCGAACTTCACCGCATGCCGGAAGGCAGCCTCGCAGATACGCCGCGCTGCGGGCCGCGTGATGATGCGCACCGAAATGGCCAACTCGTCGCCCGGAATTTCATCGAAAGGCCTGAATTTTGCGTGCAAGCGCAGAGCTTCACGAACTTTCTCCGGCGGATCAGTCCACTCCACACCGGCATACAGCCCCTCCGTGTTCTGGCGAAACACGACGACGTCAATGTGCGGTTCTTCAAAGCCGCCTCGAAGCGATTTACGAATGAAGTTCAAGGGATTGCCCGGAAACGACAGGCACGGCCGCATGCAGACATCGAGATTGAAGATCTGCCGCATGGAGACGATCGGACTGAAATATTGATAGCCCTTACCTTTCAGCGGCGGAATCAGTTCGGCTTCGGCTTCTTTCTTTGGCTTCGAGGTGATGGCGCCAAACAGTCCGATCTTGTGGACGCGCAGCAGTTCGATGGTGCGCTCAGGCAGCGCATTCCCCTGCCTGCGCCAGCACTCCCAGCCGATGTCCGCGTGCACATAGTCGGCCTCGAAACCGACCGCCTCCAGCACGCGAATGGCTTCCGGTAGAACCTGATTCCCAATGCCGTCTCCCGGCATGGTAACGATTGTGTGTCTCGGCATAACCTGAAGACCTTCCTTGAACTTGTCATCCTGAGTCCGCCGTGGCGGACGAAGGACCTGCTGTTCTTCGCGCGAGCAAAAAGCTCACACGCTCGCCGGCTCCAACTTGCCTTTCAGCTTTTCTGCGACGAGGTTCTCAACGCCGCCCGCAATTACCAGCGATTGCGGCACCGAGCCCAATGCTGCAAAGGCGAATTTCTCTCCGGCATAGAGCACGGTGCTCGCGGCAAAGTCGACTTCGATTCCATCCTGCGAAATGATGGCCTTCTCGTTGCGCGAGATCGGCTCCGCGAATTGCTGTCGCAGGTACGCCACCAGATCCGGGCACTCAATGCACAGAAATCCGTTGTTGAACGCGTTTCGCAAATAGGTTTGGGAGAAGCTACCGGCAATCACCAGCGGAATTCCTGCGCATTTCAGCGCCGTCACAGCCTGCTCGCGACTCGATCCGGTACCGAAGTTGAAGCCGCCCACCACTACGTCACCGTGCTCAACGCTCGAGGCAAACTGCGGATCGTAGTTCTCCATCACCACCCGCGCCATCATCTCGGGCGTCATGTCTTCACGGTACGTATAGTCCTTGCTATAGATACCGTCGGTATTCAGGTTGTCCTGCGAAACGAAGACAAGCCGTCCCCGAATCGTGCTGGGAAAGCCGGGAAGGATTGCGACCGTTTCTTGCGCCGGCGCAGGACGACCGAATACCTGGTACTGCCAGCGGGGCTCACGCGCCTCATGCTGCACGGGTCCGCAGATATATCCCGCGATGGCCGATGCGGCGACCACCTCAGGACTGGCGAGATAGCATTGCGCATCACGCGATCCCATGCGGCCTTTGAAATTGCGGTTGGTCGCCGAGATGCCGACTTCGCCCGGCTCAAGTAATCCCTGGCCCAAACCAATACACGGACCGCAACCCGGCGGCAGCGGCTCGGCTCCCGCAGCGAGCAACTCCTGCCAATGTCCCAGCTTCACGGCTTCGTCTTCCACTTCCATGCTGGCCGCGGCGAGATAAAACTTCACGCCCGGCGCAACCCGCTTTCCACGCACCACACGTGCGGCGGCAGCCAGATCTTCCAGCCGCGAATTCACGCACGAGACCAGATAAGCCTTCTGGATCGCAAGCTTCTTCCCTTGGATTTCGTGCAGCGATTGCATCACTTGCACGGTGTCGGGCCCGGAGACGTGCGGGGTTACGTCATCGAGGTTCAGCACGATGCGCGCGGCATATCGCGCATCCTTGTCCGGCGCCGGAGGTTTCGTGCGCCACTTCAGCAGCTTCATTTCCGAGATGCGCCGATTATCGCGCTTGCGCAGTACCAGGTTGCGGCCCTCAAGGTATGCGATCGTGACCGCGTCGACGGGAAACCACCCCACCAGCGCGCCCCACTCGGTGGTCATGTTGGCGATGCTGAGGCGCGCGTCCATGCTCAGCGACTTCACGCCTGGCCCGGTGAACTCGACTGCAGCGTTCAATACTTCTCCCCGGTTGTAGAGTCCGCAGAGTGTGATGATGACGTCTTTACCGGTAACGCCGGAGGGCAGCTTGCCTTCGAGCACCACCTGAATCGTCCGCGGAATCTGCCACCAGAACTCGCATGTCGCCCAGATGGCCGCTGCGTCGGTACGCACGACGGGCGTGCCGATCGCGCCCAAAGCGCCATACATGTTGGAATGCGAGTCCGACGCGACTACGAAGCTTCCCGGCTGAACATAGCCCTGCTCCACCATGATCTGGTGTCCGATGCCGGCGCCTGGGGGATAGAAATCAATGCCCTGCTCGCGGGCGAAAGCTTCCATGGCGCGATATTTCGTGAGGTTCGACTCGTCGGTGTTTTGTATGTCGTGATCGGCGGCAAACACCGGCTGCGCAGGATCGTGCACCTGCGTGGCGCCAATCGACTTGAACTTCTTCATCACGGCCGAGCTGTTGTCGTGCGTCATGACATGCGCGGGACGGATGGAAACAAAATCCCCAGTTCGCAATGGCCGCTTCGGGCCTTCTGTCAGGTGCGCCTGCGCAATCTTCTCAACTATGGTCTGTGCCATTTCGGGTGCCTTTCCGGCCGGCTCGGAAGAGCCGCATCAGATCCGTCACGCTGCCATGCTTCTCCAGGTCCCAGATCGCATCGATAGCGCGCCGCCGCGCGCTCTTCGACAACACTCCTTCGGCGAGCGCCTCGAACTTCTCCTCAATTTCGCGGTCGCTCAGCGGATTGCGCGGATCGCCCTTGGGATAGTCGAGCTGCGTCATAAACTCACTGCCGTCGTTGGTGCGAATGCTGACGATGACGCGCTGCAGCGCCGGAAACACTCTCTCGATCTCGGGATCAGCCACAACGACGACTTTCTTCAGCTGCTCGCGAATGAGCGGGTCGCTGATCTTCTCCGGCGTGAACTGCAGGGGCGTAACCTGCCGCTCGGCAATGGCGGCGGCAATGACATACGGCAGCGAGTGATCGGCCGTTTCCTTCGTCTGCGGATCGTACTTGCTGGGATCGCTCAGGATGTCCGCGCCCCGAGCGGTGGTCCGGACGTGGACCCGCGCTATGCGGTGCGGCTCCAGATTGTTGTCCTTGACCAGTTGCAGCACGGCGGAAATCGGAGTGTGCGTCAGCGCCTCCGTGGGAAACGCCTTCATCCCACATTGTGTGATACGCCACGACTCGCCTAGTCCATCGGTCAGCACGCCCAGCTTCCACTCCGGTCCGAGGCAATGCACGATTCCCTCTTTGCCATCGATCACGTGCTCCGGGCCGGTGTAGCCCTTCTCTGCCAGTAGTGCTGCCAGGACGCCGCTTTGCGTGGCCAGCGGATCGACGGTGTTCTTCATCATGGTCAGCTTGCCCGCCGTTACGGCGCCGAAGGTGGCGCGTGCGCTGGCGCTGATACCGATGGCATGCTGGATCTGTCGTCCGTCCAGATGCAACATGCGGCCAGCCACGATCGGCGAAACAAATGCCGTCAAGGTGGCATGGTGCCAGCCCCGCTCCCGAATGCCGGGGAATGCGGCCTCGCACAGGCGCATCTCGAACTCGTGTCCGAGCACCAGGCCGACGATCAGCTCGCGACCGTCGCTCCCCGCACGCTCACTACAAGCAATGGCCGCGGGAAAAATGTCGGACGGGTGGCAGGGATCCTGCTTCCAGTAAATATCGTTGTAGTCCATGCAGCGGATCATCAGCGCATTCGCCAGGGCCGCTGATACCGCATCGATGTGCAACCCCGTACCGATAATCGTGGCTTTGCCCGGTCCTGCGATCTCGTTCAGCACCTCCAGCGCGAGCTTCACGTCCTCCTGCTGGTAGCCGCCCAGAGCACATCCCATGCTGTCGAGGAAGAAGCGCTTGGCCTGATACACAGCCTCGAGCGAGAGGTCCTCGTATCGCAATTCCGCCGCGAACTGCGACATCCTGGTGGTAACGGCATTACTCTCCTTGGCTGGTGGGTTTGCGGTGAGGGTCGCCATAAACTCGTCTCCTACTTACTCAGGTTCTTGAACGGAAGAAACGCCATGAAATCGGCGTGGTGAACGATGTAAGCTTCGGTAGTCCGCTTGACCAGGTCGCCTTCCGCAGCGTGCGTCGCGATGATGTGGCACACGGCATCGGGCACGCCGCACTGCATGGCCAGAGCTACGCCCGTGAACGGATGGCGCAGCATCTCGCCGCGCTTGCTTTGGCGCGCCTGGCCGTTGAGCTTTTCGTATTCCAGCAACTTGCCAACGTCCGCCAGGATGGCGCCGGCAATTACCGTGTCGAGATCGACCGGCAATGCATTGCCCATAAATTCCTTCATGCTCTCAGCAGCCTGGCGCGCGATGTGCACGACGCAGCGCTTGTGCTCCATGAAGGTCGTGGGGCAATCAGGAACCAGTAGTGTGAAAGGAATTTGGCTTAGATCCTCAGCAGTGAGAGGACTAAGCTCAAGTGCCCGTATCCACGTCTGAGTGACTTTCTCGCGTAACCCGGCGTCGGAGATCCAGCCGATCTCGGGCCACAATCTTCGTACTGCTTCGCGCAACGTTGCTCTCCGGTTCGCGTGCGCAGAGGGGCGCAGCCGGCCAGCCGGCGCTCAACCGCTTTTCCGCAAACACTTCACGGTACGCTTGCAATGAACACAGGGATAGGACGTGCGTCACAGGGAGGTTGTGACGCGAAAACTGGGCTACTCCTTCACCGCAATCCCCAGTGCCTTCATCTTGCGGTAGAGGTGACTGCGTTCCAGGCCCAGGACTTCCGCCGTGCGGCTCACGTTGCCGTGGTTGTCGTCCAGGCGCTTCAGGATATAGTCGCGCTCGTAGGCGGCGCGTGCCTCGTGCAGGCTGGAGTACTCGGTCGATGGCCGGCGCGCCCCATCGCGGAAGACGAGCGTCGGCAAATGCTTGCGGTCGAGCCGCGTGATCGTCGGGTTCATGATTACGATACGCTCGATGACGTTGCGCAACTCGCGAACATTGCCAGGCCATGAGTATCGCAACAATGCATCTACGGCGTCTTCCGTCATTTCCTTAGGACGTTGATACGTGTGCGAGAACTCCTTCAGGAAATGGCGTACCAGCACCGGGATGTCTTCCCTGCGCTCGCGCAATGGCGGCACATAGAACGGGATCACGTTCAGGCGATAAAACAGGTCTTCGCGGAAGTTGCCCCTGGAGATTTCGTCCTCGAGATCTTTGTTGGTAGCAGCGATTACCCGCACATCTACCACGACGGACTCGTCCTCGCCGAGCGGAGCGAAGCGACCTTCATCCAGCGTGCGCAAAACCTTGGACTGCGTTTTCAGGCTCATGTCGCCGACTTCATCCAGAAACAGAGTGCCGCCGTCGGCTTTGCGGAACTTTCCTTCCTTGGCCGCGCTCGCGCCGGGAAACGCGCCCTTGCGGTGCCCGAACAATTCGCTTTCAATGAGGTCTTCAGGAATCGCCGCGCAGTTCACTTCGACGAACATCTGCTCTTTACGCAGGCTCTGTGCATGGATGGCGCGCGCGACCAGTTCCTTGCCGGTGCCGGACTCGCCATAGATCAACACGCGTCCATTGGTGGGCGCCATCAGCGCAATCTGCTGGCGCAGTGCCTTGGCGGGAACACTATCGCCGACCAGGACGCTGCGCGACTGGAACTGGCGCTTGAACTCGAGATTCTCGCTGCGCAGGCGCTTGGCTTCCAGCGCGTTCTTCAGCACAATGAGCGTGCGCTCCACCGAGAGCGGCTTTTCCAGGAAGTCGAAAGCGCCCAACTTGGTGGCGCGCACCGCGGCATCGATGCTGCCGTGCCCGGAGATCATAATGACTTCCGGCGGGTTGCTCATCCCTGTGATGTCTTCCAGAACTTCGAGACCATCACGGCCGGGCAGCCAGATGTCCAGCAGGACCACATCAGCGGGCTTATGACGAAGAAGGTCAAGGCACTCTTCTCCACTTTCAGCGAGCAAGGCGGCGTAGCCCTCGTCCTCCAGCACGCCTTGCAGGGCAGTGCGGATTTCCGCCTCATCATCCACGATCAGTATGGTTTGCATGCGATGGAGTCGCCACGGCCACCATCTCCTGAATGGCCGGCAACTCTAATGTAAACCGTGCGCCCACCGGACGGTTCTCCTCGACGCGAATGGAGCCGTGGTGGTCTTCGATGATGCGGGCGACGATGGCCAGTCCAAGACCGGTGCCCCGCTTCTTGGTGGAGAAATAGGGAAGGAATAGCTTCTCTTTGAGCTCCGGCGTGACCCCGTGCCCAGTGTCGGCAATGATGATCTCCACCGCGTCGCGCTCTTCGGCGGTGGTGGTGGAGATCTGGATCTCTTTTACCAGCGAGTCCTGCATGGCCTCGGCGGCGTTGTCGACCAGGTTGGCAATCACCCGCTTCATGGCGCCGGCGTCGGCCATCACGTGCGGCAGGTCGTCAGCCAGATACTTGCGCACCTGGACACCATCGAGCCTGCCGTTGAACATGCTGAGCGCATCCTCGATAACGTGGTTGATGTCCGTCGGCTCCGGTTTAGAGGCCGGGAAGCGCGCCAGCAGCGAGAACTCGTCGACCAGCGTGCGGACGGTATCGACCGACGAGCCGATGGTCTCAGCGCAACCATGAATCACGCTCAGCGAAGCAGAATCGGGCGGCATCCCGCGCTCCAGATGGCGGCGAATGCGTTCCGCGGAGAGCGCAATAGGGGTGAGCGGATTCTTGATTTCGTGCGCCACCCGGCGAGCGACCTCGCGCCACGCCGCCTGCTTCTGCGCGTGCAGCACATCCGACAAGTCTTCGAAGACCATCACGTAACCCAGGCGCGGCGTCATGGCAGAGCGCAACGGAGGATCGAGCGTCGCTATGGTCACCGCGACATTCAGGTTGCCATGCACGGTGGCAATCTCCATCTGGCTGGTCGTCGAGCCCATGCGATCGGCGCGGCGCAGCATGTGCTCCAGGTCAGCAGCCACCTCCTGCGAGAACACGTCCCGCAGCGACTCGCTGGGAAGGCCCTCGTCATCATGGCGCAGCATGCGTCGCATCGCCCCGTTCATGCGGGTGATCATGCGCGCGGAGTCCAGCGACAATACGCCCGTTGGAATGCTTTCCAGGACGGTTTCAATGTGCCGCGTGCGATGCTCCAGTTCGACGTTGGCGTCGGCCAGTTCGCGTCGGGAGGCTTCGATCTTGCTGCGCGTGGATTGCAGGTCCTCCGCCATCTTGTTGAACGAGTCCACCAGCTGACCGATTTCGCTGTCGGCAGCAACGTCGACACGAACATCCAGACGCCCGCGTGAGATCTCGTTCGTCGCCTCCGCCAGCGCGACCAGCGGCCGCGTCACCATTCTGGATAAGAACAGTGCAAGCCAAAGCGACGCGAACAGGACGCCGACAGTCAGGAACAACAGGTATCCAAGATAGGCGCGGCGCACTCGCCGTCGTTGCAGCCGCAGGCTCTCATATTGCTGCTGGCTCTTCTCGATGTCGCTCAGCATCGAGGCATAGTTCGCGGGAAGCGGCATGGCCACCAGAATCTTCCCGTTGGGGGTTACGCCCGCCTGCCCCAGAACGTAGAGCGTGCCATTGACGTCGAAGGTCCGCGCCGCGCCTTGCACCGCGCCGGCCGGCAGACGGTCGCGCATCAGCGGCCAGGGATCGGGCGAATGGAAGGTTGCCTCGGCGCGATCGTCCTCCACGGCAAAGGCGAATCCGCCCTGCAGCGTGAGCTCGCTGCGCCGGAACTCGTCCATGATGAGGGTGAAATTTCCCGTGTGGAATGATTTCTGGGCATCGGGGGTTGCCGCCAGACGCTCGGCTTCCGCGCGCGCGTTCGCAGCAGCATAGTCGGTCAAGAGCGCTGCAATGCTGCTGGTGCGGTACTGCACATCTTCCACCGGACGCGAGAACCAGCGCTCAATTGAGCGATTCATCAGCCCGTAGGAGAACATGAAGAGGAAGATGACCGGCCCGAGCGACAGCAGCAGCGCGCCCAGCACCATGCGGCTGCGAAACTTCGAGCCCAGCATGCCGGTCTTGCGCTCCGCATACAGCCGCAACAAGGTCCTGATGAGAACGAAGACCAGTGCGACGAACAGCAGGAAGATCAGCGCCGACAGCGCCGCGAAGATCAGCGTCTCCTCGCTGGTGTCGGGATCGAGCAGAGTCAGTTTGAAGGTGGCCTGCGCGAAGATCACCGCGAAGAGCAGGAACGTGGCGATCGAAAGCGCAACGACGGTCGGAGTCCGGTTCTTCTTCGGTTTCGCGGCAACCGTATCTAAAGGCATGAATCGTCTGTCCTCCGGAACTCACTCTCCGGGATCTTGCAAGGTTCGGAGCGGCGCGCGGGGGACAGCCTGGGAGAGGCTCAATCGAGCCACTACCGTTCCTCATTCTACTCCCGCTTCTCCTCGTCGCAACAGCCGCAAGGCCCAATGTCAACCGGCCATTAACCGAGCGCGCTCTGCCGGCGACAGCAGCTCTCCAAGAGCACACTGCTCGCACTTCGGACGCTGCTTGTGGCAGTAGTGTTTTCCCACTTGCACCAGCAGGCCATGCATTTCGTTGTAGACCCGGGCACGCTGCGATTGTTGCGCCGTGCTCATCGCGGAAGGCGGATGCGCAATCGGCCGCTCCGACTCGCCCGCGCCAGGGCCCGGAAGCTCTTCGTGCTCCAGCGCGCGTTCCACCAGCACGCGAATGTCGTCGTACGTCGCCGAGGGCTTCAGCACCTCGTGGCGCGCGAGGATCCTACGGGTGTACGCATCCACGACGAACACCGGATGTAATCCCGCGTAGAGCAATATCGAATCCGCAGTTTCCGGGCCGACTCCCTTCTGCGTCAGCAGCTCGGAGCGCAGCTCTTCTGTCGCGGTCGCGAACATTTTCTCCAGCGCGCCACCGTGCTTCGCATCGATGAAGGCAACGAGGTCCTTCAGCCGTTGTGCCTTCTGGCGGAAGTAGCCGGACGGCCTCACCAGGGATTCCAGTTCGGAGAGGGGAATGTTCCGAATTTCTTCCAGACTCAGCACGCCGGTCGAGCGCAGGTTCGCGATGGCTCGCTCGACGTTCGTCCACGAGGTGTTCTGCGTGAGAATTGCGCCGACGATCACCTCGAACGGCGTCTCTGCCGGCCACCAATGCTGCGGCCCCCACGCCCGCGCCAGTTTGCGATAGATCTGGCGCACCCGCTCCTCGGCGGCGGGACGTGCGCGGCGACTGTTGCTTCGCTTGTGAACCGGCAGTTTCACGGTAGTGGATGGTGGGTAGTGGATAGTGGATAGAGGTACGGAGGGCGGTCTATCCACTATCCACTGGCCATTAGCCACTATCCACTTTCCACTTTCTTTCCTTTCAATTGCTGCTTCCATCCCAGCACGCGAGCTTTGGCGGCTTCGGCTTCCGCCTCGGGAACCATGCCCTTGCGTTGATAAAGGATCGACAAGCTGGTGTGGGCTAGCACGTCGTCAGGATCGAGCTCGGCGATCCGGGCTGCGATCTCGATTGCCTTGTCGTACTGCTCCGTATCTTGCAGCACGCGCGCCAGGCCGTGCATGGCATCGAGGAAAGAGCTGTCGCTGGCAATGGCAGCTTCGTATTCAGCGATGGCTTCGGCATGACGTCCCTCGGCGCAATGATCAAGCGCGCTGTAATAATGATCCTCGGCGGCTCTTCGCGCCTGCTCATCGCCCATAGATATGAAGGTAGCACGCGATTCGGGGGCGCCTCCGACCCCGCCCTGCAGCGGCTATACTGACTTCACATGCGCTACATTCTGCGCTTCCTGTGGAACGCCACCCGGGGGCACCACTTCGCTCCCTGGCGAAGTCCGTACCTGCGCTGGCGCATCGAGACCTACAGCGGGGTCAAGATGCAGAGCATCGGCTTGCCGGAATTCCTCGGCTTTCTATGGCACGAGCGCCGTGAGCTGCTGCGCTTCCTCAAATGGACGGGCCGAATGGACCGTTACGCCCGAGTCAAACCCAAGAACCTCTAGTGCTCCGGCGAGCGGCTGAAGGTTTCCTTAGTCACCAGTTGGGACTCTGGATCCTCCAACATGTAGCTTATTTTCAACTACTTAGGGAGATGTTCCTATCGAGTATCAACCGTGTGTCTCAAATAAACCGATAGAAGAGTAGTCGCACTATTATTTTATGTTGATTTCTAGTCACATGCCGCGTACGCTGGCTCGATCCTGACAATTAGCGAAACGGCACAATCGATTTTCGCAAGCCTTGGTTCCTCAAACCTCCTTGGAACCAGGGCTTTTCTCATGTTCGGCGACTCTGTCGGCATGCCTCTGCAGCGTCGGTAGCTCCCCATACAAAATTGACCCGATGGCGCACCCTCCTTCCCCGCTCAAATGGATTGCCTACTCCGGCCCTACCTGTTACTTTCGACGTTTGTCTCTGCCGACAATGAAGACTCCTGCTCGACTGCTCTTTGTTCTCTTGGCGGCGTGCGCGCCACTCGTCGCTCAGCTTCCCACCGACAGTCCGGTCGACGTGATCCGCCATCCCGTGTGGGTAAAGGGCATCTTTCTGGGCGGCAGTACATCGTTCGCGAACACGCCCAGCGCGCAGACGCTGCTGGCCGGCGTGCGCTTCGGGCGTGTGCTGACCAACGAGCATGGCAGCAATTTCCTGCGCGGCTCGTTCGAGATGGACATCGACGTCATCCCCCTCAACGAGTTCTGGTACAACGGCAACGCGCAGTACGCGGCAGCCATCAACCCGTTCATCGCGAAATGGAACTTCACCGACAACTGCCACTATGCGCCGTGGCTGGCGGCGGTCGGCGGAATCGTCTTCAGTTCGAAAAATCTGCCGCCGGGCGACACCTCGGTCGTCAACTTCACCAGCGGACTGGAATTGGGAACTCACATTTTCCGTGCCGACCGCAAGGCACTCGACGTCTCCACCAAGATCTATCACCTCTCCAACGCCTCCATTGGCAATAAGAATCCCGGCATCAATGGCGCAGTCCAGTTCACCATCGGATATAGCTGGTTCTAGCCAGAGGTCCGGCGCTGATCGTCATTAGCCTTCGGCGCTCCTGCATCTAAGCTGGAATGGGCTTGCCCTGCTCAGCACGAATGAGAGAGCTTCTGCTTGTCGTGCTCGTGTCCATCGCAAGCTCAGCCTGGGCGCAAGAGTCTCCGCGCTCCGCGATCGATGCCCTGCGCGATCCGTCCTGGAACTACGGCTTGCAGGTCTATGGCGGAACCGCCACTATGTCAACTCCGCGGATTCCACATGCGCCAAGCCGCTATCCCAGCAGCTTTGGCGCGGAGTTTCACATCGGACATGTGCTCATACCTGAGCGTGGTGAAGGATGGCTGCGCGGTACGCTGGAGTGGGATTTCAATGTCATTCCGGTCACGCTTTATTTTGTGAATGGCCAAACGTACTACATGGGCGGCGGGGAAGCCCTGGCTCCGCGCTGGAACTTCACCCGCATGAGCAAGCGCATGGTACCTTTCCTGGGTTTCGAGGGAGGCATGCTGTTCGGCCCGAGGAAGTTCCCGCCCGGCGACACTTCGAGGGCTAATTTCACTGCCGCGCTCGATCTTGGAACCCACCTCTTCACCCATCGACGCCAGTCGTTCGACACGACCGTGCGCCTGCACCACCTCTCCAATGGCGGCATCGGACACTACAATCCCGGCGCGCCGTTGTCGATTCAGCTGATGGTGGGATACACCTGGTATTAATGAAAGCGCTGGGAT
>Ga0335077_10007571_pt1 | contig 13434 bp, 14 predicted proteins | sample Lox_Sample_31_FD_207151 | JGI IMG/M metagenome (GOLD analysis project Ga0335077, IMG submission 207151) | Soil microbial communities from Loxahatchee National Wildlife Refuge, Florida, United States - Lox_Sample_3.1 | ecosystem: Environmental > Terrestrial > Soil > Wetlands | place: USA... | reverse complement strand
CGTGCCGCTCCACTCGATCGTGCGGAAGTGGGACCTCGATCGCGCGGCCGGCGTCGAAGGGCGCGAGCGGCTGGTGATCCTGTACGTGAAGCTCACCGGCGGGCTCGAGACCTACCGCACGCAGCCAGGTCGCATCGGCAAGCTGCGGCTCATGCAGACCGTGGCCGCGGCGGGAATCGAGACCATGCACCGGCGCGACGTCGAGCTGTTGCGCTTGCGGCCCGACGTGCGGCTGCTCGGGCTCGAGCTCTCCGACGCGAATCCCGATTTCTTCGACACCCGGCGCATCGCCGAGTTCATCCGCTCCGCGAAGGAGTGCTTCCCCGAGCAGCTCGTCGCGCTCGAAGAGCGCCTGCGCGAAGAGTCGCGCCGCTAGCCGCGTACGGTATCCTGCCGCGCGTGTACCCCGTGCTGTGGCAGCCGTTCGGCTTCCCCATCTCGAGCTTCGGCGTCATGGTCGCGCTCGCGTTCCTGGCCGGCGGCTGGCTGTCGGCGCGCTCGCTCGAGAAGAGCGGCATCGACGGCAAGAACGCGTGGGACCTGCTCACCTGGTGCGTGATCGGCGGGCTCGTCGGCGCGAAGCTCTGGTTCGTCGGCGAAGAGCTCACGCGCGAGCCGACGGCGACGCTCGTGGGCGCGCTGTTCAGCCGCGGCGGACTCACCTGGTACGGCGGGTTTCTCGGCGGCTCGATCGCCGGCATTCTCGGCGCGCGCGCGCGGAAGCTGCCGCTGCTCGACGTGTTGAACGCGGCAGCGCCCGGGCTCGCCGCCAGTCAGGCGATCGGGCGCATCGGCTGCTTCCTCGTGGGCGACGACTACGGCGTGCGCTCGAACGCGGCTTGGGCGGTCGCGTTCCCGAAGGGCCTGCCGCCGACGGTCGATCCGATCACGGGCGAAGTGTTCAAGGTGCACCCGACGATGCTCTACGAGACCTTGTGGCTCACGCCCGTGTTCGCGCTGTTGTGGCTGCGTCGCGGGCGGTCGCCGTTCCTGTTCGGCGAGTATCTCGTCCTCGCGGGCATCGGCCGGCTGTGGATCGAGACGCTGCGGCTCAACCCCGACTTCGTGGGAATCCTGTCGAACGCACAGGTGGTGGCGGTTTCCTGCGTCGCCGTCGGTGCGGCGGGCTGGCTGTGGCTGCGCGCGCACCGCGCGCAGCTCAGCTCGAGCGTGCCGAAGTGAGCTCGGCCGCGAGGGCCGACGCGCGTTTCGCGAGCTTCTGATCGGCGAGCTCGACGCTCTGCGCCAACGACGACAGCACGCGCGCGGCGCTCTGCCGCCACAGCGCCGGCGAGCTCGCGCCTGCCTCGCACCAGCGCGCGAGCGCGTCGACCGCGGCGCGGTTCTCGCCCGCGTAGTAGCTCGCCATGCCGCGCGCGAACGGCAGCGCGCCGCCGACCGCGCCGGCCTCGCGCGCCTCGCGCTGCTCGAGCACGGCGGCGGCCTCGGCGTAGTGGCCGTTCTCGATGAGGCTCTCGATCGCGAGCTGATAGCCGCGGCCCGCGCTGCCGTAGATGTCGGCGAGCAGGCGCGCCAGCGGCATCGCGAACACCTCTTCCGAGCGCGCGGGGTGCTCGACCAGGCTGCGCGCGACGGCGCCCGACGCCGCGAGCTGGCGCAGCACGATGAGCAGTTGGTCGCGCGTCTCGCGGAACAGCTCCTCGGCCTCGGCTTCGGACTCGAGCATGCGCCGGCTGCCCGCCTCGAACACGCGCCAGAACGCCTCGGCGAGCGGCCCGGCGGCGGACCCCTCGGCCATCATGCGCTGCAGCCTCGGCCCGTACGAGTCGGTCAGATAGAAGCCTTCGCGGAACTTCATGCTCTCGTGGAAGAGCGCGCCCACGGCCAGGTCGAAGAGCTCTTCGGCCTGGACCTCCGTGCGCGGGCGCGCGTCGTCGAGCCGGAACAGCGCGTGGCACTCCTCCTTCAGGCGGAAGAGCGCGCTGTCCTCGGCGTCGCCCACGAGCCGCGCGACGGCCTGGAACGAGAGGCTGCCCGCCCGGAGCTCGCGCCCGATCTCCTGCGACAGCGCGTACGCCTCCATGAAGTCCCGTACGATCTGTGCCAGCCGCCGCTCACGGAGCTCCATCGCACCTCCCGCGTGAGTGAAATCGCCCGTAGAATGCAGGAAACGATGTGGCCACGCTGGACCGAGCTCTCGCGAACGATATGAGATCATCCGGACCCGGCGACACGGGACCGGGCTCGATGAGTCCGTCCCCGCGCGGGGGAAGTCGGCTCGCCGTCGGAATCATCTTCGCGACGATCCTGATCGATTTCATCGGCTACTCGATTCTCATCCCGGTGCTGCCTCACTTCGTGCGGTCGCTCGGGATCGACGCGTTCGGCATCGGACTCATCACCGCGCTGTACGCGCTCGGGCTCGTGCTGTTCCTGCCGCTGTGGGGCTGGGTGTCGGACCGCATCGGCCGGCGCCCCGTCATCCTGGTGTCGCTGCTCGGCACCGCGGTGTCGTTCGTCGTGCTCGCGATCGCGCACAATCTCGGCACGGTGCTCGCGGCGCGTTTCTTCGGCGGCTTCTTCGGCGCGAGCATCGGCACGGCGCAGGCCGCGATCACCGACTTGACCGACGAGCACTCGCGCGCGCAGGGCATGGGTGTGATCGGCGCGGCGTCGGGCATCGGGCTCGTGCTCGGCACGGCGCTCGGCGGAGTGCTCGGCGCCATCGATCCGGCGCTGCCGTTCTACGCCACGGCGGGCGTCGCCGCGGCGAACTTCCTGCTCGCTGCGTGGGTGCTGCCCGAGTCGAAGGGCGCGGTGCGCGCGAAGTCGGGCTGGCGCGAGTTCGCGCGCTCGATCGTGCCCGCGCCGTTCTGGATCGCCGCGCGCACGCAGGACGGCTCGCAGCGGCTCTACCTGTTCCTGTTCCTGCACATCTTCTTCGCGTTCTCGGTCATCGAGGCCATGTTTCCGTTGTTCGCGGCGTCGCGTTTCGGCTGGGGCGAGCTCGAGACGGGGCTCTACATGGCCGCCGTGTGCATCGTGCTCGGCGGCACGCAGGGCCTCGTGGTCGGGCCGCTGTCGCGCGAGTGGGGCGAGCGCGCGATGACCGCCGTGGGCTTCGGCGTGACGGGGATGTCGATCGCCGGGCTCGCGCTGTGTCACTCGATCGGGGCGCTCACGGTGTGCTCGCTCGGCGTCGCGTTCGGCGCGGGCATCGCGTTCCCCGCGTTCACCAGCCTGTTCTCGAAGCTCGCGGACGCGGACGAGGCGGGCGCCGCCATGTCGCGCAGCCAGGCCATGGTGCACACGGGCCGGGCGCTCGGCGCGCTGTGCTGGGGCTGGGTGTTCGCGACGGCCGGCGCAGGCGCGCCGTTCTACGCCGCGGGCGCGGCGCTCATCGCGGCGCTCGGCGTGTTCCTCGTCGCGCCGCGGGTACTGCTGCCCCAGTCCTGATTCCGGTATTCTCGCGCCGGGGCGTGGCCGGAGGAACGGGAGCATGAGCGAGGCCGTGGAACGCGAACAGCTGGAAGTCGACATCCTCTTCGTGGGGGCGGGCGCGGCGACGCTCTCGGCGGTGATCCGCCTCGCCGACCTGTGCAAGGAGCGCAAGGTCGAGATGCCCGCGGTGCTCGTGATCGAGAAGGGGCCCGAGCTCGGCACGCACCAGCTCTCGGGCGCCATGATGGATCCGCGGGGCCTCGCGGAGCTCATGCCCGACTTCATCGCGCAGGGCTTCCCCTACCACTACCAGTGCACCACCGACGAGACATGGCTCATGGGGCCGAAGCGCGCGATCAAGAGCCCGCTGACGCCGCCGCCGTTCATGAACCACGGCAACTACGCGATCTCGGTCTCCGACGTCGTGAAGTGGCTCGGCACGAAGGCCGAGGAGCGCGGCGTCGAGATCTACCCCGGCTTCCCCGCCGCCGCGCCGATCTTCGACGGCAAGCGCGTGGTCGGCGTGCAGGTGCAGGACCGCGGCGTCGACAAGGACGGCCAACACAAAGCTGTGTTCGAGGCCGGGCCCGAGATCCGCGCCAAGTGCGTGGTGTTCGGCGAGGGGACGCGCGGCTCGTGCACGAAGGTGGTCATCGACAGGCTGGGCCTGCAGGGCGCGAACCCGCAGGCCTACGAGACGGGCATCAAGGAGATCTGGCGGATCAAGCCCGAGAACCACGTGCCCGGCCGCGTGGTGCACACGATGGGCTGGCCGCAGGATCCCGCGACGTTCGGCGGCGGCTGGATCTACGACCTGAAGGACAACTGCGTCTCGATCGGCTTCGTCACGGGCCTCGACTACGACAACCCGTACACCGATCCGCACGACCTCATGCAGCGCTGGAAGACGCACCCGCGCATGCGCCAGCTGCTCGACGGCGGCGAGTGCATCCGATACGGCGCGAAGACGATGCCCGTCGGCGGCTACTACTCGTTCCCGAAGCTGTACGGCGACGGCTTCCTGCTCGTCGGCGATTCCGCGGGCACGTGCAACGGCGAACGGCTCAAGGGCGTCCACCTGGCGATCAAGAGCGGCATCATGGCCGCGGAGACGCTGCTCGACGCGATTCGCAAGGACGACTTCAGCGAGGCGACGCTCGCCAGCTACAAGGAGCGCTGGTACTCGAGCTGGCTCGCGAAGGAGCACTGGCGCGCGCGGAACTTCCACGCGTCGTTCAAGTACGCGCAGAAGATGCCGCAGTGGTTGGGCTGGCTGCGCCAGCTGCCGTGGCTCGTGAACGGCCAGGCGCTCGCCATGCTCACCGGCGGGCGCGGGCTCGTGAAGCTCGTTCACTCGCACCCCGACCACGAGCACATGAAGAAGCTCGCGGCGCTCACGCCCAAGGAGCGCGAGAAGCAGCAGAAGGTCGCGTACGACAACAAGTACACGTTCGACAAGGTCACGGCGGTCGCGCTCGCGGGCTCGCGCCACGAGGTCAACCAGCCGCACCACCTGCACGTGGCCGACACCAACGTGTGTGCCACGAAGTGCATCACCGAGTACGGCAACCCGTGCGAGAGCTTCTGCCCGGCGGCGGTCTACGAGATGATCGCCGACGACGCGAACCCGGGCCGCAAGCGCCTCGTGATCCACCACGAGAACTGCGTGCACTGCAAGACCTGCGACGTCGCCGATCCGTACGCGCTCATCACGTGGACGACCCCCGAGGGCGGCGACGGCCCCGACTACACGAACATGTGACGCCATGGACGTGGCGGTCGTCGGCGCGGGGCCCGCGGGCTCATTCTGCGCCTGGCGCCTGGCGCGCGCGGGCCAGCGAGTCACTCTGTACGACCCGTCGCACCCGCGTGAGAAGCCCTGCGGCGGTGGAGTGACTCCCGGCGCGTTCGCGCGCTGGCCCGAGCTGGCCGAGCTGCGCGCGGCCGCGCGGCCGGCGCACGCCGTGCGCATGTTCGCGCCGCGCGGGCGCGAGCTGTGCGTGCCGCTCGCGCGCCCGATCGAGATCTTCTCGCGCCGCGTGCTCGACGGCGCGCTGCTCGAGCGCGCGCGCAAGGCCGGCGCGGAGCTGCGCGCGGTGCGCGTGCGGCGAGTCACCGCGCAGGCGCGCGGCGCCGAGCTCGAGCTCGACGCCGGCCGGGCGCGCCACGATTTCGTCGTCGGCGCGGACGGCGCTTCGAGCGCGGTGCGCCGCTCGCTCGTCGGCGAGCGCCCCGGCGGCCCGGCGAGCTACGCGACCGCGGGCTGGCACGTGGCGGGGCTGCCCGAGCGCGAGATCGTGATCGAGTTCACGCGCGAGTTCGCGGGCTATCTGTGGGTGTTCCCGCGGCCGGACCACGCGTCGGTCGGCATCGCGGCGCCGGTCGGTGCGGCGAACGGCGCGGAGCTCCGCGCGCGCGTCGCCGAGCTGCTCGAGCGCCGCTACCCCGGAAGCCGTGCGCTGCCGCGCGAGCCCTACGCCGCGAGCATCCCCGTCGGCGGCGGCCCGGTCGCCGGGCCGGGTTTCGCGCTCGTCGGCGACGCCGCGAACGCGAACGACGCGATCACGGGCGAGGGCATCCAACACGCGCTCGACTCGGCCGGGCTGCTCGCCGACGCGCTGTGCGAGGCCGGCCCCGAGCGCGCGCCCGCGCTCTACACCGAACGGTGGCATGCCGGCCCGGGCGGCGAGCTCGCCGCCTGCGCGCGTCTCGCCCGGCGTCTCTACCGGCCGCGCACCGTCGACTTCTCGCTCGCGCTCGCGGCGAAGAGCCGGCGCGCACGCGCGCTGATGGCCGAGATGCTCCTCGCCGAGCAGCCCTACCGCGGGCTCGGCCGGCGGCTCGCCGCCGAGGTCCTCCGCCTGCGCGCGGCGAACGCGTAGAGCGCCGCGTTCAGCAGGAGCAGCGCGATCCCGAGGGCGCGCGCGAGCGGAAGCGTCAGTCCCGCCGGGTAGACGAACGCCGAGAGATAGTGGCCGAGACAGTCGCCGGCGTATGCCGCGCCGCCTTCCGACGCGCGCAGCGCGTTCTCGAGCGACGTGAGCGGACAGCCTGCGCCAGCGAGCTCGACGAACGCGGCCCAGGCGAGCGCCGGCAGGTGCAGCCACGGCGCCCGGCGCCAGCGCAGCCACGCGAGCGCGCCGAGCGCCGCGAACGCGATGAACGCCGCGTGGACGCCGAGCACGAGATCGGAGAGGAGACGAAACGGCATCCGCCCGAGTGTACGGGCCCCGCTCAGCCGGCCGGGCTGAAGAAGTCCGCGCGCGAGCGCCCGCTCGGGTCGTAGACCGGCTCGCACGCGGTGACCCGGTACTTGGCGACTTCGGCGCCTCGCACTCCGTGCGCGCCGAGCACGCCGAGCATGCCCTTGTAGAACGGGCCGGCGAAGTGCGCCGCGAGCGCCGCCTCGTCGGCCCAGGCCTCGAATACGTGCACGCGGCCCGGCTCCGCCGGATCCGCGCTCCACGCGTACGCGAGGCAGCCGCGCTGGGCGCGAGTGGGCGCGAGCAGCGGAACCGCCGCCGCGAGCGCGGCCTCGCGGCGCGCCGGGTCGAAGTCGACGGTGCCGGCGACGAGGATCACGGCTTCGCGTTCCAGCCGGGGGTTGGACGCGGCGCGGCGGACAGGTCCGGCGGTCCGAAGTACTGGCCGCTGAACTCGCGCCGCGCGAAGCGCCAGACCCCGTCCGCGCCGCGCTCGTAGCGGTCCGCGTAGCGGCCGAGATTGAGCGCCGCGCTCCCCGCCACGAGCAGGATCGTCTCGGCGATCTGCCACTTGCCGCGCGCGGCGTCGCCTTCGAGCTCGATGACTCCGTCGGTGGCGACCTGCTGCACGAAGCGGCAGCCGGCGACGAGCTTCTGGTAGTGGGCGAGGATCGCGTCGCGACCCCTCACAGACTGCCCGAGCACCCTCCAATCGCCGTCGGCGGACCACGTCTCGGCCCAAGCCTTGTCGTCGCGCTCGGCGATCGCGTGACAGTACCGCGCGACCAGCGCGCGGATCGCGAGCTCGTCCTCGACGGCTCGGCTCATTTTCCGTCCTCCCGGTCGGCACCCCGTGGCGGGCGCGTTTGAGTAGTATTCAAGCGGGTATCATACGCGCATGAGTCGGGCGGAGCTTCTGCGGATGGCGCGCCGGAACATGGCGCACGTGCAGGCCGGCACGATCGACCGGGCGCCGGACGTGCTGCGCGTGCCCGCCGCGCGCTACGTCGACCCCGCGCGCTTCGCGCTCGAGCTCGAACGCGTGTGGCGGCGCGTGCCGCTCGTGCTCGCGCTCTCGTGCGAGCTCGCCGAGCCCGGCGACTTCCGTGCGCTCGAGGTCGCCGGCGTTCCCGTGCTGCTGGTGCGCGGGGACGACGGCGCGCCGCGCGCCTTCCTCAACTCGTGCGCGCACCGCGGCGCGCAGCTCGCGACCGAGCCCGCGGGCAACGTGCGGCGCTTCACATGTCCGTACCACGCGTGGAGCTACGACCTCGACGGCGCGCTCGCCGGCGTGTTCGCGCGCGCGGACTTCGGCGAGGTCGACCCGGCATGTCACGGGCTCGTGCGGCTGCCCGCGGGCGAGCGCGCGGGGCTGATCTTCGCCTCGCTCGATCCCGAAGCAAATCTCGATCTCGACACATTTCTGTGTGGGTACGACCGGGTGCTCGCCGAATTCGGTTTCGAGCGCTGGCAGCTGTTCGCGCGCCGCACTGTGCCGGGGCCGAACTGGAAGCTCGCGTACGACGGGTACCTGGACTTCTACCACCTGCCGATCCTGCACAAGGCGACCTTCGGCGCGGGCCTGCCGCACCGCGCACTCGTCGATGCCTTCGGCCCCCACCAGCGCGTGAGCTTTCCGAATCCGGGGCTGCTGCGCTTCGCCGAGCTGCCCGAAGCGGAGTGGGACGCCTCCGAGCTCCTCGCCGGCGTGTGGACGATCTTTCCGCACGTGTCGATCGCCACCTTCGACGCCGGCGCGCGCTCGGTGTTGGTCTCGCAGCTCTTCCCGGGCCCGACTGCGCTCGAGTCGACGACGGTGCAGTCGTACCTGGTCGAACGCGAGCCCGACGCGGCGGCGCGCGAGGCGGCCGCGAAGCTGTTCGAGCTGCTGGGCACCGTGGTGCGCGACGAGGACTACGCCACGGGCCTGCGGCAGCAGCGCGCGCTCGTAAGCGGATTGCGCCGAGAGCTGCTGTTCGGGCGGAACGAGGTCGGCGGCCAGCGTTTCCACCGCTGCCTCGAGCGCGTGATCGAGACCGAAGACGCGGAGCTCGCCTCCGCCTTCAAAGGGGAGGGGCCATGAGCGAGAGCGTCCGCTTCGCCGACGTCGAGAAGGAGTTCCTGGACCGCGTCGGCCGCATCGTGTGGTGCACGGTCGCCACCGTCGACGGCAAGGGCCGCCCCTACGCACGCATCCTGCACCCGGTGTGGGAAGGCTCGACCGGCTGGATCGCCACGGGCCGCCAGACGCTCAAGACGAAGCACCTGGCGAAGAACGCGAACGTCGCGCTCTGCTACTGGGATTCGCAGCACGACACCGTCGCGGTGCAGGCGCGCGCCGAGTGGTGCGACGACGCGGCGACGAAGTCGCGCATCTGGAACCTGCTCAAGAACACGCCGCCGCCGGTTGGCTACGACCCGCAGCTCTTCTGGCGCGGCGGCGTCGGCGATCCGACGTACGGCGTCCTGAAGCTCACCCCGTTCCTGATCCAGCTCCGCACCGGGCAGGAGATGATGCAGGGCAAAGCCGGACGGCTGTGCCGACTGTGAGATCGTGAGGAAGACATGACTCGAACCAATCGCCAGTGGCTCCTGCGCACGCGCCCCGTCGGAATGGTGAAGGAGAGCGACTTCGAGCTGCGCGAGTCGGCCGCGCCCGTGCCAAACGACGGCGAGGCGCTCGTGCGCGTGCTCTACGTCTCGTTCGATCCCGCCATGCGCGGCTGGATGGAAGACCGCCCCAGCTACATCCCGCCCGTCGGCCTGGGCGAAGTCATGCGCGCGGGCGCCGTCGGCCAGATCATCGAGTCGAAGAGCCGCGACTACGCGGTGGGCGAGCTCGTGCAGGGCATGTTCGGCTGGCAGGAATACGGCATCGCGGGGCGCGGCGGGCTCATGGCCGCGACGAAGCTGCCGAAGGGAATGCCGCCGACGTGGCCGCTCGGCGTGTGCGGAATCACGGGACTCACTGCGTACTTCGGTCTCCTCGATCTGGGCAAGCCGAAGGCCGGCGAGACCGTGGTGGTGTCGGGCGCGGCGGGCGCGACGGGCTCGGTCGCGGGCCAGATCGCGAAGCTGTCGGGCTGCCGGGTCGTCGGCATCGCGGGCGGCGCGGACAAGTGCCGCTGGCTCACCGAGAAGGCGCACTTCGACGCCGCCATCGACTACAAGCGCGAAGACGTGGCGGCGCGCCTGCGCGAGCTCTGCCCGAAGGGCATCGACGTGTACTTCGACAACGTCGGTGGCGAGATCCTGGACGCGGCGCTCGGCAGCCTGGCGCAGCGCGCGCGCATCGTGATGTGCGGCGGAATCTCGGGCTACAACGAAACCGCGGCGCCGCCGGGCCTGCGCAACCTGATGAACGTGGTCGTCACGCGCTCGCGCATGGAGGGCTTCATCGTGATCGACTACGCCGCGCGTTTCACCGAAGGGGTCGCACAGCTCGCGCAGTGGGTCGCGGCCGGGAAGCTGGCGCACGCCGAAGACGTACAGCAGGGCATCGAGAACGCGCCGAAGACCTTCCTGCGCCTGTTCCAGGGCAAGAACCTCGGCAAGCAGCTGCTCAAGCTCGCCGACCCCGCGCCTTGAAGTCGCTGCGCTGCGCGCTGGTCTGCGGCGGGCGCTTCCACGACTTCGACTACGCGCGGCTCGAGCTCTTGAAGCACCTCGCCGACGACGCCCGCGTGCGCACGCGCGTCTTCGACGACTGGGGCCGCGCGGACCCTTGGGCCGCGTCCGATTTCCTCGTGACCTACACCTGCGACCTGCGGCCCACCGAGGCACAGGCGGACGCGCTCGCGCGCTTCGTCGAGGACGGCGGGCGCTGGCTCGCGCTGCACGGCACGAACTCGATCCTCGAGTTCGCCGGCCGCAAGGTCGAGTGCCCGCGGCTCGCGCCGCGCTTCATGCACGCACTCGGCTCGCAGTTCGTCGCTCACCCCCCGATCGCGCCGTATCGCGTGACGGCGGCGGACCCGTCGCATCCGCTGGTGAAGGGAATCGAGCCGTTCGAGACAAAGGACGAGCTCTACCTGTGCGAGTTCCACGCGCCGGTACAGACGCTGCTCGAGACGCGCTTCGGCGGGAAGACGCCTGGCTTCGAGCCCGCCGAGTGGCCCGAAGCGGCGCGACCGGTGCTGTACCTGCGGGAGCTCGGGCGCGGCGCGGTGCTCTACCTGACGCTCGGCCACTGCCGCAGCCACCTCGACATGCGCCCGATGCTCGACTGGTGGCCGACGGTCGACCGGGGCTCGTGGGAGCTGCCCGTCTTCCACGAGCTGCTCAGGCGCGGCCTCGCTTGGGCGAAGCGCGAAGCGAGCTAGGACGCGCACGGTGAAGCCGCGCGACGCGAGGTAGCGGGTCACGAACAGGCGGTAGCCCGCCTTCTCGTGCACGAAGTGGTTGGACTCGCCGACGAACGCGAAGCGCTTGCCCGCGAGCAGAGGGTCCAGCCAGGCCAGCGCCTCGACGTCGGCGATCTCGACCGGCGTCGCCTGCTCGCGCACCCAGCGCGCGACCCGACGCCGCGCGAGCCAGCTCATCGGCGCGCGCGCACCTCGAGCGGGAGGGCGTCGAGGCCCCAGAGCAGCACGTTCGGCTTGTGCGCCGGCGCCGGCGCGTCCGGCGCGAGGCGGAGCTCCTCGAAGCGCTCGAGCAGCGTCTCGAAGGCGACCCGCAGCTCCTTGCGCGCGAGCGATGCGCCGACGCAGTGGTGGATCCCGAGACCGAACGCGAGATGCTCTCCCGCATCCGCGCGAGTCACGTCGAAGCGGTCGGGGTCGGGGAACCGGGCGGGATCGCGGTTGGCGGCCGCGAAGCGCAGCATGCAGAGCGAGCCCGCGGGGATCTCGACGCCCTCGACGGCGGTGGTCTTGCGGCACACGCGCCACATGTTGGCCGTCGGGGTCGCCATGCGCAGCACTTCCTCGACCAGGTCGGGCACGCGCTCGGGCTCGCGCCGCACGAGCGCGAGCTGCTCGGGGTTGCGCAGCAGGAGCCACACGCCTTCCACGATCGCGGACGCGGTGGTCTCGTTTCCCGCCACCAGGAGCTGCTGGAGGATCGAGAGCATCTCGGGCACGTCGAGCGGCCGCTCGCCCTCGATGCGCGCGTGCACGATGTCGGAGAGGATGTCCTCGCGCGGGTCGGCGCGCCGCTCCTCGAGCCGCGCGGCGAAGTACTTCTGGAACTCGACGATCGCCTTGGCCGCCTCGACCTGGCCCGCGCGGTCGGCCACGCCCGAGAGCTGCGCGACGAACCCGTCGGTCCAGCGCCGGAAGAGCCGCAGGTCCTCGCGAGGCGCGCCGAGCTGCTCGGCGATCACCGTGAGGGGAAGCGGCTGGGCGAATTCCGCCAGGAGCTCGGCCCGGCCGCGCGCGGCGACGTCGTCGGCGAGCTCGCGCGCGATCTCGCGGATGCGCGGCTCGAGCGCGTCGATGCGCCGCGCGCTGAACGCCTTGTTCACCAGGCCGCGGAAGCGTTTCTGCTCGGGCGGGTCTGCGGTGAGCATGGTGTCGACCGGCGGGTAGCCCTCGCGCGCGACCGCCTTCACCTCGTCGGGCGGCTCGGCGCCCAGGAACTGCCCGAAGCGGTTCGAGAACGCCTCCCAGTTCCGGACGACCTCGACCACCGCGCGGTAGCTCGAGATCAAGGTGATCCCGAGCTGCGGGTGGCGATACACGGGCGCGGTCTCACGCACGCGCCGGTTGTAGAGCCACGGATCGGCCAGCACCGCCGGGTCGAAGGGGTTGATCTCGCCGAGCGGCGCCCGCGCCACGTCCATCGCCGGCATCTTCGCAGCTCGCCCCGCGCTCGCGCCAGCGCACGCGAAAGGGTCCGGAAACGGTTCGTTCCCGGTAAGGTTCCCGCGCCTCGCTCGCCGTAGGTTCCCGCTCGTTCGTGAACCCACGTCGAGGAGACTTGCCATGGAATTCGTACGGCGCGTCGGGGCACTCCTGTATGGAGTGGCCTGCTACCTGATCTTCTTCCTGACCTTCCTGTACATGATCGGCTTCGTCGGCGGCTTCGTCGTGCCGAAGACGATCGACTCTGGCTCGGTCCACCCGTACGGCTGGGCCATCGACGTCGTGCTGCTCGCCTCGTTCGGGCTGCAGCACAGCGTGATGGCGCGACCCGGCTGGAAGCGGTTCTTCACCCAGTGGGTGCCACGCTCGGTCGAGCGCTCCAGCTACGTGCTCGCGTCGAGCGCGATCGCGATCCTGCTGTTCTGGCAGTGGCGGCCGCTGCCCACCCAGGTGTGGGAGCTGCACGACGACGCCGCGGTGGGCGTCGTGACCGCGATCTACCTGTTGGGCTACGCCATCGTGCTCGAGGCGACGCTGCTGATCGATCACTTCGATCTGTTCGGCCTGCGCCAGGTGTGGCTGCGCGCGCTCGGCCGGCCCTACACCGAGAAGCGTTTCGTCACTCCCAACCTGTACAAGCACATCCGGCACCCGCTGTACCTGGGCTGGCTCGTCACGTTCTGGGCGGCGCCGACGTTCACGGTCGGACACCTGCTCTTCGCGACGGCGATGACCTCGTACATCATGCTGGCGATCCCGCTGGAAGAGAACGACCTGGCCGCGCAGCTCGGCAAACCGTACCTCGACTGGCGCGAGCGCACGCCGATGTTCGTGCCGCGCTTCCGCAAGAGCGCGCCGCACACGCAGGTGCGCGTCCCCGAGCGGGCGCGCTGATGTCCGCCCTCGACGCGGCGAAGCTCGAGCGATTCGAGGGCAAGATGCTCGGCGTGCTCAACGCCGCCGCACTCGCGCTCATGACGTCGATCGGCCACCGAGCGGGGCTGTTCGACGTCATGAGCCGGATG